>Ga0116170_10005009_pt1 | contig 11980 bp, 7 predicted proteins | sample AD_JPNHW1_MetaG_FD_89797 | JGI IMG/M metagenome (GOLD analysis project Ga0116170, IMG submission 89797) | Active sludge microbial communities of municipal wastewater-treating anaerobic digesters from Japan - AD_JPNHW1_MetaG | ecosystem: Engineered > Bioreactor > Anaerobic > Digestate | place... | reverse complement strand
TTTATCCCCAGTTGATTCTAAAGAGTTTACATTTGGAATGTGAATAATCGTTTTTTTGTTGGAATCCAAAATCTCGCCAATTGCTGATAAATATCTACCTTGGTAAAAATGATACCCGATCCCAAGCGATTTTAAATAATTATAGCCATTTAGCTGTTCATAATAATTATATGTAACCTTATCAAACTTAGCTTCATCTTCCGGAGCAAGAACAGGTAAACCATCCCCTCTGAAATATGAACCTGTCATAGCAACAACATGAGCAGTTGATTTGTTCATAATTGAATGTAGCAACTCTCCTAATTTGCTATTATCTTTGTCTGCTGAAACGTGGTGGAACTCATCTATTGCTAGTAAACAATCATTAAATTTACTTTCTTCAATTTGCTCATAGGCAAAGCGCAATGTAGCGTGAGTACAAATCAGAATTTGTTCGCCATTATCCATAAATCGTTTGAAAGCTTCGACCAAGCTTTTTTCATCACTTGGAGTACATAAATTGTATCTGTCATCAGGGTTCCAGTCTGCATAAAATCCGAATTCCGATAACTTGGTTGGGGCAAAAGAAGCTCCGATTGAACGTTCAGGAACAGCTATAATGACTTTTTTCAAGCCTTGTTTTAAGAGTTTATCCAGTGCAATAAACATTAAAGCACGAGACTTGCCTGATGCTGGAGGTGCTTTTAAAAGTAAATATTTGGAATTTCTTGCAGAGAATGCACGTTCTTGCATTTGTCGCATTCCAAACTTATTAGTATTTGTGCTTTCGCCGGTTTGTTGATATTCAACTTTTATTAAATCAGGCATTGATTTTCCTCCCCATTTATTAGGTTACTTGCTGTAATTTTTATTTCACTACGAAAGTTATTTGTTACTTTTGCCATTTCTATAATCATTTTTTTCTCACATGAATAAATAAATCTATTTCTATTAATAAAAGTATTAACGCAAGCACCTTTTATTTGTTCTTCTGTTGTAGATTTTATATATTTAAATTCATTGCCTTTAACGAAAACATTTAAAATTAAATGCGAACTAATCGGAATGATTTTTTTTGCTTCAATAAATGAAACTGTTTTTAATTTAGTATGTAAGCTGACGGGATTATCTGAAGTTATTATAGAATATTTATCTGGAATTTCTGTAAATACCCAATTTTGGTTCATATAAACATTTACCATGAAAGTTATTAATTCTTCGTTGCAAAACATCATATCTAAACATTCATTTTTTGTTGTTTTTGATTCCAGTTCTTTTATTAACTTCTGGTTTTCCGGAATGTTTTTTATATTATCATCCATACTATTAACAAATTTTAATATGCTTTTTTTGTATGTATCAACACTATTTTTAGTGTATTGAAAATTTTTTGGCGTTCTTTGTTGTAATAAGGCAAAAAATAAAGATATAAGCTCTTTCTCTTGATATGTAATTTTTTCTTTGTGTATAAGCTTATCTAAAATAAGTTTTGAAGGTCCTTCAATTTCTGCAAGTTTATCTTCAATCAAATAAAGCTTTTTACCCGTATTATCGATAACAGTATATCCATGTTTCTCATATCCAGTATTCTTAGGTAATTGAGGTTCTAAGAACTTATTTTCGATGGAATCATAAACTTCCAAATAACCATTATTGTTTGTAAAATTTTCCAAATACATTCTTGAAACAAAATGCTGTTTTATTGGATCATTTTTTCTTTTTTTCTTTATTTCTTCCATTTCACTCCTACATTAAACTTAATTGTTGTTCTAAATTTGAGTTTTTGTTTGGATTAGTCATTATTTCATACATTTTGAATAGATATTCCAAACGTTTTTCATCACTGTCAAACGGTTGTTGGCGGTAGCAGAGTTCTATTGCAATATCTAAATCATGATGTGCTCTTCTTAAACCTTCAGGCATTTTATCAGGATCGTATAATTCTGCCATTGTTTTTTCAGAATGTTTTTCACGCTCCATCAAAATTTCATTAACATGCATTTCGATTTTTTTCTTTTGATTATTGCTAATTTCAGGAAATGGGAATGTGTTATAACAGATTTCTGCTGAATACCTGATACGAGTTTCTAATTGCCCCCCAACTGCTCTAACCCAAGCCATATGCATACGAGAAGTAACAACTCCAAACACCCATAAAGGTGCATTATATATAGCTTGAACAGAGTTTAATGATATATATTCAGGGTTTATAAATCCACAAGGCATATAATCTCTGCGTTCTGATGAAGTACAAGGCAAAATAATATAGGCACCTTTTGATTCTTTTCTATATCTAAATTGATGCGAACGATTAACTAATGTTCGTGCAACTTCACCACCGTTTTCCCTGAATTTTTTTACTTTTTCTATTCTATTTCTAATCGAATCAATTTTTAGTGCTTCTTCAAGCTCACAATCATGAACCCAAAGACAAAATCTACTGTTATTTTTTAAAAATTCATCGCCACCTATTAAAGGTCTTATAAATTTAATTGCTAAAGGATTTTCTGAAATAATTTCTTCTTTTTCGATTACGGATAACTTCAAAAAATTGCCTTCTAAAGGCATGTTGCCATATTCCATTTTGGGTAAATTAGAGATTGAATCTCTGCTTTTTTGAACGTGTACCTTTGTTTCTTCGTCTCTCAGATATGGTGTTATGTTTTTAGCGAAAACTTGTTGTCCGTCATTAAATAATAATTTAGGATTTGAATTTTTATAACCTATACCAATAATTACACAGGTAACAACTGCTTTTTGTTTTGCATTATTTGTCCATTTAAAAGATTGGTAAGCAAATATTATTTCTAAATTTTCTTTTAAAACATAAGGCCATAGCAATTGAATATGTTGTCCTTGAGATATTGAATTTGTTGAAACAAATGCAAATTTTTGACTTGGAGAACTAATATATTTGCTCGCCAAATAAAACCAACAGGAGACATAATCTAAGTTTTTGTAAGTTTCAGTAAATTCAAAAAGATATTTAATATCTTCTTTCTGTTGAAAGCTCTGTTTTTTTGAGCCTTCAAATGGTGGGTTGCCAAGAATATAAATTTCGTTATCTGAGCTCTGAAATTCAAGTTGTTTTGTTTGTTGTATTTCTAAAAGAGTCATTTGTTCCATTTGAGACTTAGTAATTCCTTTAATCCCTTTGGGACAAACCTTTTCCCAGTCCAGCCTTGTAGCATTGCCACAAACAATGTTGCCACTAGCTCTTAGAGGTAATGAAGGCTTACAATCATTAAATAACTCTTTAAACTTTCTATTCATTTGGTGTTCTGCTAACCAAAGGGATAATGTTGCAATTTCGCAAGCAAAATCATCAATTTCTATTCCATAAAAATGATTAAGTTGAATTTGTGAAAACATAAAAGGATGTTGCCCAGGCAACTCTTTAATTCTCTGGATAATTCCCATTTCAAGTTTTCTCAATTCCTTATAGGCAATAATCAAAAAGTTACCACTTCCGCAAGCAGGATCAAAAATTTTGATATTATAGATTCTTCGCAATAATTTATGTAGTTTTTTGTCGTCATCAAATGCCTTTTTAAATTCTTCTCTTAAGTCATTCAAAAATAATGGCTCAACAACTTTCATAATGTTTGGAACAGATGTGTAGTGTTGTTGTAAGTTTTGTCGATTTACAGAAACTGCCTGAAACATTGAACCAAAAATATCGGGGTTGATTTCTTTCCAATCTTCATTGCCGCATTCAATCATTAATTTTTTGATTTTAGCGGACATTGTTGGGATTGGATGCTTATCTGTAAATAATTTACCGTTTACATAAGGGAATTTTTGTAGGTAATTTGGATAACCGGATTTATCTTCTTTGTCTAAAGATTCGAACAACTTGTCAAGAAAATCGTGTAAATCACTCCCATCTTCTTTAGTGCAATCAGACAATGTTTTTGTAAAGAGCTGGTCACCATCAAATATTCCTGTATCTTCTGCGAAGAAACAAAATAAAAGTCTTGTTAAAAATATATTTAATGCGTGATTATGATTCGATGTTAATTCAGGATTTAGCCTGACAATCTCATCATAAATTTTCGCCATTTTTTCAGCAGCTCTAACATCTGCTATGTTTTCTACAGGTGCTATATATTTTTCCTTGCCAGTCCAAGGTAAAAAGAAATCAGCGTGTTTACACAAATCCTTTAGAGGAGTATCCAATGTTTCTTTTGTTTTGGTATCAATAGCAAGTAGGTTCTTGAAATTGGTCACTATTATAAATCTTGGTTTATGTGTGTATGTTTGTTTTTCGTTTTTTAAATTATCGATTATTGAATATAAGTCTTTAGACTCAGTTGCTTCAAAAAATACTTTTTTCTTCAAAATAAGCTGATTAGCTTTCTTTGAGAGATTTGAATTTCCTTTCTTAACCAAAGTTATAGTTGTTTTGGAAATCCCATAAGCCAACAAAAGCTCAAAAATGAAATTTTCTTTGAAATTATCATTGCCATACTGTTCAAGTATTTTTTTTAGATTTTCTTCAACTTTTGCTACGTTCATTCAAAAACTCCAGCTGACACCATTCTGAACAAATTATAGCACGGAATAAACCCAAATGAGCTTTTGCTTTAAGTAAAATTACGAATTTTAGAATTTAATAGCCATGTGGGCTATATGTATAATTATGGTTAAAAATAGAGCCACCTAGCATCTCGGAAGGTGCGTTTAAAATAACTCGGATTAGTATTTATATACCCGAGTTACGAACAGGGTTTTAATGAAAAACAAAGGGGCGGGGATTTAATAAAACTAGTGCCGTATTATACTTTTTTAATGCAACGAATCAAGGGAAATGAACCCTAGTAAGGAATTTTAAGCATTTGAAGAAGCCAAACTGACCTTGAACCGTGGGCCATTTTTCATGGTAAAAGTATCAAAAAACGCTACGCATGTATTTAATTTTAAAATCGAAAAAATCTAGCCGAGCAAAAGTCGCTCAAAACAAAAGCGTTTTTATGAGTACTTTATTCTAAAGATGACAAAAAACATTATGGAATCTTTTTTCAGTGTTGAATGCCGTTTTTGTCGAATTGATATAATCGCTCAAACGCCCCTTATAAGGACTTTTGTCGACTACTCTTTTTGTCTTTTTTGTTCTCTTAAAATCTTTCTTTGTTCTTCTGTTAATAAGTCATAACAATCTCTTCTATGCTTTCTCCCTAATTCGCTTAAACCTAACTCTTGCGCTTTTTGAAAAGCGTAATCTCGTTGTTCTTTTTCTTTATCGATAATTTGCTCACCGCTTAAAGCTTGATTTATGGTTTTAATAATACACTCACATCTAGTCTGTTTGTTATTGATAACACCTTCGATTTGCTCATTCAAAAACTCCTGATAATTGTGAATTATTGACATATCGGGTTCAAAGTTTTGTATAATTTGTGGCAAACTATGTATAAGTATAACAATTTTTCGCGGATCTTTAACCGTAAATTTTTCTCTTTTTTCATTGCTTCTAAAAACTCTACCAATAACTTGAGTAAGGTTTTTTGTCAGTTCTTCTGCTTGTAACGCCTTTTGTTCTATTTCACTTGAAGCTTCTTCAAAATTTAAAGCAATGTTTGGGAGAAAAGAAGAACCATCAACTATTACAAGGTTTATATCCGGCATATCATCGCCTTTGCAGATAGCACTTCTTATATAAGTAAGAGTAATCGGGGTATTGGTATTTTTCTCTTTAACTTTTTTAGTTAAAGTATCTTCGGCCTTAATATAATCGCCTTGTTCAAAGAAAGCTATTTTCCCGATTAAATTTACATTGTTACTCAATGTTTTAAACATATTGTAAGCCTCTCCATGAGATGACTCCACCAAAAAAATCTCTGTTTGGGCAAGATTTATACTGTTTAAAATTTTGCAAATGGATGCTTCACTTAAATTTGATTCCATTTTTAGCATAGTTACATCATATGTAAAAGGGATTTGTGTGATTTTTATTTGCGGAACTACTTCATATTTATGTAATTTTGCTTTTTTAATTAATTTTCTTTTTAAGGTTGTTGGGATAGTTGCACTACTTAGAATAACTTTCTTGGGATATAAAAATAAATTGTCATATATCGCACAAGATTCCCCGTATAAAGTCGGAACATTGCAAGCATATTTAGGGTAAATTATCTTATTCTGTTTTTTCGCCATTTTCTGATTCCTCCAATTTTTCAATTATGTCATTTTTTCGTAAAAATTTTATTTCTTCATTTTCTAATTTTTCAAATACCAATTGCATCTTTAACTCTAAATTTTCAAGCATATCTATGTTATCAGCAATATCGGTAAAGCCATTTAAATAATGCTTAAATTCTTCAATATCGTAAATTCTAGCTGATATAACATTATAAATTGAATTCCCGTCATAAAACTTTGGTTTAAATAAATCATGACCTTGGTAAATGTCAAGTTTATCTTTTTCAGATTCAAAAAATATCTCGGGTATGCACTTATATTCTTGAAATTTGTTCTTTTTCAAAATTGGGAAATGGTAGCAGTTTTCGCATTTACCTTGATTAATGGCTTTGGGGCATTTATGGGTGTGATAAAGCATATTATCATCATTTTTGATATACCGTCCGCCTAATGGAATTATTACGCTAGAATATTCTTCAATGGCCTGTATTTCATCGGCAAAAACGCATCTTTCATTTAAAAGGTGTTTTGCGATTTTATAAAATTCTTTCGAATGTCCTTTGGTAGATAAATATGCATAAGTGGTAATTATAATTTCCTTAAATTCTTTTCTGCTTCTGATTTGGGAATTGTCTTTAGTTACAACATCAATTTTATCTTTTATATTTTCCCCGCCTAAATTAATAAATAATTTCATAGCTTTTTTTATTTCATTTTTTGTACTGCAAATAAAACTGATTTTATTTCCAAGTTTTACTTCATCAAGTGCAGCCAAAACGAGATTATGCGTTTTACCAACACCAGTAGGGGCTTCGATTATAAGCATAGATTTATCCGGCATATTGTGAATTTTTTCATGAATTTCGAGTATTAATTCAATCTCTTCAACCGTAGAAAAATCAATCTCGTTCAAAAGTAATTCGGTTTCTCGTAAGCGAGTTTGAACATAGTCAAAATAAATCTTTTCGATTAATTTAATTTTTTCATTTTCACCTGATATTTTAAAATTATGAAAAATACACTTCCAATATTCACTTACTCCCTCACAATCTAAGCAGCTGATAAAGTCGTCTTGCTCGCAAATTTCTGTATTAGAGCTGTTGCAAATCGGGCAATTTCTTTTATTTTCGGGTAAAATTGCTTCAAGGTTTATTTTCTCAAATATTTCTCTCATTTTAGAGTTGATAGTTGTCATAGTATTTACCTATTTCTTTCTTTGATAATCCGGCATTGTGCAAATTCTCAAAATTTATGTTTTTGTTTGAGTATGCTTTAAATTCTTTATTTATTTCCTTTGCTAAATCTAACAAACTCGCTTTACAGCTTTCGTGAAAGCATAAAAGTCTAATTTTTCCTTTTTTATCAAGCAAAATTTGCATTTCAGAATAATTGCCGCTTGAATGCAATTCCTTAAAGAAGCATTCTGTATTATAAATAGTCGCCGAATCACTGCTGCAAATTCCGCTTAAAAATTCGTTATTTACACTTGAGGTGTGATAATTTAAACCAAGATTACTTAAATAATTTTCGATAAAGCTCTCAAATTCTTCAAAATTATCTGAAATATTATCAGTATAATCAGTAGTTTTACGTTTTCTTGGAGCTTTATATAATAGCAAGTGGCTTTCAAAATCCTTTGGTAATTGAGTTAAAGCTCCGCTAAATCTATATTCACTTTCATAATCGTAAGCCCCTGCAACGTTTACAACACGGCTATAATGCACTTCAAAACCGTATTTTTCTAATTGGTTCATACTTTTTAGATTTTTAGCTTTGTAAGCGTAAATTTTCTTAAATCGCTTATTAACTTTAGGATTAAAATCTGATATGGTGTCTCTCTTATCATGCCAGACGGTGATTCCACCTGAATTTAAAAGAAATTTCAACATTTTGTCAGGGAGTTTTTCGGGGTAATCAATGTCGATAGATATAACCCCTGCTTCATAACCTGTATAAGCCGCAAGTGTTGGATATTTCTCAAAATCCCAATCGGCTTTGAGCTCGGTATTTTTAAAACCTTTAATATTATCCTTGAATAATTTTGGTGCCAATGGAAGCCCAATACTTTGAAGCATTTTTAAGTCAGACATCAATTTATTTTTGTATTTTTCAACGGTAATGTTTGTTGTTATTTTTGTGATTACTTCTTTGGCTTTTTTAATATAAAAATCGTAATCAATAACATCAAAATTGAAGTTTTCGGGGATATCGTTTATTAAATAAGCTCTATCACCGTAATCCAACTTAGCTTTATTCCCCATTGTGTTTAAATAATATAATTCGTTTGCGTATTCAGGTTTAGCAATAACGTATCTATTAATGTGTTGAGAGAGATTTTTACCGTAAAAAACATCGAATTTTTTATCAGTCTTTTTAACAATGGCAAATTTCATTAATTCTTTGCAGTTCAAAATAGTATGTTCAATAGGTGTGCCTTCAAAAATATTTGCCTCTACTGATTCGTAAACAATCGCCATATTGAGAGATTTTTTAAGTTTTAGGCAATCAAAAGAACCTATTCTTTTAATTTCTTCACTAATGACATTCCCCTTTTTATCGATTATTTGAGCTTTTGCTACATAATCATTTACAGATTCAAAAGCTATTTTTGAATAAATATTTTCGTCAAGCTTTAAATTCATTTCATCGGCGAAATTTTTATATGTGTCTCTGAACAATTCGAGTTTTTCTCTTTTAACAAGAACTGTAAGCCCGTCTGTATTTGCTGAAATAACTTTAAAATCTTGTAAAAATAATCTTTCAATAAGCATTAAAGCAATCAATTGACCGTTTACAGTAGTTGTATAAGCGATTTTAGGGTCATAACCAAAAAAATATTTGCTGTTAAATTTTCCATATAAACTGTTTAAAATGATTTTTAATGCGTCCGATACAATTTTATCTCCTTGTGCTTTAGCTTCAATTCTGCTTTCCCATAATTTTTTATAAATCTTGTTCCAACTTTTCTTAAATGACTTTGGTCTGAGCTCCATATTTATCATCAATGCCGGATAAAAACTCGTGAAATCAATATCAACGATGACAGATTTTTTATCAGAAGTATATGTTTTGTTTTTTGTTATGGAGTGGATACCGCCTAATCCAAACTTGTATTGTAATTCGTCAAACTCAAAATCAATTGAAGCCTCTTTTTTATTGGTGATTCCAATTGTTTTAAATGAACCGGTAAAAGTTTCTTTTTCTATTTCTTCGAAATCAAGTACAAGTGTTTTAATTTTTTCAAGTAAATCTTGAAGCGGTTTTGTTTGAAATGAAATATTTTGGTGAATTATTTTGCCAAGTTCAATATTTTTATATTCGGGCATATTTGGGACATATTGAAAATCACTATATTTCAAATTTTCTTCCGCGCTGTAAAGTACCCCCATATAATTTTGAGCAATTTGCGGTTCGGACATTGGTAAAAGACTTTGCTTGAAACCAACTTTAGCCTTTATTGAAGTTAGTTCGCTATCCAAATACATTCTAAGATCAACATTTTTTATATGCTCGTCAAGTAATTTTATAGTTGTATCAACATCAACATTACAATATTTTATTAACTCTTCTACTTCGCCCTCATTGATTTCGGAATCGGGATCAAAAGGTAGTTCTTGCAGTTTTTTAAGTCCCAATGATGCACTATATTCTTTTAAAGATTTTCTTTTGCCGATAATATTCATCAAATCTATACTATCTTGCCAGTATTTAACATTTTTGGTAGCAGAATAAAAATTAAAAAGCTTTGTTTTAAAAGATTCTTCTATTTTTTCCGTTATTAATTTTTTACTAAGATAGTACAAATCAATATTTGAGACTTCGAAATCATTATGAAAAAGCCATTTCAAAATGTAGTTATCGTATTTAAGATTGTTGTAACCGCAGACGACAGTATTTTTGTTAATGTATTTCTTTAGATTTCTGATTGTGTTTTTAGTCGATGTTTTAACAAACGTACTTCTATTTTTTGTTTTGAAATCTTCTAGCACAACAATTAAAGCATTTGGATAAACCTCGAAATCGAGCGTAACAATATTGAGTGATGTTATATCGGACTTTTTGACCATAATTACACCCTTTTTCCAATGCGAGCTTGTGCGGTACTAATATAGCCTGAGTTCTCTTCAATCCAAGAATCTAAATCACTTTTTTTGTAAAAAACTAACCTGCCGAGCTTTATAAACTTAGGCCCTTTGGCATCACATCTGTATCCATCGAGCGTTTTTTTGCTAAGCTTGCAATAAGCAGCAGCCTCTTTTGTTGTCATCCGTTCTGAAAGATTTTCTAAATAATCTTTGTGTTCTGTCATTTTTATCTCCTTTCTTGTTAGTATATTCCTACACCATTAATTAGCATGTTGAAATTTAAAAAAGTAGTGTTATAATAATTATAATAGCATTTATATTTTAAAATATAATGTCGGCTATTCCTACACCATTTAAGGAGATAAAAATGCAAAAAAACAGTTACAAAGATTATGATTTCAGTTTCTTGGACAATTCTCTTGTTAATTTAATTATGGATGAATTTTCAAGTTGCATGAAGTATGAGGAAACTTTTACCTATCTTCCAACTGAGGAGGATTTTAAAATACTTGGCATGAGCGAGAAAGAAGCTATTGCAAAATTCATTGATCCACAGAAGGAATTAAATGATGAACAGCGTAATGTTGTTATAAAGCTACAAAATGCTTTAGTGGAACCAAATACTGATTTTTTCCAAAGACCTTATTATGAATATTCAAGAAGTTATGAACAAACAAATGAAATTTTTCAAATATTTATATTAAATATAAAAGAATTAAACTTATTTGACGAAGACACTGAATTTTATGAAATAACTCAAGATATTGAAAAAAAGAAATTAGAATATCAATGCTTGTATTGCGGGGCAAAATTTAATCCAAAGACAACTCATAAAAATAAACAATTTTGCTGTGATTGTGGACTAAAAGGAGATGAAAAGAGAATAGCAAGCAATCATAAAATGAATTGTTGCTATAAAGATTGGAAAAATTCTGTAAATAGCCTCAGAGAAAAACTTAAATACTATCTCTCTGAAATGCATACTGATACCGAAAATCCACAATTAGAAAGAGAAGAAAAATGCATAGGCGAATTCTTGCGCTTTTGTTATAGTCGCATTGCTATGATTAAGTTTAAATACTATACCAGAGAACAGTGTAAATACTGATAAAACCTTGATAGAATAAGCCTTAGAGGAACGAATGGCGAAAAAATACGAAAAACTTACAAGAGAAAATATGCGAAAGCTTAAAAGTGGTGATTACATTACCGAATCAGGAATCGTTTATACAAAGCTTTCTAATGGCGATGCCAATTTTTCAGTTAACCTCATGGTGGACGGGCAAAGAATCAGAAGAACCATAGGCCGTGAATCAGAGGGCGTTACTCTTGCGACAGTTGAAATTTATATCGAAACAAGAAAAACAGAGGCTAGAGAAAATCGCTTGAACCTCCCAAAAGGCAGAAAGAACTTTTTACGCTTCAAGGAAGCTGCCGACAAGTATATTGAAAATTTAAAAATCGAAGGCGGTAAAAATATTCCTCAAAAGCAGCAACAACTTAGAGATTATATAATTCCGTTTTTCAAAAATATGATAATAAATAACATCACAAGCTTTGATATTGAGCGATACAAAAGCCATATCGTTAAATTGGGGTTGTCTACGACCTATGCAAATAGGCATTTAGCGATTGTCTCTCATATGTTCAACAAATTAATAGATTGGCGAATTTTAGATAAAATGCCTTGCCGGATTAAAAAGTACAAAGAAAAAGAGGGCAGGAACTTTTATTTAACTCAAGAACAAGTCCAAGACCTTTTGTATCACGCAAAG
>Ga0116170_10005007_pt1 | contig 11983 bp, 7 predicted proteins | sample AD_JPNHW1_MetaG_FD_89797 | JGI IMG/M metagenome (GOLD analysis project Ga0116170, IMG submission 89797) | Active sludge microbial communities of municipal wastewater-treating anaerobic digesters from Japan - AD_JPNHW1_MetaG | ecosystem: Engineered > Bioreactor > Anaerobic > Digestate | place... | reverse complement strand
GAGGTCATGCTGATGGGCGGCACGGGTACCGGGGTGGACATCCGCGAGCTGGCGGAGTTCATCGTCCCCCTGCGCGCCGAGCGGGTTCAGATCAACACGCCTGTGCGTCCGCCTGCCGACTCGGGGGTCTGCTGTCTGTCGGGACAGGATCTCGAGAACATCGCCCGCCTGTTCGGTTCACGCGCCGAGGTCATCGGGCACTTCAAGGGCACGGCTCCCTCGACAGCCCCCCTGAGCGACGAGGTGATTCTGGCGCTGGTTCTGCGCCACCCCTGCACGTCGGCCGACGTGGCCACCGCCCTGGGGCTCGAGACCTCCGATGCCGCGCGACGCCTGGAACGGCTCACCCAGAGCGGGCAGATCCGCGCCATCCTGTCGGCGGGGTCCTGTTACTACGGCGCGCCGCCTGCCCCCCTGGCGCCTCACAGCCCGGGAGAGAACCTGTAAGGGACCGCAGGATGGACGACATTTCCAGAATTCAGAGTAGAAATTCGTAACCCTTCAGCCATTCTCTGTGGGTGGGGGGGCCGAATCAGGATTTTCCGCAGAGCCTGTGTGCAAAGTCTTCGGGTTGAGGTTTTCTTCGGTTTCTTACGCCCGCCATCTATAAAACGGCCATTTTCGAGAAAAGACGGGGTTTCCCGGGACCGCCAATCTCCCGATTGGCGCAGTCAGACAAACCTCATCCCAAAGGTAACCGAGACAATATCATTTTCGCCCCGTCATATAGGGAAGGACAAAAGCCTCGTTTCCTGTTTTTCGCTGCGGTTTTCAGTTCCACGCGCAAAGGGTGACTCCCCCCCCCGCCAATCAGGAGATTGGCGGTCCCGGGGAAAGGACTTTTCACACAGGCTCTCAGACCGTAAACCCCTTCTCCGGGAAACGGGGTTACGAAAATTCAGATACAACGAAGGGCAACAAACCCCTTGGATTGCTGAGTCAAGGGGATTACAATGCCCTCGAGCTGGCTTCGGCAAGCCGCATGAGTCCATTCCTCTTCCTCAAACTGAATGTTTCACCTCGCGCCCATGTCCGACTTTCTCACTTCCGTTGATCCCACCCTGCTCATTCCCGGCATTCTGCTCTGCCTGATGGGTTGGACGCTTTACTGGATCAGCCTGAACCTGACCGGCGGGCTGACAGGGGGCGCAGCGGGAGTGGCCGCCGTTTACCTGGCGGCGGGGCTCCTGAAGGTGGACCCCAACACGATGGTCTGGCTGGTGCCGCTGGGAGGCGTGTGCGGTCTGGCCCTGGGGATTTTCTTCATGCGGGGCCTCCACCGCTTCCTTTTCTTTTTCGCCGGTTCCGCCCTGGGACTGGCGGTGGGCGACCGGCTCTTCGCGTGGGCCTCGCTTCAGGTCGCCTCCGCCCAGCAGAATCCGGTTCTCTGGCGGGCCGGTTGCGCAATTCTTTGCTCGCTGGCAGGCGGGGTGATCCTGCTCTGGGGGTCGCGGTGGGTGATCGCGCTGGCCACGGCCGTGGCCGGTTCGCTCCTGATCGTGCTATCGGTGAGCGATCCGCTCTTCCTGCTCGCCCTCGCGCCGCTCATCCCCACTTCCTTCCTCTTTCAGATGGGCGTGTTGCGCCGTCTCCTTCCCGATCCGAGACGCCACCGGGAGATCGAAGAAGAATACGAGGAGTGAGAAACCGCTACACACGGGCGTGTGGAAAATTTCGGCGAGAGAGTCGTACGAAACAGACAAAAACCCGGAGACTGCGTTTTTCGTGCTATCTCGCAGAATCTACGCAAGCCGCGTGTATTTATAGCGCGACGGCCCTCAAAAAACGCCCCTGTCGGGGCAATAAATTTGGTTGCGGCTTCGCTGCGCCAAGTCTTTCGTGTGTTTCTGGTTCACCAGTCGGTTCTCGACATGATCATGAACACATCGCGGTTTTGGGAATTCAGGAAAATTGTCGCACGACAGCAGGTTTCCCGGGCTTCGCATTTTCTGCGCCTTACACCCAGTTGCAATCAAAAGGATACCGAAGACCGCTTAACCACGAAAGGCATAAAATTACCTGGCGCAGCAAAAGCCGCAACCCATCTGCAGGGGGGGACCCGTGTGTCCACGTTACCGAGAAAGTGGCTCCAAGGGAAAGACCAACAAGAGGTCAATGAATGGGGATGTAGAGAATCATCGCGCAGAGACGCGGAGACGCAGAGGAGGTAAATCGGCAAGATTCCAGGACATCAGAGATGGGGTTCTCTGCGGCTCTGCGCCTCCGCGCGATGATTTTTTCTCAATCGGTTTTTCGTTTGGTTGCGGCTCCGCTGCGCCAGGACCTTCGTTTCTTTTCCTGGTTGAAGAAAGCGGTTTCAACACGACCCTCATCACGTGGGTTTGTGTCACCTTGAATGCAAATTCGTATGACACGGTTTCCCAGTGCTCCCAGGGTTTAGAGAAAAAGGGACGGGGCCTCGCGATCGAGACCCCGTCCCTTTTTCTGTGACATCCGGGGGAAGCCCCCCCGTGTTCTCGGATCAATAGATCCAGAGCAGTTCGCGGTACTTCGGCATCGGCCAGAGATTATCGTCCACATACTGTTCGAGTTCGTCGGCGGCTGCGCGACACTCGGACATGAGCGGCAGAACCGAATTGCGGTACATCCGGGCCTTCTCGAGCGAGGAACCCTTCGCCTCGTCGGCGCGCGTACGGATGTCATCCAACGCCTTGAGGTTGCGCTTGAGAGCCGAGACATTACGCGTCAACACCTCCAGAAGCGACTTCTGCGCCGAGACATCCACGTCTTCGCCCATGGCCGCACGCAGCGAGAGGACCGTGTCGGCCACCTGTTTCTGGTACTCGAGAGCGGCGGGCAGGATCATCGTGCGACCGATGCTCGCGGTCAGCTGCGCCTCGATGGAAATGGTCGTCGAGTAGTTGTCGAGCAGAATTTCCTGACGCGAGTACACTTCGCGTTCGCTCAGCACCTTGTTGCTCGTGAAGATCCCGACGATCTCCTTGTCGGTGAAGTGCTCAAGCGCGTCCACCGTGTTGCGCAGGTTGGGCAGCCCCCGTTTACCCGCTTCGATCGCCCACTCGGCGCTGTAGTTGTCCCCATTGAAAATGATCGGCTTGTGCTCGGTGAAATACTTCGTGAGCAGTTTCTGGATCACACTGTTCAGGTCGCTGCCCTTCTTATCGAGTTCCTTCTCGAAGTCGGTGGCGATTTCGTCAAGCGCTGCCGCAACCGCCGTGTTGATGGCGATATTGGCCGGCGCCACAGTCTGACTGGAACCGACTGCGCGAAACTCGAAGCGATTACCCGTGAACGCGAACGGCGAGGTGCGGTTGCGGTCCGACGCGTCCTTGGGCAGCGGGGGCAGCGTCGTCACGCCGACCTTCAGAACGCCCCCCTTGGCACCCTTGAACTTCTTGCCCGAGACGATGGACTCGACCACTTCTCCCAACAGATCGCCCAGATAGACCGACAGAATGGCGGGCGGCGCTTCGTGCGCGCCCAGACGGTGGTCGTTGGCCGCTGAAGCCACCGAAATGCGGATGGCCGTCCCATATTTGTGGACCGCGCGCAACACCGCCGCCAGGAAAATCAGGAACTGCGCGTTGTCCTGGGGCGTTTCCCCCGGATCGAGCAGATTGTTGCCTTCCGAGTCGCACATGGACCAGTTGTTGTGCTTCCCGCTGCCGTTCACACCCTTGAAGGGTTTCTCGTGCAGCAGACAGACCAGGCCGTGCTCTTCGGCCGTCGAACGCAACGTTTCCATGACCAGCATGTTGTGGTCGCATCCCACGTTGGCCGCCTCGAAAACCGGGGCGATTTCAAACTGAGCGGGCGCCACCTCGTTGTGACGAGTCTTGACCGGAATCCCGAGTTTGAACAATTTGTACTCGGCATCGGCCATGAACGCCAGCACCCGGCTGCGGATCGCGCCGAAGTAGTGGTCGCTCATTTCCTGGCCCTTGGGGGGCTTCGAACCATAGAGCGTACGGCCGGCGTTGATCAGGTCGGGGCGCTGCAGGAAGAGGCGTTTGTCCACCAGAAAGTATTCCTGCTCGGGGCCCACCGTGGTGTTGACAAAGGCCGAGTTCTTGTTGAAGAGCCGCAGGATACGCATGGCTTGAGTGGACAGAGCCTCGATCGAACGCAGAAGCGGCGTCTTACGGTCGAGCGCCTCGCCCGTGTAGGAACAGAAAGCCGTCGGGATGCAGAGTGTGCGGCCATTGGGGCTTTCCAGAATGAACGCGGGCGACGTGGGGTCCCACGCCGTGTAACCACGCGCCTCGAACGTGGCGCGAATCCCACCGGACGGGAACGACGATGCATCCGGTTCACCCTGAATCAACATCTTTCCCGAGAACTCGGTGATGATGTGACCGTCGGAAGTCGGCGTGATGAACGAATCGTGCTTCTCGGCCGTCAAACCCGTCATGGGTTGAAACCAGTGGGTGTAGTGCGTGGCGCCCAACTCGAGCGCCCAATCCTTCATGGCGTTGGCGATGGCATCGGCCATGGTCACATCCAACGGCTTACGCTCGCGGATGGACTTGAGAAACGCCTTGTAGATCGGCTTGGGAAGCCGTTCGCGCAGAGCACGTTCCCCGAACACAAACCGCCCATACATTTCCGAAAGCGGTTCCTTCTTGTAGTCAATATCCGCCTTGACCGGCTGAGTGTTGGCAATCTGATCAATCGCTTCTTTTCTGTAATTGACCCAACTCATCTGGTTTTCTCCTCCCTGGTTGTCTTGAGCCTTGCCTTGGGAAAGCTCGAAGTTTGCGATGGCCTGCCGGAATCCATCCCTTGCGACGCCTGGACCGGTACGGAACTCCAGATGCCCCGGACGCTCACGCCAGCCGCTTATTCCTGATGATTTTGTGTTACTTTACTCTTCTCCCCCCCAAAAAGACAATTCAAATGTCTGGCGGTCCCTTTGTTCACCCGGAGAAACACCCAACACTTCGTGCCCCCACACTTGCGGGGGGGAAAACATGTGGGGACACGAAGCGGGGTATCATGGCCTGGTCCCAGTTCCAGCCCATGAGCGTTCTTGAAGGTGTTCCTTCCTCAAACCCGTCTTGTCTGTCTCGCCAAGACCGTCACCGGTCTGTTCCTGACCCTCTCTTTCGAGAGCAATTGAGATGCCAGACTCGGATTCTCATCACAAATGACTGATATCAGGATGGATACGGGGTTTCCATATAGAATCGGACACCGACACGACCTACGTTCTGGTAGGATTCAATCCGAATGACCCACGAAAATGTAGGAATGAGACTTGGGAACAATGAAAACGCGGTGACACGCGCCCATGCGCCTGCCACCGCGTTGAGAACTTTTCCAGAAACGGGAGACGCTTCCCCTCTCCCTATTCTTTCGCCTTCGAGGCACAACAGGCCGCATGTTTCTTGGAGGCCGCCACAAACTCCCGGAAAAGCGGATGGGGTTTGAGGGGACGAGACTTGAACTCCGGGTGGAACTGACACGCCACAAACCACGGATGCTCGGGGATCTCGATAATTTCGACCAGTTTCGAGTCGAGGGTCGTGCCGGCCAGCAAAAGCCCCTGCTTGACAAACTCCTCGCGGAAGCGATTGTTGACTTCGTAACGGTGGCGGTGACGCTCGGAGACCTGGTCCACCCCATAGGCCTGATAGGCCTTGGAATCCAGGCTCAGCTGGCAGGAATAGGCCCCCAGCCGCATGGTCCCCCCCAGGGACGTGATGGATTTCTGCGTGGCGAGCAGGTCAATGACGGGGTAGGGCGTATCGCTGTCGAATTCCGTGCTGTTGGCGTCCTTCATTCCCGTCACATTGCGGGCAAACTCGATGAGCGCGCACTGCATGCCCAAGCAGATGCCAAAGAAGGGCACACGGTTCTCTCGCGCCCAGCGAACCGCCCGGATCTTCCCCTCGATCCCCCGAATACCGAATCCGCCGGGAATCAGAATCCCATGCAGGTCGCCCAGCATCTCCTCGAGATTCTTCTCGTCAATCAGTTCCGAATCAATGCGTTTGAGGTCCAGTTCGACATCGTTGGCAATGGCGCCGTGACGCAACGACTCGTAAATACTCTTATAGGCGTCCTGCAGCTCGATGTACTTGCCCACCACCCCAATGCGGACCTTGCCGCAGCAGGCCTTGGCGCGCTCGACCATCGAGGTCCAGTCACTCAGATCCGCGTCCATGCGCTTGTTCAAGCCCAGTTTCTTCATGATCGTGGTGTCAATGCCCTGTTCGGCCAGGCGCAGGGGGATTTCATAGATCTCCGGGACATCCACCGCTTCGAAGACGCAATCGGCCCCAACATTACAGAACAGGGCGATCTTGGCGCGGTTCCCCTCGCCGATATGCCCGCCACTGCGGCAGATCAGGATATCGGGCTGGATGCCGATCTCGCGCAGTTCGCGCACCGAATGCTGCGTCGGCTTGGTTTTCACTTCCCCCGCCGCACTCAGGAACGGCAGCAGCGTCAAATGGATGTAGAGGACGTTCTCGCGCCCGATGTCGTAGGGCATCTGACGCAGGGCCTCGAGGAACGGCTGCCCCTCGATGTCGCCGACCGTTCCACCGATTTCGGTCAGAATCACGTCGTACACATCGTGATCGGCCAGGCGCAGGATGCGGCTCTTGATTTCGTCCGTGATGTGGGGAATGACCTGAACGGTGCTGCCCAGATAGTCCCCGTGGCGCTCCTTGTTGATGACCGACTGGTAGATCTGGCCCGTGGTGATATTGTTGTCCCGCGACATGGTGGCCGTGGTGAAGCGCTCGTAGTGTCCCAGATCCAGGTCGGTCTCCGTGCCGTCGTCGGTCACATAAACTTCGCCGTGCTGGAAAGGGCTCATGGTGCCGGGGTCCACATTGATATACGGGTCTATTTTCTGCATGGTGACCCGTAAGCCGTGCGCTTCCAGCAAATTAGCAATCGAGGCGCTCGCGATGCCTTTCCCGAGGGATGACACCACGCCGCCTGTAACAAAAATGAACTTCGTCATGTTTTTGATTTTCCTCCTGCGACATGCCAAATCACAAACTCTCAGCAGGGCCCTACTATATTCGACTCGGGGGGCAGGATGCCAGAAGATTTTCAGGATGTTTTTCACAGTCCGCCTTTCCTGTCCGAAAAAGTTTTCCTGCTTGCACCTTCCAAGTGGCTTGCATACAATAATCGAGCAGGCCGAGTGGGCTGTTTTTTTTCCAAGAATCAGGGGGCTCGCCCCCCCGAGGTTTCAATGGCCCGAAACACGGCAGCGACAGACCGCGCGGAAATTCTCAGACGGTTCGACGCAACCCACTTGCGCGCGGCGGGCGCCCAGGTGCTTGCGGGAGTGGATGAAGCGGGCCGGGGCGCCCTGGCCGGTCCGGTGGTGGTGGGCGTGGTGGCGCTCGATGCCGAGGCCCTTTTCGAGGGCCTCGACGATTCCAAACAGTTGAGCGAAGCGCGGCGTGAAGCCTTGTTTCCCCAGATCTGTGAGCGGGCCCGGGGGGTCGCCATCGGCTGGGCCACCGCCGAAGAAGTGGACCGGATCAATGTGCTCGAAGCCACCCTGCTGGCCGCCCGGCGGGCGCTCGACGTGCTGCCGGTCCGTCCCCAGCTGGTGTTGACGGACTACCTGAAGATCCGGGGGCTGGACGTACCGGTCGAGCCGCTGGTCAAGGGCGACGCGCGTTCGCAGGCCATCGCGGCCGCCTCGGTGGTGGCCAAGGTCACCCGGGACCGCTGGATGCGCCGATACGACACCGAGTACCCCGAATACGGATTTGCCGGCCACAAAGGGTACGGCGCCCAGGGGCATTTGGACGCGCTCGAACGCGAGGGCTCCTCGACCCTGCACCGACATTCCTTTCGCGGTGTGGACTGGTTCGACCGAGAATACCGGATTTCCCGTTCCCTCGGTCGGTTGTTCGATGCGCTGCCGACGGGGGGGCTGGACGAAACGGAAAGCCGGGAACGTTGGCTGAGTGTCGGGTACGCTCTGCCGGAATATGAAGAGCGTCTTTTTCAGGAGGCGCTCCACCCGGAGCAAACGTCGGACGATCCCCATATGGGGACCCATTGACAAAGCCACACACCATTTTCACAGAGGAGGCGCCACTTCAATCATGCAGGAACAGACACCCACCAACTCTCCCGACATACGCCCCACGGACGAAATGCCCTACAAAATGTCCGTCTTGTTGCGCACCATGCTGGAACAGGGCGCCTCCGACCTTCACCTGGCCGCCGGCCGCCCGCCCGTGTACCGTCTGCACGGCAAGTTGCAGGATGTCGAGGGACCGAACCTCTCGCCCTCCTTTACGCAACGGCTGGTCTATTCCGTCCTGAGCGACGTACAGAAACGAATCTTCGAGGAACGCCACGATCTGGACTTTGCCCTGGGGATCTCGGGCCTGGGCCGCTTTCGTGTCAATGTCCACATGCAGCGCGGCACGGTGGCCGCCGCATTCCGCGCCATTCCGCAACATATCAAGACGTTCGAAGAACTCCACCTGCCCAGGGAAGTTCTCTCGATGCTCTGTATGCGCCCGGTGGGATTCATTCTGGTGACCGGCCCGACCGGATCGGGCAAGTCCACCACCCTGGCCTCGATGCTCAGTTACATCAACCTCAATGTGGACAAGCATATCATCACGGTGGAAGACCCGATCGAGTACCTGCACCCGCATCAGAAAAGCCTGGTGGAACAGCGTGAGGTGCATGAGGACACCGAGAGTTTCTCGGAAGCGCTCAAGTACGCATTGCGCCAGGATCCGGACATCCTGATGATCGGGGAAATGCGCGACATGGAGACGATCCAGGCGGCCCTGACTGCTGCCGAAACGGGCCACCTGGTCTTTTCGACCCTGCACACGCCCGACGTCGTGCAGACGTGCGACCGTATCATTGACGTCTTTCCTCCCCACCAGCAGGAGCAGGTCCGAGTCCAGCTGGCCGGTGTACTCGAGGGAATTCTGGCTCAGAAACTGGTTCCCTCGCTCTATGGCGGGCGCGAGTGCGCGCTGGAAATCCTGCTGGCCACCGACGCGGTGCGCAACCAGCTTCGCGAAAACATGACCCCCCAACTCTACTCGACCATTCAGGCAAACCTGAAACTCGGTATGATGACCATGGACCGCTCGCTGCTGAACCTCTACCAGATGGGACGGATCAGCAAACAGGTGATGCTGGCCAACGCCAAGAAACCCGATGATATTCTGACGCGGGCGTGATAGGATAAAAACGAGTGGGAAACCCGTGTGAACGGGAGGAGAGGGCGCCATGATACTGGTGGAAATGGAACTGCGCGAGATTCTACGGGGTCCCCTGTCGGCGACGATTGTTCTGGGCGAGGTCGAGGGGGGGGATCGCGAGTTCCCCGTGGATATTGATCTCCATGCCGCCACGGCACTCGAGATGGCCGTCAACAACGAGCAAACGCCCCGGCCTCTGACCCATGATCTGATCCTGAATGTCGTGCGGGGTCTGGGCGCCTCGCTCAAGCGGGTGATCGTGGACGAACTGCGGCTGGACGAATTCGGACGGGGAACCTTCCACGGCAAGCTCGATGTGGAAAAGAGCGATCTTTCCACCATCTGGATTGACAGTCGGCCCAGTGACTCCCTGGTTCTGGCCACCAAACTGGGCGTTCCGATCTTCGTCAACGAGGACGTGTTGAATCAGGTCTCCGTGTATCGGCTGCCTGAGGATGAGACGCCTTCGGACGAAGACTCCGATCCGCCTTCCGAACCGGAAGATCGCGACTAGATTCCGGGGTCGAAACAGCGTCTGTGAGGGAGAGGTGCGATCTTTGCGGAAATTGAGGTTGAGTTCCCTGAATGCGGGTGATAAGCCGCAGCATTATTCCAGCGCCGGACTCTTCCCGGGCAAGTTCATCGGGCGGAGGGGCAACCTCGTCGGATGGGCGGGGGGGGTTCTGGTTTTCTGCCTGATCTGCCTGGCGAGCCCGGGGGCCGAACCCGTCCCCTCCCCCGCGGGAGACAAAACGGTTCTCGAAGCGGCCCGCCCCATGCACGCCATCTGGATCGAAGCCGCAGGCCCGGAATTGCGCACCGCGGAAAGTTGTAAAGCATTGGCCGAGCGCCTGCGCAAAGCCAACGTCACGCATATTTTTGTGGAATGCAGCACGTTCGGGCGCGCCCTCTACCCCTCGAAGATCCTCCCCCCCCTGAACCCGGAAAATCCCTCGTTTGACCCGTTGAAGGCCCTGCTGGAAGAAACCACCCGCAAAGACCAGCCTCCCCTGCGGGTGGTCGCCGTGCTGGACCTGCTCACCCTTCACAACACCAAGACCCGCCCCGCGCAGGACGCCAACCATCCCATGACCCAACACTCCGACTGGGTCACCCGCAGCCGCTCGGGAGAAACCCAAGACGCCACGGGGGGGGTGTACTACGATCCCGGGGTTCCCCAACTGGCCGAATACCTGGAATCCATCGTGCGGGAGGTCGTGAGTCAGTATCCGGTGGATGGGGTCCATTTTGCCGGGTGGCGTTACCCGGAAGCGAACAAGAACTGGGGTTACAATCCCCTAGCTCTGGCGGACTACCGCAAACAGATGCAATTGACCGATGGGAGCATCCCCGAGCCATCTGAACCGCAGTGGATCAGCTGGCGTCAGGAACGGCTGACCTACCTGCTGGCCCGGCTCTCGAAAGCGGTTCTGGACACGCGGTCCAGCGCGCGCGTGTCGGTCTCCGTCATCGCGTCGGGCGATCCGCCCGGCGAGAAAGCGCCGGGGGAACCCGATTTCATGGGCGCGTTGCAACAGTGGCCCGTGTGGTGCCACCAGGGAGTGGTCCATGCCATCCTGCTGGAAGACTACTACGACCATAAGACCAACGTCGAGCGCTTCATCCGGTGGATTGATTTTGCGCAGGGGCGCACCGGCGCGGCCCAACTGATCGTCGGCGTGTCCGGGCACCTGAACCCGGAATCGGATGTCGTGATGCAGCTGCGTCTGGCGCTCGGGCTGAAGGCCGTCCACACGCTCCTGTATTCCTACCAGCAACCGGTTCTGGCCCAGGCGGAAGGGTCGGACATTTTTGCCTTTCTGGGCCGGACGGTTTTCTCCACCGCCTACGATCCCCCGCCCTACGTGCAGCAGACCATCGAGACCGTTCTCTACCCCAACGGGCAGGTTCTGCCGCCTCCACCCTCGAAAAGCGACATGCAACCGGTGTCCGTCGCAAACTCGGTCAACCCGACCGATGTCATCGAGGCTCTTTCCGGCTTTCCCAAACCGCTTGAGGCACCCACGGACCGAGTGGAGGAAGACCCGAACGCCTCCACCGACACGTTGCCCGATCTGCCCACATTCTCGGCCGAAGCGCCGGCGGAACGCATGGATGCGGACGACCTGAATGTCAACATCCCCCGGCTGAAAAGCGGGGTCCGCCCGGGTCTGTCGCGTCCTTCCCCCCGCAAGAACGTACCGCTTCCCTCGCAGCAGCCCGCCGCCACACGCAACACGGCCGACGACTACCTGAAGAGCCGCAACCGGACGGATGCGGCGTGGGCCCTGCTGGGCAAATCGCCTTCCGCGGCCCGCCCCCCCCTGCGCAACAGCGGGGAGACCTTCTCTTCCGGAAAAACCGTGAGCAATATGCCAGCCCCCAAACCGACACCGCCCCCCCGCGAAACCCGGGTCATTCTGGACAAGAGCAAACTGGTGGAAATCGTCACCAAACAGGGGGCGAAGTTCGAGGCCGAGTTGATCGTTCAGAATTCGCAATTCACCGTCGTGCGCCCCCTGATCCGGTCCGGCAGCGCCCGCATCAAGATTCCCAATACCGAAGTCGTCTCGGTCCGCCGACTCAACGCGGAATAAGGCAAAAGGCCAGCCTTCAGCCAACTTCCGCAAGTGGGACCACGAAACAATGCGGGAGTCAAGCGCCAACGGCGCGATCTATCGCAGCCTGCCCCCCCCCAGGAACAACCCCGGTTGTTCTCAGAAGGGCTGGAAGCCCGTTCGATTAAGGCGTTTCCGCCCATCCCAATGGGGTGGGCCTTCAGCCCTTTG
>Ga0116170_10005006_pt1 | contig 11983 bp, 21 predicted proteins | sample AD_JPNHW1_MetaG_FD_89797 | JGI IMG/M metagenome (GOLD analysis project Ga0116170, IMG submission 89797) | Active sludge microbial communities of municipal wastewater-treating anaerobic digesters from Japan - AD_JPNHW1_MetaG | ecosystem: Engineered > Bioreactor > Anaerobic > Digestate | place... | reverse complement strand
TCTCATGATCACCTCTTTCCATTATATTTTGTGTCTGCCACTCTTGCCTTGCAATAGCTCCTTTATGTGTATACCTGGGTGGCAGATCTTTTATTACTCAGTAAGCTTTCCCCACTGTTATACTTGACGGACAAAAGGACGATTCTAGATAGTCTGGATGTTGTCGCGAGCATCACCGGCTCAATCCCGGCAGTGGGGATTATTTTATTAGGTAGTCCACGCCTTCAGGTGGATGAAGTTCCAGGTTGCTATATTAACCTGGTAATGGTCATGGCAGGGAACTAACCAATCCCTGCCTATTTTTTTCTTTAAGAGGTGAGACATGTTCTTTCGGTATTATACCATGTCTGACTTCAATAGATACATTCCAACCAGACGCATGATCTGTACAGCATACGTCACGTTGGAGCAGCCTAAGATGATCCCTATAATCTGTTGTGCGCAGCTTGTTTTATGTGGCTGGCACCTACCGGGTCATGCTTAACCTGCGTGTCTATTGGAGTACATACTACCCTTAAAACATACGTATCATTGGGCGCGGCATTCCTAAGGTGCCGTGCCCTTCTTTATTTACGGCCTGTTATTATCTACCTAGTTTTTATTTTTATCTTTTCAAATCTAATCAAAGGAGAAGTCAATGGACAAGCTAATCAATGTCATGATGAAGAATCATGGCATAGATCGAGAAGAGGCAGAAGTATCTGTACTCAATGCCCTCTCTGATCTTCGTAATCAGATAGAGAACGGGGAATACGATGAATCATTATGTGAAGAGCTTGGTATTCCTATCAGGTTCATGTCGGATCTTATGGAGATGATATGAATCCTGAAAAGAGATCGTTACTGTTCTACCATGTGTGGTGGAACAATGGTTGTCATGCTTACTATCGTCCGGATAGATATAAAAATATCACACTCCAGGAACGTAAGTATATCACTCATGTTGATAAGTGTGTCAAGGTAGCCATCCTGGATGGCGGTATCTGGACACCACTGAGGTATGTATGATCTTAAACATTGAACAAGCCAGGCATAACATCAAACGTTATCGTTCTATCACCAACGAAGAAGTGACATGCCATACCATATCATTGGCTATTAACTTCGATGATTTCGTAGATCGTATTAAGTTGCTTAACGAACTAACCGGCTTGTGCTATTGTAGCACCTGCCGTATGTGTAAGGCAGTCAACAATACTTGTACTGCCTGTGTCTGGAGCATGAGAAAATCATATGAGAATGAAACATCTCCATGTATCGATGAGAACTACTACATCCTGGAGACTGCAAGAACTCCAGAAGAAGTAGCTCAAGGATACCATGATCGTGCTGACATACTGGAAATACTGATAGCTAAAGCTGAGGAATCAAATGAGCGAGAAAATATTATCACCACAATTACCTGAACTCAGTGACCAGGGTGTCTTTGATCTTATCTTAGACTGCCATGCCAAGGGTGATACCCCTAGGCTAATGGCTGCGATCAAGTACTACGGTCCATCCAGATTCATCTGCGATTACATCCTTCACCTTACTGAGGACTGTCGTACCCCGGCTGCTTATGCAAAAGCCAGGGAAACATTTCTCATTTTCTGCACTAAGTACTTTGAAGTACGTGGCAGCTATTAGCCCCAAAATCAAACGATAATCTCTGAGGTGAGTCCATACTCACCTCAAGGGGTGATCGCTTCACTATCGCTAAACCTCGCACTCAGGAACGAAATCAGGAGAATATATGATCGTTACTATTTCAGATCTCTATGATGAGATCCCTGCCGGGTGTACCTATGAGGCTGCACGTAGAGCCTATGAGAACATCAGCTTCTCTCCAGAGAAACGTGCAGAGTCTGAGGTATCTGATACCCGGGATGATATCAAACATCTCTTCGATGCTATGGCGCTGCATATCACAGAAGAGAATAAGGATGAAGCCTTCGCTTCTTTCCGCAAGTACGTTGAATCATATCGCAGTAAGTACAGTGCATACTTACATGCCAAGTCTAACTGTGTTAGCTGGATGATCACCGGAAGATCAGGGCTTAACGTTGCTAAATGCAACAAAGCCAATGATCGTGAAGAACGATTACACAAACTGTTTGTTGAATGGAGATCCAAGGCTTTCCAATCTATGTGTAAGCGGATCTTCGGATCCTATTCTATGTCTGGAGTGATTCTATCTGATGATCCTGATGCCATTATATTGCTGCAATCCAAGCTTGAAAGGCTTAAATCCAAGCAGCTTATGATGAAGGAATCCAATAAAGTATTCCGGACATTCGATAAGACCAAGACACTGTCAGAGTTCTTTGATCATATGGGTATTACCAATGACAAAGAAAAGGAAGAGATCAAGATAAACATTGGTTGGTATCAGTGTCCCTATCCTCCCTATAGGCTTACCAATAACAACTCAACTATCAAGAGTACTGCAGAACGTATTGATATACTTCAGCGCTATGCCCAAAAGGAATCAAGCGAAGAGGTTGTCAATGGTGTTACTGTTGTGCATAACACGGACCTGGTAAGACTACAACTATTCTTCCCGGGTAAGCCTGATGCATTGACCATTAAGAATCTTAAATCAAAAGGATTCCATTGGTCTCCATCTCAAGGCGCATGGCAACGCCAGGATACTACTGCTGCTGCGTATGCAGCCAGGCAGGTTCTTGCTCAGTACTCTGAAAATCACTAGGAGAAATCATGAGAACACTCACTGATGAAATTGATTTGTTTGGTGAGGTTACCGATGACTCAGAAACAATGGAGATAGACTTTATCATGGATAAGTCCCTCTCCAAGCCAGACAAATTCATGCTGCCTTTAGGTAGCAAAGTTCGTAGTTCACTTCGCTGCCCTATCAAGTTTAACCTGGCTACTATCATTGACAGATTCTGGTCTGACACTATGGTAATGTACCGGTTAAACATTGATGGCAGGGATATGTCGTCTTTGTTTTCTAACAAGGATATAAACATTATACTGTGAGGGATTATGAATCTGACACAAGATCAAAAGGTTAAGCTTATCAAAGCTTTTCTGTACAAACCTATCTCAGCTTTATTGCATGAGATTATCTTTGAGCAGTACTCCTGCACCAGGGACACATTGATTGTCATAGATATGGCAAACTATAACATGACATATCTCAATCTGCCTCCCGGTGCTAAGCCTTATGATGGATACATCGAACTCTTTCGCTACTCAGGATCATGTATCTATGATGAGGATTTCTCTGATGAGGAACTCTTCACCAAAGAAGAAATACAGATCTTGGATTCCAATGTCTCAGATCCTCATTATGAATATGAGGATCTGTATGAAGCGAAATCAAAAAGAGATCGCTATCTCCAAGCCTGGTTCAACCGGGATTACAATTCTATTAACTCGATCACAGATCGAATGATGTCTGCTTTACTGGTGGCTATGTATGGTCCGCCAGTCAATGACCCACCAATGTTCTAGGAGGAACAATGCCTGACGAACAATCTATCACCATCAAAGATAAGGTGCTAACTGCATCGATCAAGCTCGATGGAAAAAACTTATCGAAGTCCGGTAAGTCTATTGTCGTAGCATCTTCCAATGGATTCATGGCTGTTGTCGGTGATGATGGTACTCAGTACCAAATCAACTACAACATTACCAAGAGAGCCTGATCCTGTGCTAGGGCATCGTTTGCTCGATGCCCTATTTTTTTATTGACAGCACACAGCTGATACTGTGTGCTTGTACCAAGCAGTGAGGTAACAAATGAAAACCTATATTATAGAAACGTCTAGTCATGTTTTCTATTATCTTCTCGGAGATAACATCAGAGACTGTCTGTTAAACATTAAGGCAGAGATCCTGGAGTCCATTATATCTATTGAACTTATGAATGATAGCCATGCACAAATGGATATCTATCCCATAAGCCTTTATGATTCAGACAAACAGCAATTCAATTTAACCCAATCGCCATTCTAGGAGGTACATATAATGGCATTTGATCTTGACAAGGTACAGTTTGAGGAGATCCAGATTGATCATTCTGCGTTTCCTCATGGAACTACGTTCCTTATCCTGGGTGAAGCAAAGGTAGGTAAGACTACATTTGCTAAAGGATTCCCTAATCCACTTTTCCTTGACATGGAAAATGGAGCACGGTTCTTCCCTGGAATTAGGCGTCTGAATATCGTGGATATCAATACTCCACTTAGGAATAAGCTGGATTCATTAGGTAATCCAATGATTTCAGATAAGAACAAATTCATTATGGAGAAGGTCCCGTTCCTGGAGCGAGGGTTCTTCCGTAATGGACAACCCGCTCCGGGTTATTCCATAGCTGAAGCAATCAAGTACATTGATTCGTCCTTCGCTACAGAAAGATGGGGAACAGTTGTATTGGATACAGTTGATATTCTCAATCTATTAGCAGAAGGCGAAGTCATGAAGGCACATGACACTAATGCTATGGGCAATGCCAAAGACTTTGGAAAGGATTGGGCAGAATCCAGGCAGAAAGTTATGCGTATTCTCAAAGCTATTCAAGGTACATGCCAGAAAAGAGAGATTGACTTTGTCATACTCTCTCATGTCAAGGTGGCAAGCTCACCTGATCTTGAAGATGATGAGAAAACCATACAGACTATTGTGCCTGACCTTCCCTCCGGCTTACGCAAGCAGGTGGCATCTATCGCTGATGTTATTGGCTATGCTCACAAGACCAGGCGTGGTGAACGCCTGCTCTCATTCAAGTCCACTGAACAAAACATTATCGGATCAAGGCTAACACCTTTAGCCGATAAGGTTATTGAACTGTCTTATGAAGTCATGTACAATGAGTACGTGAACTATAACAAACCCAAAGAAGCACCTGCCGCAGAAGTGGCAGCACTATAAGGAGATAACATGCCAGAAATGAACGTACCCGATACCCCTGTATATCATCAGATCATTGGACCAGTACAAGTACAGATGAAAGGATTTGATGATATCGATTTCTCAGCCAAGCAAAACAGTATGAAGCATCCCGAAGATTTCGACCTTACCTGGGAACTCAAGTTCCTGCCGGATGGATCGAAGTTCGATGCATCTATTCAATTCATGATCAAACTCAACTTCCTTCCCGACAAGACACTCAACCCTGAGAACACCAGTAAGGGCAACTTCCGTTTGTTCAATATGGTGAACATACTGAAGAAGCTTGGATGTGAAGTACACCTGGATGCAGGTGGATTCTTTACTGATGCCAAGGGTACAAGGTTCTCTTCTCCCGGTTTCCTGGAGAACATCAACTTACAGCTGATTGAACTTGAATCCAAGAATACCTATTGGGCATATGGATATGTCAAGCCCGATGGCAAGTACACCCGTTTCGCTCCCATGCTCTGCCTTACTAAAGAAGAGATCGAAGATTATTGGGAGAAGAACAGATCCTTCCTGCTCAAATCCAGTACCGGATCGAGCAAAGATAGTGTCGAACTGGACCCCGGAACTGAATCAGATATGGCATTTTAGTTAGAGGTTTGAATGAACCTCGTAACCCATAATGTCGTAGAGTATGCGATAGGTGCCCCCAATAACCGGGGGCACTTTATCCCTATATCAGATCTACCCAAAGTAATTGCCGAAGAAGGCAGAACAAGACCAGTCTATCGTAGCGTATTCCTATACGAAACACAGTGGCTTGATCGCCTTAACGAGGCAAAGACATGTAAAGGATATGGCGGTACATACGATATTGATTGGGTCCCTATTGACATTGATAGAGGCAATGATAACGATGCTTACACACTATTCAGATGTGAAGAAGCTTTGAACATTTTACGTGATGAGCATGGATTAAGAGACCATAATTATCAAGTGTACTTCTCCGGCACCGGATATCATATCATGATTCATCGTGATGTGTTTAGCTTACAGCCATCCGAATTTCTCCCGGATAGTATCCGTAAATCAATGTCTAGGATCTTCCAGGGAAAGGAGGATTTCAAAGTCTATTCATCTTCAAGCATTATCAAGTGTAATAGGACTATCTCTAACAAAGAGATTACTCCTAACTCAGGATTGTATCTATATAAGATACCGATTTCTGATTCACTTGTACATGGGCTTAACCATTCTATTATCCATCGCCTTGCTCAATCACGCAAGGCTGATGATCTCTCCGATAAATCCGGAGATGGAGAAATGGCAGATGAGATAGACAAGGAAACTCCCACAGTCTATACTATGACCAAAGTACCTGAACCTCAGAATCTCCCTGTCTGTATCAAGATCCTGTGGGATCGTGGTCCGGTCAAGGGTGGCAGACACTATGCTCTATGGGCTATAGTGTCTCACTTCCGAAGAATGGGGATGTTATCCGACATGGTTAAACCACTGATGCTACACTGGAATAAGTCTCAGCTTACTACACAGGAGATCATCTCCCAGGTAGAATACATATACCAGAAAGGTTATAGGTATGGCTGCGATCACCCTATCTTACGTGGCGTATGCCAAACGGACTGTAAGTACTATATGCATAAGAACTATGGGCAGAATATGATGGATGTAAAGGATGTAGAAGCCAAGGTACTTGAGTACTACTCCAAGGATCATAGTGCTGTATCCATAAACTTAGGTGACATGGTAGGCAGACCTGATATCAAATCAGTCATTACTCCAGGTAGTACTGTGGTATTGATTGGTAAGACTGGATCTGCTAAGTCAACCTTCTTGGCTAACCTGATCATGGGTTATGACTTCACATCAGGGCTTATCGTTCCGGAAAGAAGAATGCCTACACTACTTTATGATCTTGAATCTAAAGAAAGGCTAGCCTGGAAACGTCAGATACAAATAGCATCCGGTATTAACCATCGTGATTTCCCTAACAATCCTGATTCAGTTAAGAAACTCATGAATCTATATCGTGATCATCAGGCACACATCAGAATGCAGAAAGATAGACCCACCATTGATGATCTGGTAGAAGCTATTGATGATCTGCAACCATCACTAGTCTGTATAGACTACCTTGATCTGGTTAAAAGCAAAAAGAATGTAGGCTTTAACAAGATCGAAGAGATGATGCAATCCTTCTCAGAGATAGCTATCTCCAAGGATATCATCTTTATCATTGTCTCACAAGTTTCTAACGAGAGTGCTAAGTCAGATAAGATGCTTGATGTATATTCAGGCAGAGGATCTGGATCTATAGCACATCTTGCAGACTGTGTACTTGTATTCAATGGTGAGCGATACAATCCAAATAAAGATCTCAAGGTAGATAAGATGAGAGACGGAGAATCCGGATTTGGTGCAAAGCTTTTCCTGGAGGATAATTGCAGAATGAGAATAAGGCAAGTGTACACATCATGAACATAGGTATTATTGTTATGTTAGTGATTGTAGGATTCTTTGTCTTGCCATTCTTCAAAACCCTCTTCTCACTTGTATTCGAATTGCTTAAATTGATTCCTTTGTGGATCATCATTCCTGCCATAATTATCCTGATCATAACGAGGTAAATATGAATGAAGATAAGTACGTAAAAGTACGTTACGCATTCACTGTTACTGGCGATATCCGGGCAAAGGAACGTCCCAGGCATAAGCAAGGGGAACATTCCTATACTCCGGAGCGCACAGTATTCTACGAAAATCAAGTACGTGAAGCCTGGTATAAAGCGTTTAATGATTTCAATAATGGATCCTCACAGAATCCATTTACATTGAAAATTGAGATGTTCTTTCGCAGACCTATGTCTCAATACAAGTCAGACAGAAAGACGCTTAGATATACCGGATCTAATCCCGCTCCAGAGATTTGTGTCAAGGTGCGTATCGATACAGATAACGTTACCAAGATAATCAAGGATGCCCTCAATAGGGTGGCATACTATGATGATGGCTATATCTTTAGTGAGTCTATTACCAGGTACTACATCGATCATTGGGAACAAGAGTATGTCAACGTAGAACTGATCGAGATCAAAAGAAAAGAATCATGAGCGCATCTACTATAGTTATCATAGTTCTTTCTGTGGTCTGTATCATCGAATTTATACTGTTGTTAAAACGTGGTTCTGCTCTTGCTGAGATGGAGTTTATTCATGAACTTGAATTAAAGAACATGAGAACTGCAGTTAAGCAAATGGATCAGATCATAAAAGATCTTAATAAGCAGATCTCGACACATTGCCCAGGTTGTGGTAAGTTTATCTCTACCGCTATTGGCATTTGTTCGTACTGCGGAACAAGAACAAAGGAGAAGGCGATCAGTGAAAGCTCACAAGATCAAACTACTTAACATAATGGGGATCGATAACATCGAGATTACCCCAGGTAATTTCACCATTATATCCGGGCATAATGCTGCCGGAAAGACTAGCATTGTTGAAGGCATCCTCTCTGTGGTTAAGGGAGGACATGACGCAACTCTGCTCAGGTCCGGACAAGATAAAGGTGAGATAGTAATTGAACTCGATGATGAGACTGTTATCCAGAAGAAGATCTCTGCATCTAAGTCTGCGACAACTGTCAACATCGGAAAACATTCAATCACTTCACCTGCTACATTTATCAAGGATCTATTTGGTGACGGGTTTAACCCGGTAAGATTCCTTACCATGGATCCTAAGAAAAGGATAGCTGAGATTCTCAAGGCTATTCCGTTCACCATAACGCATGAAGAACTTAAGGCTGTTACCGGAATTGATTTCCAGGATATGGATTTCAATCAGCACGGTCTCAAGGTTCTTGATGCAGCTGTAGCCAAGGCGTATGATAAGCGGAAAGAAATTAACGCTTATGCAACTGAACTCAAGAATACAATCGATGTTCTTACGAATCCCGATACTGTAGCTGTTGATATGTCTGAGGACATAAAGAAATACAGATCCAGTATCGAAGATATCGATAATACTCTGGTTGAGATCTCTGAATCTATGTCTGACATACATGCAAAGATCGATGCTGATCTTCGTGAAGCAATTGCGAATCTTACTGTGGAAGCCAACGAGAAGAAACGCCAGGCTACTGAATCCTATAATGCTCGTAAGGACAGTCTCTTAATAGAGAAGGCCGAGATCAATAAAGAGATCGCTATCGCTGAGACAAAGACAGCTGAATTCAATGCTCAGGAATCTCAGCGCACTAAGATTGCTGAATCCAAGGAACGTTATGATAAATATGTTGCCACATCTGACCGTCTTACAAGGACGCTTGAGATCCTGGCTGACTTCCGTAAACAGAAGGCATCTGGATTCACTCTTGCCGGTCAAGCTATCTCTACTGACAAGGACGATCTTCTGGTTGACGGCATCCCTTATGACCGTCTTAACAAAGCGAGTCAGATCAAGATCGCTATGGCTCTTGCACAACAGAACATGGGCAAGTTTCGTTTTGCTATCATTGATGGAGCAGAAGCCCTGGATGCTGAGAGTATGGAGTTCATGCGTCAAGAAGCAGAAGCTGCTGACATTCAGCTTATAGTACTGGAGGTTTCTGATGGAGATCTCCAAATCAAAACCAACTAATCATTTCGGGGGATAGTGGAAACTATCCCCCTAATTCTATCTGGAGTAACGATGAATCATAAACATGTATTCTATCTGGTTAGTAACGAGATCAATAAGGTTTCTGTTCCGGGTACTAAGTTCTATCGCTATAACTTCCTGTTGATCTGCAGTAAATGCAGGGTCAAGCAGTATTCGCAGAATTATCCTCACAGAAAGTTTGCAGAGGATGCCATGAAGAAATATGAACTATATCCTGTGTTTCCTAAGTAGGCATCATGAGTAAGTATGCCCCCATAAATACACTGGATTATCGTCTTGCAATGATGGGATTCACCCATCCTGACAGCACACAGCTAAAGAAGTACGTGCATAAGTCCGGTGACACACTGGAGCGTAGAAACGGACAGTACAGTATTGGATGGTACTGGACAGTCAACTCTGCTGGATGTAGCCTGGACCGTGAACGCTATAGCTTTAAGAAGCATTCAATTGTAAAACAAATGGAAAATCATTATGGCAAAAACTAAAATCGATTGGTGCGATGAAGTTTGGAATCCCGTATGGGGATGTTACAATACTTGTCGCTATTGCTATGCCAGAAGTATAGCTAAGAGATTTGGTAAGACTGATGATGAAATAGCATTCAATCCTACCTGGATAGAAAAGAACTATCTTCGTAAGTTTGCTAAGTCCTCCAGGTATATCTTCGTCAACTCTATGAGTGATGTCCAGTACTGGCAAGAAGAGTGGTGGATCAGAGTACTTCATCGTATCAGACAACTACCTGATCTGACCTTCATCTTCTTGACTAAAGGACATCCGGCTAGCGTGTATGGTAATCGTAACTATCCAGTAAACGTTATCCTAGGTGTTACTGTTACCGGAGAGTATCCTGTAGACATAGTTCCTTTTGTTATGATGGATACTTTGAAAAAACAAGTAAGGTGGTTGCTTAATATCGAACCATTACATGGTGAGATCCTTCTTTCAGCCAGAGATTTTGACTGGATCATCATCGGTGCTGAGACAGGTAATTCTCAGTACAAGATCAGCCCTCAGTTTGGATGGGTACATGGTATTATCAATGAAGCTGTAAGACTTGGTAAGTCTGTATTCTTTAAGGATACCATGAAGGATCTTGTAGCTGCTGCCGGATATCCATTCTTAAGACAGTTCCCAAGACTGACGGGAGGTGGAAAATGAACAGTCATCATCTATTCATTATAGCAATTATCGCTATCGTGGTTATGGCGCTATCGATACTACACTATAACCATAACACTTACGTGTACGTAGCCGTAGCCATTGTGACTGTCGTTGGCATACCGACACTGTTTGCAATACTCAGTGAAAAGGAAAAGCCATGAAGGTAGGATTTAACTGCATGGATAAGACAACCGCATGGAGAAAGCGGGGAATGTTGGTGCGCCATCCAGCATACGGCTACGGAACAATTTGTGATGTCGCATCAGAGAATAGGCCAGATGAATGGTTTGAGGTTTATCTGGAAGCTCCCAGAATAGCTGGTTGCGTCGTATCGAGAACGATCAGAGTCCAGCCTCAGCAGATTGTTAGGACTAATGAATGGGAACTGTGTCCAGAGGCAGAATATATTTCTGGCAACAAGCATAATCTCAGGGAGTCGGAAGGATATTCTAACTCGTGCATGAATTGTGACAAGAGATGTGAATTTGCCGATAGAATATACAGCGACCAACTAATGTGCTGGATATGTGACCAATATAGGAAGAGCGAAAAACACAGAGCCAATAAATGGCAATGGAAAGACCAGCGTAATCTTCCACGCATTGGAGAGGGAGAAGCCGTAATAAATCAAGAATATGCAAGGCAGGATAGCGGAGGTGGGGAGTGAACGCGCAGAACCTAAACGAAAACAATGACGAATTAGTCTTTGACATAGCCGAGGTGTGCGAAGAATATCCAGATGATTGTGAGTTTTGCGATTACAATCTTGAGGGATATTGCGCACTGTATAGAGTGGACTTGCCAGAAGATGGGGGTGACAAATGACCTACCGCATCCGAATCATGAAGTCCGTTGACGGCGTGCTGGTCTTTGATCGGTATGCTACGGAAATGGAAATGACTCAACTACGTATATCTACTGATGGGAACGTAGAAATGGCAATATGGGTGACACAAGGTGATCTTAACGGGAGGCACTGGATAGCAAGAGAAAAGTACGCCCCAAATGTGTTTCAAGATATTCTAGTGCTCCCGCCATACCCAACGCACCCGCAGGAGTTAGTACATAAATCGGTGCGGTGCTCCCCTATAAAAAGTGAGTTTCTTGTATGGCAAGACGTCTCCGATACGCACTTTGTCGAGTGGGGAGAAGATGTTGACGCTCTCCGCTCACGTATTGAGGAGTTGGAGGAGTCTCTGCATGGGGTGGAGCGCCAGAAGGAAGAAATAGAGGGAATAATGAACACTCTCAATCGCGCAATTAAGGAACTTCCAAGCTATGTAGTTGATA
>Ga0116170_10005003_pt1 | contig 11987 bp, 7 predicted proteins | sample AD_JPNHW1_MetaG_FD_89797 | JGI IMG/M metagenome (GOLD analysis project Ga0116170, IMG submission 89797) | Active sludge microbial communities of municipal wastewater-treating anaerobic digesters from Japan - AD_JPNHW1_MetaG | ecosystem: Engineered > Bioreactor > Anaerobic > Digestate | place... | reverse complement strand
TCAGGCAAAATTTTGATAATGATGTAGTATTTATAAGTATTTCGGCCGACCGTGAATTCATGAATATGTATCATTTTGTTCACGATCAGAAGTACAACTGGCTGTTTCTGCACCTGAACAGTGATTATGATCTCATGGAATCATATGCGGTATATGCATTCCCTGATTTTGTCCTGATTGACAGGGAGGGAAATTTTATTAAATGCCCGGCATTAAAACCCAGTGAAAACATCGAACTCATCCTGACCACCCTTATCAATGAAGATATAAAAAGCCAGGAAGAAAAAAAGTGAGAGGAATTTCTTCGTTTTAAACTACTTCACCACCATTTTTCTGGTCACCTTGGAACCTGCGGCATTCGTCAATTCCACGAAATATATCCCTTTTGCCGATTTACTAATATCAACGGTGATCATCTTTTCCGAAGACCGTGATTTGTAAACGCTGTTTCCCAGCATATCAAAAACTTCTATATCAAGTTTCTGATCGGGTATATTATTTACTGTGAAAATGCCATTTGACGGATTAGGATAAATGCTCACCGAATTTCTGAATGCATCATCCTCAACACCGGTAATAAGGTCACCAACAACAACAACATTATCGATGCGTGATGTACCTGCAGAGGCAACAGTACCACCTCCAACCGAAGTATTTGAAGTCATTACCCACCTTAAGAACAACTGCGGATAATTATTACATTCTGTAGGAAGGGCAACATTGGTTAATGTACCGGAAACAAAATTATCGTTGGCACAAACCACGGTTCCGCCGGTAACATCGGTCCAGGTACCTGTTGTTCCTAAGCGATACTGAAGCATAAAATCCTTAGGGCCGGTAGATGATGATTTTTGACGGCTCGAAACCAAAATATTCATATGAGCCGAAGTAGATATGGTGGTATAATAACACTTTGCCGAATCGAGGCCTCCATACCACAAGGTGGAAGAAAGACAAAAATCTCCCGTTCCGTCAATACCCGTTGTATAGGCATATAAAATGTTGTACGTGGCATCACGCAACATAATATCATCAACATTATAGGCATTTCCGCTCGTCTGGGAACTATCCTTTGCAACTTTAAATTTAAAAGTCACGAGGGTGTCCTGAGCAGAAACCGTAATACCGGCAAGTATTACAAAAACTAAAATGAATAGAATTCTTTTCATAGTTTTATTTTTTTACAAATATAATAATAAAAAATAGAAAAAGAGGCTGTCTCAAAATACAATTTTTTTGATGATTTTCTCTCAGTGTTTCTCTGTGAACCGCGATAACGGCCTCTGTGAATCTTTGTGTAGCTATAAGTTAATAAATCACACAGAGCGCTACGGAGCATACACAGAGTACTTTTGAGACAGCTTCTTTTTGTTATTTATCCTTTACTTCTTCAAAATCCACATCGGTAACATTATCATTTTTACCACCCTGGCCCTGCTGTTGCTGCTGTTGCTGCTGCTGGCCGGCATCCTGTTGCGCACCCTGTCCCTGCTGGGTTGCATTGTACATATCCTGGCTGGCAGCCTGCCATGCTGTATTTATCTTGGCAAGAGCAGCATCAATCAGGTCAAGATTTTTACTCTGGTAAGCATCTTTTAATTCCTTTAATGAACTTTCAATAGGCGCCTTTTTATCGGCAGGAATTTTATCACCGTATTCCTTCAGCTGCTTTTCGGTGGTAAATATCATGGAATCGGCAGCATTCAGCTTATCGACCTGTTCTTTGGCTTTTTTATCAGCTTCCGCATTTGCCGATGCTTCATCTTTCATACGTTTAATTTCCTGGTCGTTCAGTCCCGATGAAGCTTCAATCCTGATCTGTTGCGACTTGCCGGTAGCTTTGTCTTTAGCGGAAACATTCAGAATACCGTTTGCATCAATATCAAAAGTAACTTCTATCTGTGGAATTCCGCGCGGGGCAGGTGGGATGCCGTCGAGGTGGAATCGTCCGATGCTTTTGTTCCCCGAAGCCATAGGCCTTTCGCCTTGTAAAATATGTATCTCCACCGAGGTTTGGCTATCGGCAGCCGTCGAAAATGTTTCGGATTTCTTTATAGGAATAGTGGTATTTGATTCAATCAGCTTGGTCATCACTCCGCCCAGCGTTTCAATACCCAATGACAGCGGGGTAACATCGAGCAAAAGAACATCTTTCACTTCTCCGGTAAGTACACCGCCCTGTATAGCTGCGCCAACGGCAACAACTTCGTCAGGATTGACACCTTTGGAAGGTACTTTACCGAAGAAATCTTCAACCAGTTTCTGTATCATAGGAATACGTGTGGAACCGCCGACAAGAATAACTTCATCAATATCTGAAGCTTTCAGGTTGGCATCTGCCAGCGCTTTACGGCAAGGCTCAATGGTAGCGCGGAACATTTCGTCGCACAATTGCTCAAACTTGGCACGTGTAAGTTTTCTTACGAGGTGCTTTGGAATTCCGTCTACAGAGGTGATGTACGGCAGGTTGATGTCTGTTTCCGTTGAGCTCGACAGCTCAATCTTTGCCTTTTCAGCAGCTTCCTTCAGACGTTGCAGCGCCATGGGGTCTTTGCGCAGGTCAATATTTTCCTCTGCCTTGAATTCCTGGGCAAGCCATTCAATGACGTTATGGTCAAAATCATCGCCGCCAAGGTGTGTATCACCGTTGGTGGATTTCACTTCAAAAACGCCTTCACCGAGCTCAAGAATAGAAATATCAAAGGTTCCGCCGCCAAGGTCATAAACCGCCACCTTCAGGTCGTGGCTCTTTTTATCAAGTCCGTAAGCAAGAGCGGCAGCAGTAGGTTCATTGATGATCCTCTTTACATTCAACCCGGCAATTTCACCGGCTTCCTTGGTAGCCTGCCTCTGCGAATCGCTGAAGTAAGCCGGAACAGTAATAACGGCATCTGTCACCTCCTGCCCGAGATAATCCTCAGCGGTTTTTTTCATCTTCTGCAATACCATAGCCGAAATTTCCTGCGGGGTATAAAGCCTGTCGGTAATTTTCACCCTCGGGGTATTGTTCTCTCCGCGCTCAACTTTAAATGATACACGGTTTATTTCTTTATTAACACGGTCGTAGGTCTCACCCATGAACCGCTTGATCGAATAAATCGTGTTCACCGGGTTCGTGATGGCCTGACGTTTGGCCGGGTCACCAACCTTGCGTTCGCCGTTGGTTGTAAAAGCAACAACCGATGGTGTGGTACGCTTGCCTTCACTGTTAGGTATAACAACAGGCTCGTTACCTTCCATCACTGCTACACATGAGTTTGTAGTCCCTAAGTCAATTCCAATAATTTTTCCCATTTTATTTTTTCCTTTCTTAATATTTCATTTTTTGATTCCGGCAAGCACTTTCAAGCTTTATGCCATTAAAAATACCGGTGGAATTTGGGTAATATTGTCATAAATTGCCACAAAAATGCATCATGGCATGACATATAATAATGACAAAACGACAGAAAAAACCTGTGATTATTTTAGCCGGGAAATAAGCAAAAGTAATTTTTCGGCTTTTTGCTTTATTTCGGCGTTGGGGCAGTTATAATTATTAAAAACAAGGGCAAAGGCCACCTCCTTGCCGCCCGCTGTTGTTACATACCCTGCATAGGATTTTATTTCATCCATGTTGCCTGTTTTGGCTTTCAGGTTGTTTTCGGCAATGGTATTTTTGAGCATGCCTGCCATGCCGCCCGATTTTCCGGCTACAGGAAGCGACGCGCAAAAAACATCATACGATTTTTCCTTACTGATCACTTTCAGCATTTGGCAAAGCTGACGCGTACTGATTTTATTCTTTCGCGATAAGCCGCATCCATCCTCCATTTCAAGCCCTTTTAAATCCACATTTTTTGAAGCCCAGAAATTTTTAACAGCCTCCACCCCGGCCTTTTCCGAACCTCTGCCGCTTTTTTGCTTTCCGGCTGCCTTTAATATTGCTTCGGCAAAAAGATTAACGCTCTTTATGTTGGTGGGCTTTATGATGTCGCCCAGGCAGGGAGATACATATTTGATAATTGTTTTTCGCGGCAGGGTATCCGGCATGTTTTTCCATTCCAGTTCACGGCAGGTGGTAAAAGATTTATCAACCGGTATCCCATTTGCGGACAAATATTCACAAAATAATTTGGCAAACAATTCCGGCGGGTCAGGAATGGCGCCATCTACATCAAAATTTTCCCTGCCTGCCGGCACTGTTCCCTCTAACAGCCTTAGCTTGGTATAGGGCCCGCCATAAATGATCACATTATCGCCGCTTTCTGCCCTGGCCGTTTTTACATGATTAATAAATGAAATATCTATAAGTTCAGGTTCCATCTTCACCAGGCTTGCGGGACTGCCAATGGCGGTGCCTGAATTAAAATACAGCCTGTAATAGTTTTCGTAAAGGTTCAGGCCATAGGCTCCCGAAGCATAGTAGTTGCCGATATCCTCCCAAAGCCAGCTGCCTGAAGCAGGATTGTCATCATAAATACCCGCATCAGCAACCACGGCGCCTCTGATATTTTTTATTTTCAACTTCCCCAGTGCATTCCGGAACATGGAGAAAACACTGTCGGTACTGACAGAACTTCCGAAACGCTTTGACCCAATGGTAGGATCTCCGCCACCTCTAATATATATATTACCGTTCAAATTTCCGGCAGAGTCAATATTTCCTGAATATTCAAGCCATGTTTCAAAAACAAAAGACGGCCCGAGTATCGACAATGCGGCGCCCGTGGTAACTATTTTCATCACCGAGGCAGGCTCCAGCACGGCATCGGCATTATAACTGCCCAGGATATTTCCGGTTCCCGTTTCCATCACACACAAGCCCCATGTGGCATTTTTCAGGCAGACATCGCTTTTCAGGACATCGATTTCATTGTTTAATAATACTGACGGTGACTCCGCATTCTGTGCAAAAACGCTTTTGCCCGACAGCAGAATAAATATACAATAATATATATAGCGTTTCATAAACAGTTTTTTACAAATGTACCTAAAAACATTAAATATCGTTTCATGGTCATTTTGTCAGGAGAATGTCAGTGGCATGTACTTTGACAAATGCCGGCAAAACAATAAAATTCTGATATATGCAAAAAGGTAAGATTAATGTTCAGACCGAAAACATTTTCCCGATCATTAAAAAGTTCCTTTATTCCGACCACGATATATTTCTGAGGGAACTTATTTCAAATGCCGTTGACGCTACACTAAAGCTCAAAGTGCTATCATCGCTGGGCAAGTATAAAGAAGAACTCGGCGACCTCACCATTCAGGTAAAAGTTGACGAAAAGAAAAAAACACTCAGCATCATCGACCGTGGTATCGGCATGTCGGCTGAAGAGCTTGATAAATATATAAACCAGATCGCTTTTTCGAGCGCCGAAGAGTTTATTAAAAACTACATGGGCAAAAGTGAAACCGACCAGAATGCACTTATCGGGCATTTCGGGCTTGGCTTTTATTCTTCCTTTATGGTGTCGAAAAAGGTGGAAATACGTACCAAAACCCATCAGACAGAAGGTAATACCCAGCCCATGAAATGGGTTTGCGACGGCAGCCCCGAATATACCATGACGGAAATTCAAAACCAGGATCGCGGAACCGAGATCATTCTTTACCTGGCCGATGATTCCGAAGAATATGCCCAGGAATCACGCGTACTGGAAATATTGAAAAAATATTGTAAATTTTTACCCGTTCCCATACAGTTCGGCACACAGAAAACATGGGAAACCGTTGAAGGCGAAAAAGACAAAGACGGCAACGACAAACGCGTTGAAGTTGAAAAACCCCGCATTATAAATAATGTAAACCCGGCCTGGACAAAAAAACCGGCTGATCTCAAAGAAGAAGATTACAATAGTTTTTATCATGAACTTTACCCGATGAATTTTGAAGAGCCCATGTTTTACATACACCTGAACGTGGACTTTCCCTTCAAACTCACCGGGATTCTATACTTCCCGAAAGTAAAACGCAATTTTGAAGTGCAGCGCGATAAAATTCAGCTGTATTGCAACCAGGTTTTTGTTACCGATTCCGTTGAAGGCATCGTTCCTGATTTTCTTACCATGCTTCATGGCGTGATCGATTCGCCCGATATACCGCTGAATGTATCCCGCTCCTACCTGCAAAGCGATCCCAACGTCAAAAAGATTTCTTCGCATATCATGAAAAAAGTTGCCGATAAGCTGGAAGAATTGTTTAAAAACAAACGCGAGGATTTTGAAAAGAAATGGGACGACCTGAAAATATTCATCATCTTTGGCATGGTAACCGATGAAAAATTCTACGAAAGAGCCGAAAAGTTCTTCCTGTTTAAAAATACCGAAAACAAATATTTCACTTTCGACGAGTACAAAAAACACATCGAACTTTTGCAAAAAGATAAGGACGGCAAACTTGTTTACCTCTATACTTCCGACAAGGAAGAACAGCACGGTTTTATCAGCAACGCACGTGAAAAAGGATACGATGTTCTTGTGATGGACAGTCCGCTTGACATGCACTTTGTCAATATGATCGAGCATAAACTTGAAAAATCTTCATTTGCCCGCGTTGATTCAGATACCATTGACCGGCTGATACCAAAAGAAGAGGCCGCGATATCGAAAATCAGCGAAGACGAAAAAAATAAGCTGAAGGATATCATTGAACGCAATGTTCCCAAGGAAAAATTCCATGTGGTCTTTGAATCGCTGCAGTCCGACGATTTACCACTCACGATCATTCAGCCCGAATACATGCGCCGTATGAAAGATATGGCAGCCATCGGAAGCGGCAATCCTTTTATGGCCAATTTCCCCGATACATACAACCTCGTAGTAAATGCAAACAACGATTTCATGCTCAAAGTGCTTAATGAATCCGATGAATCAAAACAAAATGACCTCGTCAAGCAGTTTTTTGACCTCGCTAAACTTGCACAGAATCTTTTGAAAGGTGAAGAATTGACAGGATTTATTAAAAGAAGCATCAGCCTGATATCATAATGAAACCTATACCGTCTCCTTTCACAGCAGTGGATGTTGACGACATACGCCAGGCTATTATGCTGGCAGAGTTGGATACTTCCGCTGAAATTCATGTACACCTCGAAGAAAAATGCTCCGGCAATTGCCAGTCAAGGGCCGCGGAATTATTTAAAAAGCTCGGTATGGATCAAACCGTTGAACATAATGGAATTTTAATCTATCTCTCGGTAAGGAACAAGCGGTTTTGTATCTGTACCGATACAGGCATCAGCAAAAATGTTCCGGAAGACACCTGGCTGGTAATTAAACAGGATTTCCTGAACCATTTACGAAATAATAATTATACCGATGGCTTGATTGAAGTCATTAACCGGACCGGTATGCATCTGAAGAAATTCTTTCCGCGCCGGCCCGGCGACCCCAACCAGATTCCTGACGAAGTTACTTTTGGTGATATTTAAGCCTGTGAGGCTGTCACAAAAGTTGCTACAAATATCACGGGGCGCTGCACCTGTGTTTGTATTGAATTATTCGTTGCTACTACAAATATCGCGGGGCGCTGCCCCTGGCACAACCTATAAGCTGGATTAAAAACGAGGTACATAGTACCGATATATTTGTTACTACTATGGTTTTTATTCACCGTAGGCGATAAAGTATTGAAAAAGCATCCATATGACAGTAAAATACCTCGTAGAGGTTATACGCGCCATTTGTAATCATCAATCAAATTTCGTATAAGACTACAGGTTCCTTAATATCACGGTGCGCTGCACCTGGGTTTGTTTCGAATTTAATGATACTTTTATGACGGGAATTATAATTATGCATGCGCGTTGGCCTGTCCTGCCGTGCGGGCCGGCGTTGGATGTGAATGAAAAAAATAATAGAAAATCAAAAAAGGCCCCGCAGGGGTTTCCCGATCCGCCGGCGGATCGGGACCACTTTTTTAGATTTTCTTGTTTTTTTCAGAGCGGGAAGCAGCATCCGGCAGGACTTGATTCTTTCGTTCTTTCTCATCAAGGAGAAAGAACATAATAAAAACAAAATGATATGGTCATGCTGAGTTGTAATTATGCTTTGCATAAAACAATATCTGGTGAATGATTCCAGGCACATAGAGCCCCCGACGATTAAGGTCAGGGTGTCGAAATGTGACCCTATTATTGAAAAGAGATTTTACATAATATTTCGGTCGACTTCGACTCGTTCCGATAGCTATCGGAACGGCTCAGCCTGACCGAAATGGATATTTTTCTATTAAATAAATATAGTTGCTGGTAGCAGAAACATCAATATTCATAAATAAAAAATCATTTGCAGGGCACCCTGCAAATGATTTTTTGCTCAGAAAAGAATTAATCCGACAGGTAATTCCTACCTGAAAACTAATCCTTCAAATTTTTCTTTCTGCCGCGTAAACGTTTCACGCCATAGGCTGCTCCGGCAATCAGAAAAAAGATCGCGCCGCCGTCAATAGGTGCATTACCACCTACAGGGCCCCATTCCCAACCGGGTTCTCCACCCGGATCGGTAGGATCATCAGCAAGAGCGGTGCCTATGGATACTGCGAAAAAAATCGCCAGCACAAATAAAACTTTTCGGAATTTTGAATTAAGTATCATAATTATATTGTTTATTCAAATTTTGGATTACTGAATATTAATCTTCGAAATCGTACTCTTTCCGTTAACATCGATAGCATTTACAATATAAGTACCCGTAACAAAATCGTTGCTTATTTCCGTCCTGCATTTGGTTACCGGCTCATTAAGCATTTTCACGATCTGGCCTACATTGTTGTATATGGTTATCTGTGATAACTTTACCATGGCTGGATTATCAACAACGATGGTATTGTCATACGAATAAATATTCAGTTTTGCAGCGTTTTCATTTATACCTGTTACACTGGTTTCACCGAAAATCAGGTTGAAACGTGGAGCAGAAGAAGCCGGGTTATAAACATGATTGAACTGGTAAACCGGTTCCGAACGGAGGTCGGTGGTCATGCCTGTAACCATATCCTGTAATGAAACAGGTATATTGGAAGTAAATGATGATGCGCCTTCCGCAGTAAAGGTATACACACCTGATGTATTGCAATTGAAGCTGACAGGTATGATGGTATATTCGGTAATTTCCGGCATCACATTCACTGAAAGTTCATTACCTGACCACAATGTTGCAATCTGCGGAGCTTCCGGCATCCCATTCATCTTTTCAACATCAAAATCATTATCTAAATCATTGGTAGCATCGTTGTTGAAATTAACCACCAAACCATCGGAATAATTGTTACCATCAACGGTTAACACCAGGTTATTGGCAAGTGCATCTTTATGGAATGCTGTGGTAGAATGCACGCGTTTGCTTTGCATCAGTGTGACGCTGGCCCCGCTGTTGGTTGATTTCACGATAAATCCCTGGCTGGCGGGAATAACACCGCCCGTAAGTGTACCTACGGTACCGTTCCATGTCTGGTAGTTTCCTGTTCCCGGATTCCATACCCATATGGAGTTGGCAACATTGACTTTTGTCCAGTTATGAATGTCGGCATTCAGCGCTGAGGTAAACACGTTGCCGATAAGGCTGTTACCCCTGTTGGCGCCGCTCCAGGGCAATGAAATCACTTTATTGCCTTCGGTGAGACTACCCGTATAAGTACGTGTAATATTTCCGAGATTAACTGACCGTGACCAGACCGCAAAGCCTTTGCCTACGGGCATCGTAATAAGCGGGTTGGTAATTACTGTATTAAATAAATTGGTGCTTTCATTATAATCTTTCAGGTAGGCCAGTGTCCATACCGCTACTGTAGCTCCCTGTACCGGGGCAGAAATATAATGCCACTGATCCTGGGCAATATAACGTTCCACTTTGGGGCTTAATACATAAGAAGCATTTCCGTTATTCAGGTAGGAACCTGTACCCGCGGCGCTTGATTTTATGGTAAACTGTCCGTTTACAGCCAGTGTCTGCCCTGAGTTTATGGTAAGGTCTTTCGCCGGATTGATGGTAAGATTATTACAGTTGGCAGTAGCTGTTATGGTGCAGGAGCCGTTGATGACAGCCGACTGGCACGGGCCCGGAACGCCATTGCTCCAGTTGCCTGCTGTATTCCAGTTGCCCGACCCTGTGAAGGTTGTAAGGGCTGCGGTACTGTAGGTAGTCACATTCAAGGCTGTTGCTGTATTGGTTCCCGAGGTAATGCAACCTGAGTTGCTTGCCGTACGGTATGTTCTGAACTGCAAAGTGGTTGGCGATGCAGCCACAGGAGCGGTATAGTTAACCCAGCCACTGCCGTTGCTATTATATTGTATAACATCTTCAATAGTTCCGGCGCCGCCGCTGCCGCCCGCTGCTGAAGCAGAAACACTCACGCCCTCGCAAACCGGACCTGTGACAGGATCTGTTACCACATTACCTGCCGAAGGCTGATTGTTGACATTGACGGTGTAACTTGCTGTAGCCGCCGTACACGGTGCACTGGAAACCGTCATGGTGAGCGTAACAGGATTTCCGGCATCACCGGCATCAGAAGTATAGGTAGGTGTTAACGTGGTGCCACCTGATGTGATTGATCCGGCGCCGTTATCAGTCCATAAAATAGTTCCATTGGTATAAGCTGCGCCGCTGACCGTTGCAGTACCGCCCGGGCAAATATCCTGGCTGCCGCCTGCCGAAGCAGTAGGCTGTGGAATTACATCAACCGTATAACTGGCTGTTGCAGCCGTACAAGGTGCATTGGAAACCGTCATCGTAAGGCCAACCGTATTGCCGGCATCACCGGCTGCTGATGTATAGGTAGGGGTTAAAGTGGTACCATTAGCAGTGATTGTACCGGCGCCATTTTCAGCCCATGAAATGGTTGCGTTTGACGATGTAGCCCCGCTGATAATTGCGGCACTGCCAACGCATATATCCTGGTTGCCGCCGGCCGTAGCTGTAGGCTGTGCTTTCACATTGACTGTATAATTAGCCGTAGCAGCTGTACATGGAGCATTAGATACCGTCATGGTGAGGGTAACTGCATTACCGGCATCACCGGCGGCTGATGTATAGGTAGGAGTTAAAGTTGTACCATTAGTGATCGAACCGGCGCCATTATCAGTCCATGAAATGGTTCCGTTGGACGATGTAGCCCCGCTGACAAGCGCAGCACTTCCCACGCAGATATCCTGGCTGCCGCCGGCAGAAGCTGTGGGCGAGGCATTGACTGTCAAAGCTGTTGCTGTATTTGTACCTGAAGTATTACATCCGGTACCATTGGCAGTACGATAAGTGCGGAACTGCAGGGTGCTGACGGCTGCCGACACAGCGCCGCTGTATGTTGTCCAGGCACCACCGCCATTGCTGTATTGAATTACATCTGCAACGGTTCCGCAGCCACCACTACCGGAAGCTGAACAGGAAACGCTGGTACCTGCACATATTGTCGAACCTGCTGCAGGGAAACTGCTTGCCGTTCCTGCTGAAGGCTGGGCAACGACCGTGATGGCCGTAGCTGTATTTGTACCTGAAGTATTACACCCTGTTCCATTGGCAGTACGATAGGTACGGAACTGCAATCCGTTGACAGCTGCCGACACAGCGCCGCTGTATGTTGTCCAGGCGCCGCCATTGCTGCTGTATTGAATTACATCTGTAACGGTTCCGCAGCCACCACTACCCGAAGCTGAACAGGAAACAGCAGTACCGGCACATATTGTTGAACCTGCTGCCGGGTTGCTGCTTGCCGTTCCGGCTGAAGGCTGGTCAGTAACATTGATCAATGTTGCGGTATTTGTACTTGATGTACTGCAATTGTATCCTGTTGCTGTGCGGTAAGTACGAAATTGCAAGCCATATGCAGCGGACGTAACGGCACCTGAGTATGTGGTCCATGCCCCCCAGTTGCTGCTGTACTGAATTACATCGGCAACACTACCGCAACCACCTGAACCAGAAGCTGAACAGGAAACAGCAGTACCGGCACATATTGTTGAGCCTGCTGCTGGGCTGCTGCTTGCCGTTCCGGCTGAAGGCTGG
>Ga0116170_10005001_pt1 | contig 11989 bp, 10 predicted proteins | sample AD_JPNHW1_MetaG_FD_89797 | JGI IMG/M metagenome (GOLD analysis project Ga0116170, IMG submission 89797) | Active sludge microbial communities of municipal wastewater-treating anaerobic digesters from Japan - AD_JPNHW1_MetaG | ecosystem: Engineered > Bioreactor > Anaerobic > Digestate | place... | reverse complement strand
GCATTCCTGAGAATCGTATCAGCTGACATTTTTTAACTCCTGTTCCAATAAATACCTACTTTGCAACACTGCAAAGCGGTAAATATATAGTATTATAATGAATTAGCAAACAAATTTAATTAAAATAATTTATTGCTCATATAAGTTAATCTTATATTTTTATGCCTTGCGAGTCAAATGAATCTCTATGGGGTTAAAACCGTAGAATTACAAGAACCTATCCCAAAAACATGGGCGTCGCCGAAATCGAGCAATTTTGCAGGCAGCCAAGTTTTGGGGATAGGTTCTAAGGGCATATTAAAAAGGCTGACCTTTTCAGGGGTCAGCCTTGTGCAAGACGTTATATATTATAAAAAGTTCTTATCAGAATTTGTAATTCACGCCGCTACTCAGAGCGTTACTGTAATCACTGCCGGCCGCGAATCCGTCGTAACGGAGGAACAGGGAAAGGTCGTCGCTAAGCAATGCCGTCACGCTGACGCCCCATATAAAGTGGCCCTTCGACGTACTATCCGTATAAAACGTCATCGGATAACCGCCGACGAATCCGGCATCCAACGCCTTGGGATTCAGATAATCGTATGAATAGCCGAGGCTAACCGCAGGAACGAGCTTAACATACTTCAGGTCAAAGAGTTTGCTGATTTCAACCATGAAAATCTGGCGGAATGAGTCGTTGGTATAATCGCCGACCTCCAACGCGGCTGCGCCGCCGGTTTCATTAGTGCCGTTCTGGTTGTAATGCACGTACTGCAGGGCCATGCTGGGCGTTAAATCCCATCCGGCTACGTTGAATCTGTAGCCTACCCTCGCATAAGGCGTAACATCCCATGCGCCATAGTCATCCGCCGTATCAACATCGGAAAAATTATCATAGTTGACCTGGCGTTCCGCATCGTTCCAGTGATAGCCGAAAGTGAGCGTGCCTTCAATAAACAGCTTGCCTACCGACCAGTCGATATATGGGCCGACACGCAATGTATCAACATCCAGTTTACCTCGCGAATCATTCATGTGATATTCACTGCGTATGTAGCCAATCAAGGCGCCTATCCGAAGGCCTGGCGCAAATTTTCTGTCTGTACCGACAACAGCGCCCCATGCACTATTATTATAGCCGGTGAGTTCCACAGAGGCCTTTTCCTTGTGCCACATGTTTATTATCTGGCCCCACACGCTCCATTTTGTGCTATCGGTCGAATCAGGGACACTTAAAGCATATTCACGTGCCTCTTCTTCCTGTTTGCCCTCGATAATTTCAGCCATCGTTTCAGGATCTATATCTGTGGTAGCAAGTGACATGCCCAGGCTCGAATCCGCAACACGTGTAACCTGGCGGTTATTGCCATTGCGCATCTGAGTGAGATGCTGGCTGATAAACCTGTTGAAGCTTTCCATCTGATTAGGCAGATTCGTCCCATGCATGGTGTACATCTCGCCATCCATCTGCTTCAATGCGTAATTGTAGCTGTCTACATCGTCAAAGGTCAAAAGATTGTTAAGCATCGTTTTCTGGGCGGCAGTAACCTTGTCCTCATAATCATCGTCATCTTCATGCTGGATATCGTCGAGCGCGTCGGCAAGCATTGCATCCAATGCGCCAGCGGTGGATTTTTCATTCTCGCCGACAGCAGGGCCGGAAAAGCCGCTCGTCTGGCTGAGATTCAGGCGATATACCTCATCCGTCCCGCTGGTAACAATTTCACTATTGAAATCGAAAAACAGCGATGAACACTTTATACTCGCATTATCCGTAATTGTTCCGCCAGCAGTAATAACATCAAAATAATCTTCAAGGAACAGAGACATTATGCTGCTGCCGTTGACACTCACATAAACTGTCGAACCATCTTCCAGAATAACATCGCCGTCCGTTACCGCAAGAGTATCACTATTAATGGTCGAGGCATCCGTGTCAATGTTGACAACCAGCGTAGCGCCGTCCTTCAAAGTATATCCTGTCGTCGTAGTATACTCCGCCACAGACGCTCCTTCAGTCCCCATCGTGCCATACATTATAAGATTGCCTATGACGCTAAAACCGCCATCGACAGTCATAAGCGGAATATACTCATCTTCATCTTCGTCGTAAATATCCGCGCCGACGACCACAGCTCCATTAACCGCGGTAACGCTATCGCCAATAGCCACCGCCCCTGAGCCGGATGTATCGGTAACGACTATCTGCGCATTTTCACCCATCTCCAAAGTGCCGGCTGTCATGGTAGAATTATCGAGCACACTGAATCCGCTGGTGGAATTTACGACCAGCGCACCATCAATGGCAACCGCGGTATCATCTCCTGAGACCGTCAACGTGGAAGCGCCATTGCCGCTAACCGTAAAATCGCCGCCGACATTCATCGGCTGGGAAATTGTTGCCGTGTAATAACTGCCGCTGAAGGAAACGTCACCAGTCACCTCAATGGCAGACGTACCGTCGAACGTCACCGTACTCATTGATGAATTGGGATAATTCGTATCATCACTAGTAACCGTCGTGTTCGAAATATTCACAGTTATACTGCCAACCGTAATGTCACAGTTCGTAGCACTGAAATTCAACCCGCCATATTTGCTGGTTACGATATACAAACCGTATGACTCATTATCCTCATCAATCACAAGAGTGCTGTCTTCGAGAGTTACAGAGCTGTCGACAAAATTCGTACCGGTCAGGTAAAGGTAATCGGATATATTTATCGTAGAACCGTTAGTGGCACTCAGCGTACCTTTACCCGTCGTTCCGATGGCAAGATTGCTTTTTATCACCAAAGTACTGCTATCCAATGTCAACGTACCATTCACAGACCCCGTCTGTTCTTCATCATCTGAATCAGTATAGGTATACGTGGCACCGATTATTCCACTGCTGAAAGTCGCTTTCGCATCCGTCATATTAAGGTATGCTTCGGTAGATTCGGATGAAAAATCAGTATACCCGACATACAGGGTTTCTCCTGGAACATTCCAGTTATCACCATAGGTAGCGGCATTGTACGTCGGTTTGACGCCATAAACATCTATGGTCGCCCTCGCCGTACCGGACATGCATAATCCCGACAATATAAAAACAATCACTATCCCTATCGTTCCGATACATGATTTATCCATCAGCAAAGCTCCATGCAATATGTTATGTTTGCTTGTATTTTTATATTTCAATTTAATTATGATATATATACATACACCTCAACCGCTACAGGTGCTACCTGCATGAATTTAGTGTACAAACAGTCCCTATATATATTGAAGAAACGTAGACGGTCTGATTTTATTTCAAAATAATTATTTTCAGCCAGAACATATTAGAGGGCGTTCTCGAAAATTCCCCTGGCAAGCCTTTGATTTTCTGTGTAGATAAATTAAAAAAGCCCTCATCATTTTATTGCAAATGCACAAAACGACAAGGGCTTACCTTACTGACCCCACGGGGTTTCGAACCCCGGTTGCCGGGATGAAAACCCGGTGTCCTAGGCCACTAGACGATGGGGCCATTATCAAACAGCTTCAAGGCTGCCACTGAAAATGGTTCCCAGCTGCAAAGCCGCAGCGTGGAGCGGTATTTTATTGATTCACGGCACATTGTCAACCGATTTTTCACAATCGGGATTTTCCCGAACACCGGCTGTCATGCCATCCGCACAAAATAAATGAAGGAGATGGGATTTGAACCCATGACCTACTGCTTAAAAGGCAGTTGCTCTACCGACTGAGCTACTCCTCCGTCGAAAATCGGCTGACGTAAAGTCCGCCGCAATATCAAATTGTCAAAAACCAGCAAAATATCATGTAAAGAGGGCGGAAGTATATCGAAAAACCGCTTGAACTTCAATATAGATTTCAAAAAAAAGTATTACAATTTAAAATTGGCCGTATGAGCCGGAAAGACGTAACTCTCAGCGTATATTGAAATAAGCGTAAACTGCCGCCGCAAGAAATATGCGATATATGCCGAACGGCGTCAAACCGAATCGCGTGAGGCATTTTATGAAGAGCTTGACGGCGATGGCGGCTACTATCCAGCTGAGTAAGATGCCGACAGCCAGGCTCAGCCAGCCTGCCGAGTTAAGCAGGGCGTTCCAGTTTTTTACGGCTTCAAAAATTGTCGCCGCTCCGAGCGTCGGCAGTGCCAGCAGAAAGCTGAACTCAGCTGACGTTACCAGGTCAAGGCCGACCAGCATGGCGGCGATGATGGTTATCATGCTGCGGCTGGTGCCGGGCCACATAGCCAGACATTGTGCAAAACCTATAATCAATGCCTGGCTGTACAGCATGTTTTCTATCCTGGGATGGGCGTTGGCTGCGTAGATGCTGCGATAAAACCGCTCGACTATAATCATGAGAACGCCGCCGGCTGCAAGCGACCAGGCAACAGGAATGGGATTAAAAAGGTTTTCCTTGATTGGGCCTTCCAGGAGAGCACCTGTAACCGCCGCCGGCAAAAAGGCTGTCATAACCAGCATAAAAACCCGCAAACCGCTCCTGTTGCGGCCGATGAGGCCCATGCACATTTCCTTTACACGGCCGCGATAAAGGCCCAGAACAGCCAGTATCGCACCGAACTGTATCACTATTTCAAATGCGCCGGCGGCTGACGTCGATTCGATTTTGGGGCCGAAAAGACCCATCTCGCTGGAAAAATGCGTGTTGCCCATGGCATGATTGGCCAGAATCAGATGGCCGGTGGACGAAACGGGCAGATACTCGGTCAGCCCTTCAATAGTACCGAGGATGGCGGCTTCCGAAACGGATATTTTTCTATCTTCCGCCGCCGTGTTCTGAAAATCGGCCTGGTCACAAAATGTTGTGCCAGTAACGCACAGCAACAGAAATATAACCGCAAGGCGTCTCATCAGGAAAAGTTCCAATAATTGACAGCCGGAAGGAATACTGCTGATTTTATAAGCAGTTGCACGGTCACGCACGCATAGAGGCCGGCGACGAGGTCATCGGCGACCACGCCAATGCCTTTGTCAAACCGCTCGAAATTTCTGGCTGGCGCCGGTTTGAGGATGTCGAACACGCGAAACGCGACAAAAGCGGCTGCCACGAAGATAAGCGTGCTTTTCCACGAATATTCGCACGGCAGAAACAGCAGGGCAATCGACTGGCCGGCCCACTCGTCGAGCGTACAATGCGACGGATCCTTTCTGCCGTACCACCTTTCAGTGAAATCGCCCAACATCACGCAGCCTGTCGTAGACAGAATCGCAACGGCAAGCATTATCAGCGTCAGCAGAACCATGTTCGGGCCTGCAAAATATCGACACGCCAGATAAACTCCAGCCGCCGCCGCAGAACCCCACGTACCAGGCGCAGGCCGAAGATATCCCATGCCCATGCCGCTGATAATAAATTTCCTGAAAAAATTCATTTATTCTCTTTAAAAAAATCGGAAGAAATCAGACGGATTCATCTGTCTTCTTTAAAAAGGCCTCTCGCGTTGACGATGTATATGATTCCACTGTAAAGCGTCACCAACACCGCCAGCCACACCGCCACAATTTTTACCCATATCGTCCACGCGACGTTCGGCGTCCAAGCCATCACAAAGAGTACCGTTCCCAGTGCGAAACACTGCAGAAACATTTTCAGCTTGCCCGACCATGTAGCCGGAAACTGTTTGCCGATGGATTCGCTATATCCGCGAATGCCTGAAATGAGGAATTCCCTGCCGATGATGACCACCAGCATCCACGGCTGAATGTTGCTTGCCGTCTGGCCGGTCAGCCAGTGCGGAAGCGTCTGCTCATACGACGAGATGACTTCGCGATATACCGGCGACATCAGGAAAATGAACCCGCCGCATACCATGACCTTATCCATTATCGGGTCCACTATGCGGCCGAAAGCTGAAACCTGATTGAGTTTGCGTGCAAGATACCCGTCCAGAACGTCGCTGAGCGCTGCAAACAGGAATACAACAAAGCTCACCTTGAGCAGCAGCGCACCGTTATGCATCTGCGGGTCATAACACGCAAGAAGCACGAAGAAAACTATCGAGAGTATCATCCGTGCCACCGTTATCTGATTTGGCAGAGTCCATTTCATATTTTTCACCTACGAATGGATTGTAACCAACCGTCGCGCGAATGCCAACATACTTGTTGAAAAATCCTGCTGGTTATCTGCAATTTCAGAATCACGGGCAACTCGCGTCATTTCAATCCGAAAAATGCGGTCGCGTTTTTGGTGGTGGCGGCGGCGAATTGTGAAAAAGTTTCGCCGCGGGCGGCTGCGAGGTGAACGGCTACATGGTAGACGTGAGCCGGCACGTTCGGTTTGATGTGCCTCACCGGCACGGGCGATAGATATGGCGAGTCGGTTTCCACCATAATTCTTTCGGACGGCGTCATTCTCGCAGCCGCCAATATGTCAGACGCGTTTTTGAAGGTGGCCATGCCGGAAAAACTCAGCATCGCCCCGTAATCGAGAGCAGTCGTAGCGTCAGCCTGCCCCTGTGCGAAAGAATGAAACAGCACCATTTGCGGCTCGATAGCCGATTCACGCAGAATTGCCATCGTCTCATCGAACGCTTCCCGCGAATGAATGGCCACCGGCAGGTTGAGGTTTTTTGCAACTTCAAGCTGGCGGGCGAAAACTTCCCGCTGCACATCGCGAGGCGATAAATCGTAGTGATAATCCAGGCCGATTTCGCCGATGCCGACGCAACTGCCGACAAATTCCGCAAACTCCCCTGCCAGGTCAGCCGGCGCATCTTTCGAGTCATGCGGATGAATTCCCACAAGCGCGCTTATCTGTTCAAAATTTTTCGCCAGTTCACAGTTGAACCGCGATTCTTCGATATTGCCGGCTGCTGCAATTATCCGCCGCACGCCGGATATTCGTGCGTCGTCAAGCACACGCGGAATGTTCTCGTTCAGCAGTTCGTGTGCAAAGTGACAGTGCGTGTCGATAAGCGTCGGCAAGGATTCGCCTGAATTTTCAAATTTTTCAGAAAGCGTCATATATATGCTCTATTTTCGGCTGGCCGTCGGACGGCAGGACTATCGAAATTATATCAAATCGTATCGTGTAATCTTCGACAGGGTGTTTTTGCGCGTAATAGGCTGCGATTTTTTTCATTCGTCGTTTTTTGTCGGCGTTGACGGCGGAGTATGGTTCGACGGCGGCATTTGATTTTCTGGTTTTTACTTCCACGAAGACTATCGCATCGGCTACGGCGTCGACCGCTATTATGTCAGCCTCGCCAGTTGGGCATCTGTAATTTCGCGCTAGAATACGAAAGCCCGCGCGACGAAGGAATCGACATGCGATTTTTTCGCCGCGCGGGCCTGATATGTTGTCACACTCGCCGGACGTCGGCGTAGCGTTTTTTTTCGAAATCAGCCGGTTAAACGGCCACCACATCTCCTGCTCCTCAGTCGCGAAGTTCTTTGAGGCGTGTAGCCTTGCCTACGCGGTCGCGCAGATAGTAGAGCTTTGCCCTGCGAACCCTGCCGCTACGCACGACTTCAACGTCGGCGACTTTCGGGCTGTGGACGGGGAAAGTACGTTCAACGCCTTCGTTATTGACGATGCGACGAACGGTAAAGGTCTCGCCGATGCCGCCGCCGGAACGGCCGATGACCGTACCGATGAACATCTGTATACGTTCCTTGTCGCCTTCGACGATGCGGCAGTGCACCTTGACGGTATCGCCGACCTTGAAGGACGGTACTTCACTCTTCATGCTCGACTGAGCCGCTTTTTTCAGCAATTCCTGCGACATTTTATTATCTCCAAGTTTTTTATTTTTTTATATATTTTTCGTAATTCTACGTTTTTTTTAAAAAAACTAAAAAACGCAGACGAAAACATCCGCCATCAGGCGGACAGGCGAAAGCCTGTGATAATTACACAATGCTACGGGTATTAATCCGTAAAATCACTTTTAATAAATTTTTATATTCAGTTTTTATCCTGCGTCTGCCGCAGGTATTGTTCCCAGAGGTCGGGCCGCTTTATGCGGGTCCGCAGTTGCGACTGTTCCAGCCGCCACTGCTCAATCCTGGCATGGTCGCCGCTGAGCAGCACATCCGGCACTGCCTGACCCATAAACTCCCTGGGCCGCGTATAGTGCGGATACTCAAGCAAGCCGCCGCTGAAAGATTCCTCTTCGCTGGAGGCGTCTTTGCCTAACGCGCCAGGCAGCAGCCGTATGACGGCATCGGCTAACGCCATCGCCGCAATTTCTCCGCCGGAGAGTACAAAATCGCCCAGCGAAATCTCATCGTCAGCCAGCGTGGTTCTGATTCGTTCGTCAAAACCTTCATAATGGCCGGCGATAAGTATCAATCTCGGCTCGGCGGCTAATTCACGAACAATATTCTGTTTCAAAGGCCTGCCTTGCGGCGTCATCAGTATGACTTTGCCGGCAGGTTCGGGGCAATTTTTACGAACATGTTCGACGGCTGCAAAAACCGGCTCGCACCGGAGCACCATTCCCGGCCCGCCGCCGAACGGGGCATCATCAACCGACCCATAGCGGTCAATCGCGAAATCCCTGATACTCGTAGTACTTATATCCACAAAGCCATTGCGAACTGCCCGGCCCGGAATGCTGGTGTTCCTGAAAGCGTCGAAAAACTCAGGAAACAGCGTCAATATGTCTATTCGCATCGCCATAGGCTGGCTATCCGCAGGCCATCAGCATCCCGACGGAATGCACCGTCTCACTTGACGGCAATGCCTCTGGACTTCAGCAGGTCGCGCACCGTCTCGGACGGCTGAGCGCCTACGCTAAGCCAATACTCAATGCGTTCGCGTTTGAGCGAGGTCTTTTCCTCGATGGTGTCGGCGTTGGGATCATACCAGCCGAGTTCCTCAATAACGCGGCCATTACGCGGGCTACGCGAATCTATCGCACTCAGCCGAAAGAAACTCTTATGAGTGCGACCCATTCTTTTGAGTCTCAATTTTACTGCCACTTGATATCTCCGATACTGTAAGTATCATCATTCATTAACGTTCCGGCTGAAAGCGCATTTCAGCCGTGGTTTGCAGATACACTCCGACTACAAACCGAGGAACGAAATATATTACTTGCCAAGCCCCGAACTTCAAGCCCTTTTTAATGATTTTTCAAGATTTTTAAACCGGCAGGCTCAAAAACCGTCGTCAGAATGACAAACAAAATGCCGAACATAACCAATACACGCCTGAACGTCAGCCGACGTTCGTCATCTTATACGAATTAATTATTTGACAGACTTTCGGGATTTTTTCCATCGCAGGTGTTGCAAGAAAGGCCGCTTGATGCAATAATATCCCCTTAAAGAAAAATCGTCATTTCTTCTTGCAGGAGTGAGAATAATGAAAAACATCATGGCTTTGTCAATTCTTGCGGCGTCGCTTGCTTTTGTGGGGTGCAACAGCAGGCCGGCGGTGCCGCATTCAAAATGGTATTCTCCACAGCCGGTAAAAAGTATAGACGTCAACCCGTCGGACAAGACAGAAGTTCAGGCGGTCACGAAATATGCCAATGCACGACGGCTGTATTACCGTGCCCTGTCAGCTCTTGTGGATTATTACAAATCCATCGGCGACGTGCAGAAGGGCAAATGGGCTGACACGGAAATGAAAAATCTCAAGAAGACCCAGGAGTTCACATGGAGAAACCTGGACGTGCCGGAAGAGAAATTTTCGCCCGCAGCCGCCGAACCCAACGAACAGCTGCTGGTGGAAAACGTCGTGGATTCGCGTGAAAAATACGTACAGGCAATGGACGACCTGGCGAAATATTATGAAAAATCAAATCAGACGCTAAAGGCTTACGTGGTTCACGTCACGCAGGAGCGTTTTAGGCCGGAAGAGACTTTTTACTATATAAGCAAAGCTACCTTGCCGCCGCTCGACCTTCTTCCCTGCAAGGTCATACCCGAGGCGAACAGCCTTTACGACGAGGCTCTCAAACTTTATCGTGAAGGGGCACTCTTGCCCGCGATGGCCGACTACAAGAAAGAGCGTCGCGCCATCGAGCTTTTTACGCGGCTGATTACCGATTATCCGCAGAGCACCCGCATCGCGATGTCGGCATACTACATCGCCGAAATATATAAGGAATACTTCCGCGAGCATTATCTTGCAGTGCAGTGGTATCAGCGTGCGATGGCGTGGGACCCGCACCTGGCTGCGCCGGTACGATTCCAGTGCGCAGTGCAATATGATTTCAACCTCGGCGAACCCGGCAAGGCGTTGACGCTCTATAAAGCAGCCATGCAGCTTGAGCCCTACTATCCAAGCCACATGGATTTCTGCAAAGACCGTATAAAGGAACTGGAAAAGAAATACGCTCCAAAGTCGCTGGACGATACCGAAAGGCCGAGAAAGCGTACCGTTGCTCCGGCAGTTCCGGCAGCACCAGCAACTGCGCCAACGGCTGAAGAATCGGCTGCCGCGTCTCCAACCGGAGGCGAAGAATCGCAGGCTGACACTGCCACTGTCTCGCCGGCTGCCGCAGATTCGGAAAATTCCGCCGCCGCCACGCCGCCAGCCGCTGAAAATAACACTGCCACAACTGTCATATCCGACGAACCCAAACCCCTCGTGCCTGACAGCGGCGAGGGAAAATGATTCGGCGTAATGAAAAATCAACAGCACTCCTTCTTTTGGCAGGGGTGCTGTTTTCTTTTGCGCTTTCCGGCTTAGCCGACGAATTCAAAAATCCAAAACTTCAGCCGCCGCGTGCCAAGCCGCAACGACGAACCGGCGGCGAATCCGTGCCGCCTCTGCCTCTGCCGGCTACGCCGTTACGCCGGTCGGAAAAAAAGCGTCAGCCGGCTCCGCCGGCTATCGTTGGCATGATACGTTTCGACTCCGGCAGAATGCGGCTGGAAGGCAGCAGCCGAGTCCGTGTGGACGATTTCCCGACCACGCAGGTGGACATTGAACCGCTTATGCGTGAACTCCAGAGCCGCCTGCATTTGCGATATCGCTACATGGAAACGACATTCGGCAGTTTCAGCTGGGATGCCTCGGAACTGCCGGTACTCTACATCACAGGCTGGACGCCGCTGCCTGACCTGCCCGATGAAACAGTAGCGAAACTGCGGCGATATCTTTACGACGGCGGCACGTTGATACTGCACGCCCAATGCGGCAGACGAGAATTTACTGACTCCGCGCGGCGATTGATAGCCAGAATTCTCCCGAATCGCCAGCTTACGCTGCTGGACAGCGATTCGCCCATATACGCCTCGTACTACAACATTACATCTGCGAAAATCCGCAAAGACGACGAACCTCTCCGGACATTGCCCGTGCCTCCGCCGCTGGAGGCTGTCTACCTGGGCTGCCGGCCGGCGATAATGCTCAGCGCATGGGATCTGAATTGCAGTTGGGACGTCGAAAAATATCCAATCGTAGGCGGTACGCTGTATCATCGCGACGACGGCCTGAAACTGGGGCTGAACATCATCACTTACGTACTGGCGAATTTCCAATACGCCCGCGCGTGGAGCGTGGAGAAACGCTACACGCAGACAAACGCCCCCAGACGCGACAGCCTTACAATCGCGCAGGTCGTCCACAACGGCGATTGGGACCCCACGCCGAACGCGCTGCCGAATCTGCTCAAATACATACAGGCCAACACCACGCTGAACGTGCAGTTCGACAGAAAAACCGTGCCGCTGGATAATATCGAGATTTTCGATTATCCGCTGCTGTACATGACCGGCTTGCGGGATTTCACATTGACGGATGCGGAGGTGGATGGTTTGCAAAAATATCTTCAACGCGGCGGAGTTCTTCTGGCTGATTCGGCAGCCGGCAACGCGGCGTTCGACCATGCCTTCCGACGCGAAATCAAACGCGTACTGCCTGCCGCGAAATTCAAAACGCTTCCACTCGATTCGCCAGTCTACCAGATGCCGTATAAAATCACGTCCGTCGCATATACGCCGCTGGTTCAGGCACAGAACAAAGGCCTTGCCGTGCCGCTGCTTGAAACCATTTCAGCCGACGAAGGCCAGACTTCGGTCAT
>Ga0116170_10005000_pt1 | contig 11992 bp, 13 predicted proteins | sample AD_JPNHW1_MetaG_FD_89797 | JGI IMG/M metagenome (GOLD analysis project Ga0116170, IMG submission 89797) | Active sludge microbial communities of municipal wastewater-treating anaerobic digesters from Japan - AD_JPNHW1_MetaG | ecosystem: Engineered > Bioreactor > Anaerobic > Digestate | place... | reverse complement strand
ATCTGGATCGTGAATCCTGATCGTATCCAGAAGATCGGAGAGCACAGCCCTCTCGCTGCCCTCCAGCCTTCGCGGCCGGCCACCGAGGCCTCTTTCGCCCGGCACGCCCAATCCATCCGGCACACCCGGCCCATCCGGTCCATCTGATGCACGCGCATCATTCGCCACCCTCAACCCATCCAACCCTTCCAACCCCCCACCCTGCCCTAAATTTATCCGGGCGGAGCATATCGTCCTGCTCCGCCTCAGGTCCCCGGAAAACTCGATCTGCATCAGCCGCAGAGGGTGATCAAAGTCGGGCGCGAAACGGCACTCGTCCCTCTCGCCACAGGGAAAGAGATCGCGACCGGCCATGTACTGCTGATCCCGCCTTACATCCACATTGTAAAGCTCTACCGAGTAGTGCGTCTGCTTCTCGATCTTCTCGGCCACGCTCCGGTCGGCGAAGATCCTGTAGCCGTCCACCCGGCCGTAGATGGTGGCAAAGGGCGCCTCCTCCACACGGTAGAGGCTCTCCAGGGCCTCGATCATGCCGGCATGGGCGGGAGGGTCTTTCAGATGCAGGTAAAAGAATTGAGGATATGGTGCGACGGTCTGAACCAGTCCATTCTCTCTGGCCCAGATATGCACGCTGCCCTTGTAATAAGAATCGAAGATCCACATATAACAATTCTCACTTGCGGTCTATAGTTAAGAGCTTGAAGCAGGCGCAGGGCGAAAGTAATGATAAAAATTGAGTGTCAAATCGTAGTCTTTTAATATGTAAGACGCATAAACCATTTCGAAGAAATGCAGAATCGAAAAAGAGGCGCTTAAAGCCAATGCCCAGCACCAGATATACCAGGATTGAAATAACTCCGGATGCCTATCGCTCTTTGGAAGCCGAGGCCATTTTGCAGGGAAAGACCTTGAAGAAGCTGGCCTCAGAACTCATACTGAAAGGTGTATCCCAGAAAGCGCTGGACTTTGTCTCCGGAGCAGCACAGGCATCTGCTTCGGCAATGCCGAAAATGGTATTCGACGAGGCGACGGCCACAGTCATCAAGAAGATAGGTGCCACGGGAATTCACATCAGCGACACAACTTTAGAGACGGTGAGGGACATCGTGTCCTCAGAGGGATATCAGGGAGCAATGCTGCATGTGGCCCAGCATACCGCCTCCATGGAGAGGGATGAGCTGCACCGTGTGCTGGCCATCTGCCGGAGCTACGGCCTTCCCCCCAAAACGGCTGCCTATCTCGTGGAGAATTTGAACGAGATAGAGTCAGGCGACTGGGCGTAAATGAATAGATTTAAAATCAATCCCCTCCGATATGCTGCCAATGGACGAATTATCAGAGCGGGCCGAGATGCAGCTTCGAGCAATTGAAATGTCATACTCGATCAATATTCTAAACAGGGCGGAGATCGTCCGCCTCCTCTCCGAGAGGCTCAAAGATAAAAGACAGATCCTGTGGGTCTGCACATCCATCAGCTCCTGGATTGCTGCCGGCAGCGCCAATGGAGATACCGTGGTTCCCATCAATCTGGTTTTGAAGCTAATTGAAGCCGTATCTCATGATATCCATAGAGGTTGACGGCAAAGCCGTCCAGGTTGCGGAAGGCGGCACAATCAAGGAGGCTTTAGAGGCTCTCGGATTTCAGGCCACCCTTTTTCCCCCGGAGAAGGCGGAGACGGGGCTCTTCATGCCCTGCCAGACGGGAGGCTGCTGGGCCTGTGCCCTTGATGTGAACGGCTCTCTCGCGCCAGCCTGCGTCACTGCCGTTTCTGCCGGCATGAAGATCAGGACCGGCTCGTCCCGCAGGGTCGTTCCCAGCATCCGGGGATATGCGGACGATGGTAAGAGCGCAGGCAATACCAGCGACGCCGGCGGCGGCGCAATCAGTGGCTTAGGTCTCACCCCCAGGCGACTGGTGGGCGGCTTTCTGGGCCATCAGGCCGGTGGAGTGGGGACTCCCTGGTGGCTGAAGGGAGGATACATTGAGGTGGCATGCTTTACGGCAGGCTGCAACCTCTGCTGCCCCCAGTGCCAGAACTGGCGATTCACTTATGCCGGCAATCTATCTTCCCCTTCCAGTCAATCGCCATCAACCTCACCGTCTCAAGCCTCCGATTCCTCCGCTTTATCCCCATCACCCTCGCCCCAGGCTCTGACCGCTCTACTCACCCCGGAGCAGGCAGCACTGAAGATGACCGCCGCTAAGAGGAGGTTTGCCGTGGACCGCCTGGCCGTATCCGGAGGCGAGTGCACCCTCAACCGGCCCTGGCTGCTCCAATTTCTCCAGAAGCTGAGGGAGATGAATCCTGCAGCCCATCTGCATGTGGACACCAACGGCTCCATACTCACACCCGACTATATCGACGAGCTGGTGGAGGCGGGCATGAGCGACATCGGCATCGACCTCAAGGCCCTGAGGACGGGCACATTCATGGAGATATGCGGACTGGTTGATGAGCCCCTGGCAGAAAAATATCTGCAGACCGCCTGGCAGGCGGTCCGGCATGTGCATGACAATTATCCCCAGGTCTTTTTGGGAGTGGGCATTCCCTACAACAACCTGCTGGTCAGCCTGGATGAGATCATAGCCATGGGCGAGAAGATTGCAGAGATCGATCCCTGGATGCAGGTCTGCGTCCTGGACTATCGGCCGGAATTTCAGAGGCAGGACCTCATTCGCCCCGGCTTTTGGGATATGATGCAGGTTCACTACTATCTGAGGGACTGCGGCCTGCTGACGGTGGTATGCCAGACGGAGAGAGGAACGGTCGGGCCGAGCGGAAGGCTGGTGCAGTGATGCGCAGCATTTCGCGATGGACTGATAAAATAATAATTGCTACATACAGGATTCATGTCAAGTAATAATAACATAATTTGAAATTTTAAAATTAAAATGTTTTAAGTCGCATGCTTTATTTTATTAAATGCGATAGATATAGATATTGTTAAATCGGATGGCGAACATCCGATTAACAATCAAATCATCTTTTTTTAAAAAGATATAACACATACTGAACATTCGTTAGTTAAGTTTTTAATTGTTGTTTGACCTAAACAATATTGCTGAAATACTAGAAGGACCTATTCGGCCTGACTTTGATAAGTTAGCATTGTGGGGGAGGTAAGCCATGAAGAGAAGCAAGCATACGATCATATGCGAGATATTGAATATCTGCAAAGGCGGCGCCAGCAAGACCAGAATCGTATATCAGGCTAACCAGAACTTCAGGACCGTAAATCCTTACATCAGTTTGCTGGTTAAAAATGATCTCATTGCCATCAAGCAGGGTACACCCAATATATACGAAACTACAATGCGAGGATTGAATTTGCTGGACGATTTTAAGCATATAAATTCTCAGCTCCATGACTATGAAAGTGCAACTGCATGATTTAAAGAGAAGGTGAAAGCATCAATATAATACCCGAAACCTCTTTATAATCACCAATGCACAGAATTGTTCATGAAAGCTCACTTACCAATTGTTCTGGCTCTGGTTCTCCTGCTTCTTGTCGGACAGACCGGCGCATCCTACTGGTTTAAGGTGATCGACATCTCGCCTTCGCCCATAGAGGTCGCCGCGGGAGACTCTGCCAACTTCACCATCCTGGTAAAGGGACTGGGAAGCGAGAGGGCCTACGTGGAACTGGTATTCAAGAATAAAACCCATGGACTGGAATTCTCCTGCCCCAAGATGATCAAGAACGTCTATCCTGCGGGAGTGACCGATTTCAACTGCTCGCTGCTGGCTGCAAGTGATGTGGCCCCAGGCAACTACTCCTTTGTGGTGGACGTTGCCGCCAAGAGCGCTCCCTCCGGCAAGATGACCGGCTACATCAATGTGCTTTCTCCTGCCGGCCAGCAGGAAGCCCTCCCGGTCGGCGCTCAGGCCGAAGAGGCGGTTGATGAGCCGATCGATGAGCCGATCGCAAAGCAGGCACAGCCCCTGCCCCAGGATGAAGCCAGGGAGACGCCCGGACCAGGCACTTTGGCGGCAATCATGGGCCTCATGCTGACGGCAGTGCTCTTCGCCCAGGGCAAAAAGAAGAGTTGATCCAAAACATATTCATACTAATATTGCACAACAAGGGCAGCCAATGAAAGCAAACGTTAATTTGTCCCGCAGTTTGACGCCCTTTTTATTTCTGGCTTTGACATTAGGATTGACGATTGCCACGGCCTTTTCCGCACCATCAGTGCCTGGGGATGAGGATTGGCTGGCCGACTCCTGCAACTTTAGCGGGAATGCATCCGATCCAGCCATCCCGGAGATCTCCAGCTTCGAAATCTCGCCGAGAGTGCTGATCATCGATGATGACGCAGAGAGTGTCACATTGAAAGCAGATATAATCGAAGGCGATATCCCGGTGCAGTCCTTGGAAGCGCTCTTCATAAGCCCCAGCGGCAGCCAGTCCAAAAGGGTCCTCATGAACGGCCGCAATTTAATCTCACCTGAGGGCAATATCGGGAACAACAACAATAAAAACGTCCGCAGCTATGCCGGCAGGATTGCTTTCGTTCCTGCCAGCGAGCCGGGAAACTGGAGCTTGCAGCATCTACTCGTCTGCGATAATGCCTCCCTCTGCAGGAAGCTGGATGGCCGGGAGGCAGAGCGGCTGGGCTTTGCAGTGACGCTCCAGATCAAGAAGTCTGAGGGAAGAAGCCCGAGAGGGATAGAGAAAGATATCGAAGGGCCGGAGGGGCCGGCCATCGACCCGGACCTAGATGAACTTCGCGGTTGGGCTAACACGGATAGGACAATCCTGGCCAACAGGAAGATCATCATCAACAACGTGTTTAACCGGCCGGCCATCTGCTGGCCGTGATTCTTAAGGTTCTTCGCTATTTCCTGTGGCTAAACTGAGTTAATCTGTCTAACAGGCTTATTCTCATCTCTGTGCCTCTGTGCCTCTGTGGTTTTGTTCAGTAGCAGTAGGCTTAATTGTCGGCAACTTACTAACTAAACCACAGAGACGCAGAGACACAGAGACAAAGAGCCACTTCACCACCCACAGGAAGTAGCGAGGAGCCATTCTTAATTCGTCGATGCATCAATGCATCTTACTCCCGTCCACGCTCTCCTCTTCGATCTCCCAATCCAGCCGCTCTCTGATTATCAGATAGCTCATCTCTGGAGGGATGGCCCCGGCCTCGGTGCAGATCAGGTCGATGTACCGGTGAGGCGTGACATCGAAGGCCGGATTTCTCACCCGCACATGGCTGTACCTGGAAATGTCGGGCAGCACCTCCCGGAAGTCACGCTCCTCGATGGTCACCAGCTCCCCCAGGATGGTTTGGGGAGAGAACTTGTAGGTCTCGGCTGCCACCATGAAGCTTGTCCGGGCCTCATGTGCCGCCAGGGCAATCTGGGCTGTGCCTATCTTGTTGACCAAAGTGCCGTTGGCGGTGATGACATCCGCTCCCACCACCACCAGGTCCACCTCGTTCATGACGCTTCTCACCGCCGAATCGACGATCAGCTCCGTCTCAATCCCCAGCCTGTCCAGCATGCCGATGGTGGTGATGCCCTGAAATCTCGGTCGCGATTCGGTGGCGATCACCCTGATCTTCTTTCCAGACCTATGGGCAGCACTGATAACCGATATGGCCGCCATGGAGTTGCAGTGGGTGAGCACTGTGTCGCCGTCCCTGATCCTCCGGCTGCCGATGGCCCCGATCCTCTCCACCGCCCTGGCGGAATTTTCGATGAAGCGGTCGGCATTGGAGACGATAAACTGGCGGGCAGAGGGCAGATCGTCGGCATGGTACTTCATCACCATGCGAATGGCATTGGAGAGAGAGACCGCTGTGGGCCGGGTCTTGAGGAGGGTCTCCGCGGCCTCCTTCATCTGCCGGATATATTCATCGATCTCCTGCTCCGGCAGGGCCAGGGCATAGTCCCGCAGGGATGCGGCAGCGGCGGTGGCGATCCGGCCCGCGCCCCTGATCTCCATGCTGCGGATCTTCTCCGAGGTTTCAAGCACCTGATCAATGGGTCTCATCCGGCCCCTCTCCGGCGGTTGAGAATAAATCTATTATGATTGATTCGGTTCACGATTCGCAAGAGAGCCTCCTCTGCCGGAAGAACTCTTCCAGGCTGGCGAGCCTCACCTTGACTGCATACTCCTTTTCCAGGCCGGTCTTGCTCATCTTCTCCGTCTCTCTGACCTCAATCCACCCCTTCCTCCAAAAAGAGTACATCGAATATATCGTATCGCCATCCTGCTGGCCGGAGAGGCAATTTATCATGCGGGTGATACTTTGCAGCTCCCCCATTCTCTGTAAATAATCTAAGAACTCCAAATATCTGCTGTCCAGTAGTCTTCCCCTTGCCTTCATTGCTTTTGCCATCTAAAATACCCCTAATATTTTATAATGTCTATTTCAAATATTAAAATTTTTCGTTTTATAAACTGAAATAATAATATAACATACAAAAGTTATTAATATTTAAAAGCGTCTTTGATCCATTGACAGCAGGAACATCAAAGCCTCAGCAACTTCAGAGGCTTCAAAGATTTCAAAGATATCAAGAGGAGTCGGGATGGAAGAGAACGATCAGGAATTTCTGCGGACGCTGCACGAAGAGAAGATCAGAACGCAGAACGAGCGCACAGAGCTGGTTACCATGAAGCTGGCCTTCATCACCGTCCTGTTCGGGCTCAGCTCCGTGGATATGGGTGTGAAGATTGCGGATATATTCTGGCTGCTTTACTTTGTTCCTCTGGTGGCCATCAGCTACGACCTCTACATCATGTCCGCCGACTCCCGCATCAAGAGGGTGGGGGTATTCCTGGGAAGAAATCCCGTCTCCTTAGCCGGTCGGGCGGAGAAGGAGTGGGAGCGCTTCTGCTCCTCCTATCGGGACGGAATTGCTCCCTCTGCGAATGTATTCTTCTCGGCAATTGTAACCGGCGGAGCCGCCGCCTTCATTTTATCCCAGGGCTTGCCGACCGACGGCCTGATGCACCTGTGGTTCGCCGTCTGGCTGGTAGCATCAATATCCGCCATAATCGGCCTGTGGCTGTGGCACCAATCGCTTGTCAAGAGAATTGGAGATTATGAGCCTCAAGAGATACATTAGTGTCCTCATCAATTATCATGACAAAGAAACCTTAATTAGAGCCTAGGTGCAAGGCAGGGAGATACAGTTTCCACAGGATATCGCCAAGAATAACGCATTCAAGGAAGGTGGGGTACAATGACATTGAAAGAGAGAGAGATCAAGAGAGCCGTTAAAGAGGGCTACGCCAGCATTGCCAAACAGGCAACATCTTACTATTCATCCCGGAGCGGCTGCTCCTGCTGCGGCGCGACTGACGTTCCGCAGGAGGTCAGCAAGAGAATGGGCTATTCCGAGGAGGAGATCTCCGCCGCGCCCCCGGAGTCGAATCTGGGGCTGGGCTGCGGCAATCCCGTGGCTTTAGCAACGCTGCAAGACGGAGAGGTGGTCCTCGACATGGGGGCAGGAGCGGGATTCGACTGCTTTTTAGCCTCCTCCCGCATCGGACCCTCCGGAAAGGTCATCGGCGTAGATATAACCTCAGAGATGGTGGACAGGGCCAGGGCTAACGCCCGCAAAGGCGGCTACACCAACATCGACTTCCGGCAGGGCGACCTGGAGAATATGCCGGTCGCCGACAACTATGTGGATGTTGTCATCTCCAATTGCGTGATCAACCTGGTTCCCAATAAGACAATGACCTTCCGGGAGGCCTTCCGGGTGCTCAAGCCCGGAGGCAGGCTCGCCGTATCCGATGTGGTCCTGACCAGAGAGCTGCCCGATTTCGTCAAGGCATCAACCAGGGCCTACATCGGCTGCCTGGCCGGAGCCATCATGAAGGAAGCATACCTGCAGATCATCCGGGATGTGGGCTTCTCCGATGTGCGCGTTGTGGCGGAGTCGAGCTTTCCCGTGCAGTCGCTGCTCTGTTGCGAGTCCTCCCGGCCGGGGGCAATCGAGCTGCCCCAGATATCCGCCCAGCAGCAGAAGGAAGTGGCTGACTCCGTCCTGAGCATCAAAGTCAGCGCCGTGAAGCCCGGGCAAGAATGAATTGAAATAAATAATTAAGTTCGAACCGGATTGAAAAGAAATGATGGCGGCAAAAGGCCGCCTTTGACATCTCTTTTTTTATTGAGGGAGCCCAGTAAACCTGCAAAGGCCTCCCTCAGCGAAACATCCTCAGGAGAACATCCTCAGAGCGTCTTCCGATCCCTGGATCTCGTCGCCCAGCACCTTGGCGATGGCCCGGTCGAAGTCGGTGGTGGCTACGCTGGTTGCTCCCCGGCGCAGGGCATTCATTCCTGCCTCCACCACAATGGCCTTGAGATCGGCACCGCTCGCCTCTTCAGTCATCCTGGCGACCTCAATCAGATCCACATCCTCATCCATCTTCATCTTGCGGGCGTGAATCTCCAGGATCTTGATCCTTCCTTCCGCCGACGGCATGGGAATTTCAATTATACGGTCGAAGCGTCCGGGACGGAGCAGCGCCGGATCGAGGATATCGATTCTGTTGGTGGCCGCGACGATCTTGATGTCGCCCCGCGTCCTAAAGCCGTCCATCTCCGCCAAAAGCTGCATCATGGTGCGGTTGACTTCAGCGCTTCCCGTGGTCCCGTCGTGGGTCCTGATGCTGCCTACGGCATCGATTTCATCTATGAATATGATGCTCGGCGCCTTCTCGCGGGCCATCTGGAAGATATCGCGAACGAGCTGCGCGCCCTCGCCGATGAACTTGTGCACCAGCTCCGAGCCGGACATGTGAATGAAGGTGGCCCGGGATTCGTGGGCCACTGCCTTGGCGAGCATGGTCTTGCCCGTTCCCGGCAGTCCGTAGAGCAGCACACCTCGGGGCGGCTCAATGCCGATCTCCTGGAAGATCTCAGGATTGGTGAGAGGCAGCTCCACAGTCTCCCTTACCTCCTGGATCTGGCTCTCCAGGCCGCCCACCTGCTCATATGTCACATCGGGAGCCTCGACCAGCTCCATAACCTTGGCCCGGACGTCCACCGACCTGTCCAGGACGCGAACAATGGTAAGGGAGTTGTTTATGCCCACCCGGGAGTTGGGCTGGATGCTCTCCATCAGCTCAGGAGGCACCGTGGTTATGAACTCCTGATTGTTGCCGTGCTGGCGCAGCAGCACATAGTCCGGCCCGATCTCCACGACCGTGGCCATGAACAACGGCATCCTCTTGAGCTGAGCATTCTCTTTCTTCAGCCGCTCCACCTCTCGCAGATACTTTTTGTTGGCGATGAGAGATTCGAAGAGCTTTGCCCTCACCTCTTCTCTCTCCATCTTGGTGGTTTCCAGCTCCTCTGCGAGGTTCTTGTTGTCGGACTCCAGAGCGGTTATCCTTTTGACAAAGGACTCCTGAATGGTCTCTTGACCGGAAATGGCCGAAGTTTCACTCATATAATTCGGCCTGCGTTTTTCAAGCTTATAAATTCATGCCTGAGATTCAAAACATATTAATCTTAATAATCACTATATATGCCTGTGATTTTATGATTGCCGTAAACAGGTACGTTGTTCCGTCTATTGAGATTGTGGAGCGAAAGGGCCTGGGGCACCCGGACACTCTGGCTGATGGGATATCCGAGGCAATATCACGCTCTCTATGCTCATATTATCTGGAGCGATTCAGCCGGATCCTGCACCATAATGTGGACAAAGTTCTGATCATCGCCGGCAAAAGCGCGCCGCGTTTCTCCGGAGGAACGATAATCACACCACCCTCAGTAGTAGTGGGAGGCAGAGCCACCCGGCCACCCCATATGCCTATGGGCGAGATCATTGAAAGCTCTACAGCCGACTATCTGCACAAAAACCTGAAATATCTTGAGCAATTCCGGGTGGAACCGAGGCTGGAGGAGGGGGCTATCGAACTGCAAAGCCTCATGGGCCAAGGGGCAAATGATACATCCATCGGCGTGGGATATGCGCCTCTCTCCTGGACGGAGAGGCTGGTCCTGGCGCTGGAGGATGATGTGGCAAATGTCAGAGGGACAGGCGAAGACATCAAGCTGATGGCTGTGCGCAGGGGTGAAGAGCTTACTTTGGTAGTGGCGGCGGCCATGGTCGGCCGATTCATCAGCTCCCGGCAGGAATATGATGAGGCCAAAGAACGGATTCGAGAGGCGGTCATGAAAAAAACTGAAAGCCTTGCAGAGCATGCCATTGGTGATGCTTTAGAAGGACTTTATAAACCGGAGGAAATCGACCTGGATCAGACCAAAATCTGGGTAAACAGTGCCGATACCGGAGAGAGCATCTACCTTACTGTAACCGGCAGCTCCATTGAGATGGGTGATGATGGGGCTACAGGGCGGGGCAATCGCGGAAACGGCCTGATCACTCCTCTGCGGCCCATGACCATGGAAGCCATAGCCGGAAAAAATCCGGTAAGCCATGTGGGCAAGATCTATAATGTACTGGCTCAGAAGGCGGCAGCCGAGATCGCCGAGATCGAAGGCGTAAAAGAAGCGCGCGTTACGCTGGTAAGCAAGATAGGCTCCCCGGTAAGCCGGCCGCTGCTGCGCAGCGTTCAGATCAGCATGGACAAAGGAAATGGCGAGGGCAGAGGCACTACGGCCAGCCCAGCCCTGGAATCCAATATAAACGAGATTCTCGACTTCTGGATGGAGAGCACCGACCAACTGGTGGAGCAGTTTGTCAAAGGAAAGATCAGCCTATTCTAAGTATGGGAAGCGCGAGTCGGACTGACGGAGTTGGGGCAACCAGATAAAAAGTGAATATGACATCCTCTCCTGTCACAGTTTACTCCTAATCCTTGGAGACCTCTTTCTTTGCCATCTGTAGCCTCTGCTTGGCAGTGTATCCCGTGGCCTTCTCCAGGAAATTCCTGAAACGCTTGTTGGTATCCAGCACCACCTGGTCGGAAACGGATGGATCCGACTCCGTGGTTACATCCAGCTTCTTGCCATCAATTTTTACGCAAATGCTCTTCATGGCCCCGAAGCTGAAGGTGATCACGCCGTTTTCTTCCCTTATATCTCCGGGAAATTCTTCCGCCATAACAGCGGCGATTCTCCCCATATCGGGCTTAAAGCCGCGCTTGAATGAGTAGTTCATGAGAGCTATGAAGAATACTGATCAAGTATAGATGTTTCGATAAGTCGGGCAAAACTGCTGTCAGCATTTCCCTTTTTGATGGCAGAAATCCTGGCCACTTCATCCCGATTCGCCTCTCCTGCCGTATACTGCACCCCTTCCAGGAGCATGTTGCCCCGCTCGGAGCGCACCACAACTGTGGAGTACCCCTGAGCACTGCCGATTGAGCCTATGGAGATGTCTGCCAGCCGGCTGACCAGGTCATCGCAGAAGCTGCAGCCCGCCCGGACATCAGGAGCCAATTCCGCCACCCGGCAAGAGTATTCTATGCCATTTGCCTTTTCTCTCGCCTTTTCGCCTGCCTTTTCACCTTCCTTTTCGCCTGCCTTCTCACCCATCCTGACTCTGAACCTCCCTTTGGCGATCTGCATCTTTTTGGCAGAATCGAGGTCGATTCCCCAGAGCCTGAAGGCATGCTCCTTCAGGGCGGAGTAGTCAAAGCTCTCAAAGCAGAACAGGCCTATGGCAAATATCTCAGTTCCGGGATAATTTTCCTGGAAGTATCCTGCCTTCTCCAGCTTTCGGATGACCCTGATCTGGCAGGGCGTGCCCACCACTGCTATCTTCCGCGCGCCCTCTCCCAGAGCTTTCAAGAGAGCGGGCAGCACGGAGATGCGCACATACTTGGTCCCCCGGGCATCCAGCACAGCAGACCGGTCCCTGGCCACAGATCCTGCCGCACCCAGGACTGTGTCTCTCCCGGCTACAATTGCAGCATCAATTCGGCCCGTCTCCAGTGCCCGGCAGAGTATGGCTGTGACCATTCCTCCATCCTGGCCTTCTATGCCGCTCCTGGCCGAAAAGAGCCGGCTGAAGACGCCCAAAGCCGCATCTCTCTTTCCCTCCAGCCTTCT
>Ga0116170_10004997_pt1 | contig 12003 bp, 5 predicted proteins | sample AD_JPNHW1_MetaG_FD_89797 | JGI IMG/M metagenome (GOLD analysis project Ga0116170, IMG submission 89797) | Active sludge microbial communities of municipal wastewater-treating anaerobic digesters from Japan - AD_JPNHW1_MetaG | ecosystem: Engineered > Bioreactor > Anaerobic > Digestate | place... | reverse complement strand
CGTAACGGAAAAAATAAAAAGCTTTATTGTTAGGAGAATTACTATCAGTACTACTAACATATTTGAGACCCGGCAAATCACTATTTATTGCCTCTTTATCTTCATTATCGCGACAATAATAAAGTTGCATATTAGTAGCATAGTCTACCCAAGGATCCCAACTACCATCAATCTTTCTGGCTGGCCAAGGATTAGCACAAAGGAAAACCTTAATTACTGAGCTACCAGAAATTGACTGACCAACAGTATTACCACCAGTTTTATCAGTATTAATTATCGCTGTAGCCGAAACATAAGTGTCAGCATCTTTATTGTTTTTAGGTTTAACATTGGCTCGATTATTATTAATATCAGTCAATTCTGCCACTGCCGAATTGGCAATATTCCAATTCCACGACCAAGAATAATCACTAGTAGTCGCTAGCGGGGTGTTAACGATATTTTGACCGACATTAAAAGTATAATAGGCTCCAGCAGTTAAATTTTGGCTAGCCTGTAAATCAGACAATAAAACTGATTTTGGATTAATTTCAACTGTATTTACCTGGCAGATTCGATCACCAGTCTTGAAATAACTATAAATCCCTTTCTTGATATCCAAATTGCCAAAAGACCAACCATCACCACTCACTAAACCGCTGCCTTCAACTAAAGAATTATTAAGTCCAACACCAGTAAGACTTACAGCTCCATTTCGTTTGCCATCTTCGATATCTGAATCAGTAATAATGGCTAGATAATAAAGGCGATCTTTATCCAAAGAATTATTTAAATTAACTTTTATCTTATTATTTTCAACTCGAGCATCACTACTAACCAAACAATAATTATGGCGAGCATCTGGCGCAGCGATTGTTAACCGTGGTCCAAACCAAGCCACAAATCTTTGTTGAAGTTTAGCTAACCAGTTGGTCTTTGTTTGATTTTTTGCCAAATATCTAGTACCAGCTGGACAGACTTTATCATCATAATCAGCAATAAGCAGAACATTATCTTTTAAACTATTAGGATCCATCGGTTGATTAAATTCAACGCTAATTTCCGAATTACGACAAATACTGTCTGATCCAACAGCTGGATAAACAGTTCTCGGTCTAGGTCGAGATTGACAACAAGTGCTATAACCACAACCGCTACCATTAGTATTGCCACATTCACTATCCTTACTGCAACCACAACAAAGTCCACGACCTTCCCCGCTACAATTGCCCATATTAGGCAAACAAGTTAAAGCTGGGTTTAACAAACCACACTTATCGTTAGCTGGATCACAGCAACAGGTGCCACAGTCAGCCTGATTGGTGCTAGTTGAACTTTCGCCAGAAGCTGTCCGGCAACTAAGCGGGCTAGCACAAAGCTGATAACCACAACCAGTCGATGTTCCAGCTAAATTACAAGATTCACCTTGATAGCTAACTACTGAGCATTTTTGTTGACACTGAGACCTGGTGGCATAAACACCATTTCTAGACAATGTGTCTGAACATTTCAGACCAGAGCAAGAATAATAACCACAATAGCCAGCATCTTTACCATCAGCAATTTTTACTCCAGTACCGACTCCACGACATTGATTATTTTTAGCATCATAACAACAAGAGGTACTCTTAACACATTGATGTATGTCAGTAATTTGTGAACAATCACGACAAGCACCATTACCAACAGTAGTGTCGCAATATTTACCAACCGAACCGGAACAATTACAAGCACTATCTTGTTCAGCTTGGGTGCTACCAGCATCTTTACAACCAGAGCAGTAACCAAATTTTTTACCATCGTCGCTTGTGCCTGACCCACAAGTTCCGGCACAAGTCAGCGGCGCACAACAACCAGGATTATTGCCATTACCTTCATTATTCAAATTAATGTCACAACAACATTCACAAGAACCGGTTTCTTTTTTACATTTACCATCACTGCACCTGCTACCGGCAGCACAAACTTTATCTGGCAAACCACAAAGGCCATCATCCTTACCAATATCTAAACAAGATAATTTATCTGAGCATGTCTGACAGCTCTTGTTACTAACACAAATTTTATTGGTTGTTAACTGCCATTCACCATATTCAATGGTTTTAGTTGGACACTGTCCAGCGGTTAGATGGGTTGTCCAAAAAGATTTATCATCTACTGCTTGGCAAGATAATTGATATCCAACCTGGTTGCCAGCCATATCAAAAGAAACATTTCTATCTAAATTACATTTTGCGTTACCATCAATACAAATATTCCCTTTTTCATAATAAACAGGCTTACCAGCTACAATTTCTTGACTCTTAAAAAATTCTTCACAATATTGATTAGTACAATCACTAACTTCAGTTGAGCCTGCCTTTTGGCTACACCAGCCTGGAGAATTGGGGCAATACATGGCTCCATTACATTGATGATAGTTGTTGCAAGACAGGAATTCATGCTTCACACAAATATTATTTTGACACTCCTCACCATCTTCACAGCAAACACCATTACAAGGCTGAGATCCATTAGAACAATTAGTGTCAGAACTATCGGTAGTTGTAAAAGACCAACCATAAGTACAACTAGCCAGACTACCATAGCAATCAGCTGGAGAATTTTTACACTGACCACTATTAGGTGAAGACGCTGGACAGCAAATCTGCCCCTGACAATCACTATCAGCCTGACAAGAACCAACTTGAAGATTTAAGCCATTACTAGCTCCAGTATTATTAACTAAGCGAACTGGACCACTAACAGACTGGGCTGGCAAAGTTGAGGTTGCACTGCTATAACCATTGGTGCCATAAAACCAATTGGTTGTTGTAGCATTAATATTTTGACTAAATCTAATTCGACTAGAATCACTATTGTATTCTCTAAAATATTCTCCCCAAACTTGAATTGGCGTGCCGGCTCGAGCGATGGTTGGGCTTATTTTACAAATACTAGGCTGTAGTGGGTCAGTATTAACTGTGAACTGGCTACTAGCATCAATTGTTGTGCCATCGGCTAATTTAATAGAAATAACCCCAGTGCTGGCACCACTAGGAACTTTAATAATGACTTGATTGTTTGACCAAGTCGAATTAGCACACTCAGTCGGGAAATGATAGTCAGCTTCTTTATTACCAAAAAAAACTTGGCTTTGGCCACGAACATTACCAAAACCTTGGCCATAGATAGTCACATATTGTCCTGCCGGCCCACTTATTGGATCAAAACTGCTAATCCGTGGCAAAGTTCGCGGGTCAACCACTTTATCAAACAACAATAAGTTGCTGGATGGACCTGGCTTACCGCTAGCCTCCTGACGAACAAAAGTAGAAACACGGCCATTTTGCAGACTAGGAACTTTTCCTTTAACTAAAGTTTCACTAACCGCTTGTTGTTCGTTAGCCGGAATTGGATCATAAAAATTACCATAAAAAGCTTTGGTCGTCGTGCCGCTAACACTAAAATTCAAACCACTATAATCTATAAGTTCATCGGTGGTACCGCTAGCCTTACTCAGCGAGCAAAGACCAGGACGAGAAATATTATTTAAAACTAAGTCTTCAGAACTAACAGCTGTAAAATTACTACTATTAGTTACCTCGACTTTGCCCGAAATAGTTCCAGCAGGAACTTTGACAACAATCTGATCATCAGCCCAAGCATCAATACCACAAGCCGACAAATCGCCAAGTTTATTATTAGAAAATTTAACTGTACCAGTGGCTGTACCAAAACCGCTGCCCATGATAGTTACTAGATTACCAGCCTTAGCATTTGGTGTTATTTGATTACAGCTATCACCTTCGGCACAATCTTCAGAAGTTAAACAAAATTTATCTACTTGGCTTTGACAAAAACCACCTCTTGGACTAATTCCAGAAATAGTTGGTTTTTCTTGGCAAAGGCAGCAAGCGCTAACACCAGTATTATAGCCAGCCGCTGAACAAGCAGCAGCACTAGAGCCTTGCTGAGTACAAAAACCAGAGCCACACAAATTATTATCGCAAGAAGCACTTGGCGACATAAGATCACTGGCGCAAGCTGCACCTTGACATCTTAGACAACTGCCACCGCAATCAATGCCAGTTTCGTCTTCATCTTTCGTCCCATTACAACAATGAGCCGGTAGTAGTTTGCCACTCAAAGTTTTTTCTTGATCACGACCAACAACATCTAAAACTCTAACTTTTAGGTTGTAAGTATCACCAGCCTGACCAGAAGCAGCCCAGCTAGTGTCAGTCGCCCATTCTTTGCCATAATCACCGCTTGATTGATAACTGATTGATTCATTATTAGCGAAAAATTCAAAACTAGCCAATCGATAATCATCAGCGGCATGAGCTTTCATCCCCTTTGACACACCAGCACAAAAACCACTTTCACTCTTAAAGCTAATAATGGTTGGGTCTTTACAATCAATAGCATCAATTGTAGTAAAGACTAATTCACAGGAACCATCAGAGCAATCTAGTGATTTAATGCTATCATCAGCTGGTTTCATACCAGCCATTTCTACTCTTATTTTAGAATCGCCAGGTAAACAATTGACCTCACCACATTCACCTTTACATTTTTTGTCTGGTTCAAAATAAATTTCCCGACCGTTTACTTGCCATTCTCCTTTAACAACACCGTCTTTGCTATCAACCTTGATATTACCGTCATTGACAGCATTTGGATTGACCGGATAATTAAAATGAAAACGAATTTGAGTATTTCGAGGTAATCCTTCACTGTAATTAATTGGAACTGTGCCATCAATTCGCAAAATTCTAGCAGTTATCGGACCTGGTGGTAAATCGGGATTAGTTGTCCCTCCACCACCATTTTGACCACCATTAGTCGCCCCTAAAATACTATTAATAACAAAACTAGTAATGGCGTAAGCTGATAAAACTAAAACTAAACCAATCGCACTATTTTTCAAAATCATTTTAGCTTTATCGATTTTTTCACTACTTCCGGCTGCTGTCATCCAAAGAAAGCCAGCATAAATCACCAAAATAACACCAATTGAGCCTATAAAACCTAAAGCTATTTTAATAATGTTAGCCACCACTAGTCGTGGATCTTTGGCGGTTAATCCAGTACTTGAGGCGTAGCTAGTTCCTAGGTCAAGACTATCAGTTGTCTGAGCTAAAACAGCTGAGGCAGTCCAGGCCAAACTAATAAAACCAATCGTCAACAGGCTGCTTAATATTATTTTTTGTATCTTTGACATACTTGAATTTTATTAATTACTACTGGCAACTAGCTGCCGCCTGAGGCTGGCCGCCACAACAAGAACTCTCAGCTAAATTACAAGCTGCATCATCGCGGCAAGGTTTGAAACAATTTTGCCTAGAGTCTTTAACACCTGAGCCAACTTCCATAGAATAACGCGTAGCTTCAGACAAAAGACCATGAAGAACTTTAATTTTTGTATAATCAGGATAACCATCAGGAACACCACTATCAATTGCCTGACTAGTTACCCAGAAACTCGGAGCTGAACCGGCACTATACAAATTGACTAGCTGGTGTTGATGGTTGTTGATATTAACTGAACCACTGCCCAAAGTCGTGGCCATCATAATCTTGTCAAAAGAAAATTCAATCAACTGGTTGAGCGATGAGCCAGACTGATTGACAGCTGGCAACAAAGAACTATTAGTTATCTTTGGCGGGGTCAAATCAATATTATCGTTGACAAAGAAAGACCATTTATAACTATCTTTCTTGCTGTTATCTTTAGCATTTTCATCATAAAAATCAACTGGGCCAGCTGTCTTGATATCACGATTACCATCAAGTGAATTAAAACAAGTATCAACCAAACCAGCTGTCAACGGCAAAGCTGCTATAGGATAACGATCATCCGCTTCTTTTTGACAAAATCCACCAGAGCAATGGCTATATGGTGTTTTATCAACACATTGTTCATCACCATTACAAGGATTAAGAACAGCTGCCTTTATTTCAACAATTACTCTAGTATTAGCTGGCAAACAATAAATATCATCACCACAAGCGTTGGTGCCACATTTATCATCAGAAACAAATTCTAAAGTTTTATATTGATTACCAATAGTAAACTTTCCAGCAATTGGCTCGGAAGTACTAGCATTAAGCACCCGAATCGTTGAGCTAACTTGAGCACTATTGCCAACCACAGTCATCGGATTGATGGCTTCGGAAAAATTTATTTGAATAACTGAGTTACGAGGAATATCTGGAGCACCCTTGACTTCAATCTGCTCTTGACGATCAGAGCCACCACTAAATTGAGTTAAACTTAAAGCCGAACTATCCGTTAGTAAAGTCAAAGAATTACCGATTTCACCAGCTTGACGAGCTAATAATTTAATAGTTGAGGCACTTTCTAAGACTGCTTCCACTTGATCATTGGTACTATTGATATAGCTAATAATTTCGCTGATTGGACTACTCGCAACAATATCATTTTGCTGGCCAGTCGAAGCGGCCACAAAATGATAGGTCTGGTTACCAATAGTTAAGCTACTACCTAAACGCTCAGCCGTTACATTAAAAGTCCAGCTATTACCTGCTTGTAATTGTCCGCGATTGTCTGGAGGCAAGTTACCACTCTTTAGTAAAGATAGGCCACAACCAAGATTTATTTGATTATCGCTAACATCTTCATCGTTAATAACACCAGGAATGCCGCCAACTTCAGCCGTTAGCGGTGTGCCAGCTCGAACAGTGACCGTAACTGTTCCATTATTGTCACAGTTATATTTTCCTTGAAGACGAGCTGCCCCAGAACCAGTAGAAGGCTGAGGTGCAGTAGTTGTAGCGGTAGCAGCTACCTGAATAGAACCATTAAAATTGATATAACTAGTCGCCCGGACAGCTTGGCGAACCCCCTGTCTAAGATCAGCATCATTGTCTGGTACCGGAATAATTCCTCCTAGTTGAACTTGCGGTGGGGTTAAATCAACTTTGGTACTGACTTCAAATTGCCAAGTAAAATCACCCAAAGTAAAAGCAGCTGAACCATTGGCTTTACGAACTGAAGTTGTTAATTTAACTGATTGCCAGACATTATTACTGGCTGATCCTAAATATTCGGTTGGTGTGAAGACGAAAATCTTACCATCATTAGAACTAACCTTTACTTTATCAGCTGCTAGATTGGTAGCCACATTATCACCGGTTTCAGTTTGAAAAAACTTAACACTACTACTAACAATATTGGCATTGTTACAAACCCCAGTACTATCATTACCATTCTCACAAATAGTTGAAGCCTTAACTTTCTCTCTAAAAGTAACAATTATACTAGTATTTCTAGGAACATCATTTTGCCATGGTTCAGGGTAAACACTTTGAACAATACCACTACCAATAGCTGCTAAACCATTTTGATTATTATCACCTCTGGATGACTGTTGGCCACTACTGCCACCAATAGCCTCATTAAGCTTATTTATCACAAAAGTGACAATGGCAAAAGAAGATAAAATAATCAGCAGACCGATGGCCGCTGACTTTAGTAAATCCTTAGCTTTTTTAATTTTTTCAGCATTACCTTCGCTAGTCATCCAAATAAAACCAGCATAAATCACCAAAACTACCGCAATTGTCCCTAAAAATCCAAGTCCAATTTGAATAAATCTAGCCACCATGATGCGAGGGTCTTGCTTGGACAAGCCAGTCCCTTCCATATAATTAACACCGAGAGGATCATCACCCTGAGCTGCAGCAATTATAGGTAACAAAAACAGGGCCAAAGGCAGAAAAATAGCCAGCAACTGACTAGCTCGAGTAAATATCTTTTTCATGGCTTTTTTTGACTGATTAGCAAAATTAAAGTATAGTTCCAGTATAGCATAAGCTGGCGTTTAGCAACAAGAGTTAGATCTTATGACAATTGAACAAATAATCATTAAAATAAAAGATCAAAGTCAGCCCAGCGAGATTAAACTAATCCACCAAGCTTACGATTTTGCCAAAAGGTATCATGGCGGCAAAAAAATATTAACTGGAGAACCATACATCCAGCACTCTTTACATACTGCTTTTATCTTGGCTCAACTTGGAGCTGATACTTCCACAATTATTGCTGGGCTGCTTAACGGCATCTCTAATAATCTAGACTACCCAGTTGTAGAAATACGCAAAGAATTCGGAGAAGATGTAACTTTTTTAGTTGAAAGCGTAGCTAAATTAAATCTAATCAACTACCGTGGGCAAGAGCGCTACCGGGAGAGCTTGAAAAAAATGTTTTTAGCAATTGCTAAAGACTTACGAATCAGCTTAATTAAATTCGCTGATCGCCTGCATGACCTCAGGACATTAGAATATTTACCCGACGAAAAACGACAAAAAATCGCTCGTGAAACTATGGAAATATATGTACCAATTGCCGGACTGCTCGGCATTTGGCATCTTAAATGGCAGATGGAAGATATTTGTTTCCGCTTTCTTTATCCTAAAGAGTACGAAGAAATATCTCATAAATATGAAGTTGAGAAAAAGGTAGAATTGGACCAATACATTGAAAAAGTCAGCCAAGAGCTTAGTCAGGGTCTAGCTAAACTAAAAATTGAGCATGAAATAAACGGCCGATTCAAACATCTCTACAGTATTTGGACAAAAATGAATAATAAAAATCGTAGATTTGATGAAATCTACGATGTTTTTGCTCTTAGGGTTATAGTTCCAACTGTTGATGATTGTTATCGCTCACTTGGGGTTATCCACAATATTTGGCGACCAAATTTATGCCGTTTTAAGGATTATATTGCTATACCAAAACCAAATGGCTACCAAAGTCTCCATACTACTGTTTTTGGCATAGACGGTAAGGCAACCGAATTTCAAATTCGTACTCAACAAATGCACGCCCAAGCTCAGTACGGGGTCGCAGCTCATTGGAGCTATAAACAATACGGCAGCGAAAAGCCTGCTCCACAATTAAACTGGACTAAAGAAATTCTTAATTTACAAAAAAGCAGTCCAGATACACAAGACTTTATTAAAAATATCCAACTAGATTTATTTAAAGACCAGATTTTTATCTTAACGCCTCGCGGTGATGTTTACGAACTACCAATCGGAGCAACGCCAGTTGATTTTGCTTATGCCCTACATACCGATATTGGCAATAAAACTAGTGGTGTTTTGATCAATAATAAAATTGGCAAACTCGACACCCCACTCGATAATAGTGATATCGTTGAAATAATTATTGATAAAAAACAGGTTGGTCCCAATCAAGATTGGCTAAAATTTGTCAAAACCAGTAAAGCTCGCAATTCCATTAAACAATACGCACCAAAATCAACTCTTCAAAAATTAAGTTCACTTCAGGGTCTACGGGATTTCTGGAATAAAATAAAAGAACCGCGGAAATAAACCGCGGTTCTTTTATTTTGGTAGCTGGCTAAAACGCCTTACCATTGACGAAATTCATCTTTAATTTTACCAACTCGTCTTTCATAAGCTCTCTTTTCTCGCAATCCTTTGCGAACCAAAGCGCTTAAACGAACTTGCCGCTTGTTTGGGGCATCTTTGTGATAACGACTTTTGCGTACCAACATCAATTTGCCATCAAGTTGCAAACGCTTGTTAAAACGGCGTAAAAAACTTTCAAAACTTTCGCCTTTCTTGCGTTTGAATTCAACCATACTACACCTGCCTTTCTAGCTTTATATTACTAAATAAAGGATTAACTATTCTTTCCCAACCGTTTAACCATTATCTGTTTAATTTTCTTGAAATCCAAAACTTCTTGGGAACTAGACTCCATATCGCGAAGCAAAATGGTGCCATCAAGGATTTCTTTCTGTCCAATGATTAAAGTATATTTAGCCCCCAATTGGCTAGCTAACGCCAGCTGATTCTTGAGACTATCCTTGGTAAAAGATTGTTTAATAGTGATGCCAACTTGCCTTAAATCTTCAAACAACTGCAATGATTTTAAGCGCGCACCATCACCTAATTGTGCCAAGAAAACATCAGGTTTTTCTTGACCAGCTGCAACCTTAACATTTTCTTCACTAATTTGCAAGAGCAATCGTTCAACACCAAAAGCAAATCCGCAAGCTGGCGTTGGTCTTCCTCCTAAATATTCAACTAATTGGTCATAACGACCACCCCCACCCAAAGACAGTGGTCTTTCAGCAGTTTCACTAGGAACGGTCACTTCAAAAACGGTTCGAGTATAATAATCAAGACCACGAACTAACTGAGAATTAAGATTGTAAGGCACATTAAGACCATCCAAAAATTCCAAAATCTTGACAAAGTGTTGTTTACAAGGATCACATAAATAGTCAATCATCTGTGGAGCTTCTCTAGCAATAGCAATACATGCTGGTTCTTTACAATCCAAAACTCGAAGTGGATTTTTCAATAATCGTTTTTTACAATCGGGGCAAAGCTGCTCGCGCCGCTTGCGATCCTTATAATAAGCTAGCAGCTTATTGACATAAGCTGGACGACAATCTGGGCAACCCAAACTATTGATATCAATTTGAGCATTAATACCCAAGTCCTTGATTATTTGATAAGCCAAGAAAATCAATTGAACATCAGCCATTGGCCCGGCTTCACCAAAAATATCAAAATTGATCTGATTGTGCTGACGATAACGGCCAAGCTGAGGTTTGTCATGGCGAAACAAGGAACCATACCACAAGGTCTTGACTGGCTGAGGTAGATTTAGCCAACCATGTTCAATATAGGCCCTGACAATACCAGGTGTTGCTTCTGGACGCAAAGCGACTCGTTCGCCACTTTTATCCACAAAGCTATACATTTCTTTAGTAACAATATCACTCGTTTTACCGCTAGATCTTTCGTATAAACCTAAATTTTCTAAAACCGGGGTATCAATCCGTTGAAAATCATGAAAATTAGCTAAACGAAAAGCAGTATCTAAAACAAATTGCCAGGCATTAAAATCACCAGGCATGACATCTTTCATGCCCTTGATACGGCGATACGGATTGGCCAAAGTTTCACGCTTGGGCGCTTTCGCAGCCGCAGCTTTAGTTTTTTCAGTCATAAATTTTTATTGCTGGTTACTGGATTCGGTTTCAGTGTTGCCAGTTTCAGTTAAAGTATAAGTTGGTGCTTCAAAAAATTGAGCCCGTTTAATCGGCAAGCCGCGAAACATGACGCGACCTATAAAATAGCGTCGATGGAGTGATCCAAAATAACGAGAATCGCGAGAATGTTCACGATTATCACCTAAAACATAATATTCTTCACTACCTAAAGTAACTTCACCATCTTCCAAGGCAAAAGTTTGATTTTCAGCTGGCAAATAACTTTCATCAACTTTAGTCCAGGTATTCATAGACTTATCTTTTAGCAAATAGACTTGGCCATTAACAAACTTCAAAGTTTCGCCTGGCAAACCAATAATTCTTTTTATAAAAAATTCTTTTGGATCTTGAGGGTAACGAAAAACAATCACCTCACCTCGCTTGGGCTGGTTAAAACGATAGCTAATTTCATCAATCAACAAATATTCTCGATCATGAAAAGTTGGTTCCATTGAAGCTCCTTTAACATAAAATGGACAAACTAAAAACAATCGGATTGGTAGAACAATGGCTAAGGCGACCAAACCAATCTTAATAGCATCAAGTAGCGACAAAGACAGTAGGCGCAAACGAGCCTTGAAATCATCAGTAAATATCATCTTTTTTATTTAATTTTAAGTCAATATTTTAAATAGCTCCAACGGGCGAGCTTGGGCTAAATATAGCACCAGCCACCCCCATTGGTCAAGTTGCTAAAAATAAGAAAATCTTATATACTAAAAATGGTTTTGCTCTGTCCAAAGCCGTTTTTTGTCATAATATTATCGCCTATGGCCAATCTACCAGAAAACAATCAAGAATTAGATATTTTTGAAGAAATGTTGAATAACCAATCTGGCCAAAAAAGAGAACCGGAACCAATCAGAATACCAGTTGAATCTAATAAATATCATCAACCACAAATTTATCATAGCTCTAGCGAGAATCAGTTAGTTAGTTTGCAGCCATCGGCTATTGAAAAACCAAAGAGAAAAAGACGCCG
>Ga0116170_10004995_pt1 | contig 12005 bp, 8 predicted proteins | sample AD_JPNHW1_MetaG_FD_89797 | JGI IMG/M metagenome (GOLD analysis project Ga0116170, IMG submission 89797) | Active sludge microbial communities of municipal wastewater-treating anaerobic digesters from Japan - AD_JPNHW1_MetaG | ecosystem: Engineered > Bioreactor > Anaerobic > Digestate | place... | reverse complement strand
GGTAGCTTCTCGAGGGATGACCGCGACAAGCATATCATAACCAGAGGCAACGTCGACGGCATCGTTTCCGCCGCCATCTTCTTGAACCGATTCCCGACCGCGAAGGTCACCTTCGTCACCTCTCCTACCGCTGGCGCCAAGGTGCTCTCGATGGACACCTTCTCGGACCAGATATACCTGGTCGATATCGCCCCAGTGCCCGATCTGGTCGAGGCGGTTCGAGCCAAGAGGCTTTGTCAATCCCTTACGCTGGTGGACCATCATCCATCGTCCCTGGCCGTGGACTGCACCACCCTGGTCAAGGAAGGGGTGAGCGCGGCCAATGTTCTATTCCATCACCTGCACCCCGAGGTGCGATTGCGGAAATTGGTGGCCGTGGCGGACCTGGTGGAATACATGCCCACGCCGCTCCTGGACGAGGAGATGCGACGCTTTGGACGGCAGAGGGTGGACCAGGAATCGATGGTCCTAGACTTCGCCTGGCGTTTGATAATCGATGACGACCGCTTCCGGTACATCACGGCCAAGGCGCTCTCTCAGGGCGTCTGGCCCTCCCAGGTGGATTCGGTGAGGAGACGATATACCCAGGTGGTCAACGAGAAGCGTTGGCCTCGCGCTTTGGCCAAGGTCGACAGCAGCATCAAGGTGCGCGGCCCCCTGGGCATAATGGACGATATGGACCACAATCGCACACTTTACGGCTTCGGCACTCGCGCCTTGGTGGAGGTGGCGCACCGCCGGGGCTGCGATTACGCGGTCATGATCAACCCCCGAGGAAAATATTCATCGGTATCCGTGCGGGGGATCGCCCGGGACAGCGTGGACCTGGGCCGCTTCGTGGCGGACTTCACCAGCGAGAATGGGGTGGACGGCGGCGGGCACCCCAAGGCCGCCGGGGCGCGCATACCGACCGGTAGCGGAGAGCTCTTTTTGGAGCACCTTTTGGAGAGGGTGTGCTGATCACTTGATCTGAGTCTTCTGCTTGAAGAAGTACAGCAGCATCACCACGCAGACCTGGATGGCGATCACTGACAGAACTATCGCCAGCACGGGCAGGATCACGCTATCCTCATCCTCCGAGAGCACGGTCACGGATATCGTGTTGCTGGGAGCGCTCTGGGTGCCGTTGTCCCAGGCCGTCACGTAATAGAGGTAGTTGACGCCCTCGTCCACATCCCCATCATGATAGGCGGTGATCGGCGCGGTGAGGTTGGCCACCGGCGTCATACCGTCCCCGTTGCCGCGATACAAATAGTAATAATCAGCGCCCGGGACCGTCTGCCAGCTCAGGTCGATATAGCCCGTTCCGGCCGTGGCCTGCAGTCCCGAAGGAGCGTTCGTGGCGGATATCGAGGGGGCGAAGCACAGGGCTGCTATGATGAATACGAGTGCCGCTGCGATGAGGGCGCGGTGTGACATTTTTTACTCCCGTCGGATGATGAGGGCGGAACGATTAAAAAGTTATCTTCGGCCCAGCTTCTTGCGCATCACCAGGTTGTTACCGTTTCGGTACATCAGGTCGTAGCCGTGGTAATAATAGAACTCCTTCGCGCGTTCGTTCGTGGATTGGACGCACAGCTCCACCTCGGCCTTGTCATCCTGGCGGGCCTTTTCCTCGATCATGTCCAACATCCGAGTTCCCAACCCCTTTCCCTGAAAGTTGCGCCGGACCTGGAAGGAGGATATGAAGATGTACTCGTCGATATCCTCGACACAGTAATAGGCCTCGATGCCGTTCTCCCCTTCCAGCACGGTGGTGTCCACCATCTGGTCCAGGAGAAGGTCCATCAGCTGCTCGTCCTTCCACTCCTCCCCCCAGGACTCCATGATGATGGCGGCCATGTTCTCCCGGCTCATTGAAACCAGCTCGGGAAGATCGGACCTTTGCATGGAACGACAGCGCATCGGTTGTGTATAGCGAACCATTAGAAAAAGGATGACGTGAACATTCGCCATCGGTGAGCGAAGCTCCCATGACCATAAGTTTGGCCATGCGCCTTGATACCATGTTCCAGCGCGAGGCATCTATACGACTGTTTAAATAGGTGATGTTGATTTGAAACCCTCAGGAGAATGGTATACATGGTCACTGTTACCGAGGAAGCTAGCAAGTACATCGTGGACCTGATCGCCAAGAACGAAAAGTCCGGTTTCGGCATCAGGATCTACCTGGCCGGAATGGGATGCTCTGGCGCCCAGTTCGGGATGTCCTTCCAGAAGGACGCCAAGGAAGGAGACATCGAGCAGAAGGCGGACGGTTTCTCCGTCTACTATGACGAGGAGACCAAGGAGGTCCTGGACGCCTGCACCGTGGACTTCGTGGAGACCCCCTACGGTTCCGGCCTGGTCGTCAACAACCCCAACGCCTCCGGCGGATGCGGGTCCTGCGGCAGCGGCTGCCACTAAATCACTTCCCCAATCCCTTTTCTTTTATTATTCCCATGACGATTACCCTTCGTGTATTTTGAGCACCCCCTGATCAAGCGGCTGTGCGTGCAGCGGCGCGACTACCAGGTGGACCTGGCCGAGCGCGCCTCTCGCTCCAGCACGCTCCTGGTGCTCCCCACCGGCCTGGGAAAGACCGTGGTGGCCGCCATGGTCATCGCCCGGGTGCTCCATTCCAAGGGCGGAAAGGTGCTGTTCCTGGCGCCCACGAGACCGCTGGTGGAGCAGCATTACAGAACGATGCAGAACATGATCGAGGGGAAGCGCATCGGCATGATGACCGGCGAGGTGGATCCCCTGCAAAGGGAGCTGACCTATCTGGAGAACGACATAGTCACCTCCACGCCGCAGGTTGTCTCCAACGACCTGAAGAACGGCCGACTGGACCTCAAGGACGTCAAGCTCATAATCTTCGACGAGGCCCACCGCTCCGTGGGCAACTACGCTTACGTCGCCGTGGCCAAGGCCTATCAGGAATACGACGGTCTCGTTCTAGGAATGACCGCCTCCCCGGGCAGCGACCAGGCCAAGATCAAGGAGGTGGTCTCGAACCTCAACATCAAGGACATCGAGGTCCGCACCGAACGGGACCCGGACGTGGCCAAGTACGTCCAAACGATCGCCATGGACTGGGTGGAAGTGGAGCTGCCGCCAGAGATGAAGGCTCTATCCCGCTCCATTCACCTGCTCTACGAGCAGTACATCCGGGAGCTGGTGGCCCTGGAGGTGGTGGACAAGGACCGCGTCCTGAACAAGCGCTATCTGCTCGAGATGGCCGCCACCTGGAGCGCCCGCATCCAGGGAGGGGAGAAGACCCGGACCCTGTTCAACGCCCTGAGCGCTCAGGCCAGGGCGGTGAAGGTGGAGCACGCCATCGACCTGGTGGAGACCCAGGGGATGTCCGCCCTGCGCGCGTACCTGCAGCGCATCAAGGACGAGGCGTCCTCGGACGCCGGTTCGAAGGCCTCCCGGGACATAGCGTCCTCGGAACATTTCCAGAGGATCTGCGACGAGGCCCAGGCGGTGAAGGCCGAGCACCCCAAGATGTCCCGGGTGATGGGAGTGGTGGCCAGGCAGCTCGCGGACCATCCCGACTCGCGCATACTGGTCTTCACCCATTACCGGGACACCTGTGATCTGGTGGCCAATAAGCTCGGGAAGGTGGAGAACGCCAAGGTCGCCAAGCTGGTCGGCCAGGCGGACAGCAAGGGCGAGAAGGGACTGAAGCAGAAGGAGCAGGTCGGAGTGCTGCAGCGCTTCCGGGACGGGGAGTTCAACGTTCTTGTGGCGACCTCGGTGGGCGAGGAAGGTTTGGACGTGGCGAGCACCGACCTGGTGGTGTTTTACGAACCGGTACCGTCCGAGATCCGCAGCATACAGAGGCGCGGGCGTACCGGACGCTCGCGGGCCGGGAACGTGGTCATATTCATCACCCGGGGGACCAAGGACGAGGCGTACTACTACTCGTCGCTCAACAAGGAGAGGTCCATGCGCCGCCGGCTGGAAACGATGAAGGAAGAGCTGTCCGTCGGTTCGGGAACCAAGAAGAAGCCCCAGAAGACCCTGGACGGGTTCTGAGCAGTTAAATAATCGCAAACCGTTCGCATTAGCATGCTGTTCCGGGAACTGGCCGACACCTACGAGAGGTTGGAGGCCACCTCCTCCAGGCTGGAGATGACCGACATATTGGCGGAAGCGTTCCGCCGCTTCGATCCCTCCGATATCAAGGTCGCGGTCTACCTCACCCAAGGACAGCTCTACCCCGACTTCAACCCACTGAAGCTGGGAATGGCGGACAAGATGATCCTCAAGGCCATCGCCTTCGCTTCCGGTGCCGGCGAATCCTTCGTCCAGGACCTGATGCTCAAGGAGGGCGACCCGGGCATTGTGGCGCAGAAGGCGTTCTTGAACAAGAAGCAGACCACCCTGTTCTCCTCCGAGCCTCTGACGTTGAAGAGGGCGTACGAGACCTTGGAAGCGATAGCCCGTTCGGAGGGGGGCGGCTCCCAGGACATGAAGATCAAACTGATGGCCAAGCTGTTGGGCGACGCCTCGTCGTCCGAGGCCAAGTTCCTCTCCCGGGTCATCACCGGACGCATGCGTTTGGGCGTCTCGTCCATGACCGTACTGGACGCTTTGGCGGTCGCTTTCGCCACCAAGGACGATAGGGACGCTGTGGAACGAGCCTTCAACGTATCATCCGACCTAGGATTGGTGGCCGAGGAGATGGCGCGGCACGGGTTGGATGGGGTCAAGAAGATCCATGTGCAGGTGAACCGACCTCTACGGGCGATGCTGGCCGAGCGGATGTCCTCTCCTGAGGAGATATTGGAGAAGATGGGCGGGACCTGCGCCTTCGAGTACAAGTACGACGGCGTACGGATCCAGGCGCACATATGCCGGGGCGAGGTCAGACTGTTCTCGCGCAAGCTGGACGAGCTTACGACGCAGTTCCCGGACGTGGTGGTCGGCCTTAAACGGACCATCAAGGCCGATAGCGCCATAATCGAGGGGGAATGCGTTCCGGTGGACCAGAACACCGGTGAGTTCCTTCCGTTCCAGGAGGTCTCCCACCGCCGCGGTCGCAAGCACGGGGTGGACGAGGCGGTGGAGGACTACCCAGTCAAGCTCTGCCTTTTCGATTGCATACTGAAGGATGGCGAGGACCTCACTGACCGCCCGTTCCTGCAGCGCCGCGAAGCGCTGCTCTCGATCGTGGAGCCGGACGATTCGGTCACCCTCTCGGAGATCCGGGTTCTGTCATCCGCCGACGAGGCGCAGGCGTTCTTTCAGGAGGCCATCAAGGACGGCTGCGAGGGATTGATGGCCAAATCGCTGGCCGATACGTCCGTCTATCGCGCCGGGAACCGCGGGTTCCTGTGGATCAAGTACAAGAAGGAGTACCGCTCCGAGATGAACGACACCGTGGACCTGGTGGTCGTTGGCGCCTTCGCCGGGCGCGGAAAGCGCAAGGGGTTCTACGGGGCGTTGCTCACGGCGACCTACGATACCGCGGCCGACCGGTTCCAGACCGTCTCCAAGCTGGGCTCCGGTTTCGATGACGCCAACCTTGCCGCGCTATTGGAGACGCTCGCTTCCGACCGGATACCGGAGAAGCATCACCTGGTGGATTCCAAGATGGAGGCGGACTTCTGGTTCCAGCCCCGGCTCGTGCTGGAGGTGCGGGGAGCGGAGATCACCCTCTCCCCGATACACACCTGCTCCTTCGGACTGATACGTCCGGACTCCGGTCTGGCCATACGATTCCCGAGGTTCACCGGGCGTTTCCGGGACGACAAGGAAGGACGGGATGCCACCACCAGCCAGGAACTGCTCTCCATGTACCAGGGACAGCTCAAGCGGGTCGAGTGATGTCAAAAGGTTTATAGCCCCCTCCCATATTGGTCCAATTCATGGAGATCGAGCTCTTAGAGAAGGAAAAGGACTCCATCAAGGTCCGCATCAAGGGAGCGGACATGACGCTGATCACCCCCCTGGTGCAGGGTTTGCTTGAGGAGAAGGATGTAGCCGAGGTTAAGTACACCATCGGGCACGCCCAGATGGAGGACCCTACCCTCTTCATCCGGGTCAAGTCCGGCAAGCCACAGGCGGCCTTGAAGAAGACGGCAAAGTCCCTCACCAACGAGTTCAAAGAGGCCAGGGAAGCTTTGCAGAAGGACCTGAAGTAATTTTCATGGTACAGCCCAGCGCTCAACGTGAACGGGAGATAGGGCTGGAGGTCTTTTTTTCCGATACCGCCGGCACCGGCGGCAAGCTCAAGGCCCAGGCGGAGGACTTCATCGTGGAAGAGGTGTCCAAGTACCCGCCGGAGAAGCCTGACAGCAAGATCTGCGTGGTCAAGGTCACCGCCACCAACTGGGAGACCAACCGTCTCATCCGCCATATGTCAAAGGCCCTGGGAATTTCCCGCAACCGGGTGGGCTTCGCCGGGACCAAGGATAAGCGCGCGGTAACCAGCCAGCTGATGTCCTTCGAGGCCCCGGTGGCCGAGGTCATGGCCTTACACCTCTCCCAGGTCACCGTGGAAGGGGGATACATGGCCAAGCGCGGAATGAACATCGGAGATCTGGTCGGTAACAACTTCAAGATACGGGTCCGGGACACCGTCCTCAAGGGCGAAGAACTTCGTTCCTCGCTGCAAGGCACCGAAGCGTCCCTGAAGGAACTGAACGGCTTCCCGAACTTCTTCGGCGTGCAGCGCTTCGGTACCGTTCGTCCGGTGACCCATCTGGTCGGCCGGGCCATAGTCAAGGGCGACCTGGAACAGGCCGTTCTTCTCTACATCGGCAATCCGAGCGAGGAGGAGGACGAGCCGTCCCGGGCGGCCCGAGAGGCCCTGCAGCGGGACCGGGATTACGCGGCGGCCCTTCGCGACTTCCCCTGGAAGCTGACCTTCGAGAGGATGGTCATCGGGCATCTGGACCGCAACCCGGGCGATTACGCCGGAGCCATCGGCTCTCTCCCGACGAACTTGCAGATGATGTTCGTGCACGCCTACCAGTCCTATATCTTCAATCTGATTTTGTCGGAACGCATGAGCCGCGGGATACCACTGAACGCCCCCATCGTCGGAGACGTGGTTCTGCCGGCGGACAAGGATGGAAATCCCGATCACGACAAGCAGGTGCCAGTTACCAAAGTGAACTTGGACCTGGTGGAGCGTCAGGTGCGGGACCGACGAGCGTTCGTATCCGCCACGCTCTTCGGCTCCGAGTCGGTGTTCGCGGAAGGGGAGATGGGCGAGATCGAGCGCGCGGCGATCGCCAAGGAGAACCTGTCGCCCAAGGACTTCCTGGTGCCGGCCATCCCGCACTGTTCCTCGCGCGGTTCCCGTAGGGAGCTGATCTGCGAGTACCGCGACCTCAAGCTGGATATCTCGGAGGACGAGTACACCGCCTCCTTCTTCCTGGGCAAGGGCTGCTACGCCACGGTGCTCCTCCGGGAGCTTATGAAGTCGGATATCTCCGACTATTGATCACAGCCTGCTCCAGTCGCGTTCCTCCGGTTCGGAAGGCTCCTCCGGCGCCGCCGCTTCCTCCTGCTTTTTCACCTTCCCTCCGAGCATGAAGCCACAACGAGGGCATTTTCCGCCGGTCTGGCACTCCTTGCACAGCATGCTGCTGCATTTCGGACATGTCGATACCGCTAGAGCGCCGTGGAACAGGCATTTCCGCCCCTGCATGTCGTCCAGCTTCTCGGGCTTCTTCTCCTTTGGAGGATACAGGGAATCGTAGAGGAATCGTTCCTCCTGGCCGAAGAGACGCACCCCGTCGCGCTCATAAGTTTCATTGATGTCGGGGAGCATCATCGCGTCCGGACCCTTCTCCGGCTTCTTCTTGCGCGGTTGATCGACGAACAGATCGTCGGTGGCCCGCTGCGCCGGGGGATTGCGCTGACCCTTGGAGCGGGGCATGGGCGCCGGACGTTCGCCGGTCCTCAGCGAATTGATGATCGCCAGGATGTTGCGCGCCTTGTAGACGCCGATGTTGAGCCCTTCCATGAACGAGAACAGGTTGCGCTTCTCCTCCGGCATGTTGAGCGCCGTTCGCAGCAACTTTTCAGTTTCCTTGTCAGGCATCACGTAGGTGAAGTCGATGTCGTTAACGCCCTCGATGTAGCCGAGTACGCGTTTGGCCTGGGCGATGTCCCTCTCCGGTAGCGAGGAATAAACATCCGACAGGGTAAGCCCACCCTGTCCGCTCCTGGCGGAACGGTAGTACATCAGCAGTGCGGTGCGGGACTGCATCTCCAGGGAGGCGAACTCCCCCTCGGAAAGCTGCGCCGGGTCCACGTACTCGCGTTGCTCAAGGAAGCTGAAGACGTCATCCAGCATCTGGTACGGAACGTTCGCCTCCCGGAACACCTCCTCCTTGCTCATCTTCCTTCCGTTGCGGTACTGGAACTCCAGGACCTTGCCGGCCATCTCCCCTATCTGTCTCTCGCGCTGCTTGCCGTCCACCATGCGCAGCCCTTCGTTGGCCGAGGTCATGTTCGGGCTGAGCTCCAGGGCCTTCTCGAAACCACGGCGGGCCTGGTCGTATCTTCCCAGTCGCAACAGTGCGAAACCCTTCCCGTTCCAGGCCGCCGGGTCGGTTGGATCGAGTCCGATGGCGTTATCATAGCTCTTCAGCACCTCTTCGTCGCGCTTCAGCTTCTCGGCGATGTCCGCCCGCTCCATCCAACCGTGACGGTTACGGGGATCGGCCGTCAGCGAGCGATCGAGCAGCTCTAGGGCCTTCGCGGAATTTCCCAGCCGGTCCTCGATGAGCGCCATCCCTTCCAGCACCGAAGGCTCGTTGGGCTCGATGAGCAGCGCCTTGGCGTAGGAGTCCATGGCATCCTCAAATCGACCCAGCTCTTCCATCACCCGGCCGCGCATCTTGTATATCGAGAACTCGTCCGCGCCAAGCTCCAAGGCCCGGTTGAGGCTGACCATGGCGTTCTCCATCTCCCCCAGGCGGAACAGGGCGTTCCCCTTGTATTTCCAGGTCTGGGCGTCGTTGCGATCGAGAACCAGGGCTTTTTCGAAGGCCGCCACCGCATCATCCAGACGGTTCAGGGACGCCAAGGTTCGTCCCCGATCGCTGTGATAACGGGGCACGGTGCTGTCCATTGCTATGCATTGATCGAAAACGTTCAGCGCCAGATCGTAGTTCCGCATCATCAGCAGAGCCCGGCCCTTGTGCGATAGAGCGTCCACGTCATGATTCAGCTGGAAGGCCCTATCGTAAGCCTCGGCCGCCTCTCCGTACTTGCCCAGGGAGGTCAGCACCCTCCCCTTCCCCTTGTGCAGCTGGAAGTCCGATTCATCCAGCATGATGGCGGCGTTGAAGGTGGACAGCGCCTCCTCCAAGCGTCCCAGCTTCTCCAAGGACCCTGCCTTGTCCATTAGGGCGGTCTTATTGCGCGGATCGATGCGTAGGATATCCTCACAGACCTTCAGGATCTCGCTGGCCTCGCCCTTGGCCACCACGGACGACCTCTTGAGCTGCAGAACGCTCATGTCCCCCGGCTCGACCTCTAAAGCCCGGTCATACGAACGCACGGCCTCCGGGAAGTTACCGAGGCGGAACTGGGCCATTCCCCTGTCCACCCAGGCGAGCTTGTTCTTCGGCTCGATCTTGACTATTCGGTCGCATACCTTGACCAGGTCCTCGTAACGACCCATGGTCTTCAGGCTGTTCTTCTTGGCGGTTAGCACCTCGATGTCCTTGGGACCCATCTCCAGCGCCTTGTCGAACGACGCCACCGCATCCTCGTGCCGCGAAAGTTTGGCCAGGACCTGGCCGCGCCGGGCGTGCACGAAGCGCCCCTCCTTATCTAGAGAGAGCGCCTGGTCGTAGCAGGCCAGGGCCTCCTCGTGCCTCTCCAGCCATTCCAGGGCGATCCCCTTGGATATCCAGACGTTCTTGTCCTTGGCGTCCAGAGATATGGCCTGATCGTAGCAGACGATGGCCTCCTCGAAGCGCCGGAGGCTCTCCAGGCACAGCCCCTTCTGATAGAGCAGCTTCTGTTCCTGCGGCGATAACGCGATCGCCTTGTCGTACGCCTTCACCGCTTCCTCGAAGCGCTTCAGCATGAACAGCGAATCGGCCTGTATGCGCCAGAACACCAGCTTGTCGGGATCGTGCAAGGCTCCCTGGGCCGATCTGGCCAAGGCCTCCTCGTACTTCTCCAATGAGAACAAGGCCACGGAAATACCTATGGAGGCGTCCACATCGTTATGGTCGATGACCAGAACTTGACCGTAAAGACCTATGGCCTCCTCCTTTCGTCCTAGACGGTCTACCGCGACCGCTTTATCGAAAAGGGCGGACTTGTCGTTCGGCCTGACCCGCAACAGACGACCGCTCACCTCGACCACGTCCTTGTCCCGGGCGGCGCGTTTGAAACATTCGCGCAGCGATTCCAGCATAACGACGTCCTCAGGCCATATCTTCAGCCCGCGCTCGAAGGTCTTGATGGCCTCCACGACGTTGCCGAGCCCCATCTGAGCCTGCCCAAGTTCCCGGAAGGCCGGAAGGTGGTCCGACCTGATCGCCAGCTGCGCCTCGCTGATGGCGATGACCTCCTGGAACTTCTTGTGTTTAGAATGCAGGGACCGCCGGCGGTCCATCACGTCCAGGTTCTTCGGGAAGGCCGATTGCGCCTTTTCCAAATACGGCTCGGCCTCCTTCTCGGCGTCCAGCGATAGGAAGGTATCGACGATGAAAAGGTGAGCGGACACATCTTCGGGAGCGAAGCCCAGCATCTCCTGTGCCGCCCCATCCAGGCCGGCCAGGTCCTTCATGGCCGCCAGAACCCCCATTCTTCCCTTCAGGGCCGGGATGTCGTCCGGCATGATCTCCTTGAGCCTTTCGTAAGAGCGAAGGCTTTCCTCGTAACGTCCCAGCTCCATGAGCAGCTGGGCGACCTCGGTCCAGCCGGTGATGTTCTCGGGGTCCGAACGCAGAACGTTCTTGTAATGTTCGATGGCCTTGACGCCATCGCCAGCGGTACGAGCCCTGCGGGCCATGTTCAGGTTGGCCGCCCGGTTCAGGGGGTCCCGTTGCAGAACCTCCTCCAGAAGGTCGTCCGCCTCCTCCTGCTTCCCGAGGTTCTCCAGGGCCTCCACCTTGATCATCATGAGCGTGAGGTCCCTGGGCGATAGCTTCAGGGCGCTCTCCAGTTCAAAGAGCGCGGATTCCGCCTTGTCCTTGTGGATGAGGGCGGAGGCCTTTCTCCCTAACCATGTCGGCCGGTCGTCCGTCATCTCCAGTATCAGATCGTAGGTTTCCTCGTTCAGAGGATCGGAGTCCAATGCCTTGAGCAGTGCCTGCATGGCCTCCTCTGGACGCTCCAGCTTGACCAGGATGTCCTTTCGCTGCAAGTGGGCGTCTCGGTCATTGGGGAAGTTGACCACCAGTTCGTCCAGGATGGCCAACGCTTCTTCGGGTCGGTTCAGCTTCCGTAACGCTGATACCTTGAGCTTGACCCCGGCCATGTCCTTGGGCAAGGCCTTCAAGAAGCGGTCCAGGACCTCCAGGGCCATGGTGGTGATGCCCAGGTCCAGGTAGATGTTGGATATGCGGGATATCGCGGTGCGGTAATCGTTCAGGTTGACGACGGCCTTGGGGTCCAGGCCTTCCAACGCCACTCGGGCCTTGTCAGCCTCCACCAATGCCTTGTCCGTTTCCTTCGCCTGCATATGCTTGTCGGCCACGTCTAATGATCTCACGGCCTTCTTTACGGCCCTCGCCTCCGCATCCAACAAGTTATTAAACAGACCCATCTCCGCACCTATCCTGACTTGAATGAAGCCCAGACGATTAATATGTTTGTCGAGCCCTTCGTTTTTCATATTGTCATACGTTTATATCCTTTTTGTCTGACCATTGTACTTTTAGAAAAAATGCGTCCGACCAATGGTACGATCCTGTGCTGGATATAGAAAAGATAAGTTATAAATACCCTGTGACACAATAGCATTATTTGTCTGACATAAGTCGGACAGATGGGATGCAAAAATGAGGCGAAACGAGGGTTCGTTCTCGGAACAG
>Ga0116170_10004994_pt1 | contig 12005 bp, 9 predicted proteins | sample AD_JPNHW1_MetaG_FD_89797 | JGI IMG/M metagenome (GOLD analysis project Ga0116170, IMG submission 89797) | Active sludge microbial communities of municipal wastewater-treating anaerobic digesters from Japan - AD_JPNHW1_MetaG | ecosystem: Engineered > Bioreactor > Anaerobic > Digestate | place... | reverse complement strand
TCAGCTACCCGGGTGTCTCGTGCTGAATTCGAAGCAAACCTCCTTGGCAAAATGGAGGATCCCACGTTCCTCGCCGACATCGCGCCACTTCTGTCCCCCGATGCAGCCGATCAGTTCGACGCCAGACGCGCGGGGGAGGTCATCCTGGAGAGGTTCATCTCTAAGATTCCTGGCGATTCGTGGAAAGGGACTCGATAGCCGCGGGCTCAGCACGATCATAGAGTCCATGATCAATGGGCTGCGTAACCGGTGGACTCGGCCGAATCACTGCACTATCTCACCTTCGATGCGCTGGGAGGACTCTGCCAGAATTGGATCGACAAGATGTCGAAACTGTTGGATCCATTCCGGTTCCTCCTGGTCACGGTCGCCGGCTGGATGAGCCAACGCCAGTTGCAGGTAATTGAGTACCTGCGCGAAGAAAACCGAGTCCTCCGTGAACAGCTTGGCGGCAAACGCCCCCGATTGGATGACGATCAGCGCCGCCGGTTGGCCGCCAAGGCCCACGGGCTTGGACGGACCATCCTCGCGGAAGTTGCTACCATCGTCACGCCGGAGACCCTGCTCGCCTGGCACCGCAAACTGATCGCTCAGAAGTACGACGGGAGTCGCAAACGAGGACCGGGCCGGCCGCGCACTGCCGGAGAACTTGAAGCGCTGGTCGTGCGATTGGCCGGGGAGAATCGCGATTGGGGCTATCGGCGCATTCAGGGGGCCTTGTCAAACCTGGGGCACGAGATCGCTCGCAGCACGATCGCGGCGATCCTCGAACGGCACGGACTCGAGCCTGCGCCGGAACGAAATCGACGGACGACGTGGAAGGAATTTCTGGACCGGCATTGGGAGATGATTGTCGCGACAGATTTCTTCACCGTGGAGGTTTGGACTCGCCGAGGCTTGCAGCGCTTCCTTGTGCTGTTCTTCATCGATATGGCGACCCGCAAGGTGGAGATCGCCGGCATCTCACCGTTCGCCAATGGCCTGTGGATGAACCAGGTCGCACGGAACCTTACCGATGCCGTCGATGGAGTGCTCGCGGGGAAGAGATACCTGATCCACGACCGCGACCCGTTGTTCACGGCGGAGTTCCTACAGACGTTGGAGGCTGCTGGCGTGAAGTCCGTGAAGCTTCCGCCACGTTCGCCGAACTTGAATCCCCACGCCGAGAGGTTTGTGCGGAGTATCAAGGAGTCCTGCCTGGATCGGATGATCTTCTTCGGCGAGGCGTCCCTGCGGACGGCCGTTCAGAACTTCGTGGAGCACTATCACGCCGAGCGGAACCACCAGGGCCTCTCGAACCGAATCATCCGCCCTGAGGCTGGCCACCTGGGCGCGTCAGGTGCCATCCGGCGCCGTCAGCGACTGGGCGGCATGCTGAACTACTACTACCGCGACGCGGCTTGATCGGGCGGGTTCAGGTTGACCATCGCGGTCCGAACCGGAATTCAGGGGCCGAAGGCGTGCTCAGAATCGGATCTTAGCGTGTCTGGCGCGGAATCCACAGCGTCCACGGTGTGCTTGGTGGCGCAGTTTCCCGCCCAAAGTGGGAATTCAGTGGACCTCGAAACGAGATGCAACGCTCGTCTGGTCAAGCACTTGAGGCTGTTCGAGTTTTCGGGCCATACGCGGTAAGAGAGTCTCTTCGACAATACACCGCCGCTCCTGCTTCGTCCGCCGAAGTCGCGGCCCTTGACCGCTCTTGGGGACACCCGGATTAGTTTCGGTGTCAGGACTCTGGCTCGCTCTAACCACCCCTCAAGATTCTCGTGCCGCGCAGCCTGAAGTCCAGGCGGTTTTCGCCGGACGCTTACGAATTCAGCAGGACTCGAAACGAGATGTAACGTCTGGCTGGCGAAGGAGATGGGCCAGTTGAGTTTTCGGGCCAAACGGGATGGGGCCAGTTGAGTTTTCGGGCCAAACGAGGTCACCGATACGTATCGCTGCGCTTCGCGCCGGATGTGGTTCTGACTACCCACAGCCAGTCCTCGACCCTACTGGCGTCCACACAATGCGAGCTACTGATGCCGCAAGCAATCCATCGGGTCTAGGCGGCTCACTCTCCAGGCTGGCATCACCACGGCAAGCATGGCGGCCCCGCCGAGCAACACTCCCGCCGCCGCTAATGTACCCGGATCCGCCGGGCTCAAACCGAACAACATACTTCGCATCCACCCGAGCGCGAGAGGCGTCGCTATCAACCCAATTCCGATGCCCAACACCGCCGGCTTCATCCCCTCTCTCAGCACGAACACCAAGATGTCACGGCGGCTCGCCCCTAGCGCAATCCGCAAGCCAAACTCCTTCACCTGTGCCTTCGCAGTGTATGCCGCCAGGCCGTAAACGCCGGCCAGCGCGAGGAGACACGCCAGAATTCCCAAGCCGCTGGCCGCCAGAGCTGCAGCTCGAAACGGTTGAATGGACTCCTCGAGCTTGTCTTCAAGTACGTAGGTGTTGGCCGTCAGAGCGGAATGGTGCCCAGCTATGAGTCGTCCTACGTCTATTGCAAGTCGGCGCGGTGGCGCAGTCGTCCTCACCAAGAGGGCGGCGTGGATCATGTCCGATCTCCGCACCGGCTGGTAGATCTGTCCTGTCACAATGTCTTGCTGTTGGTACATCTGCACGTCGCCCGCCACCCCAATCACTTGGCCTGTCCGCTTTCCTACCTGAATCATCTTGCCCAGGGCGGACTCTCCAGGCCAAAGCCGCCTGGCAAGGCTCTCGCTCACTAAAAACACTTCAGCCTCCTGTTCGCCTTCACTGAATCCTCGTCCCTGGCGGACTCGGACGCCCAGAGTCTCAAAATAGTTCGGCGACACAGCGCTAACCAATACGCGCATCGCTTCCACCTCCGTGGTCCTCTGGAGGCTCCCTAGCGGGTACGAATCGGCTACCGCCACCGAGGTAACCTGTCCAAGCCCTTTGATCCTATCAGTCAACTCACTCAACAACGCTTCGCTCCGCGCTGCGTCATAGCCGTTCGATGCCAATGGCAAGGACACCGCGAGAGCACTCCGCGGATCAAATCCGAGATCGATTTTGCGCGTTTGCTGGATCCCCCTTAAAAGCAATCCCGCCGCCACAAGAAGCACAAAGGAGCACGCCACTTGTCCCACGACCAACCGAGCCTGCGATATCTTCCGCGTCGATGCGCCGAGGCCCGACTCAGGGTTCTCGCGGATCACAGACAGCACATCGGCCCGACTCGCTCGTCTTATGGAGAGGATACTGATTGCCACGCATGCCAGCGCGGAGGCCCCCACTGTGAATAGAATCACGCGGTAGTCCCACCGTATCCCCAACTTGAGCGGCAGTTCGATCCACTTCGTTGCAGCCGTTTCAAGCCAACGGGCGAGTTGGAGACCCAGCACTCCGCTCAACGCTGCAACCACCGCGTTCTCAGCCGTTAATTCCCGCACCAGATGCCGCCGCCCGGCCCCGAGCGCCAGCCGGATGCCAATCTCCTTCCGTCGCGCCGCCAGTCGCGCCGCCACAAGGTTGGCCGTATTCGCTGCTGCAATCAGTAGCACCAACAATGTGAACGCACTCATCAGCGCGAACGCAGCCTCCACTCTCCGCAACTGGTCCGGCGCAAATCGCAGGTTGTGGCTTATCGCAATCCGGCTCCCTTGTTCCCACTTGCTCGCTCCTTCTCGCCAATGCGAGTCAAGCGCACTCAACTCAGCTTCGGCCTGTTCAGACGTCGTTCCCTCAACCAGGCGTCCCGCAACTGCCAGCCAATCTTGTCGCCGTCGTTCAAGCCTTTGGCTCTCCGGATCGAGAACCCGCTCCTGCTCGAGCGGCACAATCACTTTGGGGGGTATTCCGATGAAACTTGAAAAATCGGGACCTGTCACTCCAACCACTATGAATGGAGTTCCATTCAATACAATGTTCCGGCCTACCACCTGCAGGTCCGCGCCAAACTGGCTCCGCCAATACTCATAGCCGAGAATGGCCACTGGAGCCGCGTCCCGCCCGCCCTCCATGTCGGCCCGAAAGCCGCGGCCCAGGGCGATCGGACTGCCCAACGCTTCAAAGAAATTGGCAGAAACCAACAGCCCCGTCCCATTTTCTGACGTCTCTTCGTTGTGGCCCAGTCGCACTAGTGTCGGCGACGAGGCCGTCAGCCCCGTGAACGACCGGCAGTTCTCTGCAAACATGACGTACTCCGGATAGGAGAAACCGGTCCCGTAACCGTTCGCTCCGCCCCGATACAACCTCAATACCCGCTCCGGCTCTCTCACCGTTACCGGTCTTGTCACAAAGCCGTCGAAGAGTTGGAATAGCGAGATGTTCACTGCAATGCCCAGCGCCAGCGTCAACGCCGAGATGAGCACATACGCAGGTTGCCGGAAGATATGCGTTGCTGCGCGCTTCATGTCTCCAATTACGTCGCCCAAAGCCGGAATGGCGCTTCGCCACATTGGAGCGTCCTCATTCATGCCGTCATTTCCTCACCGTTGTTCAATCTCCAGCATCGTCAACGTCGGCGGCGCGTCCTCGTGAAAAATCACGGTCTCCATCGTGCTCCCATGCCGCTTCGCCCGCCACGCAGATACTTGATAACTTATCACTAGCAGCGATGCTAGCGTGGCCCATGAGGTTGCACCCTGGAGTACGCTCGCAACCGCACGCGACACTAAAGCCACCGCGAACAGGTATGCCAAAACATACCATCCCAATCGGATCCGCAGATTCGCCTTATCCGGCACATATGGACATGTGAACGGGATCTGATGATATCGTCCATACAGAGCCCGTACCAGAACGGCAATCACCAGGCTGTGGAGGGCCGCCATCTGAAGCGCTGTTTCTTCTCCCCAAGCCTTTGCAAACATGGGCAACGGCACCAGCACGGCGGCCACCACGATGATCATTACCGCCAGCAACCGCACCGCGCGGCCGTACAGTTCCGGAGAACCGCTGGCGTGCAAGCGAAACACCCAATTTGCTGGCAACTCTACGGGCAGGGGCATCACCGCCCGAAGCCCGATCGCTAGCAGCGCAGTAAACTCCAGCGGGAGTGACACCGCCAGCGCGCTAGGTCCCGCCCTCTGGCCTTCGATCGCCAGCCGCTCCCAGCCCACCGCAACAATCCCTGTCCCGAGGCTTAAGTACAACGCCAGCACAAACTGGCATTTTTGATTCCGGGTGAGCGCTCGCCAAGCAAAGTAGAACGCCGCCTCTTCCTCAGGTTTTCGCAAGAGCGTTACTCGCAGGAATTCCCGCGTACTACGCGTCGCCCAGCCGGGCCCGCTACATCGCTCTCCCGCTTCCTCTCCGGCTTGTCGCCACGCCTTCCAGTAGCCGATGCTATAAAGCCCTAGTCCCCCGACTGTTAGTGTCGCGAGCGACCCCACCGCCAAGTCGCTCAGCCACGAGGCCATCATAGGCTCGCCTCCCACCCATCTCTGATAGAGCGCCAGAAACCATTTGGTCGGAACCATCTCTTGCCTTCCACCACCTGAGGGGCCAGTCCCAGATGTGAAACAGAGAATCATCCATGTCAGAATTCCGAGTTGCACCATCGGAGCCGCTGTTCGGCGCACTCGCTGTGGCAGAAGGCTGGATAACAGGCCTTGCGCAGTTAGGGTTAGTCCAATCACGAAGCCCGCAGCAAGCAGACACACACCAATGTGAATTGAAACTCTCCTCGATACTTCGCGCAGCCCAGCGTCGGATCCAGCTGTAATCGCCGGAAACACGAGGCCCGTGAATGAATTGATCGCCACCGCAAGACATGCTGGCGCCACACAGACTGCCGCGGTTCGAGCCCAGAACAACGCAGACGCAGGCACGGGCTGCACTCCGAGGATTGCTGCGTCCCGTCTGTCGGGAAACATCGTGTGCGCAGTGAGTCCTAGCGCCAGCGCAGTTGCCATCATCGACAATGCAATGAGAAACTCCTTATCCCGCCACTCAATCAGAGGCATCAACGCCGCAATCTCTGGCCGCTCCGACAGATTCAGGTACCGAATGACAAACACTACGGCTAGGGTAAGGCTGGCTGCGGCCAACACAGAGATCGCCGTTACTGCCAGCCTGTGCGCTTCTCCGCCGCGAGAGACCAGATCCGTGTCGAACGAACGCAGCAGAAACAGCCGCAACAACCCCACGACTCGGTTATGGCTGGCTTTCACGCCTCCATCGCCTCCACTAAATCGCGAGCGATGTCCACGCAGTTCACGTCGATCGCAAGGTGGCGGAACGCCTCCTCCAGCGTTCCCACTTCATGCTGCCGCATCAGGCTTTCAACCGTGTCATTAGCCACCACCCCGCCTTTCTTCAGAATCACCACTCGGTCCGCCACATCCTCCATCACACTCAGTTCGTGCGCGCTCACCAGCACCGTCTTACCCATGCTGGCCATTGACTTGATCGCTTGCCGCACCACCAGCACCGTTGCCGCGTCCAGGCCCGATAACGGCTCGTCCAGAATCAGTATTCTGGGATTGTCCAACAATGCTGCCAGAAGGAGCAGCTTCTGTTTCATCCCCTTTGAATACTCTGCGATGCGGGAGTGCCTGCTCTCATCCAGTCCAAGGACCCGCAGTAACCGCCCGATTCGGCGGTGTGATGTCCTGTGCTCCATTCCGCGCAACTGCCCCACCAACTCCAGGTACTCTTGCCCACTCAGAAACGAATACAGGTGAGGCTCCTCTGGAACGTAGCCAATTCCCCGCTTGTAACCTTCCGAACTGGTGTCTACCTCCTGGCCCCGCCAAAGAATTGATCCTGATGTCGGAGCCACTAGTCCGGCAATCATTTTCAGTGTTGTTGATTTGCCTGATCCGTTCGGCCCCAAATAGCCTGTCACCTCTCCCTGGCCGGCGCAGAACGAGACACTGTTCACCGCTGGCAACGATGCATACGTCTTCGTGAGGTTTTTGACTTCGAGCATTCAGCCCATCCCCGATAACGTAGACATTGCTCCACGATAAACCGAGGCGAATGGGATTTTCCGTCCCGTGACAACCTCAAGATATACCCGAAGCATCTCTTCCGCGCAATGTTCAATGGAGTGATTTCTTTCGATCACCGTCCGCGCCGATCTGCCCATTTGCTCGCGCAGGGCGTTATCCGCCAGCAGCAGCGCAATCCTGTCTGCCAACACCGGGGCATTCCCAGCCGGTACCACAAACCCACTCACTCCGTTCTCGACGATTTCCTTCAGGCCGCCGGCGTCGCTTACGACGACAGGAACCCCCAAGCTCATCGATTCTAGGATGCAGGTCCCCAATGCCTCGTTTTCCGAGCACGACACCTGCACATCCGCTGCGCACTCAATAAAACGAATATCGCTTTGGAAGTCCAAAAACCTCACGCGTCCGCGGTTCGCCATGGTAGCGACTTGCTGCCTCACACTGGCTAGGTAATCGCAGTCTCCATCTGGCTCACCCACAATGATCAGCATCGCTTCAGGAAACCGCTCTGCCAACAAGGCGAAACTCTCAAGCAGCAGGTCAATCCTTTTATGCGGAGCCAGCCTGGCGATCTTCAATATCACCTTCGCATCGGCAGGAATCCTGTACCTGATCCGAGACTCTCCCTTGTCGAAGACTCCCGGGCAGAAATGCCGCGTTTCGATCCCGTCATACACCACGCGGAGCTTCGTGCTGTCGATGTCCAACTGTCTCGCGTAGCTAGCCAGGAATTCGCTCACAGATACCACCGCTCTCGCTAAGTGCAAGGCCTCACCGAGGCTGTCCACGTCCGAATTCCGCAAGTGCTGGATCACTGGGATTTTCTTCCTCGCCGCACTCAACAGAATCGCCTGTCCGCACGCTCCATTTAGATGGATCACCTCTGGGGCAACCTGCTCAAGCACCGTATCGAAATGGCGCACGGTTGTTACCCTTGCATCGGCGAAGTCCGAATCCGTCACTTGTACGACTGCGCCGGCCCCTTGTAACCGCTCTGCATACATCCCGCTTTGGGCAACTACGGCATGAGCCTCCACGCCCCTCCTGACCAGCGATTCAACCATCCGGACCAGAGTTTCCTCCGCGCCTGAATACGCGCTGCGGTTGGCCACATAGAGTACACGCAGTCCTTGCATAGCCGCCTTCCCACGATCATCCTCGGCCTCCCTCGCCGCGAATCGATAGCGGTCCTCCAAGACCTGCACCATCTTGCGCTTGTAGTGCTTGAGCAACTCGATCTCGTCACTTTCACGATTTGTTCTGCAGCGCTCCCGCAAACACGACAAAGTCACTTCCGTCTCTTCCGCCGTGTCGAAGCGGACTGCCCTCGGCATCTCCGTCTGTTCTAGCTTGTACGCTGCCCGAAACTCGAACGATGCCGCCTTAACCGGGATGCCGTATTCTCCACCTTGAATAGATGCAGCCACTCTACTGACTTGCCGCACCAACTTCCTAATGCCGGACTGCCCTGTCGCGGTTGGCATACTTCGCAGGAACTCGATCAGCCTAGCAGAAGCCACGAACGGTGAGGTGTTTATGGGTGCGTCCAAGCTCTCGGTAAAATCGTTGCCTTCCCGCACATGGTGTTCGCGCAACCGGCTTCGGAAGCCATCCGGCAGCAGCATCACCCCGAACGGCAAACATTCGATGACGTCTGCCCCAGTCGCCTTCGCTAAGCTGTCCATAGCCTCCGCCTCGCTCATCCTCGGGCGAAACATGCACTTCCACCCGTACCTCTTCGCTGTGGCCTCTAGGCTCTCGATCTCTCTCTGGCTGTGACCCATAAGGACTTTCTCACCATCGAGTTGCAGTCGCTCATTCCACCGGAGGAAATGTTCAAGTACGGTGCCTTCCTCAAATACGAGGCTGTGAAACCGACGAGCAATAGTATCAGATATGTAGCTTAGATAAATCAGTTGGAGTACTTTCATTTCAGCTTCTCCCTCCCCTCCTGTGCGCACTGGTGTGCACTGCCATTTGCTCTTCGGGTGCAATATAGGCATCTGGAACAGCTAAGGCTTAATGTTTTGAAGTGGTCTGGACAGCCATACTGATGAAATGGACAGTTTGCGGAGCTTGGAATTACGCCCCGCCTCTGCCCCGCATGCGCCGAACTCCGCGCACACACCGAAAGACAGCCTCTTCACCTGCTGCGGGTGTCTAGTGCGCTCATCTTTTCTCTAACGCCGTTGCCCCGCTTGCAGGGGGTTCAAGGATATACTCACTGCACTGACGGGGCTTGGCCATTACGGCCAAGCCCACAGGCACTCTTCGCTAGCTGACGCACGAGCAATTGCACCCAATGAGGCAATCGCAGGTGCATTGGCATGATTCCCAGCTATAGCAGCTGCTTCCACTATACGCAGAGCAACTGACAATGCCCCAGCAGCAGGACGTGCTGCAATCGGCGTAAACGGGCTCCGCCAAGCTAAGCCCGAGAACTGCCACCGACAGCCCAAGCATTAGTTTTTCCTTCATCGTTTCTCACCTCCTTTCTTCGCAGGTTGCAGACCCACCTGTTGCGAGAGCCTGGTATCGGTTTCGGCTACCACTTTCACTTGTTCGGTCACCGCAATGCTTTTCCAGACTTTTGCTCCGCTAGTGAAATAGTAACTTCCTCCGTGGAATCCGAATCCGTCACAGGTGCCGCCACTCGACGGCCGACTGTGCAGCACACCCACCTGCCTACCGTCCTGTCGAACTAAAACGATCGCATTATTTGCGAGTAGGACCGCTATCGTTCCGTCGTTTGTACGACATACCCCCGAAGTGATCTTCGCTAATTGAATACCATCCATGTTCTTCGAACCCCGCCCACGAGGGGCGCCTGGTTCGTGCCAAAACGTCTTTGTCATCTCGTCGACCACCGCGCCGTTCAAGCGCACCTGCCGAACGAGCCTGCCGCCTGCGTCGTACTTTTGAAGAACTGGCGCAAATTGAAAGCACACGTAGATCGAGTTCTCTTCTCCCGCGAGCAGGAATGCTCTTCCCATCGGTGAGAGCATTGACGCATCGTCCTTCTTGCCTGGATAGAGCGCTGATAGTGGAGGCAACTGTCCGAACCTCCTTTTGCTCCTCCCTTGTGAGTCGTACACAGTAACAAGAGTTCCGGTGCGCGGAGTGTTTGCAGACACCTCCCCCGCGTCATTCACCGCAATGGAGTCACTTGCCGTGCCGATTTGAAAACGCTTCAGAGCCGAGCCATCTTCACTGAAGATCTGCACTGACATTGAGTCGAGGACATAGATCTTGCCCGACCGATCCATCGCGACTCCTTGAACGCTTGCGAGATCGCCCAGTCTTTGCCCAATTCCTCCTAGTTCTTTGATGTACTGCCCCCTCTCGTTGAGCAACAATATCCGGCGATTCACCGGATCGGCCACAGCCAGTTGTCGCACGGCGGGGTTTGTGGCAATTGTCATCAGGCGGTTCGAAATCGGATCCCGGTACAGCGAATGCGGGCTGTAGTATCCTAGTCTCGAATCGATCGGTGTGTCTTGCGGTGGCCGCGCCGATGCCCATCTCTGCCTCCACGGGGCTATCCATTCCTTGTAATCCACTACTTGTTCGATCCGGCTTCCTCCGTCGACGTTCAGAACCAGAGCTTTGTTGAATTCTTCGACCTCCATGAAAAAGGGGTCTTCCCATCCTTGGATGAACTCCTCTGCCACGTAGATGGACCATTCCTTCGATTCAGCGACTATCGGAGCAGACTCTGTCAGAGTCATGCGTAGCCCTCTACTGAATATCACTGCTGTCCGGCTATCGTTTCGAGGGTGCCATCTAAGCGACTTCCTATCAGTAGTATAGACCCTGCTTGACGTTTTTTCGATATGGCCTGTCGCCAGCCCAATTTCGCGCCTCACCTGCCGGCCTGACCACGCTACCGACAATGGGGCATGTTCGCAGGACGGACCGTCTTCGCTCAGGTGATCGAGCACCTACCGCCTCACGAGTTCCAGAAATGCGTGGCTCGCTACGCCGGCAATTACAAATTCCGCGGCTTTTCCTGTCTTGACCAGTTCCTTTGTCTCGCTTTCGCACAACTCACCTACCGCGAGAGCCTCCGCGACATCGAAGCCTGCCTGCGGTCGGTCCAGAGCAAGCTGTATCACATGGGCTTCCGTGGCAAGATCTCGCGTTCCACGCTGGCCGACGCCAATGAAGCTCACGACTGGCGCATCTACGCCGACTTCGCGCAGGTGCTCATTCACATCGCCCGGCCGATGTACGCTGGCGAATCGCTTGGCTTCGATCTCGACAACACGGTCTACGCCCTGGACTCCACCACAATCGACCTCTGCCTGTCGGTGTTTCCGTGGGCTCGCTTTCGCGCCACCAAGGCCGCCGTCAAGCTGCACACCCTGCTCGACCTGCGCGGTCCGATCCCCACTTTTATTGAGGTTTCCGATGGAAAACTGGCCGATGTCACGCTTCTGGATTTGATCGTGCCCGAGCCCGGTTCCTTCTACGTGATGGATCGCGCCTACCTGGACTTCGAGCGTCTCCATGTCCTTCATGACGCCGGCGCCTTCTTCGTCACTCGCGCGAAGAGAGGCCTCCGGCTCCGTCGCCGCTACTCGCGCACCGTCGATGCCAACACTGGCCTCCGCTCCGATCACACCGTCGTCCTTGCATCGCCGCTCTCGCGCAAGCACTACCCCGATCCGCTCCGACGAATCCATTTTCACGACGCCACCCAAGACCGCAGCCTTCGCTTCCTTTCCAACAACTTCGATCTGCCCGCCCTCACCATCTGCCTGCTGTACAAGTCGCGCTGGCAGGTGGAACTCTTCTTCAAGTGGATCAAGCAGCACCTTCGGATCAAGGCCTTTTACGGATATAGCGAGAATGCCGTCAAAACTCAGATCTGGATTGCGGTGTCGATCTACGTGCTGGTGGCGATCCTGAAGAAGCGCCTGGCTCTGGAGGCCAGTCTTCACGAAATCCTACAGGTGCTCAGCGTCACGCTGTTCGAGCAAGTGCCCGTTTTACAGGCCTTCGAACGCATCGGGTCCCAAGAAAAATCAGAGGCAATTTCTAACCAGCTCAATCTATGGGACTTATAGCCGGACGCTAGTG
>Ga0116170_10004992_pt1 | contig 12006 bp, 12 predicted proteins | sample AD_JPNHW1_MetaG_FD_89797 | JGI IMG/M metagenome (GOLD analysis project Ga0116170, IMG submission 89797) | Active sludge microbial communities of municipal wastewater-treating anaerobic digesters from Japan - AD_JPNHW1_MetaG | ecosystem: Engineered > Bioreactor > Anaerobic > Digestate | place... | reverse complement strand
GTCGGTTTTCAGGTAGATGGAGTCGATCGACAGGTACGCCGGAACCGTCTGATCCCCGGAGAATTTTTCACAGGAGGCCGTGACAAGAAGCAGGAAAATAAAGCCAATGCCGGTGCGGCAAAACCTCCTGTAAATCATATCATCATGCTCGGTTGGGATCACTGGGAACTGGTAAATTAACGGCGGGAAATCGCGGTTATTGTTCAAAAAAAAACAAAAGTAATGAACAGGTTTTCCACCTGCCGTCACGACATGTTCGCAGCGTTGAGGCTGATCTTCTCGATGATCCGGTAAGCCACTTCCAGGGCGCTGTACCCGTCGTTGATGGTGACCATCGGTACGGTGTTGTTGACGATCGCGGCATGGAAACTTTCGAGCTCGGTCCGGATGGCGTTCAGGGGCTTGATCTCGGGACGTTCGAAGCTGATCTGTTTGGTGCCTTTACCCGGGCCCAGGTCGAGGAGGAACCCTTCAGGCGTCTCCCCTTCCGGAACTGCGTCGAGCCGTACCACCTCCAGTTCCTTCTTCAGGAAATCGACCGAGATGTAGGCGTCGCGCTGGAAGAACCGCGATTTACGCATATTCTTCAGGGATATCCGGCTTGCGGTGAGGTTGGCCACGCAGCCGTTGTCGAACTCGATGCGGGCGTTGGCGATGTCGGGGGTATCGCTCACCACGGCGACCCCGCTGGCGCTGATCTTGCGAATGTTGCTCTTCACCACGCTGAGGATGATGTCGATATCGTGGATCATCAGGTCGAGGATCACGGGCACATCGGTTCCGCGCGGGTTGAACTGCGCCAGCCGGTGGCTTTCGATGAACATGGGGCGGTTGAACCACGGCTCGGCGGCCAGGAATGCGGGGTTGAACCGTTCCACATGGCCCACCTGCACCTTTACGTTCGCCTCCCGGGCGATCTTGATGAGTTCGCGCGCCTCGTCGAGAGTCGTCACCACCGGCTTCTCGATGAAGACATGGCGGCAACGCTTCAGCGCTTTGGAGGCGCACTCGAAATGGGAGATGGTGGGGGTGACGATATCGACCACATCCGCTTCACCGATCAGCCCGTCGAGCGAATCCCACTTCTTCACGCCATACTCCTGCTTGGTCTTCTCTGCGTTCTCCGTGTCGGGATCATAAAACCCCACCAGGTCGAATTCGGGGATCTCCTTGATACACTTCAGGTGGATCTTGCCGAGGTGGCCGGCGCCCAACACTCCGATTTTCAGCATAGGTCAGATTTTTTGCAAAGTTAGGCTTTTACCCTTACTGAAATGTGTAATTTCGTGAAAATTTTAACAGCCCCGAAGGATGACGATGACACGACCGGTCGACTCTTACAGGCACCAGGGAATGAGAAAGTTGCTGGTGCAGAACCTCCGCCTCAAAGGGATCTCGGATCCCCAGGTGCTGAGCGCGATGGAGAGCGTCCCCCGCCACTTCTTTTTCGATTCTTCGTTTTTGGAATACGCTTACGAGGACAAGCCTTTCCCCATCGGGGCGGGACAGACCATCTCGCAACCCTATACGGTGGCTTTCCAGTCGCAGTTGCTGCAGGTCAGCCGGGGCGACAAAGTGCTGGAGATCGGCACAGGGTCGGGATACCAGGCCTGCATCCTCGCCGAGATGGGCGCGAAGGTATTCACGATCGAACGGCAGAAGACGCTCTTCGACCGCACCGGTCCCTACCTGCGGGTGGTGGGCTATCCCACCATCAAGACATTTTTCGGAGACGGCTACAAAGGGCTTCCCGCCTTCGCCCCTTTCGACCGCGTGATCGTCACCGCCGCGGCTCCCTATATCCCCGATCCCCTGCTGGAGCAGATGAAACCGGGGGGGATCCTCGTCATCCCGGTAGGCGCCGGCGACGTCCAGACCATGACGACCCTTACGAAAATCTCAGCCAACACTTACGAGAAAGCCGAACACGGCGCCTTCCGCTTCGTTCCGATGCTGGAAGACAAAGCCCGGGAGAGGTGATTGAACAATTGAACAGTAAGTCCACTTCGAAAAGTAATATTGGGTCAAATCTACCCACCCCTAACCCCTCCCTGCCTGCAGGGAGGGGAGCTCCGGCATTCCGCAAAACTCTGTTTAACATGATTTTAGGTATAGTAGTGCATCTCCCCTCCCTTTTAAAGGGAGGGGCAGGGGTGGGTAAAAAGATTTTCGGAGTGGACTCAACAGTAGAACAATTGAACAATTGTTCCAAGGTTCTACCCGTTCCCCTGAACCCTTCTCTTAGCTCGCCTGTAGAAAGCGATCCCGAACCCGATGGTCATCACAACGGAGCCGATCCAGAGAATGTTGATGTAGGGGTTCATGATGGCTTTGATCACGATGTAGTCGGGATCTTTTGACACGTTGGCGATGTAGGTGTAATAATCGCGGCCGGGGAAATGGCGCGTGTCGGGGTTGTACACGGCTCCCATGCGCGGGTGGACGTTCACCGACGGGTAGAGGGAGAATTCGCGGGTATACTTCTTTCCCTCCTTACGCAGGAAATCGACCCGGTAAACGGTGGTATTTCCTTCCTGGCGGTTGGCCACGTACGACACGTAAAAACCGTTCATGATGAGCGTGTCGTTGCGCATCAGCACCAGGTTTTCGGCGTTGGTGCGGGTATCGCCCAGGTCGAACTTCGACGTGTTGGAGGAGATGATGGTGGAGTTGGAGAAGGTCAGCACTGTTCCCATCACGAAGATCACGAATCCCACGTGGGTCACGATGGCGCCGGTGTTGTGGTGACCCGTACCGAAAAAGAGGCCGTAGATCGCCGAGAAGAGTGCAAAGAGGGTGAAGAAGACCAGCAGCACGAAGTTGAGTTGCACAATGATGCCGGCGGTGACCAGCGGAAGGGTGAAGAGAACCGCGAGCGCGCCGGGGATCACCAGCCGTTTGAAAAATTTCCCAGGTTCGTTGGTCTTGTAGTTAAGCAACTGGCTGAAGGCGATGAAGGCCGCGATCAGCAGGGCATAGGGAAGCTGCCAGCGGTTGTAGAAGCCCACCCGGTCGACCGGCGGGGCGACTTCGGTGCCGAAGAGTTTGTTGAAGACCGGCACAGAGGTGGTGACTGTGATCTGGAAGGCGCTCAGCACCAGGATGACCGATCCGATGAACATCCAGAATTCGCGCGAGAGCAGCATATCCTGCCGGGCGATGTTGAACCGCTTGAAGTGGCGCACGATTATCACCACCATCATTCCGAGGAAGACCAGGAGATACACCAGCAACTGCACCGTCATGCCATTGTCGCCGAAGGAGTGGGCGGAGGTGTCGGCCAGCACCCCGCTGCGGGTGAGGAAGCTGGCATAGAGCACCAGCACGTAGGTGAGGGTGATCATGACGTAGGAGGCCAGCATGGCGTAGTTCTGTCTGCGGGCGATGATCATGAAGTGGAGCGCCGCCACCAGGGTCATCCAGGGCACGAGCGACGAATTCTCGACCGGGTCCCAGGCCCAGAAGCCGCCGAAGGTGAGCGACACGTAAGCCCAGGCTCCGCCGAGCAGGATCCCGGCGCCGAGGGTCAGCAGGGCGAAGAGAGTCCACGGCATCACCCGGCTGATCCAGTTGTGGTAGTCCTTTTTCAGGAAGGAGGCGATGGCGTAGCTGAAGGGAACGAGGGTGAGGGCGTAGCCTAGGAAGAGGATGGGCGGGTGGATGGTCATCCAGATATTTTCGAGCAACGGGTTGAGGCCGTTGCCGTCGGGGATCATGCGTAGGTAGTCGGGCTGGGCGAAGATGGTGCCGTCGACGGAGGGCAGGGTATGGCGGAGCAGTTCGAAGGGGCTTCCGCCGATTTTAATACCGAAGAGGCTCACCCCCAGCAGCATGGAGGTGACGAACACCTGGGAAAGGCTGAATACCATCATCACAGGCGATTCCCATTTCCGGGCGATGCGGAGCACGATCACCCCGATCAATGCCTGCCAGAAGGCCCACACGAGGAAGCTTCCCTCCTGCCCGGCCCAGAAGCACGAGATGATGTACTTGAGCGGCAGGTCCTTCGAGGAGTATTGCCACACGTAGGAGTACTCGAAGTAGTGGTTGAGGATCAGGTAGTAGAGCACGGCGGCGACGCCGGCCACGGACAGGGTGTGGGCGAGGTACAATCCGCGGGCGCCCCGGAGGAACCTCCGTTCAGGATCTTTCCGGTAATAACAGAAGAAATAGAAAAGGGTGGACAGCAGCGCCGTGACGAAGCCGAACCACACGAAGAACATGCCCAGGTAACCCGGGAGAAGGTGTTCGCCGGTATAGTGTATATTCATCCTGATTAATTCATTAGAAACTTTTTCTTCAATAAAAACTTCGACTTTGGGGTGATCTGTTCGATTTTTTGGAACAACCCATTAAGAAATACCCTTCGTCGATCATTCACAGACATCACTAACGTCGTTTTTCTGCTATGTCTGACAAGGTAACTCGCTATTGCAATGCATTGGAACTTCAGGGTTGCCAGGGTGGGATCGTGCTTGGAGTTGATCAATGCTATCTTGTACAGGCTCATCAGATTATAGGCAACACAAACCCAACGAAAAGCAGCCTCAGTGGCGCCAAAATCCTCGCAACAGAAACCGTCAAGGCCATAGCTTTCTTTCAGTTCACGAATTTGCGTTTCAGCTTCTGCCCTGTGGCGGTAAAGCTCCCATATCAGGCGATCAGAAAGTTTCAGATCAGTTGCAAAGGCCGAGTAGAGGTAGTTGGAAAACTCGTCATACTCTTCAAACAAAGACTTGCCGCCGCTTTTTGGGTGATCGCTCTTACTCTTTCTGACAACCACAACTCTGCGGGCATGGTCCCAGCCCGTTAACTTGCATTCTATGGAGCATATGTCGATTCCATCTGAATACGGAACCCAGTTGTCAGCTTCGAAGATCTCCTGGACCAGCCCGGCATACATCTTTGCTGCAACGATGTACTTCAGTTCGTTCTTTTCAAGAATGCCCAGGGTTGTTTCGCTAAAGAATCCACTGTCTGCTCTTACCAGCCCGATGTTTGACTTATCCAGTGTTTTCAGTAATACTGCAATAAAATCCTCCATGTCGGTACTGCTGACACTGTCGCCTGTGCGCATCCAGGACTGTATAACCATTTTGGCTTCGGCCGCAAAAGCAATCAGAGGATGATGAGAACCACGGCCCGGCTTTCTTGGATTATAGCCAACTTCAACGCCGTCCTGACTGCCGTATCGGGTAATTATGGTAGAATCTATATCTACCGTATGATGTTTTCCCTTGAGTTTGGTAAACCACCAGCGGTTAAGTTCAATAAAAACCTCATCGTTTAAGTCAACGTCAAACTTCTTAAAGAACCGACTAAACGTGCTTTCACTTGCCATGCCCTTCGTCCAACCAAACATCTCACTGACTACTTTATCGTGCCGAAGCAGACCTGCATGGGCTAATCGACGAGCACCCAGGATGACGCTAACCAGAAAACCTTCGATGATATCTACGGGATCATATCCCCTGTTGGAGCCGGGCTGAGGCAATGGCAAAGAGGAGATCACATCCTGGAGGCCGCTGTTCTGATAGAAGTTCTTTACAGTTGTAAGCCCCCCAAATGGCGTGATCGGGCGATCGGTGTACCTGATGTCAAAATCTGCATCCATTGGGTGTTAACTGAAATGAACTGTGAAGGTAGTGAAATCAGGCATTTGAAAGAAATTGTTTACTTCTAATGAATTGATCAGGTTCATATATGTTCAGGTATGGATTTGCAAAAGTACGGAATTTGATCAACGATCTGAAATGGGTTAGAGGTGAACCGACTGCTGACTGCCGACTGCTGACTGCCGACTGCCGACTTGTTTTCTGGCCTCAGGCCGGCCTGGCCTCGTCACCGCAACGCGGCTATGCCTGTGTCCAACATTTTACCCTGTAAGATTTCCGACGCAGCGATCGCCCCAGCCAAAGGCCGCTTATGCGGTGACTGAAAACTGGAACGTTCCGGACTCTTTTCATATGAGGACTGTGGCCTGGCGACTGCCGACTCCAGGTGACGGGGGCGAATATGGCTCCGTAGGAGCCGAACCCTGGTAGCACATCAGCGACATGGGTTCCATTCTCCCCCTCTCCGGTGCGGAGAGGGGGGCCGGGGGGGGTGAGGTATTTTCAGGCTTGAGCCCCATCCTTCGGGGGAACGGGGGAACAATAGAACATTAGAACATTAGAACATTAGAACAATAGAACATTAGAATGATGAGGCTATTCCGGAAAACTTTCATGGAAGGTTTTGCAATCGGAGAGTCGGATGGGCTTCATGATTCGAGTTTTCCCCTGCCCCAGCCAAAGGCCGCTTATGCGGTGACTGAAAACTGGAACGTTCCGGACTCTTTTCATATGAGGACTGTGGCCTGGCGACTGCCGACTGCGGACTGAGAAGGGGGCTGCATGGGCGCGACCTTCCTGGCCGCGGCCTGGGTGCTGTTCAAAAAATGATCGATTTGGCGATGGACGGATGTCTGACGATCCGAAAAATCCCTATCTTTATCGTCTCAACGGAAAGTACTCCCTTTAGCTTCCATCGCCATGAAAACCACCCGCCGCCCGCTCCGTCTCTTCATCCTTCTTTTTACCGGATTCTTCTTCCTGCTCGCGGCCGTCAGCCTGATCGCCGAATCGCTGGATGCCGCCATCAACCTCCATTTCCTGGCCAAAAACCTCGGCTGGTACCTGTTATCCAGCCTCCTTTTCGCCATCCTGATGAGTTTCATCATAAGGGGAATGAGAGGGAAACAGTGAAATGCACGGCGGGAAAAGATTACCGGATCTATTCAATAGTCCCGGTCGAGAGCGACACGATCTTCGAATTCACTTCTAATGAGTACCATGCTTACACCGACAGCATCCAGCAGCTCACCTCTTCAGGAACTGTCACGCTACCGGTCACTTACAACGGGACCGGTTACCCGATGTCTGGCGATTATGAATGATCGCGGGTATTTTCCGCCTATAGAATTTTCTGAAAGTTGAAGGGTGACACGATAACAAAGTAACAGAATAACAAAGGCACTGCCGACTGCCGACCTTTTTTCTGGCCTCAGGCCGGCCTATAATACTCCCCAAAACTAGAGCCTTTTGCTCCGAAACCCGCCCGATCGCAAACCCCTAATCGTTAGCATTCATTGGATAAAGGAAACTACAAACAAATTTGATAAAATTTTACGAAAAATGAAAAATGAAACTTTATTAATGACAACCGCAATTCTAACAATTGCTCTAAGTCTGAATGCTCAAACAAAGACTAAACCCATGTCTAATCCTCCGGTAAAAGCAACATCTACAAAGAAAGCTCCTGCAAAACCTGTTACAGGTTATTATACTGATTCAAGAGATGGGCATACATACAGAACAGTAAAATTAGGAACCCAAACATGGATGGCAGAAAATCTTGCCTATGGTAATCCATCCAAACCAAAAGAAGAATGTAATAATTATGTTGTTTCACTTAAAAGGGAACATGATGACGGATCAACAATTACATATACCTTTGATGCGTATTGTGATGGTTATAAGGGCAGACATAACGTTTGGTATCATTATGGAAATAGATCAGGTCATAATTGGATAGAAATATATGGTGTGGAAAAAGAAATTTCACATATGAGTGTTACAGATGGGGTATTTCAGAATGGGAGCTTGTTCTATGGATCTGTAAGGTTGAGTAAAACATTTAACTCATCTGATGCATCTTCTCTTGCTCTGAAATATTATTTAGATCATCAACCCCAGGCTAAACCATCAACACCTGAAATCTGTACATATAACAATGATCTTGATAACGGGAAAATTTATGGGTATCTTTATACATGGGAAGAAGCCAAAAAATCCTGCCCAAGTGGTTGGCATCTACCAACAGATGCCGAATGGACAACTTTGATTACCTATCTTGGCGGCGAATCAGCAGGTGGTAAGTTAAAAGAAGTTGGCTCTACGCATTGGAATAGCCCAAACACAGGAGCAATTAATGTAACTGGCTTTACAGCCCTCCTGGGCGGCTACCGTAACAGTTTTGGTGAATTCGAATCTATTGGCTACTACGCTTACTGGTGGAGTGCTACGGAGTACGTTGTAACACTCTCATATTACTCTACCAGTATCTATCTTTCCAGTTATTATACCATGGCCAGATTCAGTAAGGAGTCTGATTTGTCTGTCCGTTGCGTAAGGGATTAATTTACTCAAGTTTCGGGGTTAAAAATTGGGCATATTCAGTTATCGATATTTGTTAATAATATGGTGATAATTTCAGGATAAAAGAATGGTGCCAATCGTGTATTTGGTTATATTTGAATTAGTTAGAAACAAAAAACCAAATAAGATGGCACCAGAGACCAAATTTACAAAACATTTGCATGAACTCAAAGGAATCCTGCAAAACGATGACAAGAAATCAATTTCGATTGTTGAAGTTTTTGAACTATTCAGGAATAAGAAGCTCGATACGTTCTTTGTCGAGCTCAAATCCAAGGGAGCTGGTTTCAGTGAGCTGTTATTAAAGCTGATTCTCATGAGTGTAAGTCAGATGACGGTTTTTCGGTGTGTGAAGGTGAGTGGATCTACCAACCATGGCGCTAAAGATGCTTACTATGCGGTAAAGAATAATCCCATGATCGCCTGGAGAACTATTCTTATCATGATGTTTCATCGGTTTGAGTATTTGACCAGACAGAACAAAGCGGTTGTCCACGGTTTGATCCGTTGCCTGATTGCTGATGATACCACCCTCCCAAAGCGGGGTAAGCGCATCGAAGGGATTAGCCGTGTTTGGGATCATGTCTTTCACCGTTCCGTCCTTGGTTTTAAAGGATTGTTTCTGGCACTCTCTGATGGTAAAAGCTTCCTTCCGTTCGACTTTTCAATCCACAATGAAAAAGGCAAGAATCCGCAAAAGCCATTCGGCATGAAGAAGAAGGATCTGAAAGCCAGATATAGCAAACCACGAAACGAGAATGCACCCGGGCTCCAGCGCAAACAAACATTGATTGATTCCAAGGTGGCAGCATTGATCAGCATGCTGAAAGAGGCTTTTTCAAAAGGGGTAAAAGCTGAATACCTGCTTGTCGACAGTTGGTTTACGTGTGAAGAATTGATCCGTTTCATATTTGAAAAACCTGCTATCTATTTCCTTGGGATGTGTAAGATGGGTAATGCGAAATACGAATACAACGGGAAGCTTTATTCGGCAAAACAACTGCTGAATCGCTGCAAGCATACCATGAAGGCGAAACGGTCCCGTTACATCTCTGCCCGCTATTATGTGATTGATGTTGGTTATAAGAACATGATGGTACGATTATACTTCTCACAGTATGGGAAACAGAGAACGTGGAACCTTCTATTAACTGACAACCTGCATTTGTTGTACGATAACGCGATTAAAATTTATCAAATACGCTGGGGTATTGAAGTTTTTTTCAAAGAAGCCAAGCAGTATCTTAGGCTTGGCAAGTGCCAGTCAAATGATTTTGATGCTCAAATTGCCGACATCTCCATCATCATGATGACGTACATCATACTAAGTCTTAAACGAAGGTTCCAGGCATACGAGACAATCGGTGGAGCATTCAGGGAAATACAGCATGAATTAATCGAAGAAACCCTTGCCGAAAGACTCTGGGGGCTGTTCATTGAAATCCTTTCCTCAGTTTTTCCCATGCTTGAAATCGATCCGGATGCGTTAATTGACCTCATGTTGCAAGACGATCGTTTTGAAAATTCATTTGTTAATTTTCTCGCTGAATCTCTTCAAACTGAATCAGCCCGAAAAGCCGCATAAATAGTACATATTATGATCTAGAAACCAACCCCGAAACTTGAGTAATAATATGAAACGAGTATCATTATTTTTATTTATTTTTTTTTCTTTTGTTCATGTAAAGAAAAGTATGAAAAGTATCATTACCCTCAAGACAATTCAATATCATACGTAAATGGAAATCCGAAAAAACTTGGATCAAAATATTTCCCATATAAAGGTATCTTAGAATTTGACTTTATGGATTCAACAAGACGACCAAACCGAATAGACAGTTTTTTTGTCAATAGTTATTCAAAGTACCTATTTTATATGAACGAACCAATTCTTTCAAATTACTATTTACACAAACAAATAATAAGATTTTGTTGGGACAGATCATTCAAACCATCGGTAATTTTAAGATTTGAAAATAGAGAAGATGGAATATATTTAACGGAAAAAGAGTCCTATCTGATTTACGATTCACTTCAAAATAATCAAGGAAAAACCATTATGTATTATCCTTCGAAATACAACAGAAAAACTTGGGAAAGAAAAATAACAGATTTTAGTTGGTCCAATTTTACGAACATGTTAGAAGAATGTGGATTTTACACCATGAACCCAAATGAATTTTCCTCCGGTTTAGATGGTTCATATTGGAATTTAGAAGTCCATGATTCAGATTATTATAAAATTGTCACACGATGGAGCCCAACCTCAACTGAATATCCAGAATTCTTTAAACTTGGGAATTATTTAATTGATCATAGTCGGTATGCTAAGGCTCAAAGATATTAATACTATCGCTAACGAGCTTGCACCCGCCACAAAACCAGCATTGGTGAGGCTTAGCGAAAGTTCATGTTTGGGGCGGTTGCAAGCAAAACGTGTGTGCCTTGAATTATTCCTGTGACCAAGGAATGAATGCTGTATAAATGATGGAAGGCTCTTTGAAAATTGAGTAAGAGTGCGGAGGTCAAGCGAACCGACTGGCCGGCCTTACCAACAGGAAAGGAGGCATGGACTTCTGCAGACGACTGTCGGGAGTAGTCTGCAAACCACCTTATGCTGCAATAACGGAAACGGCTATTGTGGTGAACGATAAGGAAAAGCGAGGGCTTTGACCCTTGCAGGTAAGTATTGTCGAGCTGAATTGAGTGAACCAGCGACTGAGGCCTCGTAAGCGGAAATAGACGATGTCAGAACCGGGTAGTCACGTTTGTACCCGGGATGTGGGGAGGGGTCGTAGTAGTGTTGAACCCTCTGTAATGGGGGCGGAGCGAAGGGCTTAGCCTGTGCAGTTTCAAAATATAATACAACCTGCGATGGGATGATTGACTACTTTGAAACAAAATTACAGTCTTTTATCAGAAATGATAAATGGTATCCGTAATGTTCTTACATTTATGTGATTGAACAGGAAGAGCCGTATGAAGGGAGACTTTCACGTACGGTTCCGTGGGAACGCAGGGATGGAACTCCCCTGCGTGACCCGACTAGCCATGATTAAGTGAAAACCACCACTAACGGAATATAGTTCTTTGAAAATTTTGAGAGTTTTAGCTATCTTTGTGAATCAAAAGAGACAATAGATGCTTACTAAGGACAACGTTATCAAGACAATATCAAAGTTTCCAGATAGGTTCTCGCTAGACGAACTAATCGACAAACTGATTTTCATGGACAAAGTTGAAAAGGGACTTGACCAGTCACTGAGTAATAAAGTTCATACGCATGACGAAGCCAAGAAAAGGCTTGCTAAATGGTTAAAATAGTTTGGACCAATCAAGCAATCCAAGATCTAATCGATATTGGAGAATATATTGCCAATGATTCCGGGCGATACGCGCGGGAAGTTGTTCAAACACTTTTTGAATCTGTTCAATTATTAGAATCTCACCAAAAGGTTGGAAGAATTGTTCCTGAATATAACCTGCCCCACCTCAGAGAATTAATCAGGGGAAGTTATAGAATTGTTTATAGGATTGTGGAGAAATCCAGAATTGACATCATAACAGTTCATCACTCTGCCAGATTGCTTAAAATTCCCAGGATTTCCAGGAAAAATTAATATTTAACCGTGGCTAACGAGCTTTCAACCGCCTCAAAGCCAGCATTAGTGAGACTTAGCAAAGGTTCACCTTTGAGGCGGTTGCAAGCAAAACGTGTGTGCCTTGAATTATTCCTGTGACCAAGGTATAAATGCTGTATAAATGATGGAAGGCTCTTTGAAAATTGTGTAAGGGTACGGAGGTCAAG
>Ga0116170_10004986_pt1 | contig 12016 bp, 12 predicted proteins | sample AD_JPNHW1_MetaG_FD_89797 | JGI IMG/M metagenome (GOLD analysis project Ga0116170, IMG submission 89797) | Active sludge microbial communities of municipal wastewater-treating anaerobic digesters from Japan - AD_JPNHW1_MetaG | ecosystem: Engineered > Bioreactor > Anaerobic > Digestate | place... | reverse complement strand
GATCTGCGCGGGGGTGAGGCCGGAGTCCCTGAGGGCGCCTTCCGTCAGCGCGTTCACCGGCACGCCGATAACCCGGTAATTGCCCAGCGAACCGTCCTCCAGCGGGTTGCTCTTGTAGCCGGCTTTTTCCAACGCCGCCGGCGTGAAGGCGTCGGAATTGGTAATGATGACCGAGCCCTTGTCCAGGTTCTTCAGGTTCACGGCCAGCGCGGCCGGGTTCATGGCCATCAGCACGTCGGGCTTGTTGCCCGGGGTCAGAACCGATTCGTCGCCGAAGCTTATCTGGAAGCCGCTGACGCCGGCCAGAGAGCCGGCCGGGGCCCGGATCTCGGCCGGGAAATCAGGCAGGGTGCTCAGGTCGTTGCCGGCTATGGCGGTGGCGTTGGCGAACTGGCTGCCCACCAGCTGTATGCCATCCCCGGAGTCGCCGGCGAAGCGCACCGTAACGGAATCCAGCTGGCTGACGCTGACCTTTCTGCCGCTGTTGGTCTTATCCATATGTCACCTCTGCCAGGCCTCAAAAAATGCATTTAAATCAGCCGCGCCAGCCCGGTTTTTTCCGCTGGACTTGATACTAAAAATTATACTACAAATTAATTTGTACGGTTCAAAACGCTGCGGCCGGACTATCCATATCAAGGGAAACATGAAACTTCTAGAATACGAAGGCAAGGAAATTTTCGGGGCGGCCGGCATACCGCTGCTCAGGCGTTTCGGCGTCTTAAAACTGGGCGACAACCCGGAAGCGCTGAAGCTTGACGGGCCCGGACCCTGGGTGGTAAAGGCGCAGGTGCTGGCCGGCGGCCGCGGCAAGGCCGGCGGCGTAAAACTGGCCAAAACCCCGGCCGAAGCCAGGGACCTGGCCGGCAAAATGCTGGGCATGCGGATGATAACCCACCAGACGCAGGGCAAAGCCCTCACGGTGCAGGAAGTGCTGGTGGAAGAAGCCTGCGCCGTGGACCGCGAAATGTACGTTTCAGTGGTGCTGGACCGCAAGGAAGCCTGCCCCGTGGTCATAGCCTCGGCCGAAGGGGGCATGTCCATAGAGGAACTGGCCCACAGCCACCCTGAAAAGATCCTCAAGGTCGCGGTCGACCCCGAAGCCGGCCTGCTGGATTTCCAGGCCCGCCAGCTGGCCTTCGACCTGAATATTCCCAAAGTCAACTTCTGCGCCTTCACCGTGTTCGCCCAGAACCTCGTCAAAGTCTTCATGAATTGCGACGCGAGCCTGGTGGAGGTGAACCCCCTGGCGATCACCAAGGACGGCCGCCTGCTGGCGCTGGACGCTAAGATAGTCACCGACGACAACGCCCTGTTCCGGCACAAGGACCAGGCCGCGCGGCCCGACCACGAGGCTTCCGAAATAGAGAAGGAAGCAAAAAACATCGGGATCAATTATATAGGCCTGGACGGCGACATCGGCTGCATGGTCAACGGCGCCGGGCTGGCCATGGCCACGCTGGACACGGTTAAGATGGCCGGCGGCGACGCCGCCAATTTCCTCGACGTGGGCGGCGGCGCCACCGTGGAGCAGATCACCCGCGCCTTCCAGATCATCCTCAAGGACGCCAAGGTAAAAGCCGTGCTGGTGAATATTTTCGGCGGCATCATGAAATGCGACAATATCGCCTCCGGAGTGGTGGAAGCCTCCAAAAATGTAAAGATAAACGTGCCGCTGATCGTGCGCCTGGAAGGCACCAATGTAAAGGAAGGCCGGGAGATCCTGGCCCGGTCGGGGCTGAAGCTGCAGCAGGCCGGTTCCCTGTGGGAAGCGGCGCAGAAAGCGGTGGCGGCCGCGAAGTAGGAGAACAGATCCATGTCCATATTGCTCAATAAAAAAACAAAACTCCTCGTACACGGCTTTACCGGCGCGCAGGGCTCCTTCCACGCGCAGCAATGCCTGGACTACGGCTCCGCCGTCGTCGGCGGCGTAACCCCCGGCAAGGGCGGCACGCGGCACCTGGGGCTGCCGGTCTTCAACACGGCCCGCGACGCCGTTAAGGCCACCGGGGCCAACGCTTCCCTTATTTTCGTCCCGCCCCCTTTCGCGGCCGATTCCATCCTGGAGGCCGCGGCCGCCGGGATAGCCGTAATAATCTGCATCACGGAAGGCATACCCGTGCTGGACATGGTGCGCGTAAAAAAGCGCCTCAACGCCATGCGGGCGGCGGGCGGCGCCGTCGCCCTGGTGGGTCCCAACTGCCCGGGAGTGATAACCCCAGGCGAATGCAAGGCCGGGATAATGCCGGGCTATATCCATAAGAAAGGCTGCGTGGGCGTGGTTTCCCGCTCGGGCACGCTCACCTACGAGGCGGTCTGGCAGGTGACCAGCCAGGGCCTGGGCCAGAGCACGGTGGTAGGCATAGGCGGCGACCCGGTGCAGGGCCTGAATTTTGTGGACACGCTGCGGCTGTTCCAGGCGGACAAACAGACCGAAGCCGTCATCATGATAGGCGAGATCGGCGGCGCCGCGGAAGAGGACGCCGCGCGCTACATTAAAGCTGAAATGACCAAACCGGTGTTCTGCTTCGTGGCGGGCAAGACCGCCCCCCCCGGCCGCCGCATGGGCCACGCCGGCGCCATCGTTGAGGGCAAGTCCGGGACGCACGCCTCCAAGGTGGAGGCGCTGAAAAAAGCCGGCGCCGTCGTGGTGGACAACCTTTCCGAAATAGGCGCCGCCGTAGCCGCCGGAATAAAACCCGGAACCAAAGCCAAAGCGGCCCGTAAATAGTAGAATAAAGCCGGTAGCGGGGAACCTGCGGCGCGCGCGGAACAGGCGGACAGATGATAAAGAGATACAAGATAGAGAACCACCAGATAGTCCCCGTCGAATCGGAAACCCCTACGATCTGGGTGGTCATCAACCCCTCCGAAGACGAAAAGAAATGGCTGGTCCAGAACTTCTCGCTGGACGAGCATAACTTCGCCTCCGCTTTCGACCCGGAAGAGCCCACCCGGCTCGAATTCGAGCCCGACCACCTGGAGATGATCTTCAAGCGCCCCAAGAATTACTCATCCAAGGACCATTTCCTTTTCAAGGTCTCCTCGATGGGATTTTTCCTGTTCAAAGACAAGATCATCATGGCCCTGCCCGAGGACATCAATATGTTTTCGGGAAAGTATTTCAAGCACGTGGACGGTTTAAAGGAAGTTTTCCTCAAGCTCATCTTCAACTCCATCTTCCATTTCATGGAGCACCTCAAGGTCATCAACATGATCGCCGACGAGCTGGAGCACAAGATCAACGCTTCGATGGAGAACAAGCATTTGCTGAACCTGTTCACCCTGGAGAAAAGCCTCGTTTATTACCTTAACGCCACCAATTCCAACGCCTATGTCATCGACCGTCTCAAGCACAACGCCGAAAAAGTGGGGCTTTCGCCGCGCAGCCAGGAATTCCTCGACGACATAATCATCGAGAACAACCAGTGCATGAGGCAGGCCGAAATTTATTCCAACATCCTCGCCGGCCTCATGGACGCCAGGGCTTCCATCGTCAGCAACAACCTCAACGTGATGATGAAGAACCTCAACGCCGTGGTGATAGCCATAGCGGTCCCCAGTTTTTTCGCCGGCGTAGGCGGGATGTCGGAACTTACCACCATCACGCACATAAGCAACCATATGGTCGCCTACCCGGTATTCATCGTGGCGATGACCCTGGTAGGCGTGTCGGTCTATTGGCTGATCAAGCGGTTCGAGCAGCACTAGGACCCGCGTCCGGGGCGGCCGGCATGCTCCCGTAAGCCCCGTACCGGTTCATCCCTTACCGTCATCCGGCGTACTTTTATTTTTCCCCTATGGCCAAGCTCTTCATTGTTTCCCTCGGCTGCCCCAAGAACCTCACCGACTCCGAAGCGATGGCGGGCGAACTGGCCGCCGCCGGCTGGGAACTCACCGGCGAAGAGAAGGGCGCCGACGCGGCGCTGCTCAACACCTGCGCTTTCCTGGGCTCGGCGGTGGAGGAATCCGAAACCGAGATCCGGCGCCTGCTGGCCCTGAAAGCCCGCGGCAAACTGGCGAAGGTCATGGTAGCCGGCTGCCTGGTGGAGCGGGAAAAGGAAGGGCTGCTGCGGCGCTTCCCGGGCCTGGACGCGCTGGTCGGCGTACACGCCTTGTCCGAAGCCGCCAAAGCGCTGGAGAAAAAAAAGAATTACATCCTGCCGCCTTCGCTTTCGCTGGCCTCCCCTCATTTTAAAGCCCGGCTTACCGCCCGGCACAGCGCCTACCTTAAGATAGCCGACGGCTGCGACAACCGCTGCGCCTACTGCCTGATCCCGTCCCTGCGCGGCGCTTTCCGCTCGAAACCGGTGGAAGAACTGGCCGAGGAAGCGCGCAACCTGGCCGCCAGCGGGGCCGTGGAGATCTCTTTGATCGCGCAGGACACTACTTCCTACGGCGCGGACCTGTACGGCCGGCCCCGCCTGGCGTGGCTGCTCAATACGCTGCTGAGGATCAAAAGCGTACAGTGGTGGCGGCTGATGTACGTTTACCCCGAGCGCCTCACCCCGGAAGTGATAGAGATCATGCGGGCCCATAAAAGCGTGTGCCGCTACCTGGATATGCCGCTGCAGCACGTGGCGGACAGGATACTCAAGCGCATGAACCGCGCTTCCACGGAAAGGTCCATAAAAGAAAAGATCGCGGAACTGCGGCGCGCCATGCCGGACATCGCCCTGCGCACCAATTTTATAGTAGGTTTTCCCGGAGAGACGCCGGAAGATTTCAGCAGGCTGCTGGCTTTCGTCAAAAAAACGCGCTTCGACAGCGTCGGAGTGTTCAAATATTCCCGGGAACCGGGCACTTCGGCCGCCGGTTTCCCCGGCCAGGTGCCGGAGAACGTTAAGGAAGAAAGGGCGCAGGCGCTGATAGCCGCCCAGAGCGCGGTAGTAGACCTTCTGAACTCCGGCCTCAAAGGCAAAAAGCGCGAAGTGCTGATGGATTCCCCGCGCTTCGGCCGCACGTACCGGGACGCCCCGGAGATAGACGGCCGCGTAGAGGTTCTCCCCGGCGGGAAAGTTCCGCCCGCCGCCGGGCAGCTGGTTAAAGTAAAATTAACGGAAGCCTCGGGCTACCTGCGCCGCGGCGAACTGCTTTAAGAGATGAACGCGGAAACAGCGCCGGAGGCCGCCCCTTTATGAACGCTCAAGCTCCCGATCCAGCCGGCCAGCCCGGCGCGGCCGCCACACGCAAGACCCTTTCCCCCGCCCTTCTCGGCGTCGCCATAGCGCTGATGGTCTTCGGCGTCGCCGGCGTGATCGCGAACCTGAACGGCGTCAGATTTTATCCCCGTTTTTTCTACGCCCTGGCGGCCGGCGGCTTCCTGCTCGTCTCCTGCCACGATTTTTTCAGCAACGGCGCTATCAACAGGATGAACTACTTCCGGGTGCTGGTTAAATATTTCTCCCTGTTCCTGATCGCGGTCGCCGCCACGCTGCTGCTCATCCTGCTCGCGGGCGGGATGACGCCCAGGCCGGCGGCCTGGTCGCTGGTAGCCGCGGCTTTCGCCTATCTCGGCGTGGTAGGCTATTATTACGGCGCGCGCTTCCACCAGAACCTCGACGCGGTGGAGATCGGCCGGCGGCTCGGGTTCGTCCCCGCCGACAGCGGCTTTTTGTCTCCAGACTGGATCTACGATTCCAAGGGCGAGGTCAACGGCGTGGAGACCCTGTTCAACATAGAAGTGCGCGCGGCGGGCGGTTCTCGCTTCAGGCCGCCGCGCTATACCCATGAGCTCGAGGTCCTGTGCTATTGCGCCAACCCGCGCGCCGTAAAACTCAGCGTTAAGCCGCGCGGCGCGGGCTTTTTTTCGCGCGGTTTTTCATCCCTGTTCCGGATGCTCAGGGTCCCGCGGATGGCCCCGCCTGCCGGCTGGGACGGCGCCACCGCTGTGCGCTGCAGCGTTCCCGAAGCGGCCGCGCTGCCTCTGTCCGAAGAGAACCAAAGCGGGGTTTTCTCGGAGCTGTACGGCTTTAAAGAAATGTGGCTTTCGGGCTCCGAATTCAAGTTCGTGTTCTCAAGAACGGATGTTCCCTGGGACGAGGCCAGGGTAAAAGAAACGCTCAACGCCGCGGCCCGCCTGGCCGCGCGCTTCAACTGAGCGCCGCGGCCCCCGGCCCGCCTATTGCCCTGCGCATTCCCCGGAAAACAGTTCCTCGGCTTCCAGCAGCCCCGTTACTTTCGCCAGCTCCCCGGCCTCCAGGCGCGCGGGCAGTTCGCTCTTATAATACCCGGCCAGCAGTTTATAGAACCGCGCCTGTACTTCGGGCGCCTCTATCTCGCTGCCCGGGTTTTCCCGCAGGCCCGGCCCGCTCCAGCCGGGCGCCTTCATCTTCAGGGCCCAATACCTGGCCTTCGCGTCCACCAGCGCCGCATTGCGCCCGGCCAGCCGCTGCCGCCTGGCCGCGCAGGAGTTCCCGGAAGAATCGGACAAGGCGTCCCGCAGGTCCGCCGGCCGCGCGGACGGCGCCTCGGCCGTCCAGCCGGCCGGGACTACCGGCACCAGGATACCCGGCAGTTCGGCGGTAAGCTGGTAGATCCCGCCCCCGGCCCGCGGCGCGGCAGCCGCGGCGGCGCCCGCCTCCTGCCAGGCGCTCTGCGCCGTCGCTTCCGCTGAAAACAGCACCGTGCCTTTCTTCGCGTCCACCAGCCTGAGCATTATCCTGACTTCGTCGCCGGCCGCGAACACCGACCCTGTCACCACGGCGTCCACGGACCCGAGCTCGCCGGCCAGCTTTTCCCTGTACGCCGCCCCCGCGGCCGCCGTAGAGGCCCGGACCTCCCGCATAATTTTCTTTATATACTCCCGCTCCACCAGGGCCGGGCCTGCGCCGTTGACCAGCGCCGCGCTTATTTTCTCCGAGACATACTCCGCCGCGGCGGAGGACGCGCCGCCCCTGGCGGCGAAATCGGCCACCACTATCTTTTGTATGTTCCCGGTGCGCGCATAGGCGGCTACCCGCGCCGCCAGGCCCGAGTACGCGGCGCTGCCGTCGGAAGCCGCGCTGGCCGGCCGGGCCCACAGGCACAGCGCGACAAGGGCCGCAGCAAGGTTCGATAAGGGCAGGCTTTTCATAACTCCCCCCCCGCGCGCCGGGCGCGCTCAGGCCCTTATAGTATACCCTCCCGCAGCGCAGGCGCTATTGGCGGGTTCCGCTTTGTTATGACTTTTTTCCACCAGGCGGCGGACGGGGGCTCAGTACAGCCCTTTGGCCTTCAGCTCTTCGTCGGTTATCCCGAAGTGGTGCGCTATCTCATGCAGGAGGGTGTGGCGGATCCTGCCGGCAATCTCCCCGTCGTCGCGGCAGGAGGATTCTATGTTGTTTTTAAACAGCGTTATCTTGTCGGGCATGGCCCCGCTGTAGGCGGTGCCCCTGTCGGCCAGCGGCACGCCCTCGTAAAGCCCCAGCAGCCCGCCGCCGAAGCGGCGCCTGCTCGCGCCGCCGGGCGCGGCTTTGACGGTGATTATCACGTTATCCAGCCGCGCGCGGAATTCCGGCGGCAGGCTGCGCGCCGCCCGGGCCGTCTCTTCTTCGAATTCTTCCAGGGTCATAAAGGGGTCGCACGCAAAGCCGCTCAGCCGCGGGGCGGCCGCTACTTGGAAATGAAGTAAATGCCGCCGGACAGCAGCAGGGTGCCCGCGAATTTATTGAGCGTGACGCTCTCACCCAGGAACAGCACCGCCAGGGCGAAGGTGACGAAAGGGTAGGTGGAGCTGAGCGGCACTATCTTCGAAGCGGCGCCCGCGTTCAGCGCCTTCAGATAAAAAAAGACGCCGCCCATTGAAACTATGACGCTGGCCAGCACGAACAGCGGGCCCAGCCTGTCGGAACACAGCAGGGCCTGTTTCGTGGGCGCGTATTTCCACGCCGCCAGCGGCGCGAAGATAAAGACCATGAACAGCGTCCGCACATAGAAAGCGCCTGAGGGGTCAAGGTGCTTGAGGCTGAGCTTGTCGAAGAAAGCGCCCGCGCCCCAGCCGAGTATGGCCAGCAGCAGGAAGATAACAGAAGAGGAGTCCATTGCTTAGGGCGGCGGCAGGGAACCTGGCAGTTCGGCTTCCGTGAAAGGTTTCTTCAGATAATTATCGATGAATTCGTGGAAGCCCCATTCGTTCTTATAGGTTTTGGCCTCTTTATACAGCGCCACCGCTTTGTCCCTGGCCCCCATGAGGTCGAGCACGTTGGCCTGCCGGACTATCGCCCACACCGCCCAGCGCGCGGGGTGCACCGAAGTGTCTTCCTTGATGGTGGCCGCGGCCCTGGCGAAATAATCGGCGGCTTCGGCGTACTTTTTCTCCACCAGGTAGGTGGTGCCGATGGCGGTAAACACGCGGGGCAGGTAGCGCCGCCTGTAGGCCGGGACTCCGTCGTTGACGGCCTTCAGGTACAGCAGCGATTCCTTGCGCGCTTCGTCGTATTTCTTATCCTCGTAAAGCGAAACTATCTCCACGAAATGCATTTGCGCGTGCACGGGGTAAGCGGCGCGCAGCTCGCGCGACCATTTCACGGCCATGGTGGTATTGGCGTATTTGCTGCCCGGCTGCGTGTAAATTTCAATGAGCAGGAGCTTCGCCCCCAGGGCGTTAAAATACCCCTTTTCCCTGCACAGGTTCAGCAGGTCCAGCCCTTTCTGCGCGTCGCCGCGCATAACGAGCTTGGCCAGGAACTTCACCACGCCTGGCAGCGTGCCGGCATAGTACTCGTACATGCCCAAGCCCAGGTAGGCGTCATAAAGCTCCGGGTCTATCCTGGCCGCCATGCGCGTATTGGAGATCCCTTTCTTGCCGTCAAAATACGCCTTGAACCAGCGGCGCTGCTGCACCGCCAGCCGGGCCCGCAGGCCGTAGATGCCGCCCAGCGCCAGGTAGGCGTTGGCGTCGCCCGGGTGTTTTTTTATCCACGCGTTGCCCACGTCCACGGCCTTATCGGTCAGAGCGGAATATTCCTTCTCAAGCTTGGGGTCGGACTCGTCCTCCAGGTACTCCAGGTGCGCCCACTTGGCCATGGCAATGCCGAAAGTGGGGAAAGGGTGCTCCGGATATTTCTCCAGGGCCAGGCTGAACTGCTTGTTCGCCTCGTCCAGGTCTACGGCGTAAATGGCGTCCAGGCCTTTCTTGGAAAGGGTGCGCAGCTCGTCGGGCAAAGGCTCATATACCGGCGTTTTGGCGGCGACGGAGGAGCTCAACAGGCAGGCCAGCGCCGCCGGCAGGAAAAAGCCCGCTTTCATAGCGTTATCCTGTCGGCGCCCATATAGCGCCTGAGCGCCTCGGGCACCGCCACCGAACCGTCCGCCTGCTGGTAATTTTCCAATATGGCGGCGAAGGTGCGGCCCACGGCCAGCCCGGAACCGTTGAGGGTATGGATGAACTCGGTCTTCTTGCCGTCGGCCCGCTTGAAGCGGGTATTCAGGCGGCGGGCCTGGAAATCCCCGCAGTTGGAGCAGGAGGAAATTTCCCGGAACTTGCCCTCGCCCGGCATCCAGACCTCGAGGTCGTAGGTTTTGGCCGAAGAAAAGCCCATATCGCCGGTGCAGAGTTCCAGCACCCGGTAGGGGATCTTGAGCAACTGCAGGATCTTTTCCGCGTCGGCGCGCATCTTTTCCAGCGCGGCCATCGAATCTTCAGGCCGGGACAGCCACACCAACTCCACCTTGTTGAACTGGTGGTTGCGGATCAGGCCGCGCGTATCCTTGCCGTAGGTGCCGGCTTCCTGCCTGAAGCAGGCCGTATAGGCCGCGAACTTTTTCGGCAGCTCTTCCTCTTTAAGGATATCCCCGCGGTACATATTGGTCAGCGGCACTTCCGCGGTGGGAATAAGGTACAGCGGCGGTTCGCAGGCTATTTTATAAAGGTCCTCTTCGAATTTGGGCAGCTGCCCGGTGCCGGTCATGGTTTCCGCCGTGACCAGGAACGGAGGAAAAATTTCGGTGTAGCCGTGCTCCAGGGTCTGCACGTCCAGCATGAACTGGATGATGGAGCGCTCCAGGCGGGCGCCCGCGCCGCGCAGCAGCGCGAAACGGGAACCGGAAAGTTTGGTGGCCGCGGCGAAATCGAGAATGCCCAGGGCTTCGCCCACCGCGTGGTGGTCCAGCGCTTTGAAGGCGAACTCGCGCCGGGCGGAAACGTCCTCAAAAACCATTTTATTTTCTTCGGGCCCCCCGCCCCTGACCACGCTTTCGTGCGGCGGGTTGGGGATGCTGAGCAGCAGCGTGTTAAGCTCTTTCTCCAGCGCCGCCGTCCCGTCCTCGCGCGCCTTCACGGCCTCCTTGGCGGCGTTGGCTTCGGCCATGGCGGCCTGGGCCGCGGCCTCGTCTTTGGCGGCCTTAGCCACTTGGATCTTTTTCGAGACCTCGTTGCGCTTCGAGCGCAAGTCCTCTATTTCGGCCTGGGCGGCCCGGTAGACGGCGTCCTTGGCGAAAATTTCTTCCAGCAGGGCCAGGTAGCGGCTACCGCGGCCGGCCATGGCCGCCTTGACGGCTTCGGGATTAGAGCGCAGAAGTTTCAGGTCGAGCATAGGGATTAAGGGTTATTAAGGCTTCAGGATCTCGAGGATGGATTCCTTCATTATAGCGGCCGGCTCGTCGCCGAGGCGGGGCGAGAGCATAACTTCCATCTTGAGGGCCGTGGGGGTGAAACCGCTGTTGCGGAACTTGCGCAGCTGCTCGGCGATCCCGAAATTAAGCACGCGCGCGGCCCGCTCCGACATCGGTTTTACCGCAGCCACCCGCACTTCCTCAAAGTAGAACGGGACGCCCCAGAAAGCTTTCTCCGGCGGCTCGCCGGCCTTGAGCAGGCGCATACGCAGCGCGTAGCTGACCACCAGCCCCTCTGCCTTTTTAGCCGACGTATTGCGCAGGGTGACCACCGCGCGCAGGCGGTCGGTGAACTTGACCGCGGGGTCGGCGCGCAGCGCCTCCACTGCGGCGTACGGCAGGCGGGTCTTGTTCTGCAGTTTAGCCACCTCCCAGTCTATCTTCGATATCTCGGTCTGCGCCGCGGCGGGCGCGGCCAGGCCGGCCGCCAGCGCCAGAGCGCAGAGCATCAATTTGGCAGGGGGGAAATTATTCATGTTTATTCTCCGGACGGACTTTCAGGAATACCCGGCCGCTCAGCCGGGCTGCCCCGCGGCCGAAGCCAGGGCCTGTTCCAGGCTTTCCGGGATAACGGCCACGACCTCGCTGCGGGTAACGGAATTATCGCATTTCAGATCCAAAATCATCGTCACTACGCTGTGCGGCCGCCCTTCGGGCAGCGTCTCCCAGAGCGCCTCCAGCAGGAACTCGGCTTCGCCGTTCACGCATTTCGGCGCCGACGGCAGGAAACTGTGCCGGAGCGCGTTGGAAAGGGCGCTGATGAAAGCGTTAAGGATGATGTTGCCCAGTTCGGAAAGCATCAGCTCCTGCGCGTGGCCGAAACCCGGCAGCTTCGAGAAAGAGAACCCGAGAAAACCGCGCGAGATGATCTCGACGTCCTCGGGCCTGAACATCACCATCGAATTAAAAGGATATTCCCCGGCCACCGAAAAATAGACGGCCGCCCCGGCGCGGCCCGCGGCGTGGCCGCGTACGGCTTCGTCCATGCTGCAGCGCGACACCCGGATAGTGGAGACGCTCCACTTACCGGCGGAAACCCCGGACAGTTTGGCCATGCATTTTTCCATGCTGGCCCCGGCGATCTTCTCCAGTATCCTGTCGTTTTTTGTATCCATCAGCCCAAGCTCTTCATCAGCACCTTGAAATCGTCGAACGAGAACGGTTTGCGAAGGATCGCTTTAACACCCTTGTTGGAAAGGCGCCGGTCCAGTTCTTCCTGGTCTACGGCCGTTATAACCACCACCTGCGCGGCGGGATCCACCTGGCGCAGGTCTTCCAGCACCTCTACGCCCGATCTCTCCGGCAGGATGAGGTCCAGGAACACCACATCCGGCTTCAGCGACGTGAAGAATTTCACGGCCTGCTCCCCGGTCTCGGCTTCGGCCACCACTTCGTGTCCCAGCTTGTTGAGCAGGGCTTTTAT
>Ga0116170_10004985_pt1 | contig 12018 bp, 10 predicted proteins | sample AD_JPNHW1_MetaG_FD_89797 | JGI IMG/M metagenome (GOLD analysis project Ga0116170, IMG submission 89797) | Active sludge microbial communities of municipal wastewater-treating anaerobic digesters from Japan - AD_JPNHW1_MetaG | ecosystem: Engineered > Bioreactor > Anaerobic > Digestate | place... | reverse complement strand
TCCAAGGTCCCGCTCTCAACCCGCCACGACCTCTCCCTTGCCTATACGCCGGGCGTCGCCACGGTCTGCCGCGCAATCGCAAAAGACCGGAACCTTGCGTACACCTACACGATCAAGCGCAACACGATCGCGATCGTGACCGACGGCTCCCGCGTGCTCTCGCTCGGGAACATCGGGGGGTATGCCGCGATCCCGGTCATGGAGGGAAAGGCGCTCATCTTCAAGAAACTCGCGGACATCGACGCGTTTCCCATCTGCTTCGAGAAGTACCACACGCAGCTTGCCGACGACATCCGGAACATCGCGCCGGTCTTTGGCGGGATCGCGCTCGAGGATATCGCGGCGCCCCGGTGCTTCGAGCTCGAAGAGTCCCTGCAGGGGATCGGGATCCCCGTGATGCATGATGACCAGCACGGCACGGCGATTGTCGTGCTCGCCGCGCTTTTAAACGCCTGTAAAGTTACCGGCCGGAAGTTTGAGGATCTCCGGGTCGTGATCAGCGGCGCTGGTGCCGCCGGCTACGCGATCACCCGGATGCTTGCCGGGATCGGGTACGAGCCCGGCCTCTTCCCGCAGGCTGCGGATCTCGTCGTCTGTGACCGGCAGGGAATTATCCACCGGGGCCGCAGCGGCCTGTACACCAACAAGTACAAGTTCATCATCGCGGAGGAGACCAACCGGCAGGGCAGGAGCGGGACGCTTGCCGACGCGATGAAAGGCGCTGATGTGCTGATCGGGGTCTCTGCCCCCGGCATCGTCACTCCGGATATGGTCCGGTCGATGAATCCCGATCCGATCATCTTTGCGCTTGCCAACCCCGCGCCGGAGATTCACCCGCATGACGCTGCACGGGCGGGAGCGGCCGTTGTCGGCACGAGCCGGGGTGAGTTCCCCAACCAGATCAACTATGCCCTCTCGTTCCCCGGGATCTTCCGGGGTGCGCTCGATGCCTGCGCGATAAAGATCTCGGACGAGATGAAGATCGCCGCCGTCCATGCGCTTGCGGGATACGTGAAAAGGCCCCGGAAAGACCGGATCCTCCCGCCGGTGCTCAACCGGGGTGTCGTGAAGGCTGTCGCCCGTGCTGTCTCCGAAGCGGCAAAAAGAAGCGGGTGTGCCCGGGACCTGTAACGGCAGAACCGGGGCGGTTCACCGGCAGTCCCAGAACCGGGCCAGCGCTTTCCATACCTTCTCCCGCAGCGCCCGGATCCGGGCGGGATCCGGCCGGCCGTTGAACGGGTTTTCCGGATCGCCCCCTTCGTAGAGCGACCGGTTCAGCTCGATCTGGATCCACGGGATGCCTTTCCGCCAGAAATGGGCGTTTACGATGAACCCCCCGGAGAACGGGTTGTTGATCGCGACCTCGCAGTCGAGCGCAAAGACCTCGCGGAACGTCGCCGCGAGCGCCTGAACTGTTTCCGGCGGGCAGGTGACGACGCTGTTTTTCTTCGCCTTCCCGTGCCGGTCCCCGTTGTTCCCGAGGCAGATGAGCGGCCGGTCCTTCCCCGCGTCGTTCTGGTGGCAGGAGCCGAACGGGAGCATCGAATGGCAGTCAAACGCAATCTCCACAGCATTGTTGTCGATCAGCTCGTCGATCTTCTGGTGGTACGGGAAGTAGTGCGCCATCAGGAGCTGCTGGATCTCCGGCATCTCCGGGAACTGCCCGTCTAAGAAGACACACTTTCCGTCAACGGTCCGGACCTTGACGATCCCATCCGGGTCCCTGCCGGGCAGGGGCAGCGGCGGGCGGTTGAGATCGACTGCCATCCGCGAGATCCGGGTGTCGATGTACGCAGCGACCCGTTGCCTGAACCGGAAGATCTCCCGGGTTGCCGGGTCGCAGTAGTAGCGGAGATCGTCATCCGTGAGGGCGAGGCGTCCCTGCAGATCGCGCGGGATCTCCGTGCCCCCGTGAGGGACCGAGACTAAGAACGGGTATCGTGCGGCCATGATCTGCGTACGTATCGTGTGGAGCCGGCCTTTACGTTAATCGTTTGGGTCGGGGCCGGGATTGGGGCGCCTGCCATGAATTCCCGCCATTAATTATATTAACAGCCGGAACGATCCCGCTCACTATGCCACTGTTCATCATTATGGGTAAGCTCTCCGACCGGGCCATCGAGAAGATGAGGGAGGCAAAAGAGCGGGATGTCAAGGCGGCAAATGTCATAAAAGCCGCAGGGGGGACGATCATCGCCCACTATTACACCATCGGCCGCTACGATGTCGTAACCATCGTTGATCTGCCTTCAACGGAAGTGCTGGCAAAGGTCGTGATGGAGATCGGGAAGTGGGGGACGGTCAGCACCGAGACCATGACCGCGCTCCTCCCCGGCCAGATCTACAAGATGGCATCGGGAACGTAAAGGATGGGGCGATTTACGGACGCAATCCCGTTCACGGCATGCCTGAAAAGGGGAGAGGCTGCAACTCGATCCGGATACCCGGGGGGCTTGCCATCCACCGGAGATTCCCGCCGGCCCGGGCGCATTCGCTGCGTAAAAATTCCTTCCGGACCTCGCCCGGCTCCGGAATCCCGGCCGATCCCGGCGCAATCGTGATCGAAAGGCCACCTGATGCCGATGCGATCTTCACCGCAATCTCCCCGGACCCGCAGCCGGCAAAGTCTTCAAGGATGGTCCGGATGAGATCCCCGAGAACGGTGCTGTCGATCTCCGCCTGCCAGCCATTTACTTCCCCCGCACATTCGCAGGTTACCTTCCTAAAGACCGGCCTCCTTGCAATTTTCCGGATGAGCGACCGGGTGAATTCCACGGGATCGTCTGCCGATCCCATCAGGTCCTCGTTGCCGGACTGGTCGAGCGACGCAACAAAACCGGCGACAAAGGGGCCGATGGTAACGTTCTTCAGCATCCTTGGCTGCCGGAATCCCCGGAGCACGATCGTATAATCGAGAAGGAGCCGGCCGGCACGCCGGACATATTCCGGGTCGAGCACAAGTGCGAGTTCCTGCTGCGAAAACATCCGGTCGAGTTTTCCTACAATCTGGCCGGCTTTTAACGCGAGCTGCATGGTCCCCTTCGTGCCGGCCCGGTGTTCTTCGGAGAAGCGGTGGAAATCGTTCATCAGGTCGTCGATCTTTCCGGCATCGATCAGCTTCTCCACCGTCCCGGCTTCCCCGGACTCCTCCAGCTCGTCGAGCACGTGGGAGACGAAGAGGAGCCGGGCGGTGATCACCGTGAAGATCTCCTCGACCTCGTCCATGAGCCCTTCCGCGTAGACTGCGGTCTCTTTTGCCCGCGAGAGGTTCAGCTCCTCGATGCCTTCGAGCGCCACGGCGTCGCGTTTCACGCCGGAGAGTGTCCGGATCGCGTCATCGCACGACAGGATGTAGCCATGGCCGGGCATGCACTGGGTGACGATCCCTTCCTTTAAGATCTCCAGCACCCGGTCGATCGACCGGATCAGCTCTTCCCGGTTCCAGCCTGCCATGCCGGCAACGCCCGGCCCGGCGGCAAAGAGGAGATCGCCGATGAAGAGGAGCGACCCGATCCGTATGCAGATGGAGTCCGGGGAATGGCCGGGCGTGTGATACAGGACGACCGGGCACGAGTCATCCGAATAAAGGACCTGCTCGGTAAAGTGCGTCCCGTCCTTTGCGGTCCGGACCGTTGTAGCGAGATGGATCGTTCCGGCCGGCCCGCAGGCTGCCGTCATCATCCCGCCGCGCCCGGTAACGGATTCCGAGAAGAGCGGGAGCGTGGTCTTCGTGGGGGTGATCTCTTTTTCGAGAAGGGCGGACTGCGTGACCAGCGGATCGGCGGCTGCAAGCGCCCGGGCTCCGGATTCCTGGACGGCAAGCGCAACGCGGGTCCGGTCTCTGAAATACGGGTGGTCCATGAGCGGCCGGAAATGGTCGGCGTGGGCGTGTGTCAGAAGGACAAGGACACAGGGGGTTGCGTCCTTTGCAAGGACGGCGGCGATTTCGTCTGCCTGAGACTGGAGACCGCCGGGATCGATGACGAGGGTTACGTTCCCGGACCGGATGAGGTACGTGTTCGAGGAGACGATATCGGCTTTCCGGATGTACGGCCAGATCGCTGCCGAGGGCTCACCCGGCACCGGCTGCCAGCAGCCATGCGTTACCGTGCCGTTACCACTTTGCAACAGCCTCGCCCTCGGTCGGGTAGATGGAAAAGATCGTATTGAACCCGGCGAGGGTCATGATCTTGGTGACTTCGGGGTTGAGTGCACAGAGCGAGAACGAGTCGTTCTCTCCCCGGAGCTTTTTTGCAGTTGCAAGGAGCACGCGAAGCCCCCCGCTGCTGATGTACGGGACATTGGAAAAATTGAGGAGGATCTTCCGTTGCCCTTCGCCGATCAACCGGTTCAGTTCTGCTTCCAGCGACGGCGCCGCCGCGGTGTCGATCCTGCCGCCGGCATGCACAACCGCCCCTTTCTCCTGTTTCTCGGTCCTGATCTCCATGATATCACGTTCGTCCCGGAATCCCGGACGCAGTACACTAATGTTGACGCAGGTTATTTTTAACTGCAATGCTCTGCACGTCAACAGCGTATGATTATGAACCCGGGGATACAATCCGGTAGTAAATGGAAATTCCCCTCCTTGCAACAACGCTGACCCTGATGCAGATGGGGGCCGTGATCGTCGTGATCGCGTACCTCGTCAGCCGGAGCCGGTACTTTGCCGAAGTCCTTGAAGGCCACCCGCCGGTAAAGACGCAGGTCATCTTAATGGTCGTCTTTGGCCTCGTCTCGATTTACGGGACGTACAGCGGCGTTGAGGTCCTGGGAGGGATTGTTAACATCCGGGATCTCGGACCGATGGTCGCGGGGCTGACCTGCGGGCCGTTTGTCGGGCTCGGCGCCGGCCTGATCGGGGCGGCGCACCGGCTGACACTCGGCGGATTCACGGTGTACGCGTGCTCTGCCGCAACCGTTCTTGCCGGGCTGTTCGGCGGGATCATCTGGCTCCTTGCCGGAAAGAAATTTGTCGGGATCAAAACCGCTGTCTTCTTCGCCGTCGTGATGGAAGGGCTCCACATGCTGCTCGCCCTCATCCTCTGCCGGCCGTTTGAGGACGCGGTAAAAGTCGTGGCAAACGTCGCAGTCCCGATGATGGTTGCAAACGCGCTCGGCATGTTCATCTTCGCGTTCATCATCACGAACCTGATCAACGAGCGCCGGGTGCAGGAGGAGCGGGACAACCTGACACGGGAGATCGAGCGTAAGAACACGGAGCTTGCGATTGCCGCCGAGATCCAGAAGAGTTTCCTCCCGGACAGGATTGCGCCGGTCAAGGGGTTCGACATCGCCGCCAAGAGCGTGATGGCAAAGGAGGTCGGCGGGGATTTCTTCGATGTCATCCCGTTCGAGGTGATGCGCATCAAGAACGGCAAGATCGGGATCCTGATCGCGGATGTCTCCGGCAAGGGGATCCCCGCCGCGCTCTTCATGGCCCTCTCGCGGATCGTGATCCGGGTCAATGCGCTCTGGCACCCGGACCCGGCGAACGCGATGAAGGACGCCAACAACATCATCGCGGCCGACAGTAAAGCCGGGATGTTTGTCACCGTCTTTTACGGGATCATCGAGGAGGAGAGCCGGGTGCTGACGTACGTGAACGCCGGCCACAACCCGCCCATCGTCCTTCATGCGGAAGAGAAGAAGATGGAGGAGCTCACGGCGACTGGCATTGCGCTCGGGGCGATGGAGGATGCCCCCTATACATCGGGGACGCTCCGGATCGGGCCTTCCGATGTCGTTGTCCTGTACACAGACGGCGTGACCGAGGCAGTGAACGCGGCAACCGAGATGTTCGGGGAGGAGCGGCTCCGGCAGATCATCGCGCAGAACGCAGGCCGGACTTCGGCGGAGATCCTCTCCGCGATCCTCGACGCCATTGCAGCGTTTGCCAAGGACCAACCGCAGGCCGACGATATCACGCTGATGGTCATCAAGGGAGTCTGATTGCGATGCCCGCCCCCGTCCCTGCTCGCGCTCCCCGGTTCTCGTTCTCCATCGATGCGGAGATCCGGAACATCCCGGTCGTCGCGGAAGGGATCGAGGATTTCCTGATGAGCGCCGGCACCGATCCGCTCGTCCTCCCCGACATCCAGCTCGCGGTGGACGAGGCGGTCACCAACATCATCATGCACGGTTATGCGGGAAAGCCGGGGACGATTGCGCTCACGGTTACGGTAGATGGCGGCGTTGTACACGTCGAGATCCGGGACCGGGCGCCGGCGTTCAACCCGCTGACTATTAAGGAGCCGGATCTTACGGCGGATCTCGCGGACAGGGTCGTTGGCGGGATGGGGATTTTTTTAATCAGGAAAGTGATGGATTCGGTGGAGTACGAGTTTGCTGATGGGGAGAATGTGCTGAGGATGGAGAAGAGGGGGTAAATCGAACTTATCGATCACAAGCGTTATCACAATCCCAATTTCTTTTAATGCAACATTCAATTGCTTCACGGTTCATTCGAACACATCGAAATCCTTCGTGTACAAATTTTTTCCCGTTTGGTTTTAAAATAAAATCTGCAAGAGAGTTACAAATCTTCGCTTCTGTATTGCAATGGAATTGTCCAATAAAATCTTTCTTTGGGGCATTTTTTAAATCTCCATACTTTAATACTCCGTTTTCTCCAAAATCCAATCCTCCAATATACCCATGTCCGAATATCCAAATTTTTTCTACTTTATCATTTTCAATTACTGTTTTTGCGTCTTCCGGAGTTCTGCATACATAGAAATTAAATAAAATATTATTTTCCTCAAAATACTGTTTTAATAACTCAAAACCTTCGCAATAAATCGATTCGCTTTTTCCCCTCAAAGCAATGATTACGCCTGAATGAGGTTCAGCAATAACTTTCTGGTTCTCGTTCACAATTTTTTTACCGATTTCCCGATATTTTATATCAGAAATAAAACCTGATATAAAACGGAAAAACCTGCAGTCATGAATTGCAACATTCAGTTTGGAACTATATATATACCAAAAGACGAGAGATTCGACTATCAATCCGAATATCAATATTCCAAAAATGCCGGCATTTTTATCTATACCCTCAAGGAAGGATGAAAGAGAGACAAGAATACCTGTATAATGCAGAATTACGATCAATCCCATATTCATTGACAATAATGACAGTACTCTATTTCCGTAGGTCAAATTTGGTAAATAAAAGAATGAAATATAAATTGCTACGCAAAAAAGTATTAAGGTAATTAGTTGTATCAGGAAAGAAATGACCATGGATAATCCAATGGTCATAAAGTATATAATTTTTAATAATTTCATGAAATCAAATAATTCAATTTTTCCAGATTAGAAACTACTTCATTTTATTCTTCCTCCAACGTTTGTGAAATCAGTAAATTGCGTTGGCCCGGGCCGGGTCACCACATCTTAGTTTGCCGGATCTTCTTAAGCCCGCCGCCACGCCCCTTCCGGTATCGTGATCTCGAACCGGGCACCCTCCCCCGGCTTCCCGGTCTCAGCGATCGCGATTCCCGTGATAGCAAGGATCTCGCGGGAGAGGAAAAGACCGAGGCCGGTGTGCTTTCCGAATCCCTTGGAGAACAACCGTGGCTTATCCTCATTGGGAATGCCGTTGCCGTTATCCTCGAACATAAGAACGAGCGCCCCGTCCTCTTCCCTGGTGGTGACCCGGATCTCCGTCATCGTCTCACCGCCGTACCGGAGAGAGTTATCTATGAGGTTGTAGAAGACTTTCCCGAGCAGCAGGTCGGCATAGATCTCAAGGTCATCCGGGATCGCAATATCCATGCGGACATTTTTTACCGGGAGAAGGGTTGACTTTTCGTTAAAGAATGGCCGGATTTTCTGCCATGCCGGGGTACCCACGCCGAGATCCTGGTAGTCGCGGGTGAACTCCAGTTCTTCCCGGAACCGCTCTGTGACCTCTTTGATGTGATCGAGATACCCGTGCAGGACAGTTTCATTTTTTTCGGTCCTGGCAAGTTCGATATAGAGGCCAAGGCCGGCGAGCTTGTTGAGCATGTCGTGCCGGGTGATATTCGAGAGCAGGTTCAGCTTCTTGTTCGCCATCTCGGTTGCCCGCTGCGCTTTCAGCGTGCCGGTCACATCGCGGAGTATGACGAGCCTCCCGCTCTTCTGGCCGACGCGGGAGGTGATCGTCCGGCAACGCACTTCATAATCGCGTGACAGTCCCTCGCGATCGGCCAGGGTGACCTGCCTTACCCCATCGTTACTGGTTTCATCGCAGGAGAATGTTTCCATGATTTCGGGAGGCAGGATTGCTGCTGCGGGATCGCCCACCTGCAGCATGCCCCTGTTGTTAACGATCTTCAGGGCTGCCGGATTGAAGTCGCTTACCCGGTTATTCCGGTCAAGGACGATGATCCCGTCTTCGATTGTCGTGAAGATGAGCGGGAATGCAATCGGGGCAATGGCGAAGAGCTGGAACCGCAGGATCCCAAGCGCGATGACAAGGCCGGCAAATGTGAAGGTGAACGGGGTGAAATCGAGACCAGGAACCGGGTTGAATCCAAAGACGTAACAGAAATTTCCGGCAAGCGGTACGACAGCGGCAAGGATCATGAGGACAATCTGCTGCCGGTAGATGGCCGGCGAGATGAAGAACCGGGATCCAATCAGGAATGCCGCGATGATGGAGACGAGGTACGAATATCCGGCATGAATCCAGAAGAGGGGACCATGAACGAAATTCCATACGATAATCCCGTTGTGTATCTCAGGGATATACGCCAAATAATAAAGGCCGGACGGGTTGATGACTGCAAGACAGATGTCGATGATCGGTATGACAAAGAGTGCTGCAATATTCCGGCGGTTCAGGATCTGATCCTGGCCCAGATATGAGAGGACAACAAGCAGCCATGCGACCGGGACCGTGACAATCCCCGGGTATTCGAGTGCGTTAAAGAGAAGATTGGTCTCCAGGTCGGCAGTTGCGAGCTGGCCTGCGTAACAGACGGTCCAGAGCGTAGTTGCACACATCAGCAGGATGAACGGTGGTATGACCGGGTCGTTCCTGCGCTTTAAACTGAGGATGGCCAGGAGTCCGGTGATGGTGGCTGAGAGCAGCAGCGGGGCGAGAAACGGTGAGTACTGTATGATCGTCAGGGCAGAATCTCCTTGATAGCGTGAGAGATGTTGGTACCTGCAGGATTTGGGTGTTGTGTTCTTATCCCAACGGTCATAAATTTCCGTACCGCAAGATCGCTTGTCATTACAGACTGATGTTTCCGTTCCAAGATCATCGCGACCTCTCATGAAAGGATCCTGTACGATGTAAACGATCATCGTGTGAAACCGGTCACAATCCTTCGGGAATTTACGGAAGACCGTCTGAAACCCGCCTTCTTAAAACCCATCTTTTTTCCATTTCGGGAATTGATAGCCGATCCGGAAAATAATCGTCTGCTGGAAAGCATCTGTTAGCGATCATTTTAAGGGTTGTTTTATACCGAATCCTGGCAATCAGTGGCCGATATGCCCGTATTTCAAAACCCGTGCACCGGAATTCGGGCATTTGCACAACCTTTTCTGCATTTTTCAAGCCCGGAGGACACCAGTCTCCGACGGAGAATGCAGCCATGGGGGTCTCTCGTTCTTCATATGGCCGGAGGGGCGATCCGGCCTGTCGGATCCTGGATCACCCGGTCAGAACGGGGATCCAAAACCCGTCTTTTTTCCATTTCGGGAACTGATGGCCGATCCGAAAAATAATCGTCAGCTGGAAAGCATCTGTTAGCGATCATTTTAAGGGTTGTTTTATACCGAATCCAGACAATCAGTGGCCGATATGCCCGTATTTCAAAACCCGTGCACCGGAATTCGGGCATTTGCACAACCTTTTCTGTATTTTTCAAGCCCGGAGGACACCCGTCTCCGACGGAGAAACACTATTTAGGAAGAGCTGCGTGCGAGGCGGGATCTGCCCCCTCTCCCAGGCTGAACCGGGTCGTTCCGGGATCCCCTCCGTCGCAGGCACTCCCGGGACGGGGTAGCTGCCCGGCAGATGATCCGCCTGTTTTTTAACAGGTAACCACAAAACTGCGATCCATGGAGGATCCTCCCTCACCCCCGGAGATCCGGCACATCTGCCCGAACTGCAAGAGGCCGGTTGCCCCGGGCTACAAGTTCTGCGAAGTCTGCGGGACGCGGATCCCTTCGCTGTACACCTGCAGCAAGTGCGGCACCCAGTTTGTTCACCTGACAAAGTACTGCGATGTGTGCGGTGCGCTCTTCGTCCCTAAAGAGATCCCGGAGCCGGAACCTGTTGAAGAACCAGAACCGGAAGCAGAGGAACTGGCGGAACCGGACGAAGAGGAGATCCAGGAAGAGGAAGAAGCGCCGGAGCAGGAACCGGAAAAGGAGGAAGTCCGGGAACCAGTGAAGAAAAAGCAACCTGGACGTCCGGCCAGAAAAATCCCGGAGCCGGAACCAGAGGAAGAACCTGAACCGGAAGAAGAGGAAGTTCCGGAACCGGTGAAAAAGAAACAGCCGAAACATCCTGCCAGGAAAATTCCGGAGCCGCAACCGGAGGAAGAACCGGAAGAGGAGGAAATACCGGAACCGGTGAGACCAAAGCGGCCGAAACAGTATAGCAAAGAGATCCGGGAACCGGCTACAGCGGAAATCTTACAAAAATACGGGGAAGGCATCCCGGATGACGAAGAGATCTTCACAGGAAACAAAAAGCAGGCGCAGGCAAAATCCCGTCGGGGCGCAATAAAAATTCTCGGTATCGCTGCCGTGCTCATCGCAATCCTTGCCGCCGTGTATCTCTTCGGGCTTCCGGCAATCACGGGATTATTCGCCGGCATCGTCCCGGCACCGGGGGAGGTCACCCCCACACCGGTGCCAACCGTGGCAACCCCCAACGTGACCCAGACAACGGCCTCCGGCGTTCTCGTCCCTCAGCCGACACAGACAATACCTTCGGGCCAGAAGTTCTACTTCGTCGTCCAGAAAAATCTCGTCACATCGCAGATCACGGTGACGTTCACCGGCAGTGCCAGTGCGGGCCAGGACAGCATCAGCAACGCGGAGATCAAGGTCACCCACCCGGACGGATCGATATCCTCGGGGGTAATCCTGCCCCTGAAGGGAATCATCGAGCTGACCTTTAACGGATCGAAAGGAACCGACCGGGTGGAAATTACGGCAAAGATGTCCTCCGGGCAGAAATACCGGGTCTATGACGCACTCTTCCCCGGCACGGCCTGAACGGTGTCGGTAACCTTCGGCAGTTCTTGTACCGTTTGCAGATCCAGCGGATAGTCAGCGCCCGGGATTACCGAGCCGTCGCCTGCAAGCCCGAGGATCCGGTCCTTCCCGACCCGGAAAAAGTGGAAATCCCCGCGGGGCGAGCGGGTCCAGAATTCCCGTACCGCAACATCGGTCTCCGGTACCTGCGCAATGTGCCGGATATCGCGGGCGTAGTTGTTCAGGATCTCGACCGGGTCGCTCTTGTTTGTAAGCGTCCGCTTCACCTTGATGAACGTGACATTATCGCTCGTGAAGAGGATGAAGTGGAAATTATCGTACCTGCCGTCGAATGCCGGGAGGACCTGCCCGCGTTTTGCCGCTATCTCGTATGCCTCCTTCAGCGCAAGGAGCGGACGGCGCCCGCGGGTCATAGTGCAATCTCCCGTTCACGGGAAGATCCCTGCGAGGCTTTTACAATCCGGAATTCCCGGATTGATAACCCCCGCTTCCTTCCGGTACTGCAGGAATGCTGCCTCCGGCACCCTGCAGCATTGCAGGCGCACGGTAGTTCCCCGATGAAAAATTCCCCGATCATTTCTAAAAAAAATCTTGGAATGGGAATACAAATCCTTGCTGGTGACTTCAAAAAAATTTTCAGCAAACTCTCACGAACCGGACAAACCGGGCACGGGACGGGCCCGGATCCGTCAGACGCGGGGCTGACGGGATCCCGGATCGCAAAAGAGCGCGGAAAAGACCCGGCAATGCGGGTGTTTCCCTCTGATGCCGGAGTACCGTGCGACGCCG
>Ga0116170_10004984_pt1 | contig 12018 bp, 9 predicted proteins | sample AD_JPNHW1_MetaG_FD_89797 | JGI IMG/M metagenome (GOLD analysis project Ga0116170, IMG submission 89797) | Active sludge microbial communities of municipal wastewater-treating anaerobic digesters from Japan - AD_JPNHW1_MetaG | ecosystem: Engineered > Bioreactor > Anaerobic > Digestate | place... | reverse complement strand
TGCTGCACGGGCGAATCCAGGGAGAGATCCGTTCCCAGCAGGAACTGGATCGGATCGACCCCCATAACGAGAGCAAGGACGAGGACAATCACAATACCGATTGCACCGATACCCCCCGCTGCGCCGCCCGAAACTCCCCTCCGGTCCTCGATATTCCCGCTTCTGGTACCTGTCCGCCACCTCATGACCAATTTCCCCCCGATAATGAGTATGCGTCTTTAAAAAATCCGGCAGGATATTCCGGTACACCCGTGTTACATTCCGCTCTTTTCATGGCGCAACACCAGCTCTGTGCAGAGTGCTTGATGCTGATCAATATTAAGTAATATCTTACTTGACCCCGTGATCCGGGAGTGGGATAACCAGACTGCCGGTAAAAAAGGGATCGGTTTTTTTTTTGAAACGGACCCGGCAGGGAAGACCATGGCTGCCGGATGCTTCAGATGTTATGCGCCGGTACTACGCTGTTTGCGGTATGCAGTGCCAGGGGCCGGGGCATCCCGATTTTGAGCGCTTCTTTCAGAACCTCGTCAACGGTGTCCACCGGCACGAACAAGAGTTCGTTACGGACATCGGGTGGCACGTCCTGCAGGTCCCGCTCGTTCTCCCGGGGCAGGATGATCTTCTTGATCCCCGCCCGGTGGGCGGCAAGGACCTTCTCCTTGATCCCCCCGACCGGCAGGACAGCGCCGCTCAAGGTGATCTCGCCGGTCATGGCAAGGTCCGGATCCGCGGTATTCCCGGTGATTAAGGACGCGAGGGCGGTAAAGAGGGTCACGCCCGCCGACGGCCCGTCCTTGGGGGTTGCCCCCGAGGGCACGTGGACGTGGATGTCGCTTGTCATGAAATTAAAGCCGTTCTCCGCGTTCGCGAGCCGTGACCGGATGAGGGAGAGCGAGATCGTTGCCGATTCCTTCATCACGTCCCCCAGCTGGCCGGTGAGCGTGAGCTTGCCGGTGCCGGGCATGAACGTGCCTTCGATAAAGAGGATCTCCCCGCCGACCGGGGTCCACGCGAGGCCGGTGACAACGCCGGGGACCGGCTCTTTTCTGGCCACATCCTGCCGGACCTGTTCCTTGCCCAGGACTGCGGGAAGCGTCTCCGCAGTCAGGACAAACGGCAGTTCCGCAGTGCCGGAGACGATCTTCTCGGATACATGGCGTGCGGCTTTCGCGATCTGTTTTTTCAGCCACCGGACGCCTGCCTCACGGGTGTACTTCCCGATGATCACCTTCAGGGCTTCATCGTCCACCCGGAATGTACCGGCATCGAGGCCGTGCTCTTGTAAGACCTCGGGGATCAGGTGCTCCCTTGCAATCGCGAACTTCTCGTTCTTCGTGTAGCCCGAGATCTCGATCAGTTCCATCCGGTCAAGGAGCGGAGGCGGGATCGTTGCAAGCGAGTTGGCGGTCGCGATGAAGAGTACATCGGAGAGATCGTAGGGAACCTCGAGGTAATGGTCAGAGAACGTATTGTTCTGCTCCGGGTCGAGGACCTCGAGGAGTGCAGCCGCCGGGTCGCCCGCGTAGGAGGTTGCCAGTTTGTCGATCTCGTCGAGGATGAAAACCGGGTTTCGGGTGCCGGCCTTCTGGATGCCCTGGATGATCCTCCCGGGAAGGGCCCCGACATAGGTCCGCCGGTGCCCCCGGATCTCGGCCTCGTCCCGGACGCCGCCCAGGCTGATCCGGACGTACTTCCGCCCGAGAGCCTCCGCGATGCTTTTTCCGAGGCTCGTCTTGCCGGTGCCGGGCGGGCCGGCAAAGAGGAGGATAGAGCCCTGCTTCTCGGCCTTGAGTTTCATGACCGCGAGGTGCTGGACGATCCGTTCCTTGACCTTCTCAAGCCCGTTGTGGTGGCTGTCGAGCACGCGCCGTGCCTCAGCGATATCGATGCTCTTCTTCTCCTCGGTTACCCACGGGAGATCGAGCAGGAGGTCAAGGTAATTCCGGATCACGGAACTTTCATGGTTCTGGTTCCCGCCGGTCTCGAGTTTTCTTGCCTCCGCGAGCGCCTTTTTGCGGACATCGTCCGGCATCTTCGAATTCTCTATCCGCTCGCGGTACCCACCCTCGCCTGCGGAGCCGTCGCTCTCGCCCAGTTCTTCCTGGATCACCCTCAACTGCTCCCGGAGCATCGCCTCGCGGTTCGATCTGCTCACCCGGTCGGTCACCTTTTTTGCCATCTCGATCCGGATGCCGATATCCTCTCTGGTCTTCATGAGGAGCTCAAGGAACGCGATGGAGCGTTCCCTGACCGAGACAGCCTCAAGGAGCGCCTGCTTCTCGGCAAGGTGGACCGGCAGGAATGGCATGACAAACCCCATGATCTGGTCGACCGTGTGCATCCGGTTGACCGGTTCGGTAAACCGTTCCGATCCTGAAAAACGGCTGCTCATCTCGTGAAGGGTGAGTTTGATATCCGCGAGGATCCTCTCCTTCAGCTCTTCTTCAAGATCCTGGATATCCATAACCGGCTCGTACCGGGCATAGAACCGCCCGTCTTTTTCGCGCGGCGATACGACCTTCACCCGCTGCACGACTTCCGCACAGATCACATACCCGTCATCTGCCGGCTGCACGAACGCGATATGGAACAAATTGCCCATCCTATAGAGCGATTCAGCGGTCAGTTCCTGGGGCCGGGTGCCGCTTTTTACGGTAAGACCGATAGCGTGTGCCGGGTCCTCGTCCTTCATTGCCTCCAGCAGGAGCTCGCCGGTTGCCCGGTCGACCTGGAATTTTGTCCGGCTCTCCGGGTAGACAACGATCTCGAAGAGGGGTATGACCATTTTCTCCGCGATGCCATCCGATTTTTCTGGTTGCATGGTTTCCTCATTCATTTAGTTCGAATTTACCTAACTAAAGTCCGGGACAAAAAAATTACCCGACCTTCTGCAGGATCCTGATCAGGAGATCCAGTTCGTGTTCATCCAGTGATGCGATCATGCGTTCAATCATCCTGTGCAGGGCGGCCTGTTCGGCCTGTGCGATTTTTTTCCCTTTGTCCGTCAGGCGGATATAGAGGATTCTCCCGTCATCGCGACAGGGTTCCCGGTACACGCACTCCATCCGGACAAACCTGTTGACCATCTCGGTGATCGTGGGTTTCGAGTTTTTCGTGATCTCGGCGAGCCTGCTGAACGTGACATCGCCCTGTTCATCGATGACTTTCAGGTACGCGATCTGTTTGACCGTCATATCCGAAAGCCCGCATTCGGAGAATATGGAACAGGAACATTCGTTCTTCATCGCGAGCAGGTGATTGAACAATTCCCGCAGATGCTCGTCCCTCTCCATCATACTCCGTTCCTTCGTTAGTTAGGTTTTACCTAATAATAAATATGGCGGTCAGGGTAGTTCCGGCGGTCCGCTTACCGGTACCTGCTTACCGGCGTTTGAGACCGCAGGATCCGAGGCCCTTCCCTGCGGATTGGTACCACGCAATCCCTTTTTACCCGCGAGGATTATTATGAACGTATGTTCGCGTACTCCCGCACGGTATCCTGTGTCGCATGTTCCGTTCTCGTGATCATCGCCTGCATGGCTGCCGGTTGCTCTTCCTCGCCCTCACCTTCTGCAGGAACGACACCTCCCGCATCCACAGGGGGAGGAAATACCATTTCGATCAAGAATTTTGCGTTCGATCCCCCGGCCCTGACCGTTAAAACCGGTACGGGAGTCACGTGGGTGAACAACGACGGGACAACGCACACCATCGTCTCTGATGAAGGATCCCCTGCTGCATTCTCTTCAGACACGCTCCCGGCCGGTGCTTCCTTCTCCTTTACCTTCACCCGGCCGGGGACGTACACGTACCACTGCTCGATCCACCCTGCGATGAAAGGCACGATCACGGTGCAGTAAAAAAACCCTCTTTATGGACCGGGAACCCTGACCGTGTTTCTGGTAGGTGCCGGGGATGCCCGACAGAGCATTGTCCTGACCTCCTTCCCGGTACGCCCGGCCCGGCCGAAGTCATCATCATGATTCAGGTGCAACCGGTCAATGATAAAAACAGATTAGCATCGGGACGGATACGATGACTCATCCACACCTGCCGGAACAACCGGATCCACCCCAGCCATTCCATACCCTTGCACAAGAAGAACTCTTTTCCCTTCTCGGAAGCGGCCCGGGGGGGCTGACTTCGGCACAGGCGCAGGCTGGCCTTGCCCGCTTTGGCACAAACGACATCTCCCGCATCCGCACATCGCCGGTCATCATCCAGTACCTCGGCCATTTCAAAAACCTGCTCGTGATCATCCTGCTCGTGGCTGCAGCGATATCCCTGTCTGTCGGGGAGATCACCAACGCGGCAATCATCGTCATCATCGTCCTTGCCAGCGTTACCTTAAACTTCTTCCAGGAATACAAGGCGGGCAATGCAGCGGAACTGCTGAAGCAGAATCTCGTCTCGAAAGCCGCCGCCCTCCGCAATGGAATACGAACGGAACTCGCGGTCACCGATCTGGTCCCGGGTGACGTCATCTTTCTCGCTGCAGGGGATATCGTACCGGCCGATGCCCGCGTGCTGGATGCCCGGGATTTTTTCGTCAACCAGTCCGCCCTGACCGGAGAACCGTTCCCGGCAGGAAAGACAGGAGGCCAAGAGGACACGGCAAAACCACTGGCCGAAGCCGGCAACTATATCTTTCTGGGCACATCGGTGGTCAGCGGCACGGCCACGGCACTGGTCACCCGCACCGGCATGGCAACCGGGTTCGGCCACGTGGCAAAAACACTGGTCGGGCGCCCTCCCGAGACCGAGTTCGAACGGGGATTGACCCAGTTCAGTTACCTGATGTCGAAGATCATCTTCATCCTTGTCATCTTTGTCTTTTTTATCAATGCGCTCTTCCGGCACGGGGTGCTCGAATCCCTCCTCTTTGCAGTTGCGCTTGCCGTGGGGATGACGCCGGAACTGCTCCCGATGATCCTCTCCCTGAACCTTTCAAAAGGATCGATTGCCATGGCGAAAAAAGGTGCGATCGTCAAGCATCCCGAATCGATCCAGAACTTCGGGAGCATGGACATCCTCTGCACCGACAAGACCGGCACCCTGACCGAGAACCAGATCGCCCTGGTACGCCATCTCGATCCAGAAGGAAACGACAGCGAGAATGTCCTGCTCTACTCGTACATCAACAGTTACTTTGACACCGGCCTGAAAAGTCCCCTTGACGAAGCAATCCTCAGGTTCAGGCATATCGATATCGACAGGTACCGGAAGGTCGACGAGATCCCCTTCGATTTCCAGCGGAGACGGATCTCGGTTATCGTCTCGGACGGCACCGGTCATCTTCTCGTAGCAAAAGGTGCTCCCGAAGAAGTGCTCCGTATCTGTTCGCAGCAGGACCGGGGGGGAGGAGCCGAACCCCTCACCGGTGCCGGAAAAGAGAGCATCAGTAAAATCTACGAAGCCCAGAGCGAACAGGGGTTCAGGACGCTGGCGGTCTGCTACCGCTCCATACCTGCCAGGCAGGAGCGGTTCTCTCCTGCCGATGAGAACGATATGGTCCTTGCAGGGCTCGTCACCTTTATCGATCCCCCCCGGGAGAGCGCCCGCGACTCGGTCCGGCTGCTTGCCTGTTCCGGTATCGAACTGAAGATCCTGACCGGCGATAACGAGCGGGTCGCAAAAAAGACCTGCGAACTGATCGGGCTTCCGCTCAAAGGCACCCTGAGCGGTGCCGAGATCGATCATATGGACGATTCCACCCTGTCGCGGGTGGTCGAGGACGTAACGATCTTCTCCCGCATGACCCCGGTCCAGAAGAACCGGATCCTGATTGCCCTCCGGCACAACGGCCACGTGGTCGGGTACCTGGGAGACGGCATCAACGACGCTCCCTGCCTCCGGGAGGCGGATGTCGGGATCTCCGTGGAAAACGCCGTGGACATTGCAAAGGAGTCCGCCGATATCATCCTTTTGAAAAACGACCTGCGGATCCTCAACGACGGCGTGCTCGAAGGCAGGCGGACGTTCGGGAATACCATGAAATATATCCTGATGGGGACGAGCTCCAATTTCGGGAACATGTTCTCGGTTGCCGGCGCCTCGCTCTTTTTAAGGTTCCTCCCGATGCTCCCCGTCCAGATCCTCTTGAACAACCTCCTCTACGATATTTCGGAGTCGTCCATCCCTGCCGATAATGTCGACGAGTCCTATACGAGGACCCCGAAAAAGTGGGATATGGAGTTCATAAAAAAATACATCCTGGTATTCGGGCCCATCAGTTCATTGTTTGACTTCATTACATTCTTTATCCTGCTCTTTGTCTTCAGTGCCGATGCCGCACTCTTCCAGACAGCGTGGTTCATGGAGTCGATCTGCACGCAGACCCTCGTGATCTTTGTGATCCGGACCAGGGTCGTACCGTTCTATACGAGCAGGCCGGGCCGGCTTCTTGTGTTCAGCACCCTCCTGATCGTGGCCATTGCCCTCGTCCTGCCCTTCACGGTGGCAGGCAGCCTCTTTGGTTTCGTCCGCCCGCCGCCCGCGGTCTTTGCGGTGCTGGCAGGGCTGGTTGCCGGCTATATCGTTATGGTTGAACTGGTGAAACTCTGGTTCTACCGGAAGTATTCAGTATTTATCGAGAGGAATGTCGTGCAACCGGTGTGCGCATAAGGAGATGACGGGGGAAACCGGGTACCCTGCGGGAGGGTACGCAGGGCGCTCCTTTTATGGTTCTCCCGGCAAGGCAGCCGGCGCGGCGGCCGGTGCGGTGCCCTGTCCGGTTCCTGCGGAATGACCGGGGCCGGTACTGAGAAGAATCTTCATACCCGATCGGGGCGTATTCCTGCACAGGAGCAGGAGCATGGAACACGGGGACCGGGCTTTTCATGACGCAATCATCGACTTTTTGCCGGATGCCACGCTTGTCATCGACCGTACAGGAAAAATAATCGCATGGAACAAGGCAATGGAAGCCCTGACCGGTGTCCCTGCGGAGGCCATGCTGGGAAAGGGGGATTACGAGTATGCCCTCCCGTTCTACAAGGCACGCAGGCCGATACTGGTAGACCTCGTCTTCATGCCCGGAGCCGAGCTCGGGAAAAAGTATGATTTTGTGGAGCGGATCGGCGACACGCTCGTTGTTGATATCTTCATTCCGGACTTCCGGCCGGGCGGGGTGTTTCTCTGGGCCAAGGCAAGCCCGCTGTACGATCCTGAAGGCAATGTCACCGGCGCCATCGAGACGGTCCGGGACATCACCGGCCGGAAACGGGCAGAACAGGAGATGGCAAGGACTTCCCGGGAGATGGCGGAGATCATCGACTTTCTGCCGGATGCCACGTTTGTCATCGATCGGGAGGGAAAGATAATCGCGTGGAACAATGCGATGGAGGCCCTGACCGGTGTCCCCGCGGAGTCGATGCTGGGGAAGGGAAATTACGAGTATGCCCTCCCGTTCTACAGGGAACGCAAGCCGATGCTGGCAAACCTGGTTTTCCAGCCTGACGCCGGGATAGAAAAACGGTATGACACCCTGCAGCGGATCGGCGACACGCTCGTTGTTGACATCTTCATTCCGGACTTCCGGCCGGGCGGGGTGTTCTTCTGGGCCAAGGCAAGCCCGCTGTACGATCCTGAAGGCACTATCACCGGCGCCATCGAGACGATCCGGGACATCACCGACCGGAAACATGCAGAACAGGAGATAGTCCGGTCCCGGCGGAGTCTTGCCGATATCATCAGTTTCCTTCCCGATGCCACCCTGGCCATCAGCCCCGACGGCGTTGTCATCACCTGGAACAAGGCAATGGAAGAACTGACCGGCATCCCCGCTGCGTCCATGATCGGGAAAGGGGACTTTGAATATTCCCTGCCGTTTTACCAGGAACGCCGGCCCATGCTGGCAGACCTCATCCTCATGCCGGGGTCCGAGGTGGAGAGCCTCTACACCCATGTGCAGCGGGAGGGGGATGTCCTGGTCGTGGACACGTTCATCCCGAACCTGCGGGGCAGGTCGGGCAGGTACTTCTGGGCCAAGGCAAGCCCGCTGTACGATCCGGAGGGCAATGTCACCGGTGCCATCGAGACGATCCGGGACATCACCGAGCGCCGCGAGATGGAAGGGCGGCTTGCCCGCTCGAATGCCGAACTCCAGATCGCCGCAGAGATCCAGAAGAGTTTCATGCCGGAGGTGATCCCCCAGATCGCGGGGTTCGCTATTGCAGCCCGGACCGTCATGGCAAAGGAAGTCGGGGGCGATTTCTTCGACGTGATACCCTTCGAGATCATCGCCCTTGACACGGGGACGCTCGGTCTTCTGATCGCCGATGTCTCCGGAAAAGGCGTGCCGGCGGCCCTGTTTATGGCATTATCCCGTATCGTGGTCCGGGTGAATGCGCTCTGGCACCGCGACCCGGCAAAAGCGATCTACGATGCCAACAATATCATCACCCGGGATGCAAAGTCCGGCATGTTCGTCACCCTTTTTTTCGGGACGCTCAACGAGAGGGACCGGACCCTGACCTATGTCAATGCCGGCCATAACCCCCCCATGGTATTCCGGAGCCGTGACGGTACCCTTGAGGAACTCATGCCCACCGGCATCGTGCTCGGTGCAGACGAGAACCGGAAGTATTCGTCCCGGACCATCCCGGTCGGTCCGGACGATGTCATCGTGATGTACACGGACGGCGTTACGGAATCCATCAATGCCCGGGAAGAGATGTTCGGGGAAGAGCGGCTCAGGGAGATCATTATGAAAAACGCCTCCTCCCCGGCACAGGAGATCCTTGAGCGGGTCCTGGCGGGGGTGCAGGAGTTCACGGGGGACATGCCCCAGTTCGATGACATCACGCTGATGGTGATCAAGGGTACCCGGTAAACGAGACCTGGCATATCCCTTTTGCTGTTCCCTGCGTGCGGAACGATTCTCTTTTGCAGGTACCCGGCCGGGTCCCGTGTCCCGGTGCAGCGGGGGTTCGGGACCGGTACTGGCGATGCGGCCGAACGGGCCTGCCTTTTTTCCTTATCCGCCCCTGCACCAGCCCCGCCCTCCCTGACCGTGTCGGGAGCGCGTTGCAATGCCCCGGCGCGAACCGGTTGATGGTGCCCTGCAGAGAGGCAATACTGCACAATACCCGCCGGGGAACCGGATCGCAGAAGGATACCGCGGCATAAAGACCGTCATCGTGACGGTCATGACGATTATACCCGGGGAAAAAACGTGGTTTTCTGGCCGGCACCCGTTCCCGCTTATCCGGGGTCAGACCGGGCCGGCATACCCGAATGCAGGTACTATTCCCGGTCAGTCGGAGTCCGGGGTCTTGTTCCCGCGTACCGTGAAGTAATTCGTAATATCTCCGGACCGGCCGTTGGGATTGGTGATCACGATATCCCATGCCCCGACCTTTGTGGTGTTGGGAAGATAGAACGTGCAGGTTACGCTTGAGGACGAGACATACTTGACCGTCGTGGCAGTAATACTGTCCTCTCCCGAATGGCGCAGGGTAGCCGTCAGGTTGGACATGAAATCGGATCCCGTGATCTCCGTTGATACGGATCCTCCCGCATATCCTTCCTCCGGATCCATTGCCTTGATGGAGGGTTTGGCAGTGGAGGTTGTCGTTGTCGCAGCCACTGCTGCAGTTGTAGTCCTTGCGGTTGTCCTGGTTGCGGCAGCGGTTGTTTCCGTTGTTATGGCAGCAGGTGCCGCAGTGGGTACCGATGAAACGGTAACGTGCGAAATTTTTACCGTGTACACCTTTTCCATAACCGCACGCGATGATACCTCGGTCCTGGAGTTTTCGCGGTATCCCCACGATCCGTCGGTGTTTTTGTAGATGAGCGCCCGGGAATAGGAATCGCCTGCGGAATCGTACCCGATCACCAGCCATGCGGGGGATTCGCCTGCCGTGGCACTCCGTACTATGTCGCCTTCGGTATACAGCGGGGCAATCGTTGTCGCAGCGGCAACGGCATCTGACGTGCTGCCGGAAGCGGCCTGATCCGAACTGTCCGAACAGCCGGTCAGGCATACCGCGGTGACAAGGAAAATACCCAGTACGATAAGGATCTTTGCTGAACGTTCCATGCACAATGATCGGTCTGGCGGCTATTAACCATTGTTGCTCCAAGGAACTTTTTCTGACCGCGGGTATGGCGGTCTTTTCGGTCCTGCCCCCGCTGCTGTGGCATCTTCCGGCTGCCGGTGTGCCCGCCCGTACGCAAGGCACGGTTTCTGGCTCGGGCAGTGGCGGGGCAGCACAGCGCATCCCCGCCCCCGGAGGCGCAGGGCTGGCACGGGGAAGGCGGTCCTCAAAAAAGGGGTTTTTTGCGGGGGGAGTACTGACCGATGAGCGGGCACCTGCGGATTATCTGCCGGTTATCTCCTTTGTACTGGTGATGTCAGCCTGTGCCGGGAGTGTCCCCGCGCCGGGCGGGATCGGGGATGCCCCCCATTGAGACGTACGGGAGAGTGACCCGTACTCCTTTACAAAAAAAAGCCGGCCGGGCGGATGGCATACAAAAATACCGGGAAATATCCCGGGCAGGGAATTCCGGTTATATCGTTATCTTCCTGAAGAGGAATGCCCCGATGACCGTCATTGCAAGGCTAAAGCCGCCGATCACGGCAAGACAGACCACCGGGCTTATCTGGGATACGCCGGTCAGGCCATACCGTATCCCTTCCACCCCGTACGTGAGGGGATCGAGAAGGGTAACCGGCACAATCCAGGCAGGTAACGAGCTGATGGGGAAAAGCGCCCCGGACAACCCGAATATCGGGAAGATGACAAAGTTCATGATCAGCTGGAACCCGGTCATGTCCTCCATCCTCGAGGCTATGGCGATGCCAAAGGCGGTAAACGAGATACCGATCAGCACCATGAACACCAGCGCAAGCAGGAACCCGGCTGCGTCTGCGACCCGGAGCCCTATGAAGAGGGAGAGGACGAGGATCATGAACCCCTGCAGGACCGCAGTCGTCGCCCCGCCGGCCGTCTGGCCCAGCATGATCTCCAGCCTCGAGACAGGCGCAACGAGCGTCTCTTTTAAGAAGCCGAACTGCTTGTCCCAGATGATCTGGATACCGGAGAATACGGACGTGAACATGACGCTCATCGCGACCATGCCCGGGACCAGGAATACGATATAATTCCCGCCAAGCCCGGGCAGCTGGACTACGGAGTTCAGGCCGAAACCCAGGAAGAGCAGAAAGAAGAGCGGCATGCTGATGCTGCCGATGATACGGCTCTTTGACCGGACGTACCTCAGCATGTTCCGGACCCAGATGGTATAGATGATATCCATGGTCTAGTGCCTCATCATTTTTATGTGCATGCGCATGTTCTCCTTCTGGCCGGCTTCCTGTTCCCTGATAGTCTTCCCGGTAAAGGAGAGGAAGACATCCTCGAGCGTGGGCTTGTGGATGGTAATCGACGTGATCGGGACCTGGCGGGAGTTGAGGAGCGTGACAATGCTGCTGACGTACCGGTCGGCATTTTTCAGGCCTACGACAACGTTATCGTTGTGGGTCTCCACCCGGCCGACCCAGGGTTCTCTCATGGCTGCGGCAACGGCTGCCGGGTCGGGGGACCCGATGGTGACGAGATCCCCGCCAAGCCCGTCCTTGAGGTTTTTCGGGGTATCGATGGCGATGATCTTTCCATGGTCGATGATGGCCACCCGGTTGCACAGCCGGTCCGCTTCTTCCATATAGTGCGTCGTGAGGATGATCGTGATGCCTTTCTCCTGTGCGAGCGTGGCGATGTACTGCCAGAGATGGTTGCGGGTCTGCGGGTCGAGGCCGAGCGTGGGTTCGTCAAGGAAAAGGACCGCAGGGTGGTGGAGAAGGCCGCGGGCGATCTCGAGGCGCCGGCGCATCCCGCCGGAGAAGGTCTTGACAATATCATTTCTGCGGTCATTGAGTTCAACCAGCGTGAGGAGCTCGGTGATCCGCTGGTTCCTTGTCTCTTTGGGGATCCGGTAGAGCCGGCCATGGAAGTCCATATTCTCCCACGCGGTCAGTTCCTCGTCAAGGCTCTGGTCCTGGAAGACGATGCC
>Ga0116170_10004982_pt1 | contig 12020 bp, 8 predicted proteins | sample AD_JPNHW1_MetaG_FD_89797 | JGI IMG/M metagenome (GOLD analysis project Ga0116170, IMG submission 89797) | Active sludge microbial communities of municipal wastewater-treating anaerobic digesters from Japan - AD_JPNHW1_MetaG | ecosystem: Engineered > Bioreactor > Anaerobic > Digestate | place... | reverse complement strand
GGATCTCCTCGAAGGCGCGTTCGAGCCCGGCCACCCCCACCAGGTCGTCCAGTTCGTAGCCTTTTTCCTGAGTGTAGAGTTCCCGGCTTTTTTCCGGGATTTTCCCCATATACCCGGTCAGGTGCCCGGTTTCGCGTCCGAAGGGGTAGATACGCTGGAAGGTGGGTTCGATGAGCAGGCCGGGCAGGAGCACGAGACGTTCCATGAGCGGGGTGATCTGTTCGAGCGTGAGGTTGGTGGCCAGGGGGATCGGTTTCCATCGGTCGCGGTTGGGGCGTTCGCGCTTGTCGCCGGAGGCGCGTTTTTTCGGTTTTTCCACAATTTCGGCGGCGGTCAGGGTACGGGCCTCGGGCACCAGGTGGGCCGGGCAGACGCTTCGCACCGCGTCGAGGGTGTAGGCCAGGTCGGCTTCCTGGTTGTCGAACGGACTGATGGAGAGGTTGAAACGGGTCACGCTGTGGGCGATGATCTGTCCATTGCGGTCCACGAGGGCGCCGCGGGGCGCGGGGATCGAGACCTGGCGCAGGTAGTTCTGCTCGGAGAGCTCGGCCAGTTGCTGGCCGCGTCCGACGGTCAGGTAGGTGATGCGCAGCACGAGGAATCCGAATCCGATGAGGACCAGGAGCACCAGCACGGCCACGCGCAGGAAGAAACTCTTGTTTTCCTGGACTGTTTTCTGCTTGTCGCCAAAAAAATCGGGGGGGGACTGGGGTCCTTGATAGAGAGGCATGCCGGATTCCTACGGAGTGGTGAGGCGCCGCGCCGGCTTGGGGGCCGTCGGACGGGCGCCGGAGCAGGGGACTATTGTGGGCTTTTCTGATGGGTTCCAAAGATCAGGCCGTCTATCTCCCACAGCAGGATGGACCACAGGGTCCCTCCCAGGATCAGGTACAACATGATGTCCCATGTCGAGTGGCTCATGACTCGCATGATCGTGTTGTGGAACCACATTTCGTCCCACTTGACCGCCGCCAGGAAAAACGCCAGGGGCAGCAGCACGAGGCCCAGGAAACACAGGGGATGCAGAATGCGCCACCAGAGGCGCGAGCGGAATCCCAGTTCGTGGTCGAGCACCTCTTTGCGTTCGCGTTCGGCGCTGACAAAGGGGTACTGATTCAGAATCCGCTCGATATCGGCCAACGGGGCCAGAACGGGCCAGGGGTTTTTGAGGCTCTCGTTCTTGATTTCGTCGAGCACCAGCAGGTCGGTCGGGTCTTCCATGGCCACAACGAGCCGGTCGTCTTCGGCCAGAAGCGGCACGCAGCGGTGTTTCTCCGCATACGAATGGGGGATGCACTTGAGCACGTCCCCGGAGACGTTGACCCCCCCGATATCCACCACCTCGTAACGGAATTTCGATTGCAGGAATCGGATTCTCTCCTCATCGGTGATGAGTTGCATATCGAACAACACGCGCCCCACGGGTTTGTCCAGGCTGCTTTGCATTGCCCGGACGGATCGCAGTTGTTCCTCGGAGATCAGGCCATCCTCCCGAAGAAGTTCTCCCAGGTCTTTACTTGGCGCCAGCAGTTCCATTCCGAACGCTCCTTCCCTTCGGAACCGAAGGGTCAGGAATCCCACTCGCCAGCGAGCGGTTGTTCGCAACTTGATGAAATACCGACTGCTTGTGTGACCTCCCGCGACCGGTTGGGTTTCGCGTGCGCAAGACGCCGCCTGTCGCCGAGACCGGTCTTTCTCGCCTTCTTCAGATTCCGCGTACCGCACGGTATCTCCATCTAAATTATCATTTCAAGAGGGAAGGGGTGTCAAGACAATTTGGTGGGCCGAATGGTCTTTCGCGGCGTATGCTTGTCCCCGAATTCTGTCAAAACGGGAAAAACAGGCGGGGCCGGGTCTCTGGATTTTCAGGCGGACGGGAGAGGCGCGGAAATCCTGGATAACCGGAAAGTTTCCGCGTCTCCGGAGAAGGGCCGGTTGGGAAAAGGGCCCGCAGGCCTGCTGACACGGGGGAATGGCGGGTCCGGTGGGCGGACGGCAGGGGGCCGGAGGCCCGTCCGAGGAGGCGGCAGGGGGGAAACGGGCAAAGTCCGGATATCTCAACGGGTCGTGAGGAGTCGCATCCGATGTCGTTTTCTCTTGTTTTCGACCTTTTTTCGTGCCATTCTGGGGGGCGTTGGAACTTGTTGCCCCCACGGCGTTCTCCACGCCGATTTTGTTTGACACAATGTTGCGGCTTCGATAGTAAGAGAGTGAACGCTTGTGGCTTGTCCGCGTGCTGTAAGGTGGACGGTGAGCAGTTTGAACGAAAGAAGGTTTCGCGCATGTCGTTTCGCCGGTTTTTTTGCGAGGAAAGGTGGGGGGCCGCAGCCGTCTCACTGCTGATTCTGGCGGGGTTGCTGTTTAATGTATCGGTGGCGAACGCGCAGCTTGGGGATGCAATGGTCGCAAACCAGGATGCGATGAACAATGCGGGCGGGACCGCACAGATCGGTACGGGCGCGGCAATGGGCGCGGCCCGGGGTGTTGCGGGGGGCGGACCGGCTGCCGCTCCAGCTGTGGCTCCGGCGCCCGCTCCAGTTGCAGTTCCGGCGCCCGTTCCCGCGGCTGCTCCCGCCGGGGGAGCTCCGGGGGCCGCTCCGGTCGGAGGCGCTCCGGACGCGGCGGGCGGCATGGCGGGGGGCGATATGTACAGCATGGGCGGCACGATGATGCGGGCGCCCGCGCCGCTGCCGACGACGGCCAAGGTGAAGGCCGGTCGGCGCGTGATTGACGCGCTTTCCTACCGGATGCAACCAAACAAACTCAATGTGCTCGATGATGTCCGCGATGTGACGGTGATCGATTCGAAAAAGAAGGATTATCAGAATGCGGCGGTTGGACAGCCCTCCCTTTCCGAGTATGTGGACGGCAGTTCGTTCGGGGTGATGCAGACGAGCATCGGGATGTTGAACGCGGCCCAGAAGATGGACCCGTTGAAGTTCTTCGGCGTGGTGGTGCTCTCCACGGAACCGAGCAGCGTTCTGCCGACGTTGCGCCAGCGGGTTCAGGCCCGGGACCGTTACGTGTACAAGAGCGAGGGGGACGATTTTACGGGGTGGGCCAAGCGTTTCCTTCAGGATTTCCGCAAGATTCCCGAGGATCCGGCCAAGTCGGGCGAGTTTTTCGCCTTGTATCTGCCCGCGCCGCCCGATCCGCCGGCCATGCCGCCGCCTCCGATGCCGACGTGGAAACCGCCGGTGTACAAGAAGCAGGCTCTGGACCGCGCGATTGACGCCTACATGGCGCAGGGCGCGATGGGGGCGCAGCAGGGGATGGTGACGGCGGAGGGGGGCGCTGCCGCGCCGGACCCGCGCAAGGCGCAGCTGGACCGCCTGAAGGAAATCAAGAAGCAGTTGAAGGACAAGGACTTCCGCGATCAGTTTATGGCGCAGTATGGCCAGGCGGGGGCGGCGGGCGTTACCGCTCCCACCATGCCGGGGATGGGGATGGGGGGCTACCCGGGTGCGGGAGGTTATTCGGGTGGGATGCGGAGTGGGGGTTGAGAGGTGTCTCTGAAGTGGCGGACCGCAGGCGTTCCGGGGTGATGGGGCGTTCGGTCTTTGTTGTGTGCAGGGGAGGCTTCGCGAGGCGGGCGCCTTGCGGGGTGAAAGTCGGGGCTCCGCATCTGGAAGAGATGGGCGCTCTTCGGACCGTTGCGGGGCCTGTTTTTATGTGTAGCGCTTCGCGGGGTGAGGATTCAGAAACAGAAACGGACTGTTGAAGGACTCATGGCGACGACAAAGAAACCAACTCAGGCGGATGAAATTCTGGACGCGGCCGAGCACGTGGTGGCGCTGTGGATGGAGTTTCGAAAGTTTTTCCGCAAAGCGTTTACCAGCGACCCGATCACGTCGGCGGAGGAGCAGACCTTCCTGCGCGTCAAGAGTGACATGTCGCGTTATCAGCGGATTTTGAACCAGCGGGTGCCGGCGGGTTTCAAATACGGCCACAAGCGCATCACGGACATCATGGCCAAGTCCATCAGCATCGCAGCCCTGCGCGAGCAGCCGCTGCAGGACAAGAAAAATCTCTACGCGCTCTGGCATGAATCGTATGTGGCATTGCAGAATCTGCTCGGGGTCCTCGACGTCATGCGCGAGGGGCACCCGGTGAAGTTCGAGACCGCAACGGCGAAGAAGACGGGTAATGTCAAGGCGGACCTGGCGTCGAGCTCCGGCAAGAAGAAGGGTGAAGGCGCCGCCAAGACGGTCAAGGCGATCATTGCGTTGGCTGTCATCTGCGCGGTGGCCTATTATTTCCTGGTGATGAACAAATAGTGGCAAATCTGAAGCCTTGAAGGAAGTGCGTCAATTCGCCGCAATCAAGATCCCTACTGGAGGATATTCATGCAGATCCACACCCCCGTGTTCCGTCGTTCGCTTCTTGTTTTCCTGGCGTTTTTCGTCCTGGCCGCCGGTTTGAGCGGTTGCACCAAGAAGCGGGCCAGCATGGCTCATACGAAGGCGAGCAAGCTTGTGGCGGAAGCCCGGGAACGGGATGCCGAAAAACATGCGCCCGATCTGCTCAAACAGGCGGAGGAAAAAATCGGCGGCGCTCAGCAGAAGTTCGACGGGGGCGATTTTGCCACGGCCCTGATCGAGGCCAAGGCCGCCTGCGACAGCGCCAAGGCTCTGCTCGATCAGACCGAGCAGATGCAGGCGCGCGCCCGCAAGGCCGACGCCGACAAGGACATTCAGGCCGCCAACGATAACGGCGAGACCGGCTCGGAACAGTTCAACAAGGCCAACGAGTCCAACACCAAGGCGCAGACTTACCTGGACAAGGGCAAGTTCACGAAGTGTACCGACGCCTGCAACATCGTGCGCGACAACATCAATGTGGTTCTGGCGCCGCGGCGCGAGGCGGCCGAGAAGAAACTGAATGAAGTGACCGATTTCGAGAAGATGCTGGTGGAAAAACTGCTGGGGCCGGAAAAGGCGCCCAACGAAACCACCGCGTTTGAAACCAAGTTCAAGGAATACGCCGGCATGGTCAAGGACCGCAAGTATGTGGCCTCCGAACCGGTGTATGAGGAAGTCAAGAAACTGGCCGCCGAGGCGGAAGCGGTGGCCCTGCGCAAGCTGGGAACCGAAGAAATCCAGAACCTGACGCAGAAACTCCAGCGCGCCGAGTCGGTCGAGGCGAAAATCTACCATCCGACTGTGCAGACGGAGTGCCAGGCCGACTTCGACGCCATGGTGAAGAACGTCGAGGCGAAAGAGTACCGCCAGGCGCTCGCTCAGGCCGAAGTGCTGCACAAGAAACTCGATTCGCTCATCCTCGAGAGCCGCCGCTCGGGCGCGCAGGATCGTTTGACCAAACTGAAGGCCCGCATTGACAAGTTGCAGACCGAGAAGGTCGAGCAGTATCTGCCCAAGCGCCTGGAGGGTATTCTGGCCATGCAGGCCAAGGCGGGAGAAGAGTTCACGACCGACAAGTTCGACGAATGCAAGAGCAGCGCCGATGAGGGATTGCAGACCGCCGATGCGCTGATCCTCGATTTCAAGCGCGAAGTCGAGCGGGAGATGCTTGACGCCGAGACGAAACTGGGGCAGGCGGATACGTTCCTGAAGAAAATGGCCACCATTTTCGAGCAGCAGTCCTCGGACGGCGCCGATCCGCTCGACAAGGCCTTCGAGCAGAAGAAGATGAGCCGCCGCGTCGAACTCGAAGAGATCGCCAAGAATGCCGAAGTGCAACTGGCCAAGGCCAAGACCTTCAGCGAGGGCGAGGCTTTCAGCAGCGCCATCGAGACCTCGCGCCTGGTCAGCAATCGCGCGGGGCGCGTGGTGCATGACGTCTATCAGGTGGTGGCGCACAATACACTGCTGGAACTCTCCAAGTCGGTTTCCGACACCGAGGCCGACGGCGCCGCCGAGTTCGCGCCGGTCGAGTTGGAAAACACGAAGAAAACAATGGCGGACGCGCGTCAGATGATGCGCGATCAGGATACGAAGGAAGCGCAGGCCGGGCCCGACGCGCCTCTTTCGCCCGACGCTTTCCAACCCGCTATGGCGAAGATTTCCGAAGCCCGGACGGATCTCGAGACGGTCTTCTACCAGATGAAGGAGTCCATCAGCGGCAAGATCGCCGAAGCGCGCAACGCCATCGGGGAAGCCGAAGGCAACCAGGCCAACGTCCATGCCATGGGCGCTGTGACGACGTCGCGTCAGGTGTTGCAGGAGTCCGAAAGTCTTCTGGCGAATGGCAAGCATTACGCGGCGGCCCGCAAGGCCGAGGAAGCGCGCAAACTGGCCCTCGAGGCGAGCGTCAAGGCGATTCGCAACTGGGCCGAACAGGAAATGACGGGAGCGAAAGAGGAGTTGCGCAAGGCGGTTGAGGCGCAGGCCGACCAGCACAACGCCAAGCGTTATCAGGAAGCGCTGAGTCAGATGGCCGCGGCGGAAGATTTCTTTGCCACGGCGGCCCGGACCGCCGATCTGGCCGAGGCTTCGCAGGCCTTCGGGCGCGCCAAGGAAAAAGCCGCGGAAGCGCGCAAGCAGGCCGAGGAGGTCCGCATGGGCCGCCTGACCGAAAGCCGCGAGACCATCACCACCGCCAAGCGTTTTGGCGCGTGGGAGCACGACTACCCGATCCTGGTGCAGTCCATCACGCTGGCCAAGCGGTCGTTCGAGGCCATGCAGGCGGGTGAGTACGCCAAGTCCAACATGCTGGCCGACGAATCTGTCCGTCTGGCGAAAGAGGCGACGACGCAGAGTCAGCGGACCGAGCACGCACAGCAACTCGACAAGGTGGACCAGCAGGTCAAGCAGGCGCTGGCGGAAGGGCCGGTTTATTACAAGCGCGACGAACTGATCGCGCTGGTGACGCGTCTGCGCAGTGTCCGCGACCAGTACTCGCCGGAAAAACACGAAGACATCAGCGTTCAGATTTCGGAACTGGAAAATGAATTGTTCCGCTTGGCCCAGAGCACGCCGGAGGTGTTCAACCAGTCGTTGACCAAGGAGAAGGCGCGCTTCGAAGATCTGGACAAGCGCGGCGCGCGCGAGTTCGCGGACAAGCAGATGGAAAAGGCCGGCTTCCTGTTGCGTCATGCCGATCTGGACTTCCGCAACAAGGCCTACGAGTCCTCCTACCGCAACCTGAAAGGGGCGGAGCAGTTGTTGACTTATGTCGAGGAGCGCTACGCCTCGCACGATTTCGCGGTCAGCGCGCTGGATCTGATGAAGGATTTCGAGACCGCCTTGCGCCAGGTGGACCTGCTTGTTCAGATCCCGCGGGCGCAGTTCAACCGTCTGTATGAACTGGATGACACGAACCGGATGGGCGGGGCGGTGCTGGCGGGAGTGGACCTGCCCGAGTTCCGCCGTCAAATGGAGGCGGTTCTCAAAAAGAGTAAATCGCTCGAGTATCCCCCGGCCATGGCGGAGATCTATGCGCGCTTTGCCGAAATGATCGAGACGGCGGACCGCGCCTCCTCGAATTTCGAGAAATTCACGATCATCAACCACTTCAGCAAGAAGGAAGGGCAGCAGATCGTGAACAATGCGTTCAGCCAGATCGAGAAGGCGAAGAAGATGCGGGATGGTGTGGCGGATGATCTCGAGAAGAAGGGTCTGCTCGAGCACCTGGCCCGGGCGCGCCGGCTGATGGGCAAGTAAAAACCGCGCGAAGTCGTTCGCGAGAGTGAAGGAGTGGTGGTCCCATGTCATTTTTAGGCAATTTTGCCCTGAACCCCCCGCGCATTGCTGAACTGATTACGATCACGGCGATCGTGCTGCTGGTGCTTTACGTGTTCTACCGGTTGAATTTTTTCAAAAAAGACTGACCCGCCGCGCGCCGCTGGGCGGACGCGAGACGATGGAGTGAGGCAGACCCGTGCTGAGCAAGAAGAAAATCAAAGAGATCGAAGAGAAGATCGCCCTGTGCAAGGAGTACACCCAGCGCTGGGCCATGTTCTTCAATTTTTTCGGAGACGGCTTCGAGGGCCGCAAGATCACGGCCGAGAACGAGGGCAAGTTCTTCCAGTGTACCACCGATCTGTCGCGTCGTGAGTTCCGCCTGTCCTACTTCATGGCGGAGGACTTCACCCGGGGGAGCGAGATTCTGGAAATCCTGAGCATGGCCGTGAGTCTCAATCATATTCACGAGATGAGCGAGGCGCAGTTCGCGAAGTTCCAACTCGCGTGGCATCAGGTGTTTATCGCCCTCAACAAGTGCCTGGGCCGCCTCATGCAGCAGTTGCCCGAAGAGGATGAAAAAAAAGAAGGGCAGTGAGCCCCTCCGGCGGGCCTGTTCCCTCTGATGTGCTGTAAAAACCCCCTTATCCGCCCGTTCGCTCACCGGGCGGATATTTTCTTTTTGACTTTCCCGCAACGCTTTGGGATGATCCACCCTTTGAAGACGTGGGTGCGGTGGTGTCCATGCCGGACCGGTGCTTCAGGACGGCCCCATTGCTTCCCGATAGAGACAGTTCAGACCCCGCCAGAGGAGAGAAAACACAATGCCACTCGTACCAATGAGACAAGTTCTGGAAGAAGCCGCCAAGGGCGGTTACGGCGTTGGCGCGTTCAACGTCAACAACATGGAGCAGATTCAGGCGATCATGCAGGCCTGCAAGGAAACCAAGTCGCCGGTCATCATTCAGGCCAGCCGCGGCGCCCTGAAGTATGCCAACATGATCTACCTGGAAAAACTCATGGAGGCCGCCGCGATCGAGAATCCCGAGATTCCCATCGTCATGCACTTGGACCACGGCAACAGCCTGGCCACCTGCAAGGAAGCCATCGCCCTGGGCTTCACGTCGGTCATGATCGACGCTTCGCTCGAAGCCGACGGCAAAACCGTCGCGTCCTATGAATACAACGTCGAGACCACCCGTTCGGTGGTCGAGTACGCCCACGCCCTGGGTGTCACGGTCGAGGCCGAACTCGGCGCGCTCGGCGGTATCGAGGACGGCCACGGCGCCGGCCTGGCTGCCGACGACACCGAGCACCTCACCAACCCCGAGCAGGTGGTGGATTTCGTCACCAAGACCGGTTGCGACGCGCTGGCGGTGGCCATCGGCACGAGCCACGGCGCCTACAAGACCATGCGCTTCGACAAGAACGGCAATGCCATGCCCCCGGCGCTGGCGCTCGACCTGATCACCGAGATCGTCAAGAAACTCGACGCGGCCGGTTACAAGAATTTCCCGCTGGTCATGCACGGCTCGTCGAGCGTGCCGCAGGACCTCGTGGCCATCGTCAACAAGTTCGGCGGCGCCATGAAACAGTCCATGGGCATTCCGATGGCTGACATCAAGGTCGGTATCACGCGTGGCGTGCGCAAGATCAACGTGGACACCGACGGTCGTATCGCCATGACGGGCGCCATCCGCAAGATGTTCGCCGAGAAGCCCGAAGTGTTCGACCCGCGCACGTACCTGGCTCCCGCCCGCACGGCCCTGTATGAACTGATCAAGGGCAAGGTGCTCGACTTCGGCCAGGCCGGTCACGCCGCCGACTACGCCCCCATGACGCTCGAAGACGCCAAGAAGAAGTGGTACGGCGGCAAGAGCTCGTGCGGGTGCTGCTGCTGCGGCTGAGATTGATCGGGAAGTGCGGGTCTCTTGAGACACGCGTTTCGGTTATCAGAATGAACAGGCTCTCTGGAGAAATCTCCGGAGAGCCTGTTTGTATAGAGGAATGAGGGGATTCCGGCGGGCCGGCGCGATTACCGGACGGACAAAAGACGGGGAGAGAGTTGTTACCCCCCAAGACTCCCCACTCTCCCTGAGCCTCTTGGAGGATGTCAAATCCCGGTAGAAGAGGATGGCTCTCGCAGATTTTCCATCAGCAGGTCGTACTGACGGAGATCGCGGGCTTGGAGTTTCTGAAGCATTTCCCGGGTTGGACCGGCGCTTTCAAAGAGAACTGCCATATTGAGATAATAGATTCTTTCAGAAAAGATCCGCTCCAGACCGGTGGGCTTTCGGTGGGCCTGATTGCGGGTATGGATTTTTTCGAAATAGGTCCGTTCCAGACCGGTGGACTTCTCCGGCGTCTGGTCGAGTTCGTTCGTCAGGGTTTTCAGGAAGTTCAGGGCGTTTTCCGCGTTCTGTATTTCCAGGGACGACTGGGCCTTGGGCAAAATATACTGTTCCACGTAAGCCCGCTGGACTCGGCGCGACTCTTCCAGGATTTCAGGGCCGGTTTTTCCCTGGAAGTCGGGAATCAAGCCCCGGTAAGAGGCTTCCCGGCTCATCGCAATCCAGTCAAAAGTCATGAGATCCATCGGCAGTTCTGACCCGAAGGTTCCCGATTTCCGGTATTTCTCCAGTGCCAGGCGCGCCTGTTCCTTCAGGGCGGGATCGGAGAGGTTGGCCAGAATCCGCACATACGTGTCGAGGCCTTTATTCACAGTGTTGGAGAAAATCAATCTTTGCCACGCCGTGTAACAGGTTCCGAGTTGTGCCGCGGCGAGCAGGGTCTCCGCATTTTCAAGCGCGTCCTTTTCCCGGTGTTCCTCGAGCAGAATCCGGGCGTCGAGGGCGACGAGAGTGGCCGTCCGGTTAATGCGCCTCTCGGAGTCGGTGTCAAAGACGAGGGAATCCGTTCCTGGACTCCTCTTGGGAATAATCCAGAGTTGAATCCGGTAGTCTGGCCGCATCACAACTTCGCGCCAGGTTTTCAGAAGGGGCCGGACCGGTTCGAGGCGGGGACGCCACTCCAGTAACGAAGGGGAGCGGGGGGCGGTTGTGCTTGTCCCCACAGAAATGGTCTTCTGCGTTTCCTGCCAGGCAAAGGCCAATTCCTCCACCGCTTTCCCGGATACAGCCCACTCGCGGTCGAACGCCTGGACCGCCTCGATTGTTTCGGAGGAGAAGGAGGGGATCTGAAGTATCTCCGGGGGGATCGTGACCTTTTTGTTGTACCACCGCTCAAAATCGGCCCTCAATGCCGGAGACATGTTTGAGAAAATCCGATGCTCGCGGTAACGGCAATAACCCAGAAAGAGTCCGAAGAGGAGCAGGAGAATTGTCCCCACCGTCAGAGAAAAGAAAAAAACAAGGCGCCTGAGGGGGCGGGGGCGGTCGGGTTTGGAGGACACGGGGGGAATCAAGAATTCAGACACGATAATCCCTTTTATTCGGAAAGTCTTCCGCGTTTTCAAATTATCGGGATGGGGAATTGCCGGATTCCGGATTCCGCGCGGTGTCCCGACTCTTTGACTCGGGTCGTGGAAAATCCTTTGCGAAAAATGTGTCTGCATCGTCGCTGAAAGCCGCAGTTGGAGATTCCAGCCACGGCTTTCCTTTCAGGCGGGCGGGACGCCCGCCCTCCATGCACCGCCCATTTTTTATGGGAGAAAGCGGTTCCCGGGACCGCCAATCTCCTGATTGGCGTAGTCAAATCCCTCACCCTAAAGGTGAAGGAACCAAAACTGTTTTCTCGCCATAACACAAGAACAAAAGACTCGTTTTCTGTCCTCGACTGCGGTTTCCAGGATAAACGAATGGATTTTTTTCTGGTATAGACTCTTTCCCGTCATTCCCGCGCAAGCGGGAACCCAGGGCCGGGGTGTATCGGGTTGATTTTTCTTCCATTTCTCGCGTCGTTCACGTGACTCTGTATCCCCGCATTCGCGGGGATGACGACTCTGGAAAGTCGCCTTGTGGATACTGAAGATTCTTTTGGGCAAATGCTCTATCTGCGGATTACGCGGTTGGGGGCGCCGGGTTCCAGTGTGCGCGCAGAAGCGATTCAATCTCCTTCGCCCCTCAGACTTTTCATCAGCCTCTCATATTGCTGGCGAACCTCGGCTTCGTTCTTCTGAATTTTTTCAAAATCCCCAACCATGCGGTAATACAGCATCATGTTGGAGCGATGAATCCGTCTGAGGAGGGGCTGATTCCATTTGGCCATGTGCCCCTGCGCTCGAAGGCGTTCCTGTTCCATGAACTGGACACTTCTTTCGATTTTTGCCCTTTCCGTCGGCGATTCGGCGCGGGGCAAGATGAAGCGTCGCGCATAGTCGAGTCGAACCCGAAACGACTCTTCCGTGATTTCCGGGCCGGT
>Ga0116170_10004979_pt1 | contig 12025 bp, 11 predicted proteins | sample AD_JPNHW1_MetaG_FD_89797 | JGI IMG/M metagenome (GOLD analysis project Ga0116170, IMG submission 89797) | Active sludge microbial communities of municipal wastewater-treating anaerobic digesters from Japan - AD_JPNHW1_MetaG | ecosystem: Engineered > Bioreactor > Anaerobic > Digestate | place... | reverse complement strand
TGGCGGAAATCGACCAGCTCGAGCTGGTGCGCCATCCCGTGCGGCTGCTGCGCATTGAACGGGTCTGATGCTGATCGGTGATGTGCGGCTGAACGTCATCATTGACTGGCAGCTGGCGGCCGGGCGCGGGCTGGCGGAAACGGTGCGCCTTGTTCTGGTCGGCGGCGCCGGCCTGATCCAGTATCGCGACAAAACCGGCAGTGCCCGGGAACAGCTGGCGATGCTGGCTGCGCTGCTGCCGCTGTGCCGCGCGGCAGCGGTGCCGCTGGTCGTGAATGACCGTGTTGACCTGGCACTCGCAGCGGGTGCGGACGGCGTGCATGTGGGCCAAAATGACCTGACCGTGCAGGACGCGCGCCGGCTGCTTGGCCCGTCGGCGATTATCGGCTGTTCCGCGACCACCCCGACGGAAGCGCAGCAGGCGGTTGCCGCTGGTGCGGATTATCTCGGGGTCGGTCCGGTCTTCGCCACGCCGACCAAAACCGACACCGGCAGACCCGGCGGGTTGGCACTGGTCCGGCAGGTGGCCGCGCTGGCACTGCCCGTACCCTGGTTCGTCATCGGCGGCATCCAGCCGGATACCCTGGCCGCAGTACTCGCCGCAGGTGCGCAACGGATCGCGGTGGTCTCCGCAGTCATGGCGGCGGCGGATCCGCAGGCGGCGGCGGCGGCGCTGCTGGCCCGCGTGCAGGGCGGGAGCTAACCGATGCGGCGGCGGAATTACGCCATTATCCTGGGCCTGACAGCAGTGCTGGCCGGCCTGCTGTGGTATGCCCTCTATCGGTTTGAACAGCAGGACGCCGCTGCCCACCGGCAATACAACGCCGTAATATTTCATTGGACGAATGTCGGCTTCGACAAAACCGGCGACTGGGTGCACGCGGCGGCGGCGGCACGCACCCTGCTGGCGGACCACCCGGAGAGCCAATGGGCGATGCAGGCCGCGCCGCTGCTGGTGGCAACGCTGATGAATCAGGGTGATGATACCGCGGCGCTGGCGGCGGCGGAACAGCTGGGCGAACGCTATCGCGGCTGTGACAGCGAAGCGCAGCTGTGGTACCTGCAGGGCCAATGCCTCAAGCGGCTGGGCCGCTATCCGGCGGCCAATGCCGCGCTCACGATCTGCATCCGCCAGTTTCCGGAAACCCGCGCCGCCCGGGATGCCGCGGCCGTACTGCAGTCACTACCACTGGGGTCGTGAACGTGAAAACAACTGTCATCGTTGTCGGAAGCGGGCCGGCAGGAAGCATTGCCGCGCGTGACCTGGCCCGGGGCGGAGCGCGTGTGCTGCTGCTGGAAAAAGAGCACCTGCCGCGCGTCAAAATCTGTGCCGGCGGCATCCCGCCGCATCTGGTGCGACTGACCGGCGCACTGCCGCCCGAACTGGTGGAATGCACCGTAACCGCAACGACCTTCAGTTACCGGTTCAGCGACGCCGTAACGGAACAGGCGCACGGCCCGGGGATCATGATGGTCATGCGCGCCCCGTTCGACCGGTGGCTGGCGCGCCAGGCACAGGCGGCGGGTGCGGAGTTGCACGAGGGGGAAACCGTCACCACCGTGGCGGAGACCCCGACCGGCGTCACCGTCACCACCGCGGCGGGCGCGGTGCATACGGCTGACTGGCTGGTGGCGGCAGACGGTGCGCACAGCCGGATCGCGCGCGCGCTGCAGCTGACCCCGAACCGCTATCTCGGGGTGGCACTCAATGCGGAAGTGCGGATATCGCCTGAGGCACGGGCGAACCAGGGTGCGGTCGCGGCAATGGATGTGGGTGATGTGCCCGAGGGCTACGGCTGGATCTTCCCGAAACGGGAGCATTTTTCCTGCGGCATCGGCTCGGCCCGGCGCAGAATGCCGGACGCGCGGGCGGTATTGGAGCGGTTTCTCGACGGCATGACCAACACCCGGCAGCGGCTGGCAGCAGAGGTGCGCGGCTGGCCGCTCCCCTACTGCGGCGCCCGCGATCCGCTGATCGGCCGGCGCACGCTGCTCACCGGCGACGCCGCCTGCCTCGTCGACCCGCTCTCCGGCGAAGGCATCTATTTTGCCGCCCGGTCGGGTGAGCTGGCGGCGCAGACAATTCTTGCCGGAACCCCGCTCGCGCGCTACCAGGAGCAGGTGGACGCGGAGATTCGCGATGATCTTGCCTATGCCGGCAAGCTGGCGGACATTTTTTTCCGGCATCCGTACATTTCCTACAAGCTGGGGGTCAAGAACCGGAAGGTCGTCGGCTATTTCGAAGAACTGTTGCGCGGTGACCGCACCTATCGTTCAATTTTCACCGATTTGCGCACGGAATTCTCCGCCCCGTTCCGGGCCATGCTCGCGGTACTGAAAAAATGACTGCCCCAACCAGGATTCGCCGATGAATGCCACGCGCGCGGCGCTGCGGCTGGCGCTGACCCATCAGGAATCGGCGACGGAGCTGGCCGCCACGGTCCGCCGGCTGGCAGCGACCATCCCGGAGCCGGTTTCCGACGCCGTGGCAGCAGCGCAGCAGCGGGTGCGGACCGCGCCGCCGGAGGAGATGGCGGCGGCCGCCCGCGAACTGCTGGCGGCACTCGATGCCATGGCCGGCGCGGCCGGCGCGACCGTACTGATTATCGACGATGATGAGGCCATGCGCCAGCTGCTGGGCGACCTGTTGCGCGGACCGGGCCGGACGGTCCTCAGCGCTGCCACTGCGGTCCAGGCGGAGCAGCTGATTGCGGCGCAACCGCCCAACCTGATTCTGCTTGATCTGATGCTGGGTGACATTGACGGCCGCAATCTGCTGGTGCAGTTCCGGGAACAGCCCGCAACCGCCACCGTTCCGGTGATTGTGCTCTCCGGCAGGATCGGCGATGCGGTGCAGGCCGAATGCCTGGCGCTGGGGGCGGCAGCCTGTCTCGCCAAACCCTTTGCCCCGGCGCAGGTCCTGGCTGCGGTCAGTGCGCAACTGGATCAGCATACCGCCGCACCACCGGACCTGCTGGCAACAGCCGGCAATCGCGCCGCATTGGTGTCGGCGTTTGCCGGCGCAGTCCGGACCGCCGCCGCGGATAATCCGCCATGCCTGGCGATGCTGGACGTCGATAATCTGGCCGCACTCAACGCCGCACGCGGGATGGCCGCGGGCGATGCCTTGCTGCGCCGGCTGCTCGGGCTGCTGCGCGCAGCGACCCCCGCGCCCGTCGCAATCAGTCGCTGGACGGACAGCGCCGTGCTCCTGCTGTATGCCGCCGGACCGCTGGCGGCGGTGGCAGCGGCAATCGCGGGGGTGCGGCAGCGTCTGGCGACAGACCCGCCGCCGCCGCCGACCTTTTCCGCCGGCGTGGTGCCGGTCACGGTTGCCGAGCTGCCGCTGGCGGCAGATGCGGCCGCGCGCTGCCTTGAGGCGGCAAAAAGCCATGGACGCAATTGCACGGTAACCCCGGAATCCTGCAGTATCGGCCAGCGTCAGCGGGTCCTGCTGGCCGACGACGATCCGCTCTTCGTCGCCCTGATCAGCCATCGCCTGCAGCGCGAGGGAATGACGGTCGATCAGGTTGCGGACGGCCAGGCCGCGCTGCAGGCCGTTGCGCACGAGCGGTACGACCTCATCCTTCTCGACGTGCAGATGCCGGTCAAGGACGGTCTGCAGGTGCTGCGGGAACTGCGCGCCCGGCCGGACTGCACCGGTGTGCCGGTCATCATCCTCACCGGACTGAGTGCGGAGCACGATCTGAGCCGCGGGCTGGAACTGGGCGCCAACGACTATCTGACCAAACCCTTCTCCCCGACGGAGCTCGTGGCGCGCGCCCGGCGGCTGTTGCGCCGGAAATAGCTGATGCTCACCGCCTTTTTTTCCCTGACGGCGCAGGATCACCTGCTCCGGATCCTGGCTATCAGCATCGCGCTCCTGCTGCTGCTGGCGCTGGCGTTTTCCTGCAGCGCGATCCTGTTGCGACGGCGCAACCGGCGGCGGGCAGCGCATTGGCTTCGGCTGGAACAGGAGTGGCAGGCGCCGGTATTCGCGGCGCTGGCCGGCGAGCCGGCGGCACCGCCGGCGGTTGCCCCGGCCGATGCCGCCCGTTTTCTCGATTACCTGCTGCGCCTGCGGCAGCGCCTGCGCGGCGTCGAAGCCGAGCGGCTGAGCCAGCTCGCACTGCCGTATCTCCGGCATATCGAGGGTCAGGCCGCTAACGGCGATGCGGAGCAGCGTGCCCGGGCCGTGCAGACCCTGGGCCAGTTGGCCGCCGGCCGGTATGAGACCCTGTTTCTCGCGGCACTGCAGGATCGCTCTCCGCTGGTGGCGATGACTGCGGCGCGGGCATTGGCGACAACCGCCGGAACCCGGTTCCTGCCGGAACTGCTGGCCGTGATGCCGCGCTTTGCCTTGTGGCAGCCGCGGTATCTGGCGGCACTCCTGGCACGGCCGCCCGCCAGCGACCAGCTGCTGGCCTGCTTCACCGACGCGCAGGCGCCGGTGCAGACGCGCCTCGTGGCGGCGGAAGCGCTGCGGCAGCTGCATCATGCCGCCGCCGCCGCACCCGCCGCCGCACTGGCAGCGACGACAACGAGCGACCGCGAATTGCGCGCCGCCGCGCTGCGCCTGCTGGCGGCGGTCGGGACCGCGGAACAGCTGCCGACGGTCCGTTTGCTGCTGCGGGATCCTGACGCGATTCTGCGCGGTCAGGCGGCGGCCGCCCTGGCGGCGTTCGGGCTGCCGGCCGATGCCCCGTTCCTGCGCCCGCTGCTGGACGATGCCTCGGTATGGGTGGCGATGGCGGCGGCGCGGGCGCTGCAGCGGCTGCACGGCGCGGGCGAACTGGCCCGGCTGGCGGCGGCCGGGCATCCGCGCGCCGCGCTGTTCCGCCAACTGGAGCAGCAGCAATGAGCAGCGCCCTGGCCTGGTCGATCCTGCATGCCTTCAACTGGCTGGTGCTCGCCTATTTCATCGCGGTCAACAGTGTCTATCTCTTGACCAGCATCTTCGCGTTTCGCGGCCTGACCCGGTATGCCCGGCGGCTGAAGGCGCTGGACGCGGCGCAGGTGCTGACCGGCGATATTGCCCCGCCGGTGACGCTGCTGGCCCCGGCCTATAACGAGGAACAAACCTGCGTGGACAGCGTGCGGGCGCTGCTGACCCTGATCTATCCCGACTACGAGATCATGGTCATCAATGACGGCTCGCAGGACGGCACGCTGGCGCGCCTGCAGGAGGCGTATGCCCTGCAGCCGGCGGCACGTCTGCCGACGGCGGCGCTGCCGGCGCAGGCAGTGCGGGGGATTTATCGCAGCGCGCGCTATCCGCAGCTGTGGGTGATCGACAAGGAGAACGGCGGCAAGGCCGATGCGCTTAACGTCGGGGTCAGTTTCTGCCGGACGCCGCTCTTCTGTGCCCTGGATGCGGACACCCTGCTTGAACGCGAATCCCTGCTGCGCATTGTCCGGCCCTTTGTCGAAGACACCCGGGTGGTCGCCACGGGCGGAATCATCCGCATCGTCAACGGCTGCACAGTGCGCGACGGCCTGGTCCGGCAGGTGGGCTTGCCGCGTTCATGGCTGGCACGTTTCCAGGTGATGGAATACCTGCGCGCCTTCCTCGCCGGGCGCATGGGTTGGGATGCGGTCAACGCCACCTTCATTATCTCCGGCGCCTTTGGCGTGTTCCGCCGCGATGTGGTGGTGTGCGCCGGCGGCTATACCCGCGACACGGTCGGGGAGGATGTCGAACTGGTGGTGCGCCTGCACCGGTATTGCCGCGAACAGCAGGTGCCGTACCGCATCGGCTTTGTCCCCGATCCGGTGGCGTGGACGGAATGTCCGGAAAAATTTGCCGTGCTGCGCCGCCAGCGCGACCGCTGGCAGCGCGGTCTGACCGAAACCCTGGCCCGGCACCGGCGCATGCTGTTCAATCCGCGCTACGGCGGCATCGGCCTGATCGCCTTCCCCTATTTCTATTTTCTGGAGATGCTGGGTCCGGTAATCGAGTTTCTCGGCTATGTGGTGTTTGCCGCTTCGGTGGCCGGCGGTATTGTCACCCCGCACTATGCGCTGGCGTTTTTCATGGTCGCATTTGTGCTGGGGGCGGTGCTGTCGCTGGCGGCGGTGGGACTCGAGGAACTGACCCTGCGCCGCTATCAGCGGCTGCGGGATGTCGTCCTGCTGTTTGCGCTGGCGCTGGTCGAGAATTTCGGCTATCGCCAGCTGATCAATTTCTGGCGGTTGCAGGGAATTGTTTCCGCGCTGTTGCGCCGCAAGGGCTGGGGGCGGATGACCCGGCGCGGGTTCGGCACCTGACACCGGCCGCTGCCATCAGCTTCCCGCGGAAACGCAGCTGCCGGTTGGCCGCGGGCGCCGGCAGGAATTCCTTCACGGGGATACGGCGGCTGCCGGAGACCGCGGCCGCTCCCGGCGCCGCCAGCGGCCGCGTTCAGCCCTTGACGATTTCGTGGATGGTTTTCAGCCCGGTGATCTTCACCATGCGGGTGCCGAAGGGCAGGGTAATGGCGACTTCATCCCCGACTTTGTGTCCGGTCAGCGCTTTGCCGTAGGGTGAGCTGATCGTCACCTGGCCGGGCTTGATCTCACTCCCGCCCACCACCAGCTCGATCTGCTCCTCCTCCTCGTCTTCGTTGTCATACACCGTGACCAGCGAGCCGAGCCCGACCACGCCGACGGGAATATCCTCTTCCTTGACATCCTGCAGCATCGCCGAACGCTGCAACAGCTGCCCCACACAGGCCTAGCAGAAATCACGCCGTTCGAGCGCGGCGGAGTAATCGGCATTCTCCGACAGGTCGCCGTGCCCGCGCGCAATTTCGATTGCCTTGGGCAGGGTCACTTCGAGTTCGTATTTGAGCTGACTCAGCTCATCGATAATCTTTTTGCGGATATGCTCGATCATTGCCGCATTCCTCCGTGCGGGCGGCGTCGCTGCGGGCGCGCACCCAACCATGCGCCGAGTATATCGCGTCCCTGCCGGAAAAGTCAACCGCGCCGCCGGCGCGCGCCATCTTGCGCGGGCGGCGAAAAACGGGTATGGTGCGGGCCATGAACCATGCCGAACTGGGGCTGCAACCCGACTGGTCGGGCAACGGATGCCGGGCGCTGTTTACGCGCCGCGCGGGCGGCGTGTCGGCGGCAACCTATGCCTCGCTCAACCTCGGATTTCATGTCGGTGATGCTGACGCGGCAACGGCGGAAAACCTGCGCCGGCTGGCCGCATTCCTGTCAGTGGCGCCGGAACAGGTCTGCTTTGCCACACAGGTGCACGGCATCGAGCTGATCGATGTGACCGGACCGGTGCCCGGCGGGCGGGCGGGATTGTGCGACGGGCTGGCGACGGCCACCCCGGGGGTGGCGCTGATGGTGCGCACTGCCGACTGTCTGCCGCTCCTGCTCTTCGACCCGCAGCGGCGGGCGGTTGCCGCAATGCACGCCGGCCGGCGCGGCACGCTGGCGGATGCCGCCGGGGCGGCGGTGCGGCATCTGGTGCAGCGGTATGGCTGCGCGCCGCGCACCCTGCAGGCCGCGATCGGTCCGGCCGCCGGCCGCTGCTGCTATGCGGTGAATGCGGCGGCGGTGGCGGAACTGCGTGCGGCCCGGCCGGCGGACGCGGCGCAGTTCATCGGGCGGGCGCCCGACGGCCAGCCGACGCTGGACCTGGCCGGGATCAACCGGGCGCAACTGCTGGCGGCAGGCGTGCCGGCAGACCGGATTGAACTCTCCCCGGACTGTACCATCTGCAACCGCGCCTATTTCTCCTACCGTCGCGACGGGGTCACCGGCCGTCAGGCCGCGGTGATCATGCTGACCGGATAAGCGCGCTATCCGCGCACGAGATCAAACACCGTAATCTCCGGCGGGGAGAACACGCGCAGCGGCGGGCCCCAGGTGCCGAGGCCGCGGCTGACATACAAGCGCGAATTGTTCCCTGCTTCATACCAGCCGGAGGTATGGCCGGTTGCCAGCCAGACCACGCCGGTGAAGGGAAAGATCTGGCCGCGATGGGTATGGCCGGACAACTGCAAATCAAACAGGCCAACGGTATTGGCCGGAACGTCCGGACGATGGCGGAGCAGCAGGGTGAACTGGTCGCGCGGCAGCGTGGCCAGCAGTTCGCGTTCATCGACCGCGCGCGGCAATTCGCCGTTCGTCGCGTAATCGTCGACGCCGGCAAGGTTGATAACCCGGTGGTAATTGGATGATTCCCCGCGCAGCACCTGGAACCCGGCGTCGTTCAGCCAGGTGAGGGCCTGGGCCAGGCCGGCATAAAACTCATGGTTGCCGGTCACGGCAAATTTCCCGTAACGCGGCTGCAGTGCGGCAAAGGCGGCCGCGCCGGCCTGATGCGGCGCCATCGTCCCGTCGACCACGTCGCCGGTGGCGACGAGCAGATCCGGCTGCAGCGCGCGCACCTGCGCGACAATGTCGGTCAGCCGGGCGGGGTCGGTCATGATCCCGATATGCAGGTCGGAGATCTGGACGATGCGCAGGCGGGGCAGGGCGGCCGGCAGTTTGCCGGTGGTGAGGGTATGCTGTTCCATCACCATCTGGCGCGCGGCATACGCGCCGTACAGGGTGACCAGCAGCGCCAGCACGGCGGCGACAGGACCGGTCAGTTTGAAGATGCGCGGGGTTCCCGGCGGCGGAACCGCGTCCGGGCGGCGGCGGCGCAGGAGAACGAGCAGTCCTGCCGGCAGGTCGATCAGCATCGCGAACACCAACAGCAGAAAGCTGTATCCCATCCACAGGTAGCCGGGCCAGGCCAGCAGCCGTGCGGTCAGCAGCCAGTCGCTGCGTTCGGCGACACGGGTGAGGATGGGCAGGGCAAGCTGCAGGATGAACCACGCCATGAACAGCACGCGCTGCCGCCGGCCCCGGACGAGATGCCGCAGTTTGCGCCAGCAGCAATACTGCAGGCCGCCGTACCCCAGGACATAGATGGCGAAAAAACCGAGATATGCGAGCACGGCAACCCGTCAGCGCAGCGAGCCGTCGGGCTGGCGGTGGAACACGCGCTGGGCCTTGCCTTCCTGGCGGGGCAGGGCGCCCAGCGGGAACACATCCCCCTTGGGCGAGAAGCCGAGCGCTTCCTTCAGCGCTTTTTCCACCAGATAGCCGGTGACTGCCGGGGCGGCTTCGACATTGACGCGCACATCCCTGACCCCGCAGTTCTCCTCGATAATGATCTGCCAGTTGTTCCCCACCCCGGGAATGGCCATCAGCGCCTGTTCGACCTGGCGGGGAAAGAAATTGACCCCCTTGATGATGAGCATGTCGTCGACCCGGCCGGTGACCGGGGCGAGGCGCAGGTGGGTGCGCCCGCAGGCGCAGCGCGCGCGGCTGACGATGCGGGTGCAGTCGCCGGTGCGGAACCGGATCACCGGGAGCGCCTCACGGGTCAGCGACGTGACCACCAGTTCGCCCGCGGTGCCGTCAGGAACCCGGTTGCCGGTCGCCGGATCGATGATTTCCGCGAGATAGTGATCCTCCCACAGGTGGATGCCGTCGTGCGCGGGACAGTCCATGCCCAGGGTGCCGACGCCGCCGGTTTCCGTCATGCCGTAGATGTCAAAGACCTCGAGGCCGAAGGCGGTGCGGAACTTTTCCTTCAGCGCCTCGGAGAAGGTTTCGGCGCCAAACATGCCGATCTGCAGGTCGGGCAGTCGTCCGCCCGTCTCTTCGAGCACCTCGAGGCAGCGCAGGCCGTACGAGACCACCCCCGTCAGCACGCGGGTGTGGAAGTCACGGGCCAGCCGGAGCTGGCGCTGGGTGTTGCCCGCGCCGGTGGGAATGATGAACAGCCCGGCCGCACGCGCGCCGTGATAAAAACCGAACCCGCCGTTGAACAGCCCGAATGACGGGGTAATCTGCACGGGATCACCCGGCCGGGCCCCGGCCATAATGAAACAGCGCGCCATGCATTCCGCCCACTGCGCCAGGTCGGCACGCGTGTAGGGCATGACCACCGGCGTGCCGGTGGACCCCGAGGACATGTGCATTTCGACAAACGACGCGGCGGGGGTCAGGGCCAGCTGCACCGGATAGGACGTGCGGAACAGTTCCTTGTCCATGAACGGCAGCCGGACGATATCGTCGGTCGTGCGCAAATCGCTCACCGCAATATCCGCCAGCCGCGCCCGGTGCAGCGGATTGCCGGCCCGGGCGCGCGCCACCAGCGCGCGCAGCAGTTCCAGCTGCCGCGCCTGCAGGGCCTCCGCCGGAAGCGTTTCCGCGGCGGGGTTGAACATGCTCACCGGCACAGGGCCTGGCCGCGGGCGAAGGCGCGCAGATTGCGCTCGACAAATTGCGGCTTGACGCTGGCGGTAATCGCCTCGCGCCAGGCGTCGGCGGGGATCGCCAGCCCGCCGGCCATGGCGCCCAGCAGAATGACATTGGCCGTGCGCACATCCTCCAGGGCATGCGCTTCGGCGATGGCATCCACCAGAACCAGCCGGGGAAAGGCGGCCCGCACCCGCGCCTCGGCATCGGCGGGATAGGCGGCCTTGCCCGAGGAGACCGAGACGGGAATGATGCGCTGGGTGGAAACAACCGCCAGCCCGTCCGGCGCGAGGTAATGCGCAAAGCGCAGCGCCTCGATCAGCTCCAGCGAGCCCAGCACGCTGGCGGTGCCTTCCTCGACGAGCGGACTGTTCACGGCATGCCCGAAGCGGACCTGGGCGATCACCGACCCGCCCCGCTGGGCCATGCCGTGCACTTCGTTGGTTTTCGCATCGAACCCGGCGCTGAGCGCGGCCCGGGCGATGATGGTGCCGGCCAGCAGGATGCCCTGCCCGCCGACGCCGGCGAGCACAACACTGGTGGTGGCGGTCATGAGCGCACCTCCGTTTCAATGATGGCGGAAAATCTGCAGACCTTCGCGCAGAGCCCGCAGCCGTTGCACAATTCCGGATTGATGCGCGGCGGCTGGCCGGCGTCGGCGCTTTCAATGGCGGGGCAGCCGATCTTCAGGCAGGCCCGGCACTTTTTGCAGGCAGCGGCGGCAACGGTGCGCACGGGACCGACCCGCTGGCGCACCTTGAGCACGCAGGGGGCGACCGAGACCAGCAGCGACGGCTCGTCTGCCGCCAATTCCTCCGCGAGGATGCGGCTGGTGGCGGTCAGGTCGTACGGGTTGAGGGTGACCACCCGGCGAATGCCGCAGGCCCGGGCCACGTCCTCGATCCGCACCGCCGGACTCGGTTCACCCAGCAGCGTCCGGCCGGTGCCGGGATTATCCTGGTGGCCGGTCATGCCCGTGGTCCGGTTGTCGACGACAATGATCGTCGCCTTGCCGCGGTTGTAGGCGATATTCAGCAGGCCGGTGATGCCGGAATGAAAGAAGGTTGAGTCACCGACAATGCCGACCACCGGCTTCGGTTCGCCCGCCTTGTCCATGCCGTGCGCCAGCGACACGCCGCCGCCCATGCACAGGATGGTGTCCATGCGCGCCAGCGGCGGCAGCACGCCGAGCGAATAGCAGCCGATATCGCCGGTAACCACGACGTCATGCTGGGCCAGCGCGGCAAACACCCCGCGATGCGGGCAGCCGGGGCACAGCACCGGCGGCCGGCCCGGCAGATCCGCCGCCGCGGCGATGGGTTGCGGGGCGGCGAATGCCGCTCCTTCCCAGCGGGCGCGCACTTCGCGCAGGCGGAGCGGCGACAGCTCGCCGATGCCCGACACCAGGTCGCGGCCGCGCACCGCCAGGCCGAGCACCCGGCAGTGTTCCTCGACCAGCGGATCCAGTTCCTCCACCACCAGCACTTCGGCGCAGCCGGCGGCGAACTCACGCAGCAGCGCGTCGGGATAGGGATGGGTAAAGCCGAGTTTGAGCGTGGAATACTCCGGAAAGACCTCGCGCACGTACTGGTAGGCGATGCCCGGGGCAATGATCCCCAGTTTCCGGTCGCGCCATTCGATGCGGTTGAGCGGCGACTGTTCCGCCGCCGTGCGCAGGGCGGCATAGCGCTCCTCGACCCGCACGCGCATCGGGCGCGCCCACAGCGGAATGGGCACGAACCGCGCCGGATCCTTGACAAACCCGACCGGC
>Ga0116170_10004977_pt1 | contig 12027 bp, 10 predicted proteins | sample AD_JPNHW1_MetaG_FD_89797 | JGI IMG/M metagenome (GOLD analysis project Ga0116170, IMG submission 89797) | Active sludge microbial communities of municipal wastewater-treating anaerobic digesters from Japan - AD_JPNHW1_MetaG | ecosystem: Engineered > Bioreactor > Anaerobic > Digestate | place... | reverse complement strand
TGTAACATCTTTATCTTCTTTTGGTATACAAACCCCGACTGTTCCAAATGTATTTTCATATATGGTCTTTTCAAATAATGGGATTATTTCTTCTGGTTTAGCATTTGTGGTGATATCCCAGTCTTTTGGCTCTCTTTTCATTATCAAATCACGAACACAACCTCCAACTAAAAAAGCCTCAAAATTAGCCTTTTTGAGCGTTTCCGTTACACGTGTAACGTATTCTGGTATTAAATTGTTGTCTATTGGTTGTTTCATGGGAAACGTTTATTAAGATTATTATAACAAATAGGTGTTTTATGGTCAGGAATAATTCTTCGTCGACACTCAGAATTTTCACGACCCTAGCTCGCTATTTTGTCTACTGACAAAATATAGCTACGCTTCGCACAATCTACAAATCTTCAGAAGTGAAGGTTTGTAGACGCTTGTGCGCCCGGCAGGATCGGCATTAGCCTTATCGAACCTTACAGGTTCAGTACACCTTTTCCGTTCGCAAGCTCACATGGAAAAGGTTTTCGATTCCTGCCCGCTCCGACCGCAGGGTCGGAGCTCGGTCTTACTTTGTGCGCCCGGCAGGAATCGAACCCACATCACTTGTTCCGAAGACAAGTACTCTATCCGTTGAGCTACGGGCGCATAAATTATTTATTAATAATTTTATTAGCAAAGAACTGAATAATTATACACCTTTTAAAAACTTTTCAAAATTCGTACCACTGTGTTATACTATTAAACATGAGAAAGGATAAAATGGTAGCTTTTGATTTAAGGAAACAAGGAAGATCTTATAGAGAAATTCAAAAAGAAATAGGCATTTCTAGAAGCACTTTGTGTGACTGGTTTAAAAAGGAAGAGTGGTCTAAACACATAAGAAGTAGTAATCAAAATAAAAATAAACTAAAAAGTAAAGACAGAATTATTAAACTAAACGAAAGCAGGGCGGTGATGCTTTCTAAAAAATACAAAGAAGTCGAAAGCGAAGCAGAGAAAGAGTTTTTAGTATTCAAGACTGATCCACTGTTTATGGCAGGATTAATGATTTATGCGGGAGAAGGAGATAAAAAAAGCAAAAATATAAGCAGGGTTAGTAATTCCGATTTTTATATCCACAATATTTTTATAAAATTTTCTGAGAAATACCTTTATATATCAAGGGAAAATATAAAAATGGCATTAATTTTATATCCCGATTTAAACGCTCTGGAATGTTTACAAAAGTGGTCAGAAAAAACAAAGGTACCAGTTTTAAACTTTCACAAAACCCAAATTATTAACGGAAAAGAAAAGGCTAAAAAGTTGCAATACGGAGTTGGAATTAGTATAATATCAAGCACAGTCGTGGTAAAAAAGAAAATTCTTAAATGGTTAGATTTGGTTTGTCTTGAAAATTCATAAATAAGACATGCGGGGTTAGTTTAGTGGTAAAACACGTTCTTGCCAAGAATGAGATAGGAGTCCGATTCTCCTACTCCGCACAAAGTAAAAATACTCGGAATTCTTCAATAGGACAGACCTTTATAGAGTCCTTTATCCACACTAAAAAGCCTTAAAAATTAAGAAATATGTGGATAACTATGTGTGTATTGTTTATAAAAGACAGTTAGTTTTCTGAACAAAGACACAGATATTTTTAGTCTAATGCTCAAATTAAGCTTATTTAATAAGGATTTTTATGTAAGACAGCATTATAAAATACTTTTAATGTCTAATAAATAGCAAAATGGTTTCACGTGAAACACTTTATCTTGTTACATGTGTAACAGTGACAAAAAAGAGTCAAATAAAGAACTATTTTCTCGGATTATTATGTTTTAAATTATTGGATTTATTAGATTAACTTGCAGGTATTATTGGTTGTAAAATATAACAGATCGAGACCTGCTTCTAAATTAAAAGAGGGATGAATCCCGTTAGAGATGTGTTTATAATATTATTAACAAATAAATCTAAATATACAAAAGTCTATATTACTTAATTACAACTAATAAGAAACGCCCCATCCACAGGGAGGGGCTATCTCTAACGGGATGAAGAATTTTATCTCAAAAACTCAAAGAATAGGGGAACTTGGCGAAGATGTAGCCTGTAAATTTCTCGTTAGGCACGGTTTTTCAATCTTAGAAAGAAATTACACCAGAAAATGGGGGGAGATAGATATTGTGGCAGAAAAAGAAAATAAGACTTATTTTATAGAAGTTAAGTCTAAGAGTGTTGAATCTATTGAATTTATGCAGAGGCTTTTAGACAAGAAGGAAAGCAATAGGCCAGAAGAAAATATGCACCCTTGGAAGATTAAGAGGTTAAGAAGGGTAGTGGAAACATATTTAATCAGTAAAAGACTGGGGAATAAGGCGTGGCAGTTTGATTTATTGGTTGTATATCTGGATATAGAAAAACGGTTCGCCAGGGTAAAGGTTGTGGATAATATAATTTTGTGATGGTATAATATTAATATGAAATCGCTAGAAAAAGCGTCAAACTTAACAGAGACACAAGACCAAGAGATGGTAAATATTGTGGAAAATCAGAAAAAAGGCCAAAATGAATTTTTTGGTGATTTTTTGACCGAAGAAGAGGTTAAAAAGGAGAGAGAAAAGTTTCTTAAATCCATAGAAAAATACCAGGTGTTGCCCAAAGGGGATAAAAAAGAAAGGGAAGATCAAGATCAAAAAGAAATAAATAGATTGAAAAAAGAAATTGGATTGATGGAGTAGGAGACCGTGAGTACACTTATCGAAACTTACCCGCCTGCCATAGATGGCACTTCGGGCAGGCAGAACCAGTACACCTTTTGTATACCTTTTAGTTATTAAATTAAAAAGTATAAACAAAAGCTTTCCGATTCTCCTACGCAAGCAAAGCAGTTTGCTTGCTACTCCTTACAAAAAAACAGCCATAAGCTGTTGTTTTTTTTGTGCGGAGTAGGAGAATCGGACTCCTGACGCTAGTTTGGAAAACTAGAGTTATACCATTTAACTAACCCCGCAGGTTTTTATATATTACCTGAAATTTTAGATAAATACAATAGAAAAAACTTAATATCTGCAGTGGGGCAGATTTTAAGTTTTTATTGTCGAGGTGCCGGGAATTTCTTCCATTACCCGCCCGAATGAACGATAATCTCAGTCGTTCGGGCAGGCATGGACAAGTATACCTTTTCGAATCCCGGACGTCGGGACCGTGAGTACACTTTTCGAACCTTACCCGCCTGCCATAGATGGCAATTAGGGCAGGCAGGTTCAGTAGTCACAGATATTTTTCTACTGAAAAATTCTGCGACCCCACCTCAACTCGACAGTCTCCGGCTCTAAAACATTCCAAGTATTCATATTTTAGCCTTTTCCATTCGTGAGTACACTCACAAGGAAAAGGTCTTCGAATCCCGGACGCAATCAAAGCAGTTTGAGGTGCCGGGAATTTCTTCCATTACATGGACAGTATACCTTTTCGATCCGACTAAGCGTCGGATAACGAAAAGCTTTTCGAATCCCGGGCGTAGTGTACGCAGGTACACTACTCACCTCGGCATTTAAAAAAGCCTCTTGTGAGAGGTTTTTATAAATGTCGAGGTGCCGGGATTCGAACCCGGAGTCGCCTGTTCCCAAAACAGGAATGTTAGCCGTTACACTACACCTCGTTACGGTTCTCATATAATATCATATTTTATAATAATTACAATTTTTAGTTTTTTACTTGACGGCTCTGGTATAATAGAATTATGACAATAAATTATTTGTATGCATTTGTGAGTGTTATCTTGGTTAGCCTCGTTTCTCTTATTGGAGTATTTTCTCTCTCTATCAAAGAAGAGGTGTTGAAAAAATACATTAATTTCTTTATTAGTTTAGCTATCGGAGCTCTTTTGGGAGACGCTTTTTTGCATATAATCCCAGAAGCTTTCAATAGCAATCTCGGAGAAAGTCTTGCCAGTCTCTTAATAATTGGTGGAATTTTAATTTTTTTCATAATTGAAAAATTTATTCACTGGCATCATCATGGAGAAGACAAAAACGAAGACCATATTCATCCGGTGGGGAAGTTGGTTATTTTTACTGATGGATTTCACAATATGGTGGATGGAATTATGATTGGGGCGAGCTTCCTTGTAAGTATTCCAGTTGGTATTGCTACAACTATAGCAATAATTTTACACGAGATACCTCAAGAGATAGGGGATTTCGCAGTTTTAATTCATTCCGGTTGCACAAAAAAAAGAGCGCTACTCTTTAATTTCTTGTCCGCTCTTGCTTCTATTGTAGGTGTGATTATAGTTTTTATTTTTGGAAGTGCCGTTGAAAATTCAGTTATCTGGTTTATCCCAATAGCAGCAGGAGGCTTTATTTATATTGCTGTTGCGGATTTAATTCCAGAGCTTCACAAGACAACAAAAGTAAGACATTCCATCGCGCAGTTAATGATAATTATAATAGGGATTCTTTCGATGTTAGCCCTAACCCTGTTTGAATAAGCTATTTAAAACTACTCAATATAAAAAGAAAAAATCACTCATAGATAGAATAGAGTGATTTTTTTCTTAGATTTGATTATAGAATAATCAAATTATTTAACAGCGTCTTTAAGAGCTTTTGCGGCTCTAAACTTTGGAACCTTTGTTGCAGCAACCTTTACTTGTTCTCCAGTCTTTGGATTACGAGCCATGCGAGCTGCACGTGCTTTAACAGAAAAGATTCCAATACCTGCGATTGATACTTCGCCTCCTTTTTTCAAAGTAGCAACGATAGAATCAAATATTGCGTTCACGATTTCTTCAGCTTGAACTTTTGTTCCGCCTAGCTTTTCGTGTACTAGTTCTACTAATGCTTGTTTATTCATTGTTTTAGTTATTTGTATTTTTAAAAAATACAAAAGGCTATCTGAATAATATTCGACCGTTTGCAAACGATCCCTAATAAATAGGTATAATGTTATTATATACCAAGCTAATTTTAACACAAGCCCCTAGACACTTTTGACAAGACTGTAATATGTTTTACAAAAAATGCAGGAAATTTTGTTAAAACAAAATTTCCTGCATTTTTCTTTCTAATTTTCGTAATTATTTTATCTCGCGTATTCTACAATTCTATTTTCACGAATCATTGTAACCCTTATTTCACCAGGGTATGTTAGCTCTTGCTCTATTTTCTTTGCTATATCACGAGCCATTTCTTTCGCTTCTAGGTCAGAAACCTTTTCTGGTGTTACAAATATTCGTATTTCGCGTCCCGCCGATAGGGCATATGACTTTTCTACTCCGTGGAACTCTTTTGTCAAAGCTTCCAGTTCTTGCAATCTCTTAATGTAGTTTTCTACACTATCGCGTCTTGCTCCTGGACGTCCTCCAGAGATCATGTCAGCCGTTTGAACGATTACAGACTCAAGGGATTCGTGAGGAGTATCATCGTGGTGGCTTTTCATTGCGGTTATTATACGAGGATCTGCTCCAAACTTTTGTAATATTCTAATACCAATATCTATATGAGTACCTTGAACTTCGTGATCGAGGGCCTTACCAATGTCGTGAACAAGTGCTCCAGCTTTAGCTATTTGCACATCTGCTCCGAGCTCCTCTGCGAGCATTCCAGAGATGTGCGCCATTTCTATCGAGTGCTGAAGAACATTTTGACCGTATGAAGTTCTGAAATATAGTCTTCCCACAATAGCACTAATTCGTGGATCAAGATTAAATATTCCACATTCGTACACAGCCTGATCTCCCTTATCTTTAATTATTTTATTTATATCTTCTTGTGCTTTGGCTACCACTTCTTCGATTTTTGCTGGCTGTATTCTTCCGTCTAGGATTAAGTTCTCAAGAGCAAGTCTTGCAACTTGTCTGCGAACAGGATCAAAAGAAGAAATAACTATTGCCCCTGGGGTTTCGTCGATAATAAGTTCAACACCAGATTCTTTTTCAAAAGCACGAATGTTTCTACCTTCTTTTCCGATAATCTTTCCCTTGATTTCATCGTTGGGAATATTTACAGAGGTTGTCATCATTTCACTAGCAGTTGAAGAGGCCAGTCTGTTGATGCTTGTAGCAAGAATGTCTTTTGCTCTACGGTCTAGCTTTTCAGCATTTAGACTTTCAACTTTCTGCATGCGAACGATTAAGTCTTCCTCGTATTTTGTCTCAATGTTTTTAAAGAGGATTTCTTTTGCATCGTCTATTGAAAGATGGGAAACCTTTTCTAGCTCTTTTTCTTTCTCTTCCTCCATACCATCTACTCGTTCTTTGATTCTTTTAACCTCCTCAACTTTTAATTTGATTTTTTCAACCTCACGGTCTATTTCTGTCTGACGACCGTCCAAGAGTTCATCCTTTTTGATAAGGCGATTCTCGGTTTGCTTCCACTCCTCTTCCTTTTTCTTGGTCTCTTTGTTTACTTCTTCTAAATGTTCCTCGGCCTTTTTCTTTGCACCATCTATTATCTTCTGCGCATCTTCTTTAGCTGCCAGCATTATTTGTTTAATCTCGAGCTCCATGGAGCCCTTTTTCCCCAGGGAAATAATGAGACGCAAATAATACCCAACACCGACTCCTACTACTAGGGCCGCGATTGATATGATTATTATTGTTAAATTCATAGCGACTTTTTTGCCGCCTTTAAAACACAGGCTTTATGGCCGTACAAATAGTATCAACTTTGAAGAAAACTTTCTGCGAATAAATGTGTGGTTCATAAAGGTATTAATCGTAACTGCATTAAAAAAGCGAACATTTCAATAAAACTTTTAAAATTCGATACATTTATAATACTCTAAAAATCGCCATTTGTCCATAGAGGATATTTTTGTTGCTTAAATTAAATCAGCCCCCTCCGACTTTGGTTGGAGGGGGCTGATTTAATTTTTGCGTTTTAAAAATTGTCCAAGATGGTAACTTATTAATTAATGTCTTAATTACTTTTTTCGTGAAATTGGGTCCTTTATCAAGAAGAAGGCATCCCGTTCTTCAAACGGTCCAAGAGCAAATGTAACAGTTGGATCAGTACTATCAAGTGACGATGCGGGTATAATGCGGTTGTATTCACAAGGGTGGTCGGTCACAATCTTAAAGGGGGTATCTTTTGGTGATAGTCTATTTCTAAAATCTGGGTCCCATGCTTTAACATCACCATCCTTTGTGAAACCCGTAATTAAAATATAGTGTCCCCATGTGTCATAATTATATACAACAACACATATTTTTTTCTTCGCATTCTTTTTAAACATCTCCTTGATAAAATCAACTGTTACCGTTTCGTTTCGATAAAATTCAACATGCATTTTAAAATGCTTCCATTGGTCAAAATACGCTTGTAGCCAGCTGGCAAAAAAGCACAATGATTCGTGGTTGGTACCGTAAAACCCCCAACCTCGTTTTGTATAACCGTCTAATAAAAAGTTGTAAACATAGTGCAGTAAGTCTGGAGGAAAATGCTGGCGCGGTATCATATAACTTAGTGCATTTTCCATTATTGCAGTTCCACAATCGTGATTTGAAAATTGATATCTTAGTGGTGTTAACATAAACATATATTAACACATTATATATAACTGTCACATATTTGAACATTTCCACTTATCAAGCGTTACTCTATGTTTGATTACTAAAATCACTAAATTTAAAAAAATATCAAAAACAAAAAGAGAAAAGTCGTCCCAGGATGGCTAAGCATTCGATTGCGAGGGTGTTCTCTAAGTGTGGTCTAGGCTGGTGAAATTTGATATAATTGAAACATGAAAATGGACTGGCCACCAGTGGCAAACAATAAAGATCAAAAAACAGACAACACCACTACCCAATCTTCCGAAAACGAAAATAAAGAAAATAAATCAGACCCATTCGTTTCAAAAGACGAAGAGTCTTTTTGGCGGATGTTCAGAGAAGATAAATATGAAAAAATTCCAATAAACATAGAAGATAAAAAAGAAAATGCAATTATTCAACCAGAAATTTTAGAACAACAAGCTAAAACAGATAGCAATCATATATCTTCACAAGAAGTTATAAACATAGCAGGAAGCTTAGAGATTGATTCAGAAAACATAATAAACGAAGCTCTTGATGAAAATGGGAATATAAAAAACATGTCCGAGGTTTTTATTAATTATTTTGAGAAAAAAGTTAAAGAAAAATTGGGAGAAAAATATAACGAAGATTCGTTGGGTGATATTGATTTTGATGACTGGTTTTGGAGGGAAAGAGAATTTGTAGACGAACTTACTCAGGGATTATTAGAGAAAAAGTTTAAAAAGGACATAGATAAAGCAATCGTTTTGAAGGCCATTTTAGACTTCTCTACAGATCAAATAGGTGGCCCTGACGAAGCGACGTGGGTGTCGTTTAAAACAATATATTCTTTTACTAAAAAATTTAAGAGCAAAGATATCTCAATTCTTGAAAAGGCTCTTCTTAAAAAAGCTATTTATGACTTAAACGATATTTACTCGATAGATTCAATTAATCCTGAAGCTGATTTAAAATATATCAAGCAAAAGGTTGGATCATTGAAAAGACCCGATTTTTTTAATGATAAATTATTTGTTCACTCCGAATTAAAATTTACTAAATCACAAAAAGACCTAATAGTAAGTGATAACAATAATATTGACAGAAGTGAGTTTTTAGGAGAAGAGTGGCATAAATACGGTATTCAAAATGTAGAAGAAGTTATAAAAAATGAAGCAGAAGATTTTTTGACAGATTTTGTGGTTTCTAAATTATCTCCAACCATGATTGGTGTTTACTCTCTTAAGGGTAGATTAATTGGATGGCAGAGAATAGGAAATCTAAACAAAGAAGGGGAAGATAGTTTGGTTAAAGACTTTTTTGAAATTAAAAAAGAATGCCCTTTGAATTTCAAAGAAGATTTAGCACTTTTTAAAATTTCCTCATCTTTATATTTTAGAGATTTTATTCAACAGGAATTAAACATTGATTTATCTAAATTAAGTATAGAAAATCAGTTCCATTTTCTAAATTTTATACAAGGGAAAACAGAAGAAAAGATGGTTGGGTTTAAAGAATTTATTAGAAGGTCAAAAAACGAAGAAGAAAAAATATATAAAATGAGAACTTTTTTGTCTATTGAACAAGGCGGTAAAGAAATGGGGAATAAAATTTTGGAACTCGGGGAAAAATTACCAGAAAATATTGTGGCAGAAATATTTAAAGGATACTCACATTTAATAGACTCCGCAGAGAAGGTTAGAGATACTCTTTCGGGTGCTTTTGAGAATGAAAAAAATACTCTCTTGAAGAAAGTGCCAAATCAAATTCATGAAGCTCTTTTACTAAGAGCTAAGGATGTTCTTATTGGTGCCCACAAAATAGTTATGGAAGACGAATCCAAGCTTAATCCAGACGATGTTGTAAAGGCCCTAGCTGGGATTACTTTAATGTTAGACATGTTGGCTGATCTAGACAAAAAAGAATTATTTAATTTTACAAAAATTGAAGAAACCAAGAAAAATCTTTTCAAATATAGAGTTGAAGACAAAAATGAGCAGGCCTATGATTTAAAAATATTTATTCGACCAAAGGCAGAGGAAAATGCTCAGGCTCGCGTAAATTTTGAGCTCTCTTTTGACACAGAGAGTCCCAACAAAGAACTTCAAAAAGCTTTTTATAATAAGACACACTTTGTTGCCAAAAATAAAACAATAGAAGGTTCTGCTCTTAGAATCGGCATTGATAGGGATACTTACGGAGAAGAAGATTTAGTCTCTCTTGATCTTGGAAGATCTGAAGACTCCGGTAGTAATTTTGACAGAACAGGTGACGTCTTGGGGAAACTACTTGTTTTTGCTACAGAGTCAAATATAGGGCACCATACTACTTCTTCTTTTGATAAAGAATTAGCAGATGAAGAAACTTTTTCCAAAATCTGTTCCCGGTTAACAGAGTATTTAAATACTTCCTCTTAGGAATTATTTTTTAAAATAATTATTGGTGGTGGAGAGACTTCATTATCTCGTCGTGTTTTTCTTGTGATACTTTCCAAATATATTCAAACATAATTTTAAAACTATCACAGATATTGGCATCTTCTATTATTGTGGTGATAAATGGTTTTTTAATCGAAGAAATTCCAATTTTGTTTCCATATATAATTATTTGGGCTGGAATTTCGAATGTTTTTTCAGGCACAATACATCTAGTTACTAGATTTTCTTCGTCCTTATGAACCCAATCTTTTGTTATTTCAATTAGAGGTGTAATAACTCTAGTGTGAATATTATTTGCAACCTGCTTTTCTATTTGTTTTAAAATAATAGATTTTAGTTCCGGAAGGTCTGCGTCAAAAGGAGATTGAATTAATAAAATATCATTTTTTTCAACAAGTAAATCCTCGTATACTTTTTGTATCCCCTCTATTCCTTCAAAGAATTGCACATTTGGTTTACCAGAAAGAAGATTGAATTTGGAAGAAAGAGATCCGAGAGAGAACATGACTGTTTCTTTTGCGAGAGCAATAGATTTTTCCTTTCGCTCCATTATCTCAGCGAGACGAGAAGGGTGCTCTGGGGCAAACACTGCTACTGTGCCCTCGCCACCCTTTTTAGAAATGAGACCCATGCTTTCCAATTGATCAAGAACTTTATAAATAAGACCCCTTTTAATACCCGTCCAAGAGGAGATAGACCCCGCCTTAAGAGGCCCTTTATCTAAAAGGCTACTGTAAACAGCGGCTTGTTCTTCAGATAGCCCTGCTTCTATTAAAATTTTCTCATCAGTGTTCGAGTTCATATTTATTGTTTAAAGTTAGTTAATAACCACTAAAAGTGTATCACTTTCATTATTTTCACGCAAGTGTGACAAAACATAAATAAATAATATCCTTATTTATCAATGAAAAATAGTGTTTTATTTTGTTATTATCACATAGTATTGACATAATGTAAAGAATCTGCTATACTATATGCAAGAGAGTTGAGAAAGATAAATCAATAAATCTTCTCAGAAAAAGGAGAGAGTACATTAAGGAGATATATAAGAATTGATGTTCACCTCTGACCAAGATCCAAAGTCAAGGCGGTACATGGACCGGTAAGCCATGAAGAAAGAGAGAGTGAACTAAAACATACGATTCTTAATACATATCTGTTTGCACTGTGAATAGTCTAATAGTCGAAGCCGCAAACCGAAACTATTAAACATACATTCACAACCGTCTCGTAAAGAGATAGGCAGACCACAAGGACCTAACCCATTCTTGCGATCTGAAATGTCTTTACAAGGGAATTCATTATTGAGGAGAGAGATAATAATGAGAGCATAGAGAGGAGAGAGACCAGATCTATGGTATAGACAAATTCTTTGAAAACCATACCCCGTGGAATTTTAATAAATTAAAATTCTTTATGGGGTAAATATTCAGAACAAAAGGAGAGAGATTTCTTTGTGTTTTGATATTGCTCATCAGCTTTCTGGTGGGTTAACAGTCATTCCAAGACATTAAATTGGACGCAGATTCTGAAGGGCGAAACACGGACGAAAAATAAAAAATAAAAAGGAGGAATTATGCCACCTTATTATTTTAAGTCGTATGGGGCGACCTGGTCACGAATGACACGTATTGTTTTTTAAATTGTTGTTTAAAAATGATATGAAAATAAACCCAAAAAACCCAGTGTCTGCAAACTGGGAGAGCCTATGGGCTGCAAAACATTATGAGAAAGCAGGAGCCACAACCTTTGCTTGCAGAAGCAATTAAGTAAAAGTGTGGATAGCTCAGGTGTTTATCTGAGCACCAGTCGAAAGGCAAAAAAATAAACTGAAAGCATGTTTGATACGATGTGTAAACCCGCCGGAGCGAAAGCAAACGGATAACGAGGATGAAGCATCGTCATAAGGCAAACTAGGTTCGGGGACACGCCGAATTACACAGAGGAAGTATTTCTAGAAAACCATGTATCTGAATTTAATTCAGACATCACATTATGGTGTGGAGGATTACATAATCTGTGTCCAACAAAAATGAAAAGGGTGGAGTCGGCGGCCGTGGTTCGTGGTCGCAATGTTTTGACGATTCGCTT
>Ga0116170_10004976_pt1 | contig 12027 bp, 12 predicted proteins | sample AD_JPNHW1_MetaG_FD_89797 | JGI IMG/M metagenome (GOLD analysis project Ga0116170, IMG submission 89797) | Active sludge microbial communities of municipal wastewater-treating anaerobic digesters from Japan - AD_JPNHW1_MetaG | ecosystem: Engineered > Bioreactor > Anaerobic > Digestate | place... | reverse complement strand
ATTTTTCAGATTTATTGCCTGAGTATCCGGACAATACCATAATCAGTGCCAGAATCGTAATATTTATGTAAGTCATTTCAGGAAAATTTAAAATTGTCAATCAATTAAAATATGGTGAACAGTATACTCAAAAATAATTTTCTTTTATGAGCAGACAAATGTTATAAAACAAAAAGGCGACCATGCTAACCAGAATTATTAATAAAATTGAGGACTATTACTTTTACGTGAGATGGACAGTCATATGGGAACCAACACCCGGGACATCGTCAACTGTCTTGTCGATTTTCGTACCGTGATTTATACGAAAAACGATGGCCGCATTCATCAAATTCTTTTCCTGCTTTTAAGTTTATGAATTAATCAGGCTACATTATCCGTAATAAAAAAGTTCAATATGCACATATTTTTATATGTCAGTTTTAAATTGCAGGAATCGCCGTTGTGAAAAACAAACATCCCTTTTATTTCGTTATATTTACAGAATTAAATCATTGTAATTGGAAAGACCATTCAGATATATAAGGGTGAATCCTAAGACTGTTATTGGTACCAGAAGCGATATGACAGAAGAACAGGTGCGTAAAAGGTTCAATGATAATCTGAAGCTGTCGCCATATTTCAATCCAAAAAAATTCTTTGTAATCTCGGAGACCCGAAAATTTTTACCTTTTTAATCCTTCATAGCCTACTGGTCAGGGAACAAATGAATCCGCGATCAGAAAAAGCATTATTAATAAGCTGTACAGATTAAGTGTTCCAAATGAGTATTTAAGTCCACTGTCCGAATTCCGGGAATACAGGGATGTAATGATAATGATCAGAAAGACTGCCGTCAGAACAAACATTGCACCTGATATCATGCGACTGAAAACCTCTGCAGAACAAACGAAAAGCGCAAGCAAAACACACGAAATAATAAGCCAGAGAATTATAACAAGTCGTATCTGGTTTATATTCAACAGGTCGTATATTGTTTTAAAACCGGCATCCTGGTATTCTCTGCCATATCTCAGAAGCAGCATCCAGAAATGGGGTATCTGCCAGAGAAACATGAAGACCGAGAAAAAAAGGATTTTATCATTGAGAACAATTCCTCCTGCAGAGGCATAGCCGATAAGGGGTGGAACGGAACCAACCAGTGCCCCCGGTATTATTGCCAGTATAGTAATTTTTTTGAGGTAAGTATATATCAGGTTATATAGGATCACTCCTGAACATCCGAGAATAAAAGGCCTGAAACCGGCAGCTAAAAGTATAAGGCAACCCGAAATAATTAAGAATAAAGACAAGGTTGCAGCTGAACGCGTTGAAATTGAATTTGAAGCTACCGGACGGTGCATGGTTCTTTTCATTATGGCATCCTGCTTCCTTTCGGTTGTCTGATTAAGTGCTGCAGAACCACATGCCAGTAAAAGAATTCCCATAACGAGAAGGATAAAGTCGGGGCCGGGGTCAATTTTATAAACCAGATAACCTGTTGTTGCAGAAAATGAAACAGCAAGCGATAGCCGGAGCTTTATGAGTTTCAGATAATCGTTGAATGGAGGCATGAGGTCATTGTTCTCCTGCAAGCGATTTGAGATAATCAGTTATGATTTGGATATCAGCCTCTTTCAGGGTATTCTTATAAGACTGCATGAGGCCTTTATTGTATCCCGTAACTATTTCATCATCAGGATTATAAATAGATGTTGCAATATATTTTTCATCCGCCCTTATGGTTTTTGGCCCTGAAGCAGTCATCACAGTTCTTTCAGTCCCGAATAGCTTTTTAAATGAAGGTCCGACAAGTTTAGATCCGTCAATTGAATGGCATGCTATGCATCCTGTATTTCTCAGAAGCAGGTATCCGTCTGGTTCAGGTATCCTGGATGTTTTTTTAAATTCGGTAAACCAAAGGTCATAATCCTCCTGCTCCATTACCCTGGCCTTTGCCAGCATTGAGGAATGCAGCAACCCGCAGTACTCTGTGCAAAGTATTTCATATTCCCCGACTATTGTAGGGGTGAACCAGAGAAAGTTATTATACCCTGGTATCACATCCTCCTTTACCCTGAAAGCCGGGATGAAAAGACTATGGTTTACATCTTCCGACTTAAGATTGACCCTTACGGGTTTGCCGACAGGGACAACAAGATCGCGCGATTTAATACTGTCGCCATAATCAAACTCCCATTCCCACATTCTCCCTATCGCTGTGATAACCATTGCATCTGAAGGGACGTTTCTCATGGGTGCAAAACCTGTCCATCCGAAGTAGAACATTATAAGAACGATTATAGTCGGTATTATAATCCAGGCTGCTTCAAGCTTTGCATTACCACGGAACTGCCTGGCCGGCTTTCCCTTTTTCCTGTTGTAATGGATCACTGTATAGATCATGAATACAGTGATACCGATTATGAAGATTGCCGCAATCGTAAAAATAAAGATGAAGGTTCTGTCTACCCCTTCTGCCAGATTTGATGCACCTGTAAACATAATGTTAGTATTAACCTTCCTACCTTAACAAATAATCGATAAAAGTAATCCCAATGACCAGAGCAAACAACAGGAACACTCCCGAGATCATCAGTTTCAGAAAGAGGCTTTCAAATTTCATGTGCATGAAATGAATTATAACAGTAGCCGCTTTCCCGCAGGCGATAAGCAGTGCCGCAGCAACAGTAAATGGTCCCAGATGCCATCCGGTAACAAGAACGGAAATTGTTGTAAGTAAGAGCAGGACGACAAGAACGGTGCCGAGTGATAAATAACTTGAAATATGCGTTTCATTATGTTTCATAAATGGAACTATATCAGGTAATAAGGTATAACAGAGGGAAAATAAATATCCAGATAATGTCGACAAGGTGCCAGTAAAGAGCGCTGTTTTCGAGAAGCAGAAAATTGGAACTGGTTACTTTACCTGATCTTATTTTAAACAGGTTCACTGAAAGCAGTATCATTCCGACAAGCACATGAACAGCATGCAACCCTGTCATCATATAATAAAGGCCAAAGAACAATATTTCGCCATGGGGAAGATTCCTCATGACTTCTGATCCGGGATAAAGTTTGTAATGGAATTTATGTGACCATTCAAAGTATTTATTCATCATGAACAAAGCAGCAAGGAGAATTGTCACGGTAATAAGGAGAAGCGCCAGGTTAAGCTTATTTTTCTGAATAGCTGTCAGCGACATCGCTATTGTCATGCTGCTTACGAGAAGAAAAACTGTGTTGAGTGTTCCGATTAATGCATTCAGTTCGGCAGCGCCGGTATGGAATTCGGCAGAATATTTTGCCCTGAACACGGCATAAACCAGAAAAAGTCCGCCGAAAAGGAAGAGTTCAGTAAACAGGAATATCCACATTCCAAGTTTCCCGGCTTCACTGTCCGTTTGTTCTGTATGAGGAATCTGACCTGCCATAAAACTTAACTGGATTTATTTTCATCAGTTGATCCGAAAAAATACGGCTTTGTTTTTATTTCGGGGATGATATCAAAATTCTCATGGGGGGGAGGTGAAGGAATCTGCCATTCAAGTGTAACTCCATGCCAGGGATTTGCAGGAGCAATCTCTCCCACCCTTTTGCTTCTGACAAAATTATAAACCATAAGGATAAGCCCAATGAATAATATGAATCCCCCAATAGTAGAAATGACATGGCCGGTCTGGAACTGAGGCAGATAATCGAAGTATCTTCTCGGCATCCCCTGAATACCTATAACAAACTGCGGGAAATAAAGAAGGTTGAATCCTGTAAAGTTTATACCCCAGGCAATATTTGCAATTTTGTTATTGTACATCCTTCCAAACATTTTAGGAAACCAGTAATGCATTCCTGCAAAAGTGGCAAATCCCATTCCCCCGAAAATTATATAGTGAAAATGGGCAACAACAAAAGAGGTATCATGAACCTGAATATTTGCTGCAAGGGCGCCGAGTGTAAGGCCTGTAAAACCTCCGATCATGAAGAGGAAAATAAATGAGATGGCATATAAAAGCGGTGGCTTGAGATCGATTGAACCTCCGTACATTGTAGATATCCAGTTAAATACCTTAATTGCGCTCGGAATAGCGACAATGAATGTCAGGAACGAGAAAAACCACCTCGATCCGACGCTTATTCCGGCGGTGAACATATGATGTCCCCATACAAAATATCCTACAAAAGCTATTGCCAGGCTTGATATCAGTATTGCCGTATAACCAAAAACAGGTTTCTGGCTGAAGGTGGGGAATATTTCCGTTACAATTCCCATCGCGGGGAGGATCATAATATAGACTGCAGGATGTGAATATATCCAGAAGAGATGTTGGAAAAGCACCGGATCGCCTCCCAGCGAAGGATCAAAAAAACCGATACTCAAAACCCTTTCAGCAATTACCATCAGAAGTGTGATGCCGATAATAGGGGTTGCAAGAACCTGGATCCATCCTGTTGCATACAGCGCCCATGGGAAAAGAGGCATTCTGAACCAGCCCATACCTGGCGCTCTCATGCGGTGAATAGTTACAATAAAATTCAACCCCGTCAGGATTGATGAGAAGCCGAGTATGAATGCGGCTGTAAGTGCAAAAATGACATTTGTTGAGGATTCCGCGCTGTACGGAACATAAAATGTCCATCCTGTATCAGGTGGTCCGTCCCCGGCAAACTGGGAGAGAACACCCAGGATCGCACCAGTAAGAAAAAGATAGTATGAAAAAAGGTTTAACTTCGGAAAAGCCACATCCCTGGCACCTATCATGATGGGAAGGAAGAAATTCCCGAATATTGCCGGAAGTGCAGGAATAACTATAACAAAAATCATTATAATGCCATGGATCGTAAAAAGGCCGTTATAGGTCTGTGGCTCCATTATGGTCTTACCGGGGGCGATAAGCTCGAGCCTCATTAAAAGGCCCAGCACTACGGCAACAAAGAAAAATACAGTTATTGAATAAAGATACATCAGGCCGATTTTCTTGTGATCTGTGGAAAGAAGCCATGATAATATCCCCCTGTATTTTCCCTGATACCTGAGATAGCTTATGTAATTCCCATTTTCTTTATCGCTCATATCTGACATTTTATCACTTTTTTCGCCTTTTTAAAATCAATACTGCAAATATTATCAGGGCAATGAACAGAATTATTGCTCCCAGGATCCGGGTTACCTGCAGAGTATAGGTCTGGCTGCCGGGGTTATAGGCAAAACAATATTCAAGTATTCTGTTTATTGTCGGTCGGGGTATCCCTTTCTGAGCCTCAATGATAGCCATTTTTAAATCAAAGGGAAGAAAAGTCAGGCCGTAAAGGTATCTGGTTATCTTACCAGCCGGGCTGAGGACATATATAGCCGAGGCGTGTGCGAAATCGAGTCCCTGAGCTTTGTATTTATAACCTATCGCCTCAGTTATTGCCGCGATATTTTCCTGAGTGCCTGTAAGATAAAACCAATACTTCTGGTTTTCCTTGCTGATTCTCTGTACAAAATTTACCTTTTTCTCCCTTGCTTTTTCAGGTGTATCCTTTGTATTGAAACTAATCGTTATGAGTTTATAATCAGTCCCGAGGTTAAGATCCAGCTTGCTTACAACATCGGATATTCCGTCCATGAGCGGACTGCAAAGATTAGGGCAGTCAAAATAAACAAAACACATCACTGTTGGCATGTCGATTAACTGCCTCAGCGTCACTGTGTCGTTGTTTTCATTGAAGAACCAGAGATCAAGCGGGATTGTATCCCCGAGATGTTCAACAATACCGATTTCAATATCCTTATTGAAAAGGCCAGGTTTTGCCGCATCCTGAGCGGCAATACCAAAAGCAGTTAAATTCAATAACAGGCCAAAGATTATCTTCTTCATCTGATTTTTATTGCTTTGCCACCTTTTCATCGGAATAAATACCAGCTATCATCAAAGATCCTCCCATAAGCGAAATATCCTTAAGCATTGCTATGAGGGTTACTGTAGTATCTACTCCTTTTACGAGATGGGGTATATGGATTGTGAGAATGAAAACAAAAAGCAGGGCAGCCAGCATATATGTCGACAACCTGACGTACTTTCTGGTAATAATGCTAATGCTTGCTGCAATAAGCATTAATCCTGTCAATATCATCACAAATGCAGTCTGCGGGATAAATGATGTAAGCATTCCCATATAATAATCCATCATTACAAAATGATTTATCCCGAAAAATGCAAATGGTAATGCAAACAGTATCCTTCCGATGGTTGTGATCTTATTCATAAGTAATTTTTGATTATTTAACCTGAACTTTCTTTCTCATCATCTTTCTGAAATGCTTTTCCTATAATATAAATGTCTCTCAGCTTCAATAGAACCAGAAAAATAAATCCCCACACAAGAAGCATTCCGGCGCTGAAAGTAAGTATGACCCATACCGGAGCCTTCCTGACGTTGTTCCACATGGCTCTTTCGGCTACAAGACTGACAGGAGTGATCTTTATGCCTGCCTGCAGGACCGTATCTTTGGTAACAGATCCGAATAGTCCCTCGTCGGTGAATCTTGCCCTGACAATTATTTTGCCTGCGGTATCTCCCGGAAGATCGTCAGGTATCCTGAACAGCGCCTTACCATCCTTCCCTGTAATTTTTTCCTCATCTATCTGAAGTGCACCGAAATATCTTGTTACGAAAAGTCGTACAGCAGCATCTGCAACAGGTATTTTCTGATCCTCCCTGTAAGCCATTGCAGATAGGGCAATTACGGTATCCCCCGGGTTATAGCTCAGATTCATCCTGATTTCAGCGCCGGGATATGCCGATGACGTTACCACCGCCATTATTTCCTGTTTGTAACTGCTGTTGAAGCTTCGGATAAAGGATATTACATTCCAGATGTCATTTCCTGAAAGGACAGATCTGAAAGAAGGCATCTGACCCCTTCCTGTGGAAACCTTATAGAACAACTCACCATCCTTGTTTTTCTGTATCTTGTCGGTGGCCGGATCTCCCGGAGGAGGAACAAGGTTGAGAAAGTTATTCTTTCCCGGTGTTCCATGACATGACGAACAGTTTGTCATGTAGATCTTCTCACCTGTATTTCTGGTCTCGTCGTTGAAAGGGAATATGCTCAATCTGGCGGCCCTGTCGGCCGGTACAACCCAATCCTGGCCGAGAACCTGAGATGCGCAGGCCAGAAGAATAAATCCTGTCAATGGCAAAAATCTCATACTTATTGATTTTTCATTCAGGTTTCTTTCAATTCCTTTTTAGCTTCTTCTTCAGCAAGTTCCCAGATTGGTATTACCGGAAACAGCTTTGATAATAGAGTTATTATTATCAGAACAAGGAGTATCGATGCCAGTGTGACAAGCGATTCAATGAGAGTAGGCTTATAAACCACCCATTCCACAGGAACATTCTGTACCGGCAGATATGGATGAGCCTGAGGAGGAACAACAATTATATATCTTTTAAGCCAGGCTGCCGCCAGCATTACTATCGAGATAAAAAGCATAGGTAAAGGCTTCCGGATTCTCCTGAAAAGCATGAGAAAGACAGGGATTATAAGCCCTAAAAGCTGGACGCCCCAGAACAAAAATGCATGCTCTCCCGCAAAAAGCTCCCTGAGATGAATTGCATCAGCAGCTTTCAGCTTGTAACCTGGTACCAGGAATTCATTGATATTAAAATAGATATAGAGTATGGAAATCAGTATAAATACTTTTCCCATTTTATCAAAATGACTGTCGGTCAGATATTTATCCAGATTGTATGATTTCCTGAAGAAATACATTGCAATTATAACGGCAGCTGTACCCGACACAAAAGCCCCTGAGATGAAATAAGGCCCGAATATAGTGCTGTCCCAGCCTGCTCTGGGAGTCACTGCAAACAGCCATGATGTCACAGTATGAATAGCAAATGCAGTGGGGATAATAAGTATGAGCAGGATCCTTACACCCTGACCAATAATAAGGTATTGTTTCTCATTATGAATCCATCCGAAAGAGAGAAGATTATAAGCCTTTGAAAGGAATTCAGGCTGGCCCTGGAGTTTTCCCTTTGCCACTGCAAGGTCGGGTATCATGGGAAAGAGCCATAGTAAAAGGCTGAGGACAAAATAAGTCGTAACAACGCTTACATCCCAGAGTATTGGTGACTGAACCCTTCCGAACAGGAAGACATACGGAAGCCGGTCGGGCCTTCCCATATCCGAAATTATAACCAGTCCGGCAACTGCAGCAAAAGCTACTGCAATTATTTCGGCTATACGGCTTATCGGTTTAACCCATGTTGCGCCTGAAAGGCCCAGGACGCAGCTTATAAGCATCCCGACAAGGCTGGTTGCCACAAAGAACACAAAATTGGCAATGTACATTCCCCAGCTTGTAACATCGCGCAGTCCGGTAACACCAAGACCTGTTCTCAGCTGAATCGTATAGGCATAAATGCATGCAGCAAAGGCAGCAAAAAGTATTCCCATCCAGATTATGAATCCCCTGCTTATCCCGACATTTTTCAATACATCGGCAGATATCAAATCGAGTTTTTCCCTGTATTTTTCGGAACTGAAGACAGATCCAGCCATATTACCAGGTTTTAAGTTATTTCCTTGTATTCAGTATCAGGTCCCTTTTTGAATTCGAAAATCCTGTTTTTGGGTGGCAGGTAATAAACCCTCGGTTTTGTCCCGAGTTCTGCCATGAGTCTGTATCCTCCGTTTTGTTCAAGCAATTCTTTCAGATTGACAGTTTCCTTCGTGGTTCCGTTTGTAACTGCATTCTCATTTTCGTCTCCAAAATAGAACACACCATTGGGACAGGCCGAGACACAATATGGCAGCATCCCGTCCCTCAGCCTGTCGGCGCTGAAAAGACATTTCGAAATAGTACCTTTTTTCTGGGGAACATTCAATTCAACATTATATTCATTACCCTGATCCTGACCGGCAGCAACAGGTTCACGCCAGTGAAACATTCTGGCCGAATATGGGCATGCTGCCATGCAGAAACGGCACCCTATGCATCTTTCATTGTCAATAAGAACAATCCCGTCCTGCCTTTTGAAGGTGGCATCAACCGGACAGACCGAAACACATGGCGGATTGTCGCAATGCTGACATGGCTTCGGCATAAAGTACTCTGGCGTATTGGCCGATTCCTGCATCACCAGGGTATTGATATGGTATTCGTAAGGACGGAGATGGTGTGCTGCCTGACATGCACCGACGCATTTCCGGGCATTTCTGCATTTCGAAAGATCGATGACCATGACCCATCTTTTACCCTCTATGCCCTTACGTCCTCTTTTCTGAAGCACCTTGAGATCAGGTTTGTAATCCTTCATCTGGTCGCGGGGTATTTCAACCAGCCTGTTATCCTCGGTAAGAACTTTAACGATTTCCTCGTGCTTCTTGGCCTTCTCAAACTGGTATCCCGAATAAATGGCAGCACCGCCTGCAACGGAAGCTGCTCCGACAATACCCACTTTTTTCAGGAAATCACGGCGCGATGATTCCAGTATCTCTTCAATTTCGGTAGGTTCTTTCTTTTTCTTTTTTGAAGACATGGAAATGATATTTGAATCCCTTTAAGTCTATAGGACCAGCTTTATAGCCCGGTTTAGTTCTGAGCCGTGACAATGAATTTCTTTACGGTATATCCGGTACCTGTTATGGCTTCCCTGATCTTAAGGGTATCCACCTGATCGGGATAATACTCAATAAATGCATTGGCTGCTGTATGGGAAGCTTTAACGCTTTTTATCCCGTCGAGCTTGCTTACCCCTGCCTGAATGGTCTGCTCACAACCGGTACATGTCATACCTCCAATTGATACTTCTATGCTAGAAGCTTTCATTGTTATATCTTCCTTTTTACTCTTTTGTTCATGCCCGCAGGATGCGACAAAAAACAAAATAGTAAACAAAAGAAAAAAATTTGGGATACTCCTAAGCAGCATGGTCAATAAATTTAAGAATAGGTAATTACAAGGTTAAGTCACCTTAAATGTATGAATAATTTTAAGTCATGTTCCTAAAATGTCAGAAAAATCATTTTTTATGATGCTTTTTGATAAGGAATGTGCAAAATTCCATGGCAATATGATTTGTTAACAGTAAGGTACAATGGGATTCATAAAGGCCTTTCCAATACAAATTTCAGAAGGCATTCAATGTATGACACAACACTTGAACATTTACAAATCTGAATTATCTTTATTAAAAATAAGTACCATGAACAGATTTTTGAATTACCTGATAATCTTTCTTATCATCTTCATGTGGAATTGTAAATCAGGCCATACCGGAAGCAGGATGACAGGATCAATTAAACAGGATTCTCTGGTGACGGAAAACATTTTCCCCTTTCAATCCATGCATTGTCACGGATCAACAATTGTGGTACTTCCAAACAACGATCTTCTTGTCGCCTGGTTCCAGGGAAGCGGAGAACGGACAGCCGATGATGTGGCTTTGATGGGATCACGCTTCAGCCAAAAGAGCGGGACATGGAGCAACCCTTTCATTATGGCAGACACACCTGGATTCCCTGATATCAATCCTGTCCTCTTTATAGATAATCAGTCACGCCTTTGGCTTGTCTGGTATACTGTTCTTGCTTACCAGTGGGAATCATCGGTTCTGAAGTACAGGATCAGTGAAGATTTCATGAAGAATGATGGTCCTCCCGTCTGGCTATGGCAGGATATGATACATGTAAAGCCCGATGGTTCAGTACCTGAGGGTATTGGCCGTAATGATCAGTTTGTAAAAACACTCGAAAAGAAATACGATGATTACCATGCCAGTCTTGTTTCAGAAGGATATATAAGGGAAGACGGATCGGGAACAATAACTGAGGAGATGTGGCAGACAGCCCGAAAGCAGTATCTGGATATTGCAAGAGGCCTTAATCTTGTAAAAAACGGGGCCGAAGTAAATGAAAAGGGTGAAAAAGTAAGCGTTCAGCTTGGATATCCGCTTATGCGGAGGATTGGCTGGCAGACAAGGAACAAACCACTTTTAGCTGGAAATTCAATTCTCCTTCCTCTTTATTCCGACGGTTTCGACTTCAGCCTGATTGCAATCACTGACGATTATGGGAAGACCTGGCATTTCAGTGAACCAATAGTCGGTGCCGGAAATGTTCAGCCTGCACTCGCAACAGGCAGTGACAGTACGATTACCGCCTACATGCGCGATAACGGTCCTGCCCCGAAAAGGCTGATGAAAAGCATATCCGGCGACATGGGCCTGACCTGGAGCACCGTTTCAGATACCAATATTCCTAATCCGGGAACGGCAGCTGATGTTGTCGTGCTGAAAAGCGGCAACAGGGTGATCGCACATAATGATATCGAGGAAGGAAGACATCGCCTCTCAGTCTGGCTGTCGAAAGATGAAGGAAAGACATGGCCATGCCGTAAAACAATTATCAAAGGCTTACCAGGAAGTGAGACCAGAGGGCATTACCCTGCAATAATCCAGGGAAAGGACGGCCGAATTCATATGTCATTTACGAACCAGGTTCCGGGACCCGCCGGTCAGCAACCTTTAAAGACTATTGCACATGCCAGCTTCACTGAAGAGTGGCTGCTGAACAATAAGGAATAATTAAGTATGAAATATGATGTATCCAAAATTCTGTGATCTCTGTGCCTTCTCTGTGCCCCTCTGTGTAAGTTCTTAATATTCAGACCATAAAGGCTCCGGAAAGCAAATAAACCGGCAGCATTAAGATTAGGGTTTATGATGCAGCCTCATTCTTCTCCTGAAATTTCTCCCGGAACATGATTAATATTTCCCTTATTTTGTCGTCGAGCAGGTTAATTGATTTGTCGATCCATTCCTGCGGCATTTTTCTATAATAAGCCTCGGCAATTCCACCGGTTATACAGGCCAGAGTATCACTGTCGCCGCCAAGCCAGATGGCTTTTCTTATTGCATCTTCAAAATCGACTGATTCAAGGAAACAGATAAGGGCTTCCGGAACGGTCTTCTGGCAGGTCTCATTAAAACTGTAAAAAGGCTTTATTTCAGCAAGTGTCCTGCTCAGATTATATGAGTAGCTCTTTT
>Ga0116170_10004973_pt1 | contig 12030 bp, 9 predicted proteins | sample AD_JPNHW1_MetaG_FD_89797 | JGI IMG/M metagenome (GOLD analysis project Ga0116170, IMG submission 89797) | Active sludge microbial communities of municipal wastewater-treating anaerobic digesters from Japan - AD_JPNHW1_MetaG | ecosystem: Engineered > Bioreactor > Anaerobic > Digestate | place... | reverse complement strand
TTCATTATAATTCAGGCTAAGCTGAATAATGGGAATATCAGCTTCGGGATACATGCAACGGATAACGCTCCAGCAGCCATGGTCGAGGCCCCAGCTGGTGTCCGCAACAATATTGTATTCCAGAAGCGAGTGTATAATTTCTTTAGCTAATTCAGGATTTCCGCGCGCCGGATATTCTACTTCATAAAGTTCTTTTGGAAATCCCCCGAAATCATGAATAGTCCTGGGCTTTGGCATGGCGGTAACTTGCGTGCCATCTGTTTCCCAGTGTGCAGAAATACAAACAATAGATTCAGGTGTAGGGATTGATTTTGCAATCTTTTCCCATGTCAATGAAAACTCGTTTTTCTCAATGGCATTCATCGGGTTTCCGTGTCCGACAAAAAGAGCAGGCATTATTTTATTCATGTTGTTTGACAATTAATAATTTCTGCCTTCATATACTTCTGAATTCATAAATCTGCCTTCTGCACTCTAATGTGCTTCCAGCCAGTTATTCCCCGAACTGATCTCTACCTCAAGCGGCACATTTATCTTTATTGCATTTTGCATGCTTTCTTTGATTACAGGCAGAATCTTTTCCAGTTCAGGCCTGAAAACATCAAACACCAATTCGTCGTGTACCTGAAGAATCATGCGGCTTTTGAGCTGCATTCCGGCAATTTGCCTGTGTAAATTGATCATGGCAATTTTAATAATATCGGCTGCTGAGCCTTGAATGGGGGCGTTGATGGCATTTCGTTCGGCATAGCCGCGTACCACAGCATTAGCCGAATTAATATCACGCAGGTAGCGTCTACGCCCGAGCAGCGTTTCCACATATCCTTTATGACGCGCAGATATTATGGTGTTTTCCATATATTTTTTTATGGCCGGATATTTCACAAAATATTGATCAATAATGTCGGCGGCTTCTTTGCGCGGGATGTTTAACCTTTCGGACAGGCCAAATGCCGATATGCCATAAATGATTCCAAAATTTACTGTTTTGGCATTGCGGCGCATTTCTTTTGTAACATCGGCTAATGGAACATTGTAGACCCTGGCAGCTGTGGCGGCGTGAATATCATGCCCCTGCTCGAAATCGTGTATCATATTGGTTTCATTGCTTATGGAAGCGATGATCCTCAGTTCGATCTGGGAGTAATCGGCTGAAACCAGCACATAGTCTTCATTACGCGGCACAAAGGCTTTACGTATTTCGCGTCCTCTTTCGGTCCTGACAGGGATGTTCTGAAGGTTCGGATTGTTGGAACTAAGCCTTCCGGTGGCTGCTACAGCCTGGTTGTAAGAGGTGTGAATACGGCCCGTACGGGGATTTATAAGTTCGGGCAGGGTGTCTACATAGGTTGATTTTAGTTTGGTCAGCGAACGGTAATCTAAAAGCTTCTGAACAATCGGATGTTTGTTCACCAGCTTTATTAAAACATCTTCAGCGGTAGAATACTGTTTAGTGGCTGTTTTCTTGGGATTTTCGATAATTTTCAGGCGTCCGTATATTACCTCCCCGAGTTGTTTCGGTGAAGAAATATTAAATTCAGTTCCGGCAAGCTCAAATATTTCTTTTTCAAGAATACTTACTTCGCTTTGTAATTGTCCCGAATAATCATTCAAAGCTTTTTTATCGATCTTCACGCCTTCGGTCTCCATTGATGCCAGAACCGCAATCAGCGGTATCTCTACATCATGGAACAATGAAGTCACCCTGGCTTCATCCAGGAGCGGTTCGAGTTTTTCCTTTAGCTGAAAGGTAACGTCGGCATCTTCGGCTGCATATTCTTTTATTTCTTCGGCAGCCACCATATTCATTGTAAGCTGGTTCTTCCCTTTTTTACCAATGAGTTGTTCTATAGGTACCGGGATGTAGTTCAAATAGGTTTGCGACAGGTAATCCATGTTGTGCCGCATATCGGGTTCAATCAGGTAATGTGCAAGCATGGTATCGAATAGCGGCCCTTTGACTTCAATATCGTACCATTTCAGCATTTCCATATCGAACTTCATGTTTTGCCCGATCTTTAACGTGTCCGGATTTTCAAAAATAAATTTGAATTCCTGAACAATGCGGTAAGTTTCATCATATTCCTTTGGAAGGGCTACAAACCAGGCATGATGAGGTTTTACACAAAATGATATTCCAACCAGTTCTGCTGAATTGGGATCAATGCCCGTTGTCTCTGTATCAAAACAAAACTCCCTGCATCTGCTGATTTCAGCAATAAGGTCATTTCTTTTTTCTGCATTATCGACCAAAACATATTCATGAGGTGTGTTGTGAATATTTTTCAGCTGACTTTCTGAAGGTGTTTCTGTTTCTTCTTCCGTTACTGATCCGAACAGGTCGGGCTGCGATGCAAGTTTCTTTTGCACATCGGCTTGTTTTTTTAACGAAATATCGGTGAAGACCCGTTTTGCAAATGTCCGCATCTCCAGTTCGTCAAAAAGATCTTTCAATACGCTCTCGTTAGGGGCATCCATTATTAGTTTGTGTTCTTCAAAAGCAATAGGAACCGACAGTATGATTGTTGCGAGGGCTTTTGATTGTATGGCCAGTTCGCGGCCTGCAATTACTTTTTGCTTTAAGCTATCGGGTTTAATGGAATCTATATTTGATAAAATATTTTCGAGTGAACCAAATTCGTTTACCAATTTACGGGCTCCAACCTCACCGATACCATATATCCCCGGAATATTATCTGAAGCATCGCCCCATATGCCAAGCATGTCGATTACCTGTTCGGGTTTTTGTATTCCGAATTTTTCGCAAACCTCCTTTGGACCCATGATAGATGGCTTATCCCCAAAGCGGGCCGGTTTGTAAATCTTAACATTTTCGCTCACCAGCTGGCCGAAATCTTTATCGGGTGTAACCATAAATACAGTGTATCCGGCTTGCTCAGCTTCTTTGGCAAGGGTACCTATCACATCATCTGCTTCATAGCCGTCAACATAAAGAGCCGGTATATTAAAACCCTCAATCAACCTTTTAATATAAGGAATGGATGATACAATATCTTCCGGGGTTTCCTGACGGTTGGCCTTGTACTGTATGAAATCTTCGTGGCGGAGGGTGGGGGCCATGGTATCAAAGGCAACACCAATGTGTGAAGGTTTTTCTTCTTTAAGCAATTTGTATAATATGTTGGCAAATCCGTATACAGCCGAGGTGTTTATTCCTTTGGAATTGATGAGTGGTTTGTCGCGGTAAGCGTAAAAGGCCTGGTAAATCAATGCCATGGCATCAAGCAGGTAGAGTTTTTTTTCAGAAGACATGCGCAGATTGTTTAGCGTAAAGATAAGGAAAAAGTTTAGGCGAGCGGTTTACTGAAAATATTTTTGGATTCCCCGACTTTATGATAGTTAGTGTCAATAAGAATACTCCTGTTTGTAAAAAGAAAACGTCAAGTTTGAGGCTTGCAAAGTGGCAAAAAGCGGAATTTACTTGGGTATATGAGCATTTTTGACGCAAGCGTAACGAAAAAATTGGCGTTTTCTTACAAACACTAGTTAGGTATATAGTTGCACGGATGTATATGCCTTGTTGAAAAGTGTATCAGTGAATGTTGTTTTATAAATCAGAAATCTAATTGATGAGGCACAATTCTTTCTTTGCGTCTTAGCGTCTTTTCTGGAAATAATTTGCGTTTTGAGTCTTATATTCCTTTGCAACCAATCAACTCAATTAGCTCTGATCTCAATTCTTCAACTCGTCCAGCAACTTCCTTGCATCTCTCCATATGGGCCTTGAGCGCCTGCGCCAGATGAGGTAACCGACAAATCCCGCCAGCGCCATCAGCCCCCAATAGAACGCCTGTATAACAAGAATCTTTATCCAGAACGCCACATCCCAGTATTCAAATTTTGCATAATAGCTGATAGTAAAACCTATATCGATCAGGATAATGATGATGGAAACAGTGATCCATTTTTTTCCCCAGTAGCAGTAACGTTCAACAGTTTTTTCGAGTACCTGGACCAGCGGAAGTGTGTAATCAAGGTTTTTGAATTTTTTGTACCGGAACCAAAGAAACACAGTTCCGATCATGAATGCGATCACGAACAAGATACCAGCAAACCTGTGCATGGCAGACAACAACGGATCGGGGTTTATCACAAATAAGAAGAAATAAATCAGTGAGAATGCAAGGTAAACAAAGAACAAGCCATACATATTTCTTTTATTTCTTCTGTCTTCTTTCTGCATCCTGGCGATGAGATTCTCAGTATCGACAGCTTGTGAGGGTGTATTATAATTATTATTCATGGTAGCCTCCTTGAATTTTTTGCCGCAATTCTTCACGGATACGGTGAAGTTTGGTGCGTACGTTGGGTTCCGTAATTCCGATGATATCCGATATTTCACGCGTGGAAAGTTTTTCGATAGACAGCGTGACAAGCAGTTTGTCGATCACATTCAACTGGTTTATAAATCCATGAAGTTCATCGAGTTTTTTTTCTGTTTCAATTTTTTGTTCATGCTCTTCATCCTGCATGAGAAAATTCAGATTCTGGTTGTCAAGTGAAAGGTTAAACTGTGACCTGCGGTTTTCTTTCATGATATAGTTCAATGAAGTATTAACAGCAATGCGGTATATCCAGGTACTTATCGAGGAGTCGCCCCTGAAATTGTCGAGGCTTCGCCATACGTTGATAAGCACTTCCTGCTGCAGGTCATAGGTATCCTCTTCTGATCTGGAATAATGACGGCAAATATTCCAGATACGCTGTTGTTGTTCTTCCACTATTTTTCGAAATTTTTCTTCTTTCGGATTCATCGTGGTTTTTTGTTTGGCTATTGGATATTTCTAATAAATAATTGTTACAATTTTATTATTTTCCGAGGTGAGTTCTGATAATTTCTTCACCCGGATTAAAGTACCCGTGATACAAGCGCGGAAATTCGTTTCTGATCTCATCGACAAGGTTTTTAATTCCGGTAAACCGGGCATTATCTCCTTGTGGTACCAGGCTGGCATACCATTCCGGGTCAATGTTAAAGTTTCGCCATTGTATCATATTTATGTCATAGTCGCGGATGATACTTTTCAATGCCTCTGTTTCTTCCGATTCATCGGTATAACCGGGGAACACAAAATAATTGAGAGAAACCCATATATTATGTTTACGGGCAACTTTTATGCTTTCAAGTACATCATCAAAAGTATAATTTGACGGACTATAATACTTCAGGTAATTGCTTTGCTGCGCACTGTTCATACTCACGCGTATGCTTTGCAGCCCGGCTTTGCATAATTCCTCTATTGCTTCTGGCTTGCTGGCATTCGTGTTCAGGTTGATAATACCTTTTTGCGTTTTTGATCGAATTAGTAGTATGGCATCACGTAACGTTTCCCATACCATCAGCGGCTCTCCTTCGCAGCCCTGCCCGAAGCTGGCAACCGGATCAGGGGCAGAGTTGAGGTGATCGACTGCTAATTCTGCAATTTCTTCAGGTGCAGGAATAAAGGTAATACGATTTTGTGTGGAAGAAATATGGTGATCTTTGGGTTGATATGATATACACCCTACGCAGCGCGAATTACACGTGGGTGATGTGGGCAGGGGCATTTCCCAGCGGTTCATAAAATAATTACGGGCAGCAGGGCAGAAGTAAACAAGGGCACAATGTGAAAGATGCTTCAGCAGCCGGTTGTCCGGATTTGACTTCAGCATTTTTTTTGCATTTTTCTCAACATAAAACTGGTTGAACTGGTCGCAGTCCTGCCGGATATCAGGATCGATTCGAAAAGCCGTTGTATAGAATTTATTCTTTTCCCAGCCAATGGCTGCGTATGCATACAATGGCAGCCGCGGGGCATTATGTTCTGTTATCCAGGCGGCATGATGTGTAAGGGTATATGCCGGGGCCACAAATGCTGCCACAGCCCAGCCCTTGTCGCAGGTCCGGAATTGTTTTAGTATGGGGTCATATCCTATGGCGCGCCTGCCGGGCAGGTGAAAAAAATCACTCCCTTCAGGCAACAAAATCATTTCTTCAGAAGTAAGCCGGACATTTTCAGACACCAGTCTCCCGCATACCTGCAGCGATGTGTCTTCAAAAATATTTCCCTGGTCGTCGCTATAGAGCAGATATGGAATTTTTTCAGGATGCATAATTGATTATCATCTGTGTTCATCTGCTTTATCTGCGGGAGATAAGATAAGCCTGGATTTCCCGCATATCCCGCAGATTTTCGCTGATTGATCAGGCATTGTTTACCCAGTTGGTCACTTCTTCAAGAGATGGCGCTTTAATATCAAGCTTTAGTTTTTTCCGTAATCCGCAAATGCTGTTGAACAATTTTGTGGGAACTGCTGTTTTCAATGATTCTGGCGTGGAATAACCCGATTTCATTATGAGCTCGGCATATTCTTGCGGAATACCTTTATTTATAAAATCTTCGGAAGAAGTCACTATGGATTTTATTTCAGGTTTCATCTGTGGAAAAAACAATACGTCCTGTATAGAATGTGAATTAGTCAGCACCATAGTCAGCCTGTCGATACCCATGCCCAGGCCGGCTGTAGGCGGCATTCCAAATTCTATGGCACGCAAAAAGTCTTCATCAAGCACCATGGACTCTTCATCACCGCGTTTGCCAAGCTCAAGCTGATCTTCAAAACGTTTTCGCTGGTCAACAGGATCATTGAGTTCTGAGAAGGCATTGCATAATTCTTTACCATTAACGATAGCTTCAAATCGTTCAACGAGCCCGTTTTTGCTGCGGTGTTTTTTGGCAAGCGGCGACATTTCCACGGGATAGTCGGTGATAAATGTCGGTTGTATCAGGTTAGGCTCACATGTGGCTCCGAATATTTCGTCGATCAGTTTTCCCTTGCCCATAGCATCTGTAGTTTCGACACCCAGTTTGCATGCAGTGTCCCTGAGCGTGGGTTCATCCATTTCGGAAATATCAATACCTGTGAAATGTTTGATGGCTTCAAACATGGTAAAACGCTTCCATGGACGGCGGAAGTCAATAGTGTTTTCACCCACTTTAATTTGCGTACAACCGTTAATATCCATGGCGATTTTTTCTACCATTTCTTCAACAAGTTTCATCATCCATTCATAATCCTTGTAAGCCACATAAAGTTCCATTTGTGTGAACTCCGGATTGTGAAACCTGTCCATGCCTTCGTTGCGGAAATCCTTTGCAAATTCAAACACGCCGTCATAACCTCCGACAATCAGGCGTTTCAGGTATAATTCATTGGCGATCCTCAGGTAAAGCGTGCTGTTCAATGTATTATGAAACGTCTTAAACGGGCGTGCAGCGGCGCCTCCGTATAATGGCTGCAAAACAGGGGTCTCTACTTCGAGGTAATCTTTTTTATTGAGAAACTCCCGCATAGAGGATAATATCTGCGACCTTTTAATAAATATTTGTTTCACGTCCGGATTTACGATCAGGTCAACATAGCGTTGACGGTACCGTTGTTCGGGATCAGTGAAAGCATCATAAACTACTGAATCTTTTTCTTTGACAATAGGCAGTGGGCGGAGTGATTTGCTCAGGAGTTTGAATTCTCTGACATGGATGGTGATTTCTCCCATTTGCGTAATGAAAACATGTCCTTTGACCCCGATAATATCTCCAATGTCAAGCAATCTTTTAAAAACAGTATTGTAAAGGCTTTTGTCTTCACCGGCACACAGATCATCGCGTTTAAAATATAATTGAATACGGCCGTTTGCGTCTTGCAATTCTACAAAAGAGGCTGCGCCCATAATGCGCCTCGACATGATGCGACCCGCAATGCTCACATCCTGGTACATATGAGTGTTGGCAGGGAAATTTACATGAATTTCAGTTGATATGGCATTTATTTCAAAAGTTTCGGCAGGATATGGATTGATACCCATTTTATACAGTTCTTCCAGCGCCTGTCGTCTGATTTGTTCCTGTTCGCTTAATTCGTAACTCATTTTGAATTTTTTTGCAAATTTATTGTTTTTGACCGTATAAAATACCGGCTGTTAAAAACCTTTTCTGTCATGGTATGAAATGCTGTATTTATTATTTCTATTTTTGCCGGCAATTTTGAGTGATATGGAAAATGTGATTTATAAAGACCTGGGACTTATTGATTATAAAGAAGCCTGGGATTACCAGGAAAGCCTGTTTGAGGAAGTAATAGGGTTAAAAACGGGCAGGTTGATTTCAACCGGAAATGAAAAGAAAAACTATTTGCTTTTTTGCGAACATCCGCATGTATACACCCTTGGGAAAAGCGGCTCGGAAAAAAATTTGTTGATTGATTATATTCAGTTGCAGGCAAAAAATGCTGTATTTTATAAGACAAACCGCGGCGGCGACATCACATACCATGGGCCGGGGCAGATTGTCGGGTATCCGATTCTTGACCTGGAGTTGTTTGGGCTTGGCATAAAAAAGTATGTTGAAGCGCTTGAAGATTGCATAATTCTCACCCTTGACCATTTTGGAATAAAGGCAGAGCGGCTTGCAGGCGCTACCGGCGTATGGATAGATACCAACAGCCCGAAAGTCAGAAAAATATGTGCTATCGGGGTCCGCTCAAGCCGTTATGTTACCATGCACGGCTTCGCTTTTAATGTTAACACAAACCTTGATTATTTCAATTATATAAATCCCTGCGGATATACCGATAAAGCCGTTACCTCATTATCTCGTGAGCTTAATATGCCTCAGGATATAAACCTGGTAAAGAATATTCTCCTGGACAATATTTCAAAGGTTTTTCTGATGAACCTGGTTACCTGTAAATGATAAGCAGGTATAAACTTTAGAAACTATTTTTGAAAAAAACGTTTCCGAAGTTTTATTATATTTATCTTTGTGACATGGAAGACAAAATAAATAAAGTTTTACAACAGGTTTCTGTTATGTACCAGAAATATGGTATAAAAAGTGTTTCCATGGATGATGTAGCCCGCGAATTGGGTATATCAAAAAAAACACTTTATGAATTCTTTACCGATAAGGCAGATCTGGTGATGAAAATTCTTCAATTTCAGATTTCTAAAATTCAAACGGTTTTCAATGAGGATTTGAATCCCGGCACCAATGCAATTGATCATTTGTTTGAGATCAGCCAGCTGATCACCAGTTTTTTTAAGAATTTCAGCCCGACCGTACATTACGACTTGCAGAAATATTATCCGGAAGTATTTCAGTCATTTTTTGAATATAAAAGAGACCTGATGTATAAAAGTGTGATTATAAATCTGAACAGGGGCATTAAAGAAGGTTTATACCGGTCGGATATCAACCCTGATTTGATCGCACATATTTATATCAGCCGTATTGAGGCTTTTCTGTTTACCAGTTCTCTTTCCGGTAAAGAATATACCACAAATGAACTTTTTAATGAAATGTTTTCCTATCATATTCACGGTATAGCAAGTAAAAAGGGAATAGATTATTTTGAAAAAAAGATAGGTCATGCAAATATGTAATTTTAACAAAGTACGAATGAACAGGAACAGAGGGCGTTTTTTAATTTGTACACTTTTAAACCTGTTATTTACCCTGTCTGCGTATGCACAGCAGCCAGAAATTAAAGGCTTCACGCTTCAGGAGGCCATGGATTATGCCGTGGTTAATGGTTACAAACCACGCGAAGCGCAGTATGATCTTCAGTCTGCCATAGCACAGAAAAGAGGCTATATTTCCATGGGATTGCCGCAAGTGAATGCCAGTGTGAATTATCAGTATTACTCGAGTCTTCCGACCCAGCTCATGCCCGACATTTTAAGCCCCGCCATTCAAGCAACGCTTATGCAATACGGATTGATACCGCAGGGTGAGATACAGGCCAGTGATGAAAAGAGCCCGGTAGCATTTGGTGATAAAAATAATTTGTCTGCCGGAATTACTGCAAGCCAGCTGGTAATCGACGGAACTTTTTTTGTCGGGTTAAAAGCGGCAAATATGCTGGTCGACCTTAGCAAAACATCAATAGACCGCTCCATAAATGAGGTCAAAGCCGCTGTTCAGCAAGCGTATTACCTGGTGCTGGTTGCATCTGAAAACCGGAGAATCCTTGATTCTACATATATAAAAATGAATGTGATGCTGGAACAAACCAGGCAGTTTCAGAAAAACGGGTTTATTGAAGATACCGATGTGGAGCAATTATCTCTTATTGTTTCGAATCTTAAAAATAAACTTGACATGGTCGACAGGAGTATTGCCCTGGTAACCGACCTTCTTAAACTGCAGATGGGCATGGATATCGACGAGCCTGTCCAATTGAATGATGAACTTTCAACCTTGCTGGATCGGGCTATTGCTTCCAATCTTGCCGACAAACAATTTGATGTAAACAGCCATATTGATTTCAGGCTGTTGAAGAGCCAGGAACGATTGTTATCCCAGGTTATTAAAATTGACCAGGCGAAATACTATCCTTCGCTGAATGTATTTTTCAATACTCAATCCCTGGCTCAGCGTGATAAATTTAATTTTTTCAACAGTGATAAATGGTATAATACCACAGTCATCGGCGCAACTTTATCCATACCTATCTGGAGTTCGGGTATCAGGCGTTACAAGATCAGCCAGGATAAATTTGCATTGATGAAACACCAGGTTTCTTTGAATCAGGCTGAGGACGGGCTGAGGATTGATGTGAATAATTCGAAATCTCTTTTGAAAACATATAGTGATCAATTTTATTCTGACAAGAAAAATTATGAATTATCTGTTAAAATCTATGACAAGACCTATGCAAAATACAAAGAAGGCCTGGCATCCAGCATGGACCTGAACCAGGCGTACCTCCAGGTTCTTACACAACACGGAACGTATTTAAATACGATGTTGCAGTTGCTGAATACATACTCTAATCTTAGTAAAGCACTGAACATACTATAATCATTAACCGAAAAAATACATATTATGAAGCGAATATTTTTCTTACTGGTTTTATTAACCGTTTTTATTTCCTGTAACCGAAGTGACAAGCAAGAACGATTGAACAAACTGCTCAGGGAGCATGACAAAATAGCGTTACAGATACAGGAGCTTGAGAAAGAAATAAATGCCGAATCCGGGAAAAAAATAGTATCTGTGGCGGTTACCGAAGTAAAACCCGAGGTTTTCAGGCATTTTCTGGAAGTTCAGGGAAAAGTGGATGGTGATGACAACGTATCGGTAAGCGCACGCAACGTGGGTATTGTAACAAGCATTGATGTGAAGGAAGGCCAGAAGGTTACCCGGGGCCAGCTGTTGGCAACCCTTGATGCACAGGTGTTACAAACGACTCTTCGTGATATGGAAACCTCGCTGGAGTTTGTAACAGATTTGTACCTCAGGCAAAAGAACCTGTGGGAGCAAAAGATCGGCTCCGAGGTTCAGTATCTTACAGCCAAAAACACCAAGGAAAGCTTAGAGAATAAGATTCAGGCCATGAAAGACCAGATCGCCCTGTCCACAATCATTTCGCCTATTAATGGCACGGTTGAAGAAATTTCCTTAAAGGTTGGCCAGGCTATTTCTCCTGGATACCCGACTTTCAGAGTGGTTAATTTCGACCGGTTAAAAGTTGTTGCCGAAGTTGCCGAAGCCTATTCTTCCAAAGTAAAAAACGGGGACAGTGTACATATCTTTTTTCCCGACTTCAATAATGAGATTGCTTCAAAGCTCAGCTTTACCAGTAAATACATCAATATGCTCAACAGGGCCTTCAGCGTTGAGGCATTAATTCCAAATATTTCTGACCATGAACTCAGGGCCAACATGATAGCGGTGATAAAGATCAATGATTATGTTTCCAAAGATGCTGTAGTGGTTTCCGCCAACCTCATACATAAATCCATCAATGAGCAGTTCGTTTTTGTTGCAGAAAAAGTTGATGGGGATATGATCGCTAAAAAACGTACAGTCACCACAGGCGTAACCTATAATGGTAAAACGGAAATTCTCAGCGGCCTGAAACCCGGTGATATGCTGATCACAACCGGATACAACAACCTTAACGGCAACGAAAAAGTTAAATTCTGATCTGACTGATTAACGTATTAAAGATGAAAAAAAATAAATT
>Ga0116170_10004972_pt1 | contig 12031 bp, 10 predicted proteins | sample AD_JPNHW1_MetaG_FD_89797 | JGI IMG/M metagenome (GOLD analysis project Ga0116170, IMG submission 89797) | Active sludge microbial communities of municipal wastewater-treating anaerobic digesters from Japan - AD_JPNHW1_MetaG | ecosystem: Engineered > Bioreactor > Anaerobic > Digestate | place... | reverse complement strand
TGGTGAATTTATAAACATCCTGCACCCACATACGCAGCGGAAGACCGTCCGGGGCAGGCACTTCGGCGAAAGAATCAAGCGCTTCAAGCACCGTCGGCCCGCTGTACCAGGGCATGCTTTCGCTCCTTGCCGCGATATTGTAGCCTTCCGCCGCGGAGACAGGAATAAAGCAGGTTGGTTTCAATTCAATTTGCTGCAAAAACGCTCCGTATTCCGCTGTGATGTTTTCATATACGCCCTCCCGGTCGCCAACGGCTATCAGGTCAAGCTTGTTGATGAGCACCGCAACCTGTTTAATCCCGAGCATGGAGAGCATATAACCGTGGCGGCGCGAGTTTTCCTTTATCCCCTCATGCGCGTCAATAACAAGCAGCGCCGCATCCGCCCGGGAAGCGCCGGTGATCATATTTTTCAAAAACTCAATATGTCCCGGGGCGTCAATGATGATGTATTTCCGTTTGTCTGTTTTAAAAAAGCAGCGTGCGGTGTCAATCGTGATGCCCTGAGCCCGCTCGTCCTTGAGCGCGTCCAGTAAAAAAGCGTATTCAAAAGGCTTTGAGGTTCGCCTGCAAAGCTCCCTGATCATCTCCAGCTTGCCTTCCGGCAATGATCCGGTATCCGCAAGCAGCCTGCCGATCACCGTGCTTTTGCCGTGGTCCACATGCCCGACGATCACAATGTTCATTTCCTTCATCTCTGCGGGGGTGCTCGCGCTCTCTTTACATATATCCATCTTTGCGTAGCTCCTCCAGACCGCCGCCGTCCTCTTTATCCTGCGCCCTGCCCGAACGCTCGGCTATATTGGCAAATTTGCCTGTCTTCAGTTCTTCGATAATTTCGTCAAGATTCCGCGCGTCGGAATCCACCGGGTTTGTGCACGGCCAGCACCCCAAAGAGCGGTAGCGCTTGCCCTCGCCCTGATTAAAATACAACGGAACAACCGGCACATTTTCCTTAGCTATGTATTCCCAGACATCCAGCTCCGTCCAGTCCAGCAGCGGATGAATCCGGATATGTGTCCCGGGTTTGAAATCGGTTTTATACTGCCCCCAAAACTCGGGAGGCTGGTCGCCCACATCCCAGTCGTTATTCTTATCCCGCGGCGAAAAGTAGCGTTCCTTGGAGCGGCTGCCTTCCTCGTCCGCGCGGATGCCGACAATAACGCCCGTATACGGTTCGGTGTTTTTATCAATCTTATAGGTGCCGGTTTTGTGGTCCATCCGGTACCGCGGCCATTCGCCCGAAAGGGTGTTTCTAAGCGCTTCCGTTTTCAGGTTTTTGCAGCACTCAATGCGGGAAGTGTTGCCGTCCGGGAAAGTCAGTTTTTCTTTCAGCGCGGCCGAATTCTCGCCGTAAACCATGTCCAGATGCCATTCCCTCGCCAGGTTGTCGCGATAAGTAATCATTTCCGGAATCTTATAGTGAGTATCGATATGCACCAGCGGAAACGGCACATGCCCGAAAAAAGCTTTGCGCGCAAGGCTCAGCAACACCGTGGAATCTTTGCCGATACTCCACAGCATACAAAGGTTGCCGAAACGGTTGTACGCTTCACGCAGAATATGGATGCTGGTGTTTTCAAGATTTTCGAGATGTGTCATATAAAATACCTCATGCAATTTGAATTCCATATACGTAGGGACATGGCGTGCCGTGTCCGCTTCAAATGAACCATTTAATCATAGCGTGCCGTGTCCGCGTAATTCTCATATCAATTTTGTTAATAGTAGCAATCGTCGTTCCATTTTTGTGGATTTTCGTCAATATATTGCCAAATTCTGTAGTAATCATCTTCATCTCTGATTACATGCTCATAAAATCGTGACTGCCAAACTACTGTAGGGACATCACCTGTCGAGTCTGTGCTATCAAGCAGATGAACTCCTTTTGAAACAGCAGACTTATATGACCCGATGATGGTTGAAATTGAGCCGCGTAAGGCTTTACTAAAACTATTATATTCCGATTCTTCGTAAACATTATCGGTTTTATCAATGCCCAATATCAAGTGTACATGGTTAGGCATAACGACAAAATTCAATACTTTTACGTTTCTGTGGTGGTTTTCAATAGATCCCATCACATTGAAGGCAATCGTTCCGATTTGATTGAGAACCATTTCATTATCGACAATTTTGCCAAAAAAATGAGACTTATTATGCGTACATATCGTTATGAAATAATAACCGTTTTGTCGATAATCATACTCTTTGAGCCGTATGACTTTCCTACTAGGCAATTCGAATTTCATGTTGTTTCAATCCTTGATTTCAAGGTTTTTCGGATACGTTATGTTGCGGACATGGCACGCCATGTCCCTACGGGGTTGCGGACACAGCACGCAGTGTCCCTACGAATCAAACCGGTTCCCAATATCATTCAATATAAAAAAGCCTTTTTCGTTCAGAACGTTTTCACGGTTGTAGCGCATCGGGGTTCCGTCACCCTGCAAAAATACGCCGCCCGCCTGCTCGACAACACACTGCATCGCCGCTGTATCCCATTCGCAGGTCAGCCCCGTGCGGTAATAGACATCCGCTTTGCCCTCGGCAATCAGGCAGCCTTTGAGGGAGGAGCCCTTTGAGATTATTGCTCCGATTTTATCTTTGTTTTTTTCAAGCAAAGCGTTGTGTTCCGTGCCGGAGTGGGAACGGCTGGCCATAACCGTCAGGTTGTCCCGTTTATCCGTAACATGAATCCGGTTCTTCTCCGCGAAATACCCTTCCTCGCTCCCCTGCTGGCAAAACGCGCCCGAACCTTCCGCGGCATAATAAAGGCTGCCGGGAACCGGTGCGTAAACAACGCCCATTACGCTCTTGCCATAATATGAAAACGCGATGTTGACGGTGAATTCACCGTTGCGTTTAATAAATTCTTTTGTGCCGTCCAGCGGGTCTACAATAAAGCATCCCGGATTGCGCAGCCTATCCCGGCTGTCCTTTGATTCCTCCGAAAGAATCGCGTATTGCCCGTACCTCTCCCCGAGGAACCCGCAGATAACGGTATTGGCCGCCAGGTCCGCCTGTGTCAGCGGGGATTTGTCATCCTTATATTCAACAGCAAAATCACGGCTGTAAATCTCCATAATTTTTTCGCCGGCCTCTTTCGCGGCATCCGCCATTGCCGCTGCCATGCTTTCGAGTGATGCGAGCATCCGGGCATAGCAGGCAATTTCTCCGGCAGATTCTTCCGCCGGACAATCTTTGGTATGTATCACCATTTCCGGCATTTGCGGTGCTTCATAGGGCGAAGAAATGCCTGTAAATCCGCTTATTTCTCCGCTTATTGCCCGCTTATAAAGGCCTTTTGTATCCCGTTTAATGCACTCCTCAAGAGGAGTGTCCACAAAAATCTCAACGAACGGAACCTCCGCCGCAAAGCAAAGCGCCCGTGCGCTGTTTCTGTCCGCGGTAAAAGGCGATATGGCGCTGACCAGCGTTACCGCCCCGCTTTGCGCGAAAAGCACCGCAACGTGCGCAATACGGCGGATATTTTCGTTTCGGTCCTCATCCGAAAAGCCCAAATCGGAATTCAGCCCGAAACGCAGATTGTCGCCGTCAAGCACGGCGGTCAATATCCCGGATTCCAGCAGATTTTTCTCGGCCAGATAAGCCAGCGTCGATTTGCCCGATCCGGAAAGCCCGGTGAGCCAAAGCACGGCGCCTTTTTGGCCAAGGTATCCGGCGCGCTGTCTCCCGCTTATGCAGTTTTTTTGTTCAAAGATATCAGGCATAGCCGCACCCCAAAAAAATAATCGATTAGATAGTACCCCTTTTTTCAGAATGCGTCAATAAGTTATTGAAACTATATGAACGCAATGTTATACTGACAGGAAATAAATCAATTGGGAGCATTTTTATGATGATAACTGTAATCGGCCGCGGCCATTCCGGCACACGCGCCATTTCCAACACCCTGTCGGACAGCGGCGTATTTATGGGCGCGCCCCTGAATAAATCATGGGATTTGGTCCCGCCCGAAAGCATGTACGAGGCCTGCCGTGTCTTTGGCAAATATGTGGACTATAAAGGCGATTTGGCCTGGGACTTTTCCAAAGTCCTTGCCATGCAGCCGGATAAAGAGTTCGTGCGCTTGATTGAGGACTATTTAAGCTCAGTCCTTGCGAGCGATGCCCCGAACAAAGGCTGGAAAATCCCGGAAACCACGCTCTGCTACCCGTGGATATTAAAAATGTTCCCCGATATGCATTATATCCACTGGGTGCGCGACCCGCGGGACTGCATCCTTTCCGGCCATGTGACGGACGATCTCGGCGATTTCAATATCGGCTACCCGAAAACGGAGGACATCCGCGAAAAACGCGCCATCAGCTGGAAATACCAGCGGGAACTGATGAAAGCTACCCCGGAACCCGAAAAACTCATTAAAATCCGTTTTGAGGATATGGTTTTTCAGCAGGAGGAAACCCTTGCCCGGCTGGAAGATTTCCTTGGCATCAAAATGGCTAAAATAGAAATGCGCCCCGATTCGGTGGGGCGTTGGAAGACGGATGAAGGCGTTCACATGTTTGACTTTTTTAAACAGGATATGGATGAATGCGGGTATGAGGTTTAGCAATATTCCTTGAATTTTAGCATAAAATAAAAAAGGGGGACGGTTTTGTGATTAAACAATGAATCATCAAACTGTCCTCCTGTGTTATTTGTTAATGTTAATAAGGAGAATTTTGATAAGTATTCACACTATGCTCATCAATTATTTACAACATGCTAACTTTTACATCTTGCATATCATTATATTTTGTGGAATAATAAGCACAAGTTTTATCATATGAATCAAATTAGGAGGAAACTATTATGTGGACTCGCGACTTGCTTAAAAGAAACGCCAAAATCGCGCTCAAGGATCGCTACTGGATGGCCTTTCTGGCCAGTTTTATCGTCATGGTGATTTCCGGCGGAACATCCGGAATGGGAAGTTCATATTTCAGCAAGGATTTAAGAACAAATACCGAGGGGCTCAACGAAGTCAACGGTTTTTTCACTCAAAACAGCGAATGGCTGCTGCCGGTAATCGGTATCGCAGCTGCCGTCGGCTTTTTTGCCGCATGCGCCGGCATCGTTTACTCCGTCTTTATATCCAGTCCGGTTGGGATGGGGCAGAACAGGTACTATCTCCAAAACAGAATGGGCAAAGCCGACCTCACCAACCTTTTTGCAGCCTTTAAGAACGGATATTTGAATGTGGTAAAAGTGCTGTTCTTTAAAAATCTGTATATCTTTCTTTGGAGCTTTTTGTTTGTCATCCCCGGCATCATCAAAGCCTTTGAATATTTTGCGGTGGATTACATCATGGCGGAAAACCCCGGTATGGATTTAAAGCGCGCGCTGGAAATATCCCGGGCAATGACGGAAGGCGAAAAATGGGAAATCTTCGTTTTGGCGCTCAGTTTTATTGGCTGGGGTTTGCTTTGCCTGATACCCTGCGGCATCGGCTTACCGTTCCTTGCGCCGTATGTGCAGGCTACTTTTGCCGAATTATACACCGCCCTGCGTGAAAAGGCATTGGTGCAGAACCTCGCGGGTATCGAAGAACTTCCGGGTGTTGCGGCCGTCTGATATTTCCCGGTAATAAACTTTAAAAACTCCGTCAAATAACAATTGACGGAGTTTTTTGTTGAAATGTTTTATGCTGTTTCAGCCTGATGCCTATTTTGTGATGGTTACTTTCTTTAACGCCCTCGGGCTGTCCGGATTCAGGCCCTTTGAAACCGACAGGCTTTCCGCAAAGCACTGGGCAAAAACAGTGAATAAAAACGCCGAGGCTACTTCCGAACCCTGGGCAGGCAGCAAAACCGAGTTTTTATATTTCTGGGACAATGCCTTGTCATCGGTGACCACCATAACCTGTGTGCCCATGGAAGTAATCCGGTCAATCATCGCCTCCGAATCTTCAAAAGCCTCGCCTTCGGGTGCCAGCAATATCACCGGCACATCCGGATTGACTTGAGCCAGCGGCCCGTGATAGAAATCGGAAACGGCATATCCCTGCATTTTAATGTAACAGGTTTCCTGGATTTTAAGCGCCATCTCCAGCGCGACGGGGTAGCAAAGGCCGCGGGCAAGCACGAACCCTTCGTTCATATACCGGAAGCGCTCAACATTTTGCCCTATGTCCGCGCTTATCGAATCGGTAGCCGTTTTCAGTGACTGCGGCAATTTTCTCAAAACATCCAGCAGTTCGGCGTTGGCGCTCCAGTATGCGGCAAGCAAAGCTAAAAGATACATCTGCGCGGTAAAGGTTTTGGTTGCCGCCACACTTGCTTCATGGCCGGTGTTGCAAAACAGATGATACTTCGCGATTTTTGCGAGCGGCGATTCTTCGTCGTTCGTAATGGCAACGGTAACAGCGCCCTGGTTTTTTGCTGTTTCAAGCACGGCTATGGCATCAGCCGCCTTGCCGGACTGTGATATGCCGATCACCAGATCATGGGACATATCGGGCTTGCCGCCATAGAGCGTTATGCAGGACGGGATGGCAAGTGCCGATACTACGCCTTTGTAGATTCCCAGCAAATATTGGCCGTAAACGGCGGCATGGTCGCTTGAGCCTCTTGCCGAAAGAACAGCATGGTCAATATTTTTGCTGTTCAGTTCTTCCACCAGTTTTTCAAGAACGGCCTTATTCTCGTTCTCAATACCCTCCAGAACCATCGGCTGCTGGAAAATTTCATGTAACATCTTTGTCATATTCATTTCCCCTTATTTTAATATAACAATTATATATCCGGCAGCCCCTTGCTGTCAAGCCGGGGAGGGTTTCCCGGCTTTCGCGGTATCCGGCAATATACGCTTCACATCATAGGCTGCCGAACAAATTTTCCGGTATTTTCGCCGTCCAGCCCCCCCGGAGTGATTGCCGGAATATCAATGCCGAACGCGTAAAGGATAACGGCCGCAAGGTCACGGATATTCATTTGCGGAATTTCACCGGTACAAACTCCTTTGCCGGCGGCTTGGAAAAACACTGTTTTTTCCGCATCGGTCCAGCCGCCGTGCCTTCCGCCCCCGGTATCCGGTGTTCCGCCGTGGTCGGCAATGGCAATAAAAAGCGTATCGTCCGCCATACCCGCATCGGTGACGGCGTTGTAAATACCGCCGACATAACCGTCAACAACGCTTATCTGTGCAAGATGCCCCGGTGAACCGTAGCCGCTGCTGTGGCCCGCGCCGTCAACACTGTCAAACTGGATAAACATAAAATCCGGTTTGTTCGCCTTGATATATTCGGCAATTCCGGCGGCCAGCTCATCATCTTTGCCGGTGTCAAAATCGACACCGAGGTTGTGTTCCACCATGCCGAAATTAATCGGCGACCAGTTGCAGAAGGATGCCATTTTTACCTGCGGATACGCTTCCTTTATACGGCGGAAAACCGAAGGATAAAGCGAATCCAAATCATATTCGACGGAACTGACAATACTGTTGGTCATTTTATGCACATCGGGCGCTGTACCGGTAAACATGGAGCCCCAGCACTCGCCGCTGACAGTCGGGTTGGATGCCAGCGCCCGGAATGTTTTTGCGCCGTTTTTAAAAATACTGTCCATATTCGGTGTCTCCGCCTGCAGCGCGAAACTGCCGGCGCCGTCGATACCCGCAACAATAACATGCCTGAATTTTCTCTTTGCCATAACAATCCCTTTCAAAACAATTAATTTTACAGCTCCACAACAATCTCCGCGTAATCAATTTCAACCGCCGAAATACCGGTGTTTTCAAAGGCAAGTTTTTGCAGATTAGTCAGATTGCTGTTTGTCATTTCATATTTATAAAGCATAACACCGTCGTCCGCATAAGCGTTCACGGCAGGAGTTCCGCTGTCAATGCTCTTGCATATTGTTCCGTTTGCAAACAGCTTGATTTTCCCCATTCGGTCCGGCGTTTTTGTCCCCAAAATAACGGTCACTCCGGCATTTTCGGGTATATAGCCGGTTTCAACATTCACTTTTTGCGTATTGTAAGAAGTTATTTTCAGCGGCAGCGGCTTATAGCTTTCATAACCGTCAGGGGCAGTGTCCTGGTAGGTGACAATATGCCGCCTTGCCGAATTCAAAACGGTTGCCAGCTGCCCGCAGGCGGCGAATATCTCCGGATTTCTGCCGGCCGAATTATTGCTGAACGGATTTTGGTAATAATTATACAAATATATCTTATCGGCGCCGGCTGTCAGATACTGCGCCGCAAAGCCCTTGACAACCTCCGCCGAGGCATTGGAATATTCTGTCTGTTTCAATACAAGCGTTTCTATCCCTGCGTAAATTTCGACCCCGCCGCATTTTGCGGCCCAGTCGGCAACCGGCAGCGCGCTGTCGCAGGAAGACCATCTCGGCGTTACAACAATAATATCAACAAGTTTTTCGTTCGCCCATGTAACCGCGTCAAACCCGTAGGCAAAACATTGCTCAACATCCCGCTGAAGGCGCGCCATAATTTTAATATCATGCCCCCATTTGACCTCCGCTTCATGAACAATACCGTTCGTTTCACGCATAAAGTCATTCATAACAGCGGCTGCGCCGGGGTTGTTTTTATAGTCAAAGCAAGTTATTTCACGCATCCAGTCCAGCTCAAGGCCGTAAACATCATACCGCAGAAGCTGTTCCCTCATATAGTCTAGCATTTTCCGCCTGACTTCCGGAACCGAATAGTCAAAGCAGTTGCGGTAGTAACCGTAGCCGCTGCCTATCATCCAGCCTTTTTCGCGCGCTTCATAGAAAAAGCCGCTGCGCAAAAAGCTCGCCTGTTCATCCGGTTCGTGGCAGTCGTTCATACGCAGCGAAAGCCAGGCATTGATTCCATCCGTTTTGCACCGCTCAAACCAGACCCGGTAAGGGTCGATGTTGTTCTGATAAAATCTGTAAATACCTTCATATAAAGGCTTGTAATTAACGGCTGTGCCGTTTTCCTGAGTCTGAAGATATTTATCGGCCGAGTCCGTCCAGATTTCCGAAGGTGTCGCGGAATACTGACAGAAAATATCAAAAGCCAAATCGGTTACCTGAGTATTGTCATACTCGTCGACATAGGGGTACAGCTCCGCTTCCGATACATTTCCGTCCGCGGCACACTGGTTAAGGAACGGTGTGTTGGTGCTGTTAATGTCAATATTAACCACCAGCCCTCCGCTTTTCCCCTCTGCCGCGGCAAGGCCGGCGGTGTCGCTGATTTTATCGGTAAAATTCACCTTGTAAACCGGCCCGAAAAGGGCCGATACCGTAACCGCGGCCATAACGATCCACCTCACAATTTGCTTGAAAATTGATACAATGAATTGCTGCATAAGCGTTTCACCTCTTGCGGAGCCGGGCTGGCTGCTGTCCGGCTTCTTCATTTTTATATGTGCCTTCCGGAACTATAGTACAACACACGCCCGTTTTTTGCAATGAAAAAACACAGCACGGTTTTGCCGTGCTGTGCGGTGAAATGCATATGCAATGTTATACCGACAGATTTTCCAAAATTGTTTCGCATTCGCTGAGGCTCATGATTTTCGGCACGGGGTAAAACGGATTGCCTTCTTTGATAACTCTTTTTGCAATAACGGGTATGTCGCTCTTTTTGATTATATCAATAACGGCGGGTATGCCCATCCTGCTGTTGAGTTCTTTCACCGCTTTGATAAAAGCAAGCGCTTTATCGCGGTCACTCCCGCCGCCGAGTTCCGCGCATTCGGCCAGCCGCGCAAGCCTTTTGTAAGCGCTTGCGCCGTAATATTCGAGTACGGGCGCGAGTATAACCGCATTGGCCAAACCGTGCGGCACACCGTACATACCGCCGAGGCTGTGCGCGATCGCGTGGACATAGCCGACATTCGCGCGTGTAAACGCGATGCCCGCGTAATGGGACGCAAGGAGCATATTTTCTCTTGCGCCGGCATTGTTACCATCACTGTAAGTGGTATAAATGCTGTCGAATATCAGCTTTACGGCTTTTAATGCGTATTCCTCCGTTTCTTTTGTGTTGGACCTGCCGATATAAGCTTCCACAGCATGCGTCAGCGCGTCCATACCTGTTGTTGAAGTGATATGCGGCGGCAGGGCAAATGTCAGCTCCGGGTCAAGCACCGCGTATTTCGGACGAAGAACAGGGTCGCTGACGGCATATTTTTCATGCGTTTCGGGGTTTGACACAACTGCGACAATTGTCGTTTCGGACCCGGTGCCCGCGGTTGTAGGGACAGCGATAAAAGGCGGAAGCTTTTTGCGGACTTTTAATAACCCTTTCATCTGCGGCACACTTTTGCCCGGCCGCGTAATTCTCGCCGCGGCAGCTTTGGCGCAGTCCATTGGCGAACCTCCGCCAAACGCAATGAAGCTGTCACAGTGTTCGCCGGCATAAAGCTTTCGCGCTTGTTCAATATTATCTATTGTCGGGTTCGGCTGCACGCCGTCATAAACCGTATATGCTATTCCCCGAGCTTTCAGCCCCTCAAAAAGCGAGTCCAAAAGATGCAGGCCCATCAGCCCTTTATCGGTTACAATAAGGGGATGCTTCATGCCCTTGTCAACCATCATCCCCGGCAGCTTTTTGATGCTGCCAACACCGCTGATAATTTCCGGCGGTGTCCAGTTGATAAATCTTACGCCGAGTCTCACTATGCTCTGATATGTTCTGCAATACATTTTGCTCAGGTATGCCATAAAAATTTTAACCTTCTTACCGATAATAATGTTTGACGATTGTATCACAAGCAATTATATGATACAATAGTTTCACAACTTATAGAACAGAAGGTACAAAAATGTATCATATCAAACCCGATAAAAGATGCGGCAAATCCTGTGCGCTTATCTATCAAGCGCTTATTGCTTTGATTGCAGAAAAGCCGTTTGACAGTATAACTATTACGGATATTCAGGAAAAATCCACCGTCGGCCGAGCTACATTTTACCGCAATTTTGACAATATTATTGATGTGCTTATAATGAAAAGTGATGAGGAATGCCGCCAAATGGCCGAAGGTTACCTTAAAATGCCGGGTTTCGGCACCCGGAATAAAGACGAGGAGTTCGGCATCGTTGTGTATTTCTTCAGGTATTGGCAGCATAACACCGAAATCGTCGAAACGCTGTTAAAAATCAACAGAATCGATATCCTGTACAATTCTCTGATCGGCATATACGAAAGTCTTGCTGACACCATATTCCCGGAAGTGGATACGGGCAGCGATGATTATAAATATCTGGTTGCGATGAAAGCAAGCATCGGGATAGGTTTTCTCACAAGGTGGATTGCGGAAGGAAAAACAAAAACGATAGAAGACCTTTTAAATATTCTTCATAATGGATTTCAGACAGCTTCAAAATACCTGCTGAATAACATTTAACCGTAAAACCTTTTTCAGCAGTTTTTTGTACATCAAAACGGCATTAACGGTTGTGCGATTATTTGCGGAACCTCACCGAATAAAAGGAGGCAATCAGCTTGATACATAGAATTCTATCCTGCCTGTTTTCAGCCCTTTTGGCATTTCTCGGATTTTTCGGAATATCGCCCGGAAAGGGTGAAGCAAAACAGCTCTTTGCGGACACCGGGTTTGAAAACGGTTTCACGGTTCTCTCCATGGAAACAGAGAACGGAAACGCCGTTCCCCTGGGCGATTTCACCTACTCCGTCAGCGGAAGCCCTCCTGCCTGGAAAATCGCGCAGTGGAATTCGAAATACTGCCTTTGGGCTCAGCGCGAAGAATCGGATGTTTTCACCATCACGGACGGCAGGACAAAAACAGTGGTGTACAATCCCGATGACCGGTCCGTTTCCATGCGTTTAAACGCCGCGAATGTCTACGGCGGCGAACCGGCCGGGAGCAGCAGCTGGCCGCACCTTCTGCTGGAACAGTCCCCCATAGGCAGTTATGACGAAGCAGCGGAATCCGATAAAGCTTTTTACAACTGCGCGGCGGATAAGTTGGTGTTTTCCCTTGATATTAAGATGGTAGGCTTTAAGGATACCGTCAATAAAGAAGGTATAAACGCGGTGCAGTATCTTGTTTATTTTTACATGAAAGG
>Ga0116170_10004970_pt1 | contig 12032 bp, 10 predicted proteins | sample AD_JPNHW1_MetaG_FD_89797 | JGI IMG/M metagenome (GOLD analysis project Ga0116170, IMG submission 89797) | Active sludge microbial communities of municipal wastewater-treating anaerobic digesters from Japan - AD_JPNHW1_MetaG | ecosystem: Engineered > Bioreactor > Anaerobic > Digestate | place... | reverse complement strand
TCCTTCTGTTTTTTCTGCTGCGGACGAATCATCAAAAGATACATCACAACAAAAATTGCAAGCATCATCAAAAGAAAACTCCAAGTACCGCCGCCTCCTTGAGCCTTACCAGCTGCAGGAGCAGCTGCCTGTAATAGTGTAAATAGCATACTCATTTATTTTTTAATTAATTGATAATCTTCTTATTCTCGACAGTTCCTTCTGTCGCTTTGGCAAATATACCTATTTTTTAGTTCAAAGTTCCAAGTCCGTCCCTAATCCAGGTTTCCCACAAGGCCTCTGCCCTGCTTACTAATCTTTCCTTCTTTCTGCAATTTCTGTAATACCCTGTCCAGTAAACCATTAACAAACACCTTGCTCTTTGGCGTGCTGTAATATTTAGAAATCTCCACGTACTCATTAATTGTAACCTTCAGCGGGATAGTCTCAAATTTAACCGCTTCCGCAATTCCCATGACAATAAGGGTAAGGTCCGTAGAGACCACGCGCTCTACATCCCATTTTGATAAAAACGATTGCGCAAGCTCTGTGTACTCATCATAATTTACCATGCAGGCCTTAAGGAGCTTCTTTGCAAAAGCCTCATCATCCTCTTTCATAAATACCTCAGGAACAGAAACTTTACCGCTCCTTGCAATTTGCTTCAAATCTTTAAGAATTGTCAGCAGTACATAACCAAGATCGTCGCTCCATAAACTGCACTGCTCCTCCAACATATCCTCCACTGCCTCAGAGTCTTCCAGCTCCTGCTTATAAATACGCTCAAACAATTTAATTGACTCTTTAAGATTTGCACCGGCAGGAGTAATTTCATTTCCACTCACAACGGCTTTTTTATTTAACTCTACGTTTTGTGAAGAATGATCTTTTGCATCTGCATCTTGTAATGCGTTGTCATGTGATTCTATATCCTGCGACACCGCATTGTTTTTGCCGTTAATGAACTCTTGGAAATATTCCCTTGAGCACATGCTGTTGAAAATAGAGCGAACCGTTAAAAACTTTGTTTCCCAGGAGATTTTGTGATGTCTGCAATACTTTAGAAACTCCTCGTCATTTGCAATAAGTTCAGAAAACTTATTCTGCGCAAACTTAAAACTTGGATTCATTTCCTGAGCGGTAGGATGGAACTTTTGAAGTCCCGTATCTATCTTCTCCTGAGCCATTTTTGAAAGCTCAACAGGAAGAAGCAACATAAGGCAATACAACTCCCGCGTCTTTTCGCAAGCTGCAAGCAGCTCTTTCTCAGCCGGTACAACATCATAAGAACCTGTCGAGACCTTACTAAACAACTCCTTAAAAACTTTTATTCTTATTAATCTGCGGTTTATCATATTAACTATTGCTTTTTTTCTCCATCAAAGAACTTTTTCCCGTTCCAATAATTTGAATTTCCTTCCTCAGCTTAAAAACTGTCACTGAACATCAAATATTTTGCAAATATAGGTTATTACGCCGGAAAAAAAGTTTATATTTGTATATTAATTTTTAAACCAAAAAGGATTTATGTACCAAGAGGATTTTGATAACGCGGGAGCACAGGAGCGCAACGGCGATGACATTTACTCAAAGCCTGTAAGAGCAGGGAAGAGAACTTATTTCTTTGATGTTAAGGCAACTAAGAACAATGATTACTATCTTACAATTACGGAAAGTAAGCGCAAGGTTGATAAAGACGGACATTTCTCTTATGACAAACACAAAATTTTCCTGTACAAAGAAGATTTTGAAAAGTTTGCAGACGGCCTTGATGAGGTTGTAAAATATATCAAAGAAAAATGCCCGGTAACTGAGAGAACCTATTCAGATCACGATAGTTATGAGGGCAGCGATCATTCCTCAGGTTATGGCGAACGCGGCGAGAATTCTCACAACGCAGAAGACTCAGCAAGAATTGAGAAAGCAGAAGCAGCTGCGGCAGAGCATGTTGTAACCACTGGAGCTAACGTTCCTTCAGGCGATGATCTTGCCAACGCACAAGCAGCCAAAGTTGAAGAAAAGACAAAAGATTTCACTTCCGTTGATTTTGACAAACTATAAAATCAGCAAGTAAATAGAGATAAAAGACAGGTCTTACGACCTGTTTTTTTTGCCTACGCACGGAGTATTTAAAACTGACGCCGTCATTAATTAATGACGGCGTCTTATTTTCCACCACAAAAATAGCCAGCTTTTCAGCTGGCTATTTTTGTGAGGTACCAAGCAGAATCGGACTGCTGTGCGCGGTTTTGCAGACCGCTGCCTAACCACTCGGCCATGGTACCGGAATGGGGATACAAAGATAGGAAAAAAAAGCTAAAACCAAAATGACTGCGTATTACCCAATGACGGCGTCATATCCAATATCAAGACGCCATAACCTATATGACAACTTCATAACCGATAACACGGCGTGCAAGATTATTCAACGTAAATGACAAGGCCTTTTAAATAATCTCCTTCCGGATGATAGATATTCACGGGATGGTCCGCCGGTTGCTCAAGCCGGTAAAGTATTCTGACACGGCGTTTCGCAATTGCAGCTGCAGTGAATACCGTAAGGCCAAAATCATCCTTGTCAACCACCTGGGAGCAGCTGAATGTAAAGATTAGACCGCCGTGTGCTATGCGAGTTATTGCGTTGGCATTTAGATTTTTATATGCACGCAGCGCATTTTCTTTTGAGCTGCGGTGTTTGGCAAATGCCGGAGGATCCACAATCATTAAATCATATTTCCCGGACTCCGTTTCCCTTAAAAAATCCATTGCATCCGCACAGATGCAGTTGCCCGCATTTTCAAATCCGTTGATTTCCAGATTCTTCTGACACATATCAACTGCAGATTGAGAGCTGTCCACTGAGTCAACAGATATGGCTCCGTTCTTCATTGCATAAACAGAAAATCCTCCAGTATAGCAGAACAAATTGAGCACTTTGCGTCCTTTTGCATACTTGCCTACCAGCGCCCTATTCTCCCTCTGATCCAAAAAAAAGCCCGTCTTTTGCCCCTCAACCCAATCAACTACAAATTTATTTCCGTGCTCAAGGACATAAGGTGACGGTTGCACTCTTTTATAAAGATATTCATCATGCTCCAAAGAAGGATCAATTTTACCTTGAGCTGTTGCTGTGGAAGAGCTCTTATCATAAATTGCATCAAGACTATCTTTCTCATTTTCAAATAGTTTCTTGAGCTGCTCGGCAATAGTTTTTCTGCTATGGTACATTCCTGCAGAGTGAGCCTGAATTACTGCCGTCTTGTTGTAAATATCTATGATTAAGCCTGGTAGGAAGTCCCCTTCCCCGTGAACCAGTCTATAACAATTCGTAATATCGGAACAATTTGTACACTTTGTATTGTCTGTATCTGCAACGTCTGTACCTGCATTATCTTTATCCACATTATCTGTACATGCGACATCGCCATCTGCACACATCACACTTATAAACAGCCTTTTGCGCATCTCATACGCTTTCTCCAATGCACCATACCAGAACGCGTCATCAATGTCAACCTGCTTAAAGCTCAAAATGCGGACAGTAATTGAACCTATCTGAAAATGCCCCGTGCCAAGAAATTCATCCTTGGAGGAATAAACGTTCACAAGACATCCGTCAACAGTATGTCCAAGAATATTTCTTATTGCTCCGGAAAATACCCACGGGTGAAAACGCTTGAGTGAGTTGTCCTTACCCGGGTATAATATAACTTTAGGAACCTGAGCCGTATTTTTTTGCGGCGGCACGGCGGCCTCATTTTGCTGCGGCGCAACAACGCCTTGTGAGAGTTTTTTATCAGACATTACAAAAATTTATTCTATAAGTAATTAATTATTAATATTTTACTCACCCTCATCGGGTGATGCACCCGCATATTTGGATCATTCGTCCGTGCGTTTAGGTGATGCATCCGCGTGCTTGATTGATCCAACAGCGTACTCTGCCTTATAAGCCCTTAGAGCATCATACATTTCACGACAAACCCATGCATCAATAGCCGCATAACGCAGCTGTGCATCAGAGAGTTTGGAGGATTCCCAGTTGGAGAGCTGCTGAGATTTGGAAACCTTTCTCTCCAAAATTATGGCAGCCATTTTGCGAACACTTTTGTCCTCAATTCCAAAATCTTCAGCAATACTCTGTAAATCAACAAAGCCCTGAGGCTGAAATTTATTATATTCTTGAAGTCCCTTTATGTCATCTCTTACGGCAGCCCCAATTTTCAAAATTTTAGGATTTGAAAGAAGCTCCGCAAGTTCCTTTGGCACACCAAGTTGCTGCAGACGGAAAATGAATGCCCTATCATGACCCGAAAGTTGGAGAATTGCCATTTTATTGCGCGGCACATGAGGAATGAAGCATGGCTTAGTCTCTGTGTCAAAGCCAATTGCAAACTGTGAAGAAAGATACTTAATTGCATCACTAAACACCGAGCCAACCTCCTCAACAACAGTAATATTGCCATTAAACTCTATTGGCTGCAACTTTTCAATCTGCTCAGTCTTAATTAAATGCAAAAACTCCATAAAAATTACTCCAGTGTCTTAATTATTTGTTTATAGCAATACGGAACAAGTTGTTGAATTCTATCTAAGTTTTCTTTCTTTATATTTGTTCTGGAGAACGGCACAAATACTGTTGTAATATCCTCTGTGCCAACTGTTCTGCCAAACTTAAAATCATAAGACAAACCGCCTTCTTTATCCATATTCTCCGGCTTTACCAAATAATAAGGCACAGAGATGAAGGATTGAAGCTTGCCCTCTCTTGTACGCAAAGCAAGCTGCTTATCCTCTCTTAAAATCTTGTAGCACTCTATTGCTGTGAAGATTGCAGGATCTATAAAAGTGAAATCTTTTGAAATTAAATGAGCATAAACCAACTGACCATTCTCTTTGTAATTGCGCAGTTCATTCAATGTCTGCTTTAAGGTATCCAGTAAGAACGGATAGTGAGTGCAGCCCAAAATGACGCTCTTTAAAGGAACCTGAACTTTGCTGTGAGCCAGCTTGTCAAACAAAGAAACAAGATGGAAACGCGCATAGTTAGCCGCTGAATTCAGCTGAAAATCAACATATTTATCACCAACTTTCTTGTAAAGAACGTGATGATTGGAGAAATCAAAATTATAAACAGAAAGCAATCTCTCCTTGATATCATCAGGTGCCGTTCCAAGCTTTGGACCCCTGTAAGCCTTGCGAGGCTCTGTAAGTGAAGGGTCTACAAAATCCGGCTCCAAATCTACGCTCTCCGCAAAACCTGCACCCGGCTGATTTACAACCTCTATGTAATGTTTGTACTGTTTTGCACCGGCAACTTCTCTAATTGTGCGTGCATAGGCATTTGAAGAGATAGTCCCCACAGTTGCCATAACTCCAACTGAGACGGAGTCTTTCTCTTTAATTTTATCCAGTTCTGCAAACAGCGCATTAACTCCTGCATTTATAACGCCAATAACCTTAACTCCTGTTTTTGAAAGTTGCAGCAGATTATTTATATCTTTGAGGCCATACGCAGTTGCTGTATTACAAGCAATTACAATAATCTTAACCGGTTTCTTAACACCCTTTGGAGATTTTTCCGCATAATTTGTATAGTAATTATTGCCGAGCAAAAACAGAGCGTCTTTAACCGCAAGCTCTCTCAAATAATCATCCTTGCCTTCAGAGGAATAGTTTCCGTAAGGCATATTTGCCTGATCTCCAAGGTATTCAAAATCTTCGCCGGCAAAATCAGGAATGCCGTCATGACCATCGGCACCGGTAATATTGTTAATGTTATCTGACTTAAGCATAACCTCAAGCACAGTTAAACCGCCTGTACCAGAGTCAAATACACCGATTGGAAGAGAATCTCTTTGTGAGGGATACTTGCCAAAATTTGCAAAATAAATACTGGAAGAATCATGCAACGCCTTTTTCATAATTGGCGTAACTTCCACAGAAGCAGCCTGTTTCTTATGTCCGCATGCAATAACAGCAAGAGCGGCAAGTGCCAAAAACAGATAACCAATTTTTTTCATAACACATTTTATTTTATTCCCGACAGTTTCCTGCACGGTAAAAATCTTCTATAATTATTTATAAAACTTACCACCTCACCTACTTATATGAATAAGTTCCGTGTTCTCCCTTTATAATAACCTCTGCGCCAAGTGATTTACTGCCGGCTGCATTTTTGCCGCTGCAAGCCGCGCCCATTTTCTCCACATGACCTATCACTTGAGCCTTAACTCTATACTTGCCCGCAATATCAATGATGCCGTCCGCAATATCCTCAGGCACATAGAATTCCATCCTATGTCCCATATTGAAAACTTTGTACATCTCTCTCCATTCAGTCTTGCTTTCATGCTGGATAGTTCTGAACAAAACAGGAACAGGAAAAAGATTATCTTTTACAACTCTCAAATTATCAATAAAATGCAGGATTTTAGTTTGCGCCCCTCCCGTGCAATGAATCATACCGTCAACTTTGCCGCTATACTTATCCAGCACCTCTTTGACTATTGGAGCATAAGTGCGTGTTGGGGAAAGCACCAGCTTTCCGTATGTTAAACCGGTCTCAGGCTCAATCTCAGTAAGTTTCCTTGAACCGCTATAAATCAAACTCTTTGGTACTTGAGGATCAAAAGTCTCAGGATATTTTTTTGCCAAATACTTTGCAAAAACATCATGACGTGCGGAGGTTAGTCCATTGCTCCCCATTCCGCCGTTATACTCTTTTTCATAGCTCGCCTTCCCGTCAGATGCAAGCGCAACAATTACATCTCCGGCTTTAATGCGCGCATTATCAATAACATCTTTACGTCTGATTTTTGCGAAAACCGTGCTGTCAACAATAATAGTGCGCACCAAATCTCCTACATCCGCCGTCTCTCCGCCAGTAGAAATTAAATGCACGCCAAACTTCTCCATCTGCTTTCCAAATTTCTCCGCACCTGATATTAAGCGGCTTATGACTTCTGCGGGAATAAGATTCTTATTGCGTCCTATTGTGGAAGAAAGATAAATATTATCCGTAATTCCAACGCAAAGAAGGTCATCTGTATTCATCACAATTGCGTCCTGCGCAATACCATCCCACACGCTCATGTCCCCGGTCTCCCTCCAGTAAGCATAGGCCAATGAGGATTTTGTCCCCGCACCATCCGCATGCATAAGCACGCAAAACTCCTCCGCACCTTTTACCCTATCTGCCCCCTTTGAAGCAACACTCCCCACTGACAAAATTCTGCCTGCAGGAGCCGGCTCCCCTGGAACCAGCTTGCAGAACGCTTTGGGAAACAAGCCCTTATCTATATGCTTAATTGCATTGTGAACATCCTCCTTGGCGGAAGAAACTCCGCGCAACATATATCTATCTGCCTTTGAAACTTTCATACGATGTCTCCTTTAATCATGCAAATTGTACAACACCATCACTGAATATTGCATCATTATTTTACAAATATAATAATAAACCTCAAAGGAGAGGAAAGCGATGTAACAAATGTGTTATAAAATATGCCGGCTCTCACCGGCATATTTTATATTTTATCTGAAAGATTGCAGCTCCCTGTATTTTGGCAGCGGCCACAACTCATCATCAATAACCATCTCCAATTTATCCGCATAACGCCTGATGCTGGCCATATACGGAAGCACCGTATCATAGTAATTCTTAGCCTTTTGCGGAACATCTTCAATCTTGTTTGCAACCTTGCGCGCCTCAATCAAATTATGCACGTCCTCATGCAAATTATTTATATAGCCGGAAATTTTACTAATCAGTCTTAGCTGCATCGCACACGTTTCCGCATAATCTTTAGGGTACAAATCTTTAAGACCTTTTACATTGGTAATCAGAGAGTTCTGAAAAGTGATAGCTGTCGGGATTACATGATTTGTAGCCAAATCTCCCAGAACTCTAGCCTCAATTTGCAGTTTCTTAACATAAATTTCATTCAAAACTTCATATCTTGCCATTGCCTCCCGACAGGTCATAATATCCATATCCTCAAAGAGTTTCACATTCTTTTTGTCAATGAATTCTTTGAATGCCAGCGGAACATTTTTCACATCTTTAAGACCGCGTTTTGCAGCCTCCTTGCGCCACTCCTCGCTATAACCGTTCCCCTCAAAACGTATCTTCTTGGATTCCAGCAGGAACTGACGGATAACTTTCATCATTGCCTTATCCATAGAAAGACCGGAATCAGTATTCTTGTCTACAAGCGACTTAAATCTTATCAGCTGTTCTGCCACAATTGTGTTCAGCACAAAAATTGAAGAAGCCACATTTGCGGATGAGCCTACCGCTCTGAATTCAAAGCGGTTACCGGTAAATGCAAACGGAGAAGTTCTATTGCGGTCCGTATTGTCCGGCAAAATTTCAGGAATCTGATTTACAATATGCAGCTTGCTTCTAACCTTTACCTCTTTATCTGTGACCGATGTAAGATTCTTATCTGTAAGCTGTTCTATGCTCTCTACCAGTTTTGTCAAAGTCTCTCCTATAAAAATGCTCATTACCGCAGGAGGAGCCTCGCTGCCGCCCAAGCGATACATATTGTTAAGTGATGCAACAGTACTCATTAACAGATAGTTGTGCTCATACACTCCGCGCATGACGGCAGAGAAAAAGCATAAAAATTGCAAGTTGGTGCGCGGCGTACGTCCTGGTTTTAAAAGGTTTACGCCGGTATCAGTTACCATGCTCCAATTGCAATGCTTGCCGCTTCCGTTAACTCCGTCAAAAGGTTTCTCATGAAAAATTACTTTAAGTTTATGCTTGACGGCGATATTCTTCATTATAATCATCATCATCAAATTTTGGTCTGATGAGATGTTAGCTTCCCCATATACTGGTGCAAATTCAAACTGATTTGGCGCTACTTCATTATGTCTGGTCTTTAATCTTACACCCAGCTTATACGCCTCTGTTTCAAAGTCTTGCATGAACGCCATTACCCTGCTTGGAATTGCGCCAAAGTAATGGTCTTCCAGCTGCTGATCCTTTGCGGCATTATGCCCAACAAGCGTTCTTCCGCAAATCACAAGGTCCGGACGCGCACTGTAAAGTGCCTCATCTACAAGGAAATACTCCTGCTCTATTCCAAGCTGCGGTCTTACCTTGTTTACATTCTTATCAAACATCTTACATATAGCGGTTGCCGCTTTATCTACAGCTGCAATTGACTTAAGATGAGGCGTTTTCTGATCCAGTGCCTCACCGGTATAAGCCACAAAAACTGTCGGGATACAAAGAGTTTGCCCAATGATAAATGCTGGAGAACTTGGATCCCAAGCCGTGTAACCCCTTGCCTCAAAAGTATTTCTAAGACCTCCGTTAGGAAAACTGGAAGCATCCGGCTCCTGCTGAATCAACGTACTGCCCTTAAAATTTTCAAATACTCCAACACCACCCTCCATCGGATCAGCAAAAGACTCATGCTTTTCCGCAGTTGCATCCGTAAGCGGCTGAAACCAATGAGTATAGTGAGTAGCGCCCATCTTAACCGCCCAGTTCTTCATACCGGCGGCAATTTGATCGGCAATATCCCGCTCAATTTTCTCACCATTATTCACCGCGTTTACAACGGCTTTGTAAGCCTCTGTAGATAAATACAATTGCATCTTTGGAAGATCAAAGACGTTCATGCCAAAGTACTCCGAGACAGGCCTGCTGTCCTCATAAAACCTTTTAGCGCTGTGAGTTGCAAACTCCGCTAGCGCCCTTGTTCTTGCATTGCTCATATAGTTACGTATAAAATTACTGCTGATTGCTAATTACTAATTGCTAATTACTAATTACTGATTACTGATTGCCCATGCCACATTGCTGCAGTTGCGCTGTTTCCGTTACGCTGTTTCTGTTACGTTGCTTCTGTTACGTTGTTTCTGTTGCGCCACGTCTGCACATTGCATCTAACACGCCGGTCTGTTGCGTTGCCGCGTCTGCCACATTGCGTCTATTACGTTCCCGCTGTTTTCCGACTGCAAATATATGCGGTTTTACCGAAAATCGCGTTGTAACTAGGTATTTTTTTAAGAAAATACCACAAAATTTGCAAAAACCTGTCGCGAATCATGTATTTTTTTTGAAAAGTACCCAAAAACTCACGAATTCCAATTTGCACGCAAATTCCAAACACGCAACTACTATAGGTACGCTAACAAGCGGAACTTACGCACCACAACGATTAAGCTACTATCCCCCCAAAAAAATCCAGAACGCACAGAAAGGCATGTTTCCGTACCCCCTCCAGAACGCACTGAAAGGCATGTTTCCGTACCCCCTCCAAAACGCACTGAAAGGCAAAAACACAAACAGCTGTTTACCAGTAAATTACACAAACAGAAGTACACGAGAAAAATTTCAGCACGCGCAACATGCTGATAATATTATAGTTAGTTTTTAGCCTTTTCACGCGCGTCTAATGAAGGTTTACAAAAACGGCCTCATACGCATCTACGAGGCCATATTTATCATCAAGTTTCTATTTTGATGTCGCGACAGATTTGCACCTCAGTGCTTCGCAGTTTCTTTGTAGCCTACTTGTCGTCTCTAGGTGATTTCTAGGTGGTCTCTAGGGAGTCTCTAGGGAGTTTCTGGGTGGTTTCTGGGTGGTTTCTGGGTGGTTTCTGGGTGGTTTCTGGGTGGTTTCTGGGTGGTTTCTGGGTGGTTTCTTTTCAAGGCGGGTGCTCTGAAATATTATTTATATTTGCTCATTCTCCTTTCAAAAGCTTTTTTGCTGCGGATAGTCAAATAGAAATCTCTAATAGAGTGGAAGTTATCTTTTATCAAGCTTGCATCAACGTCTATATACTTTGCAAGCGGGGATTGTAACTCCTTGTAAAATGAATAAGAACTCCAAGGATATCCTCTGGGACTTTTGGATAACCCTGCAAGCACCGGATTATTAATAAAATACATAATTTCTGTCAATTGCCAATCCAAACGCCATTTTTCAGAAAACTCTGGAGGATAAGATATTAGGCGTCCCTTAGTGCGATATTTTCTGGAATAATAGCCAGTGTATCCTGTAACCAAATTTGCAAACATTTTCCTAACATCCTCTTCCGCAGCAGTAACGCTAACAAAAGCTCTGGCATGACCGCAACCAACTCCGGCAACAGCAACTCCGGCAGCAGCAACACCAACTCTAACTCCTGCCGCAGCAACCCCGGAAGCAACAGGACCGCAACCAACTCTAACTCCTGCCGCACCAATTCCAACCCCGGCAGCAACACCGCCAAAGGTCCTCAAAAGGAAATGAACATGATTTGTCATCAGTATAAACCCGTAAAGCACAGCATTATACCGATGCAATAGTTTATTGAGGATTTTTAAGAAAGAAATATAATCCGACTTTTCACAAAATAGAGCCTGCCCTCCCACACCGCGCATCATCACACTAAAAACTCCGTGATCATCGGGCCGTCGTGATTTAGAATAATGACCAAAAAATTTACTATAATCCAGTTCCTCAAGCAGTTCCGTTTTCTCCGATTGCTCTAGCTTCTCACCATCTTCTAACTTCTTCATATCTAACAGTTTAAATCATTTTCTTCCTCTCAGTCCTGGCGACGGATACACAAATTTATAAAATTATATTTCGCGACAGTTTTATGATGTGCTTTTTTTTTACGCACCCACTTCCAGAACACACAAGAGGCATGTTTCTGCGACCCTTACATAACACGCAAGAGGAATGTTTCCGCACCCCCCTCCAGAACGCACAGAAAGGCAAAAACGCAAACAGCTGTTTACCAGTAAATTACGCACATTAAAGTACACGAGAAAAACTTTAGTCTCCGCAACAAGCTGATAACCTAGCAGTTACCTTTTAGCCTTTCTAAGCAGGTCTAACACAGGTCTAACGCAGGTCTGAAAAGTGCCATCTGAAGTACATTAAGGACCATTTTCATAATCGCGACAGATTTGTGAATGACAAGTTGCATTTGTTGCAAAGCATTCAGGGCCGCAAACGCAATTATATAGCATAGTTTGGCACCACAGCATAACAGCACGACGGCATAAAAGCACGACAGCAGCACCACAGCACCAC
>Ga0116170_10004966_pt1 | contig 12037 bp, 7 predicted proteins | sample AD_JPNHW1_MetaG_FD_89797 | JGI IMG/M metagenome (GOLD analysis project Ga0116170, IMG submission 89797) | Active sludge microbial communities of municipal wastewater-treating anaerobic digesters from Japan - AD_JPNHW1_MetaG | ecosystem: Engineered > Bioreactor > Anaerobic > Digestate | place... | reverse complement strand
TCGGACAAGCCAAGGGTTACTAATTTCTTTTGGGAAACACCTTTTTCATTCACGGCTTCAACATAAATGGAATCACCACTGTAATTCAAATATTTTTCTTCAATGCAGATAACGCTGTCTGTTATATCTGTAATGAATTCGGCAACCACGGTCAGTCCTGTTTTTACATCAAGAGAATCGTAAGGAAAATCAATGGAAGCTTCAAAGTTAAACTGTACTACATTTTGCTGGGGAATTGCCTGAGGCTCTACCCTAATAATCTCTCCTTTACACGTTAAATTGTTATATGCTCCAATCGTATAATTTACCGGCATCCCCGGTTTTGCCTTCGCTATTTCATATTCCCCAAGCTGCCCTTTAAAACGCAACTTATCCATTGCCGAAACAACTGCAAGGGTTGTACCTTCATTTTGTGTATTCCGCTTGGTAATCGATTGCCCTACTTTAACAGGCAAGCTGGTGATTATTCCATGGGTTGTCGATTTTACAATATTGGTTTCCTGCTGATCATTATCCAAATACCCCTCTAAGAGTAATCGTAGTTTTTTCTGTGCAGCTTTCATTTCTAATTCTTTTATATCCAGCGTACTTAGGGCTGTTTCCAAATCGGTTTTAGAAATTCCGCCTTTTGCATCGAGGCTTAATTTGCGGCTATAATTGTTTTTTTCAATAGTGTATTCAATTTCTGTGGTTTTTAAATTATTCCGTGCATTTTCCAACTCCTCTGGTTCAGGGGCTGGTTTTATCCGGGCAATAGGACTTCCTTCTTTTACCGAATCTCCTATCTCAATAAACAAATCCTCGACAATACCCGAAACACTTGATTTTATTTCCACTTCCTGTGCCGAAACCAACTTCCCGGCAATTTTTGTTTTTACGACAATAACATCGACAAAAGGTTTACCCAATAAAACATCAGGAACTTTGTGACTATTTCTTTTCTGCTGCCAAACAATAAGGGCAATAACGGTAAGAAGTAACAACACCAGGAAGATATTTACAAAATTCTTTCGTATCCATGATGGCTTTTCCTCTGTTTCTGTACCTAAATTTTTATTCATATCTGATTGCATCAATAGGTTCAATTTCAGTGGCTTTTTTGGCAGGGATTAACCCCGCAGCAATTCCTGAAAAAATTAGAATAATAAGTGCTCCAATTATGGTTAGCCAGTTAACGCTAACATCTTTGATCAAAAAGTTATTATCGGCAAGATGGTGCAATGCGTAACGAATTAGCAGAAGGGTTCCACTACCCAATAAAATACCAATTATCCCTGCCAACAATGTAATAAAAGCCGATTCAAGCAATATCATCCACAAAATATGTTGATTGGTTGCTCCAATAGCCTTTCTGATTCCAATTTCACGGGTACGCTCATTGACAATCACAACCATAATGTTGGCAACACCAACAATACCACTCATTAATAGACAGATGCCAATAAACCACAAAAAGATATTTAATCCTGTAAATAATTTTTGAAAGCTATTAACCTGCTGATCAAAATTGAAAACATAAAGTGCATTTGTATCGTCAGGATCAAAATTTAAAAGACGGCCCAGGTATTTTTTTAAATTTAGTTCCACCTTTTGAGGGGCTTTTATATCGTTAAGCGTTATGCCGATCACACTAAATTCGGAACTGACATGTAACTGTTTTAAAGCCGTTTTATAAGGTATAAATACGGCATTCTGCTCCGATTGATTAAATATGGATCCTTCTTCCAATATTCCAATAACCAGAAACAAATGATCTTCAATCCGTATTTCTTTATGTAAGGCCACTTTATTGCCAAACACCTGATCTTTTAGGCGTTTACCAATAACTACAACATTCTGGCAACATTGGTTATCGTTACTATTAAAAATCCGGCCTTCATCGGTTTTCAAAATCTTTATTTTGAAATAATCGGGCATTACTGCTTTGATTTGGGCAGCTGCCCCTTTCCCTTCATAACTTATTTCTGAAGAAAAATCAGATTCGGGGCTAATTGCTTTAATCGCCGCAGAATAATTTGCTTTTAGCAAATCGATTGTTTCAAAGTTAAACAATATTGGTTTTGAAACTTTGTTATCACCCTTATTGGCAGTTGAGTTCCCGCCATAGATCCAAATACTGTTTTGGGCAAAGCCATTCAATAATTGCAAAATTCCTTTTTCCAAACCGCCGCTTGCCCCTAATAATAGGGTGAGTATAAAAATGCCCCATGCAACCCCAAACCCGGTAAGAATCGTTCGAAGTTTCTGCCGTTTTATTGATGAAATAATATCTATTAGAGTTTCGATAAACATTGGATTATCGATTACGAAAAAGAATTAGTTGGTATTTACAAATATTAATGTTTGGAAAAGAATGCAAATGAAGTAAACTGCAAAACATGAGCTTCAAATATAGCAAGTCAAAGATGGTTAAAACTCGTATCATAATTAGTCTTTTTGTTAGTTATATAGTTTATATCTGGAAAATTATGATAGTAAAGAAATAGAAAATGATTGGGAAAAAAAATATAATCAAAAAGACGAATAAAAATTGCAACAAACGTATACACCTGAATAACTGACAATACCATTCAAAACCATCACAAATGTCCATGAAGAAATGAACATTTGTTCTATAAAAAATTTTATTATTAACAACCTTTGAAGATTCTTATTATGTAACACAACACAGAGACATCTGTTTCTGACATGAACAATATGGATTTTCACATCAATGAGAATAGAGATCATCATATATTCGAAGAAGTATCCGAATTTTTATATGCATTATACATCATTTAATCAAGCGTCTTTCCTTCTTGTACTAATCAAAATATAATTTCAGAAATGCACCCTATAAAGTCAGACAATTGCGTGAATAAAATAGGATAGATCGACAAATTATAAAGAATAGTGTAATTTGGTCACAAAAAAGGAACTGCCTCAATGCAAGCAACCAACTAAATTTTTAGCATTAAAAATTCACAACACAAATGAAGAAAATCGTGATCATCACAGCTTTTGCAATAAGGTTCCAATGGTTTTACGGGCAAATGTATCGTCTCCCCTAATGAATTCGGATAGCGGATTTTATGATTTTCACCGGATGGAAATCGCTTTCCCTTAAAAGGAAGAGAAAAATACACAACAACCCGGCCAGGCTTAGCCAGCCATATATTTCTTTCATACTGACCAACATTGCCTGTTCTTTTAATGCACCATAAAGCTGATCGAACGGGACATTTTTCAGGTATGGATTAACCCGGTCGAGACTGGCTCCCAAAAACAATTCGTTCTTTTTCTCCGTCACCTGAAACAGCTGATTGATTACCGCAATACCCAGTAGAGGGCCACAACAGGCAGTCACCATGGTCGTCATATTCAATGCCTGAAAGAAATGTTTGAATGGAATGGTATTAAAAATACAGGTCAGCAAGGTCATGGGAACCAAAATAGCCCCAAAGCTCCGCATGAAGATCGGAAGATACAATGCATACTTGGGCAGGTTGTAATCAATGATAAAATACATGTCGACCAGATAACCCACCATCAATATAAAAGCAATCAATATCATGGTCTTGTATTTCCAGTTGCGGAAAGCTAGGGTCTGCAGGGCAAACACCCCGCCAACGGCATAACCGGCCAGTGAAATCCAGTTAAGAGAGATCACATTCAATTCGTCGTAATGTAAAATTGCCGAGGTATAGATATGCTCAAAAACATGGGAAGGTCCCATCAGGATGTAAACCACCACCAGCAGGAAAAACGAAATACGCACATTACGGAATCCCCACATCTGGTTATCGACATAAGGATGGCGGATAAACGAAGCCCTCCAGATGTTCAACCCCAGTGAAGCAAGGGCAATAAAAGCTCCCATCCGGATGTAGAACGAACTAAACCAGTCGTAATGATCGCCATAGTTGAGTACAAAAATAATGCTGAGAGCAGTTGTGCCCCAAAGAATTGCCCCCATCCAGTCGATCCCGTATAAAGGCAGTTTCTTTGGCGGGTGTTGTTGATGGAATAAAAGGGCGGTGAGGATAATCAGCACCAGCAGCACACCGGTCATAAACAGGTGCATATATTCCCATTTGATGTAGTAGCAGAGATAAGCGGTTGTGAGGCCCGAAAGGAGCATGAAGCTCATTACCGTTGTTTGGACGTAGCTCTGGAACTTCGACATGTCCCATTGAGGAAAGATCCAGTGGGCCAGCGTGGTGTTGCAGGAAAAGGTTCCCCACATACGGAAGATACCGGCAACAAAACTGATACCAACCAGCAACGGCACATTGGTCGTAAACAAACTGGCAATGTTGCAACCGATTAAAACAATGGCACTGACTATTAAGGCGGTTTTAATGCTAAAACGGGCCTTCAGCCGGTACATGATGGTAAATGTAAGGCACAGCCCAACCAACGAAGCATAACCCGCCATCATAATATCTTCCTGCAGCAACGATAAGGCCCCTGACATTTGTGCGCCGGCAGCCATATAGACGCCTCCGGATAACTGAAAAACAAGGAAGAAAAGGATCAATATCCATCCTTTTAACCGAAGAGGGATGTTGTCGTTGATTTCGGGGATGGTATATTTTTCGTTTGACCAACCCATAATCAATATTTTATCTCACACTCCACGTTCATTCCGGCAGCTAGTTTTGCCATTTCACCGGCAGGGTTATCTTTTGAAAACACAATCCGGACAGGGATCCGCTGTTCCACTTTTACAAAATTTCCTGATGAATTATCCTGTGGAAACATGGAAAAACTGGCCCCTGTGACTTTCGAAACTGATTGAACAGATCCTTTAAAAGTCATATCCGGAATGGCATCTACTTTCAGATCTACCTCGTTGCCCGCTTTGATATGGGGCATTTGTGATTCCTTGTAATTAGCAGTCACCCAAATCTCTTCGTTGTTGACCAAATCAAGGATTACTTGCCCGGGTTGTACCAACTGGCCCTCTTCGATGTTTTTCCGCCCGGTGACGCCATCACAGGGTGCCGTAATAATGGTATACGAAAGGTTTAAATAAGCCAGCTCCCGTGATGCCTCTGCCAGTTTAATCTGGGCCGAAGTTTGGTCGAGCCGTAACGTTTGTTCATCTTTCACCGAAGAAGAGGTATTCTTTTGAAATTTCACCTGATTGTACCGTGCTTTTGCCGCTTCATAACCAGCCCTGACATTGTCGTACTGCTGTTTGGTTACAGCCTTTTGAGCCAGCAGGATTTCGTAGCGGTCAAACTCCTTTTTGGCATTTTCCATTTGCACAAGGCACTCTTCAATCCCGGCATTCGTCACCTGAACGTTATTTTCGGCGGTACGCACCGACGCCCCCATGGCCTTCTGCCCCATCAGTGCATTCTGGTAATCGGCTTCGGCCTGTGCCAAATGGACACGGTATTCCATGTCGTCGATCACCAAAAGAGTATCCCCTTTTTTTACCTGCTGATATTCTTCAAAATAAATCTTCCTGACATATCCCTGCACACGGCTGTTAATGGGAACAATTTGCTGTTTTACCTGTGCATTGTCGGTAAACTCAACACGGCCCAGATGAACAAAATGACTAACTACCCATCCCAGGCAAACCAGTAATAAAATACTCACCACCAGGTTGTATACAAGTTTCATTTTTTTCTTCTTCATCACTCTATTTTTTTAATCACTAAAATTCTTTTGGACTCATCTTTTTTATCTGAAAACACAACGAACGAAACGGAGCCGTCGAAATAGACCCGTCGGAATTAAAGGGTTCCGGTTTCACGCAACAAATTGAAATAATGGTATGCCACATCCAGTTTGGCATTGATAACCTGAAGCTCGGCATTCAATTTCATGTTGCTGGCATCGAGCATTTCGGTGATCAGTGCCAGATCGTTCTGATAGCGGTTCGTAATAACCTGATAGTTCTGCCTGGCCAATTCAAAACTTTTCTCATAGGTTGCCAGTTTCTCATACGCTTCAGAATATCGGATGTAAGCAACATGAATGGCTGTTTTTGTCTGTTCCAGTTCCGCATCGCAGGCCAGCTTGGCCGTTGACAGCGCATTTTTGGCCAGTGTAATATTTTTCCCCGACTTATAAAGCGCCCCAATCTGGTATTTTAACGATACGCCAACAAACCAGTAGTTCAGGTTTTTGTTAATTGGCAGAACTTCCACCAGGATGGGACCGTTTAAGTAATCGGCTCCAATAACAGTAACCGAGGGGTATAAATCAGCTTTTGCCAAAGCAATCCCGTTACCAGCTATCTCCTTTTTCAATTCCCTAATTTTAATATCCTGACGGTTATCCAGTGCTTTCTTCAGGAAGTTGTTATCCGCCATAGACTGTGACCCCCAATGCTGGACCGACGAATCGGGAATGATGATTGTCTCTTCCGGCAAACCAAGGGTAATAACCAGGTGCTGATTGATAATGCTGATGTTATTTTCAATTTCAATCAGGGCGAGCTCTAAATTTTTACATAACAGTTCGTAACGGGTAAGGTCGTTATCGAGGGCCATGCCGGCACCTAACTTTGCTTTTACCTGCCGGATGACTTCATCGGTTTGTTCGATATTCTTTTCAAAGGCGGTTTTCTGATTGTATAACTTATACAGGTCGAGATAATTACCAGCAACCAGAAAACGGATATCGACCAGATTTTTCTGGTGCGAAAGAACTTCAACCTGTGCTTCCAGCTTCGCTTTCTCAATTGTTTTTGAAATAGAGCCACCGGCAAAAACCACGTAAGATGCCTGAAGTGAAAATTCGTTTCCAAAATCAGGGATCGGGGCTTTGGTTGCATTGGTAAAGTTGCGGTCCAAAATGATCCCGTCGCCATAACAGGTTGCCGAGATCCCCAGATCGACCGAAGGCAACCGTAAATTACCGGCCACATCAACCGCAGCCTCTTTCATGGTGACAAGTGATTCCGATAGTTTCAAATTGGTACTGTTGGTTTCAGCCAGAATAAAGACAGAATCCAGTGAAATAACCTGTTTGTTTGGTAGTTGAGCAAAACAAATCCGAGTGCCACATAATAATATGGCAATCCCATATAAAATTTTCTTCATTGATCGATGATTAAAACCCGCGCAAAAGTCGAAAACTTACCCCAAGCGATTGTTTCTATTAATTCGCCATTATTTGTGAATATTTCCACAAGAGGATCATTTATGAGAATAAAATCGCAATTTTGTTTGTGAAAAAAAGAAAAGAGATGGCTGCTATAAACAATATCTTTTCCAACCCGGAATTGGATGAAGGAGACATTCAGATCTCGCTGAACAGCAATAAACTTCCCCTGAGCCATAGCCTGGCCAAAACAGGCCGATGCATTGTTTGCTATTGCCTGAGCGGGGAAGCAGAAATTGAGGTAAACCTGACCAAACACAAATTGGTGAAGTCGGAAATTATCATGCTCTTCCCGAGCCAGATTGTACAGCAAAAAAGCCTCAGCCCCGACTTTTCCGTCATGTTCTTTTCCCTGGCACAACATATCCTTCAAGAAGTTACTTTCCGGTTTCCCCCCTCCTTCCTGAGTTTCCTGCAATATCATTTTTACTACAAGGTAAGCGAAGATCTGATCAGGGAAGAGCAGGTACGTTTTTCCGAAATTCACAAGAAATTCAATGACATGAAAAGCTTCTGTCGTCGTGAGTTGATTATGAATTTGTTGCGAAACTATTTCCTGGAGATGTACGACAAGATCCGAAAAGACGACTTAATGCACGCAACGTTTAGTTACGACCGAAAAACAGAGCTTTACGAAGAGTTTACCAACCTTGTTGTCCGAAACTACAAAACCAACCGGGAAGTCCGGTTCTACGCCGACCAGCTTTGCATCTCCCCCAAGTATTTGTCCACCATTACCTCATCGATAAGTGGGTACAGTGCCAAAAAATGGATTGACGATTATGTGGTTCTGGAATTGAAAGTCCTGTTAAAATCGAGTGGCGACAGTTTCCAAAAAATTGCCGATGAATTTCATTTCAGCGATCTGGCATATCTGTCTAATTATTTTAAATCGAATACCGGTATGTCGCCCAGTGAATATCGGAACGGTTAGATTTGGGGGGATTCATTGTTGTCTGGTAAAATAGGAAATCAATAACGAATATTCGTTACTATTTACGGATGATCATCGATAAAATGGATGCTGGATGCTGGATGCTCGATACTGCCTGCCCACCGCAGGCGGGGATGCTGGATGCTGGATGCTCGATACTCGATGATCTGGATGCTCGATACTGGATGATTGAACGCAGATTACACAGATCTATGAACGCGGATGATCACAGATAATCCGGATGTTAGGTACTGGATGGTCTGGATACTGGATGCTGGATACTCACTGGATGCGGGATGGTCTGGATGCGGGATGATCTGTGACATACACTTAATGCCAGACAGAAGGTTCCACCTTTAGGAGGTCGGGGAGTTATTTGTGGACACATAAAGGGAGCCTGCGACCAATTTGTGTTAATCAGTGAAATCTGTGGTTTAATTTTTAATTCGGAATTCGTGGACAACAGATTTTAAATTACCCCTCTGCGTAACGATTGAAAGTATTTCCGTTTGAACCGGCTGAACGACGACAGGGTAATATGCAGATAAGAAGCCCTATCGCTCTCCGACAGATACGGATCGATATCCCTGAATGCCTTTGTGAAAAAGCAGTAACGCTCCTTTAATGAAAAGAGCCAGACACGAGCCCCTTCGTATTTTTGTTCCACCAGCGTACGACAGGCCAGACTTTCAAGCACATTTCCGAGCGTTGGGATGTAACCTTTCAGCATTTCGATGTTGCGGATGGTTATAAAGAGCACCTTGCTCGGGATGATGGCACATAAACCATACCTTGCCGGCTGTTTGAAAAGGTAACCACCGTAATCGGTCAGGAATTTACCCCGCCAGATAAAGCGGTTATTGCATTTTCGTCCATTGGGATTGGTGATCTCTTCCTTGACAAGCCCGTTGCATAAAAAGCCAAAACGGGTAACCGGACACCCCTCTTTCTGAAAGTAATCTCCTTTCTTTAATTCTTCTGTTTCGGTATAGGAACAAATCATTTCTGCCTCTTTATCCGACAAAGAGGTATTTTCAATCAGATAATCGTATAGTAGTTTACGCGACTTCATCGATACTCCTTTTTAAAAATGAGAAACATAAACAACTATGAGGAGATAAATATACGCAACATTACGTAAAAAGTCAATAACGAATATTCGTAATTTTTTCCAGGAATAATCACCGATAAATTATATGATCGATGCTGGATAAGATGGATGCTGGATACTCGATGATAGAACGCGGATGACACAGATCTCCGGACGCGGATGATCACGGATGATCTGGATGCTGCCTGCCCACCGCAGGCGGGGATACTCGCCAGTCGCCCTTTTTACTTTTTACTTTCTGTGTCCCTCTGTTTGAACGGTTGTCAAAGTTGTCGTGGTTGTTATGGTTAATGGTCGCTCATCGCCCAGTCGCCCCATCGCTCTTTCGCCCAGTCGCCCAGTCGCCCCATCTCCCCTTCGCCCTTTTTACTATTTACTTTTTTTGCTCTCTGTGTAACTCAGTGCTTTCTCTGCGAACTTTGTGGTTTATTTGTTTTTTTCCGGATTACCCGTTTTGTAAAAACATAAAAGAAAATGTATATTTGATAAAGTGTTAAAACCCTTAGTGAATGAATAAATCAGTAAGGAATGGCCGAAATTAGACGGAGAAAAACATTAAGAAAGTAGCAAAACTACAAAAACAGAGAATTGTAATGCTAACTGAGGCCTAATTCGAATTTGACACATTCATTGTTTTGAATAACAGATGTGACTAAAAGAAGAATAGTCATGGCTCTGGAAAGATAAAATCAAATTACGTTTTACCACCATATCTGTTCTCCATTTTCATAGGTAAAAATTCTTTCTTCTTGTCCTTCGGTATAGTTTCGGAGCCAGTATACTGTATTCTTTGGAACATTTTCATAAATAAGGAAAGTAGTATCCGGAACTTGAATCCCCAACGATTTCCATTCACTGTCTCCCCAATAAAACAACTCATATCGGTTGCCTATTTGAACAGCATTCATATCGTTTCTTGCAATAAACCGTATTCTACAAATTTCCCTTTTATCTCCTAAATCAAGGCCAGTCCAACTATTATCAGCGATTTTAGAATCAAAATAGGTAAGGCATTTCCCGTCAAATGCTGCAGACTTCGTACACCTGGGATCATCCAAATACGAACCGTCGGTTCCTATAATATCCCCCATTAATTTATTTGAATTGCCTTTCTCGTAAAATTCTACTTCGGCCACATTACCAAAAGAATTTTTTGGTGAAAGATAACGTACATATTTAAACCTCTTTTCTGAATTTACAGGTATATCATTAAAATATTCTCCAGGATTTTTCTCGATGGTATATAATGTTATGGCATCACTAAAATCAGGTTGGTTTGCCCCCTGGAATTTTCCTTTGGTCATCCGGTCTACATGTTCAATTTTAAAAATGGTACTCCCGAATTTTCGCAGTAGTTTTACTGATCCCGTATTTTTCATATCTGTACTTAAATAGTGCACCTCACCAGCTTCATTTAAAATAAATGGGTTATTGATATAAACAGTCCCATCTTTATCGATTATGGATGCAATATATACCCCATTTCGTCCAATATTTGAGAAATATGCAGTATCATTTTCTACATTTCCCCAAGATACAGGAATCCAACCGTTTGCTTTACGGTTATCAAAAACTGACAAATAACAAATTTCATTGTCCCTGTGCTTTACAAATCTTAATGGTATTGAAACATTACTGGTTGTAACATAGGAAGAGGTTACATCAGTTATAAATGGGTTGTTAAATAAATCGGGCAAATAATTACATTTTCCCTTCTGATAGTAATGAGAATCTTTATTGGGCATGTAATTGTATCGGTATACTTTAGCTAAATAATTATAATCCTTTTTAATTTTGTTAATCTTTTCGGTCGTAATATCGAAAGGAATGCAATGATTTGAATCAATGACTACAGCTGCCCATTCATGTTCGGCATTCACATTCAAATAGTTGGGTACAAAATCATTTGCTGCTGGTATATCCAATGCACGCATTGCTGCAATCCCTACATTGGTTAACTCATGACAGGAACCAACTGTTAGATTAGCTAAAACAGTAGCAGGCAGATCGGGAATTTTCAGATGGCTTCCTCCATAAAAAATCCTGAATTTCTTCTTTTTATCATATAACCAATCATGAACTTTAGCTGCAGCTAATGAAATACTATCATTTAATATAGTACTATCATTTTCATTGAAATACCAATCCCTGAAATAAGATCTCCAATCATAATTGATTGGTTCTTCCATAATTTTATAGGGCAAAACATACCTGTTAAAAACATCTTGGGTTATCTCTCTATTCCAAGAACATTTCTTATAAAAATCAACAGAATTTCGAATGTCATTTAAAAGATAATTAATGTCAATTTTATTACAGTCATCATACAATTTATCGGGTTTAAAACTACTCCCTTTTAGTATCCCTATTTTTTTTATCAGGGTTTCTTCATCATTTACATATTCTTTTATTACATCAGTATATGCCTCAATATTTGCTCCATTATAAAAGCGTTGGTATTTGATATTTTCTGTAATAAAAAAGACCGATTGTTTTAGTAATGAATCGTTTTTATCGATCTTCTTTAATAAAGCACCTGCAATTTCTTTACTTTGTTTTTCAACTGACCGTGGAACTGATTTCTTTTTAGGGCTACATGAATATAACATTATCAATAATAGCATCATTAAACAAAAAATTCGCCTGTGTTTATAATGTTGTAACATATTTCAGTATTTAAAGTTCACATAAATGTCTGTCTTAATATTATTTACCGAGCAAAGGGCTATTTTAGTTCCATCAAAAGATTATGAATTGAAACTTTATCACTGGTGTCTATTAAAAAATGTTAATTCAATTTGAAGTCTAAATGCAGTTGGCAATCGTCATCATCATAGGTCTTATTTGCCATGGGAGCCAAGAGTTCTTGGATGGGATCTTTGACCAGC
>Ga0116170_10004964_pt1 | contig 12041 bp, 6 predicted proteins | sample AD_JPNHW1_MetaG_FD_89797 | JGI IMG/M metagenome (GOLD analysis project Ga0116170, IMG submission 89797) | Active sludge microbial communities of municipal wastewater-treating anaerobic digesters from Japan - AD_JPNHW1_MetaG | ecosystem: Engineered > Bioreactor > Anaerobic > Digestate | place... | reverse complement strand
TCGATGTTCCTTTCAACTATAACCGGATGGGAATGAACGTGGAAATCCATAATCTCAATTACGGAAGTTCGGCAATCAAACCAAATAACTTTCCATTGAGTTATAACCTGATAAAAATTAATCCGTTTTACAAGCTAAAGGGCGAAAACTGGCTTTTGAAACTTGGTGTAAAAACCGGGCTTTCGCTCGGCCACGGACAGGTATTTACTCCATCACCCGATGTTACTGCACAATGGAATGCCGTTCCGGAATACCTTTCCTTATACGGAGGAGTAACGGGTGATCTGACGGTTAACACGCTGAGCAGAACTTACGACGAAAACCGCTACATCAGTCCGGGCAACAGACTGGAAGATCTCTACACACCACTTGATGCCTTTCTGGGCATAAAGCTCAGTCCTGCATCGGGTCTGATGTTTGATGTGTGGGGCGATTATCAGATTATCCATAATCAATATCTGTACGTCAACCGATCTTATACTACTTCCGACACAACGGTAATGGAAGATATAAAAACAGTGTATCACAACCGTTTTGATGTAATTTACGCACCTGCAGGAAAACTTTCAGCCGGAATGCGGTTAAACTATGATTATAAAAACCGTTTCGGTGCTTATGTTAAGGGAGCTTATCACAGTTGGAAAGTCGAAAATCAGGATTTCGCCTGGCAACTGCCGGTATGGGATTCTGATCTGGGAATGTATGCGAAAATCAAGGACAACATCAGCCTGAACACACAGTTTATTTTTCAGGATGGCCGTTATGCACGTTTAGGCAATACAGCCCGAAGAATGAACGCCGTATATGACTGGAATTTGGGAGCATCGTATGCCTACCTCGACTGGCTTTCAGTTTTCATTAAACTGAATAACATTTTAAATTCCAAATACGATTACTATTACGGATATCAGGTGCAGGGCATCAATGCAATGATCGGAGCATCATTTTCGTTCTAAGAGTAACTGTATTTAAAAGAAAAGGCTGTCTCAAAACTAAATGGAGACAGCCTTTATTTTTATGGTTGATAAGAAAATTGTTACAGAAAATGATTTATTGCACTTTCATTACCATCATCCGGAAAGCACGATTCTGAAAATACTCATTCATAGGATAATAAATCATTATGGAAGATCCCAGATAATAAAGTACATTTGAGGTGCTGTTTAATGGAGTATTTGTTCCTGCCATGCCCATCCATGCATTTCCATTATAATTGATTTCACAGGAAAGAACCCGCGTATTTTCTTTGGTATATCCCGTTGGATACTGAATAGTAACTGCATTAGCTGTCGATGAGGTTGTTCCTATTATTTCCCTTATTTCGGAGAAGATCTTACCACCTGAACCAATAACCATCGTACCTTCCACATCAAGCGTTGCTTCGGGTGAGGCATCTCCTATTCCGGTTTTTCCTTCCTGAGTAATTGTAACTCGATCAATTCCGGCTGTCCTGAATGCCACACCGCCGGCATCACTTAGGAGTTTAATGTCATCGTTGACGCTCCATAGTAATCCTTTTCTGGTGTTATCTTGATAAAGTGCTATCCATTTACTGTTGGCTGATGACTCGAATCGGGCTATTTCAGATCCACCTACAACGTGTAATGAAGCATTAGGAATAGTTGTATTAATGCCTACTTGTCCGGAATAATAAATTTTTGCTGCTAATTGATGCCATAGTGGTTCTTTCCAGCTTGCAGTTCCAGTTGCATCAGAAGTCAGTATATTCCCTTCCGCTTCACCAATACCGGTCAGTTTTATATTTCCTTTTGTATTCAATGCCAGTCCTGTTCGGCTCGAGAAATAGCCACCAGTACCGGATAAAGCTGTACCGGCCACTCCGATATATGCATTAGCCTCACCAAGTACTCCGGAGTTTCCCGGAAGAATGTCTGTAGTGCCCTCACCGGTAACTCCTACGACACCGGACGATAAATCGGCTCCGGTTCCCCGCCCGTAAACTCCTGATCCATTTGTAGCTTTTGTTTCGCCATAAAGACCAAATCCGTTTGTACTAATCCCTTTAATGGTATAAAGATCAGTTCCGGTATTATATATTGTGAATGGTGTGCTCGAAAAATTCCCCGAAATACTCAAAGGTAGTTTTAACGATCTGGCTGAAGATGCAAACAAAGCATAAGGCACACTGAGCAGTTCACTGGTAGCGGTAATGGTGTATGCTGTTCCGCCTGTCGGGTCAGTTTCAGTTTTAATAAAGTAAGGACCGGACGACCAGTCAATCGTAGAAAATGTTCCGGTTACCACAGTTCCGGTTCCAATTTCGATAGTTACCAATCCGTTAGCATTCGAAGTCGGTGTTTGGGTTTCGGCATACACTGCGGTTCCAGTCGCGGAATATTGAAGAATACTAATCTTCATTCCAACCGATTGATTGGTTACCAGCACATTGCTGTTGTTACGTATTACAGCTTGATAACTCATTTTTTGAGGAACAGGAGGTGGGGTAACAGCAAAAAGCACAGCGTTAATCGCCAATACAGACATACAGATAAAAAATCTTTTCATTGCTTTAGTTTTTTATGATTTTAAATAATTTCACTTCCTTATTATCTTTAGTTACTTTTAAAAAATAAGTTGACGAAATAAGATCGGACATTTCAATGTCAGTTTCACTTTCTTTCAATTTATCGTTTCTGAGCATCTTGCCATTGACATCGAACAACTGATATGCGAATTGGTTGAGGTCAATTTTCTCAATTTTCAAAGTGAGTTTTCCGCTCGTTGGATTAGGATAAACAGTATAGAACAAGTCAATGCCTGACACATCCTCCAATCCGGACAATACAGAGATTTCGAACGGTTGTTGTACCCCTTCGGATATAGAACCATTGGTACTGAATGTAGTCGAAAAAAACACCTGGCCTACCGAATAACTCACCGATCCACTTGCAATGTCTGTATTTCCACCGGAAGCATTCAATGAAGCATGTACCTGCTGACCATGTACGCACGTAATGGCGGGCCCTGTCAAGATAATGGACAGAAAAAGAATGATTAATTTTTTCATGATATATGTTTTAGGAAATTATTATTATTGTTTTACCAAATATAATCTGAAGAATGACATAGAAATCAATCTATTTTTTAATCAGGTCGCGTACCAAGTTCTCAACCTCAGTAAGGCGGACATCGTTTTTTTCAATTATCATCTTTAACTGATCATTCTCTGTTTTTAGCCTTTCATTTTCAGTTTGCAGTTCTTTGACTGCATTCACTAATGCTACATTAATGGCATGAATATTAAAATCCAGGTAACCATCTTCACCTTTTGTAACAGCTTCCGGAAATATTTTCTGAACATCCTGTGCTACGAATCCAATTTGAAGAACGTTGGTGGGGAGATTACGGGCGTTGCCTGCTTTGTATATAAATGATACTGGTTGTAGTGCAATAATTTCTTTTAATCCTTTTGTATAGTTTCCGGTAATATCTTTCAGTCGGATATCTGACGAAGTGCTCCAACTGCCGCCTCCGGTCTTCCCGGCAGTGCCGTTTACTTCAAGATTATATGTAGGACTGGTGGTGTTGATGCCTACATACGAATTGGATTGTTTACAAAAGATAGCAGTTGCTGCATTGGTATTATATATCCTCAATCCTCCGGCATTGAAATCATTGAATATGTGCCATTTGGCAGTCAATCCTTCATAAATTCTGAAACCTGCATCGTTTCCGGCCGCTGCTTCCAGAAATATAAATGCATCAGGATATCCGGTTCCTTTAAGATGTAAACCTGCACCCGGAGTATTAATGCCTATACCCAATCTTTTCCCAGAATTCAGGATCAGATTGTCTGTCAGGTTCAAATCACCCGTTGATTTGACAAGCAAACCTTTATCATTAGCATTGAAAATGCGAAATTCATTGTAAGCAGCACCAACCGTAAACAGATTGACACCCGCTTTTCTGAACATAATAAATGAATAATGACCGTTATTGTCATCATTTACCTGATCCAGAGTCATCAATACACCATCATCATTCGATTTAAGCCTTAATCCGGCAAATCCCGTTTGTTTATTTATATCAAGATCATATTCAGGTGTTTCTGTTGAGATACCCACTTTGCCCCTAACATGAAATTTACCACCTGCAAAATAACCTGAGAAACCATCAGGTGAATTAATATAACCAACAACTCCCTTTGTTTCACCTGTCTGTGAACTACAAAATCCGGATAAACCAGTGCCATTTGGTGATGCTGAAGTTCCGTAAACTCCTACTGTATATCCTGTCATGCTCACCGCCGTACCTTCCACAGCTATCCCTGACGAAGAATGTACATTTCCCTGAACTCCATATGCTGTTCCGGTATTAACATTATTATTACCTCTTACCCCACAACGGTATGATTCCCCATACACTCCTGTTCCTGAAGAAGATGCAGAAAAACCGTAAACACCATAATTAAATCCGCCGATAGATTTGTTTTCCCCATAAACACCTTTACCCGTTGACGATAATGACGAACCATATACTCCTACGGTATTACCTGTCTGACTTATGGAAGATCCCAGGACTGCAATACCATCCGAACTGTTTACCTGACCCTCAACTCCATAAGCATAGCCTGTTGTTGATAAATTGACACCTCTGACACCTATGTATTTACTCTCCCCCAAGACCCCAATACCATCCAGAGCATTAGAAATTCCATATACACCTTTAGCCGAACCGGAAGTTGATGTAGCATAACCAACCACACCGTATCCCATTGAGGAAGATACCCTGCCTTCTACACCGACAGCACTACCAGTTTGCGAAGTTGCGCTTCCACTGATACCAATACCACTATCCGGTTTGTCTGAAGTGCCTGATATGGCAGTACCTCCCAGATTAAAAACTGATATTCCGGGATTTGAATTTTCTGCCAAACCTGTGTAAGGTAAAGTCAACAAACCTGACTTCCCTGCAAAAAGTGCATAAGGAACACTTAGCAGTTCACTAACAGATGTGATGGTATAAGCCGTTCCTCCTGAAGGATCAATTTCTGTTTTGATAAAGTATGGACCCTGTGACCAGTCTATGCATGAAAATGTACAATAGATAGCATTCCCGGTTCCAATGGCAATATTTATCAATCCGTTTGCATTTGTTGTTGGAGTTTGTGTTTCAGCGTAGATAAGAGTTCCTGTGGCTGAACCCTGTAGAATGCTTACTTTCATTCCTACCGGTTGATTAACTACCAGTGTATTACTGCTGTTACGGATAACGGCCTGATAACTTAACTTTTCGGGTGCCTGAGCATGGATGGATTGTGAAAATAAAAGAACATCAAAAAACAAAAAAAGAACTGACGTAATAAATAGGTTTTTCATACGACATAGGTATTTGTGTAAGTATATAGAAATCAGATAAAAATACAAGTATCAAAATATATGATGAGAAGCAATAAGTATATAATTCTTGTATATAAAGTTTGATAGAATGACTTATATGTATATTCTATTCTCACTTATCATGATTCTTCCCGTATCGCCAAGGAGAATTACAACAAATTCATATTCAGTATTTAAACACAATTCCAGGGTAATTGTTTGAAGTAAATCTAATGTTTCTTAAAATTTATTTTATTTGAAGGAAAATCTTTGTTTATTTCATTCAAGCATATCATTTAATTCATTTAAACAGATCATATAGTTCACTGCCGCTGATATTATAAACAGGCTGGAAACTCGTTGAATTCATATAACTGATTATTGACCTGTAAAGCTGAGCAGCTTCGGGCTTATCGGCTATTTTATTAAGTTGCGACATGCATACCAGCAATTTACCTTTTCCCGATTTGAACTCAAAAATCAGCCCCAGTTTATGGTTCCTTTCCAGATTGTCAATTACCTGCACGATGGGTTTGTAGTCTTTTGCTAATTGGTCCAGAATCATCGGTCGGGATGCTTTAATGATGGAAAACCATTGCCAGTTGGTATGATAATCGGTAGGAAATGAATGAAAAACCGGATGTTTCGGATCTGTCAGAATACCAAGAGTGCCGGGCGATAACGGTTTACCATTCGATTCGCTGATACTTTTAAACATGCCATAGTTCCAGAAATCAGGCGGGAATAATCCCGGAAGGCTGTTATGTAGAACGTAATCAGTCGCAGGAAACAACAAAACATTTGCTCCATTTTCCAATTGACGTATAATATCTACATTTAATTTATCAGCTACAACTATATTTTCAGGAACAGTAATCTTATCAGGAGTTTCGTATACCCATATCGGATAGCTGTTTGAATAATTTTTATTTCCTTTCAGGCTGAGATGCAAATTTAAACGTTTGGCATTCCGGATAGGTGATAAGTCCACCTCAATGCTGCCTGTTGTTGTAACATCACCTGTCGCCGGTTTTAATGAATTCAGAATTCCTTTTTTAATTATGACGCCATTCTGGTCTGTTAACTCCCATTGAAGTGTATTCTTTATTGTTATAGGAGAATAGTTTGCCACCGAAATATTTGCTGTAAATTTTTCACGATTGGTCCAGCAGTATTTTTTTAATTCAGCCAACAGAACCACATCGTTGCAGGACTGACGCCATTCCTCAGCCGAAATCACATTTTTGCTGTCCATAAAAGCGTCGAGTATGCCTACCAAAGCTGTTCCCTGTCCCGGAAAATCCTGAAGATCGAGCAGCTGAAATCCGCCCATGCCGCGCGTACGAATTGCTGTTTCCATTTCAGCATTGTAACAACGGGCTGCCCATGCACCGGACGCTTTTTGAAAGTCTTTGTTCTGCGTCATCATACCGGATTTAATAAGACGATTACGAAAAATTTCCAGATTTCGCGCACGAAGCACACCTGTGTATTTATTTATTTCATTATAATCGGGATAAATCTGATACTGACCTATTTCGTGACTAATCAGGGGAATTTTGAGATGTGAAACGGAATAACTGTAACTGGTCAGTGTTGAAGGTGTCTGTGTATTAAGAATTCCACCTTCACGAGTATCGGCGAATGCATGTGTTAGCCTTGTATGGGTTAGCGTTGTATCACCGTTATAAGGTGTTCTTGCACCTATAAAGTAATCGGAACAATCGCGTGGTGCAGCGTAACCAATGTTATTGTTTGAACCCATGGTATAAAGCAGCCGGTTATTGAAATTTTTGAAAGCCAGAATATTCTTTTCGACTCTGTCGTGTCCGCTCCATATTTCATTCCCGGGTGAAAACATAACAAACGATGGATGATTGCCGTAAGCCTTAATCATGGCAATTCCCTCATTTAATAGCATTGTTGCAGTACTATCGGCATCCAGTCCTCCCCAAAAAGGCAATTCAGCCTGAATATAAATTCCGGTTCGGTCGGCAGCTGTAAAAGCAGCATCTGGTGGACAATATGAATGAAACCGGTAATGATTGATGCCGTATGATTTGGCAACGCGAAATACACGCTCCCACTCTTCCACATGCATCGGCGTATGTCCCGTGAGCGGAAAGACAGCGGCATCGTGCTTTCCCCGAAGGAAAACAGTCCGCCCGTTGACAGCAAACTGAGTACCAGTCACCGAAAACTTTCGCATACCAAAAACAACTGATTTTGCATCTTTTTGTCCGTTTGCTGATACGACCACAGTAAGAGTGTAAAGGGGCTGCTTGTATTCGTCCCAGAGACTGCAATCTTTTCCCAGGTTAAGTTCGAATGTCATATTCTGCTTTATCTGACAAGTTTGTTTCACTGTTTTGACCTTGCGGGATTTCCCATTTTCCATCTTTGTCAGATAAAATTCTATTTCGCCATGAGGAATTGATCCTGAATTTTCAACAGATAAATTGATAGCAATTTTCTTATTGTCAACATCCGGTTTTACCTGCAAATCGCCAATATAACTTGTTGGGGAAACCTCAAGAAGGAGTTCGCCGATTATGCCGTTCCAGTTGGTTTGTGTATCGTCAGAATAAATATGAACGTTGCCGTAGGGAGTATATTTCAGCGTATTGTCAACGCGAATGGTAATAGAATGTTCGCCGGGAGTGAGATATCGCGACACATCGAAACGGTGAGGTGATTGCAAAAGTTTCATGCCCCCTACACGTACACTGTCAATCCATACTTCTGTGAGTTTGGTACGTTCGAGCACCAGTTCAATATGATTACCACGGTAACTTTCTGGAATTGTAACCTTCCTGCGATACCACGCTACACCTTCATATTTGTACACCCGGCTGAGATGCATTTTTGAACTATCGGTATTGAGTATTCCTTTTTTATTCAAATCGGTTGTACCCGGCAGGTTTACAGTTTCTTTCAGATTAGTGAGATACCAGCGCTGTTTCACTCCGGCATCCGCTGAGTCGGTTGCAAACTGCCATATTCCGGACAAATCCTTTTTTTCGCGGGTAATTATCCGGTTGCTTGAGCAGGATAACAGAACAAAGTACAAGATAAAGAGAATATATTTTTTCACGAAATTGTTCATTAAACTATACAAATGATTAATAATATTTTTCAAAAATATAAAAAATTTTATATAAAAATGCTATTCAATAAAAAAAACGGACAAACTCTGTGTTTGATCCGTTTCTAATTATACTTTTAAAAGAAGCTGGTTTTTAAATCTGTATGATACAATTCTTTGCTTTTCAATCGACATCAATAATTATTGAAATTTTGAAAAAAAGGAATTCTTATTTTGTTTGATAAATTACTTTTTATCAAGTTGTCCGAATACGCGTTTGAGGATGGCCGAAATACGTGCTACCGGATTTTCGCGTATAGCTTTTTCTTCAGCAGCAATTTTTACAAAAAGTGCGTCAAGCGCTTTACCGGTCACATATTCTTCCAGGTTCACATTTACAGGTTTAAGATTGGCAACTACACCTACCGGCGTTGCAGCCACTTTGTTGTAAGTCGATGTCAGCGAATTCCACGACTGTGTTGTCGAAAAATCGCCCACAAGCGGTTTTGCCAATGAATTTTTCACTTTAGGTGCAAAAGCTGTCTGCAAGTCGGAATAGGTTTTTTCTTTCAGGTAATTGGTAGCCGCATTTTCGCCTCCAAATAAAATACCGGCAGCATCTTTTATCGTCATGCTGAAAATGGCTTTTTTGAAAATTGGAGTTGCTTCCTTCACAGCGTCCTCAGCGGTGCGGTTGAGCGAAAGGACCGCTTTGTCCACCAGTTCTTTGCCTCCCGGAATAAGCCTGATATTTTTTATAATTGGCTGTGCTTCTTCGGGGAGAAGAATTTTGAGCAGGGCATCGTTGTAAAAACCGTTTTCCACACCAAGCAGATTAACTGCGTTTACAATTCCCACATTCAGTGATTCTTTAAGTCCGCTGGCGTTTTCGGCTTCGGTTACCGGCAGCGCCGATGTGGTGGTTCCTGCTGTGTTAGCCAGCTGAAGCAGTTCAGCGCACGATGTCAGGCTGATAGCAATTAACAAGGTAAATAATGTTTTCTTCATACTTTTATGATTAATTTTAAAAATTTTTTTCACGAATCTCAGTTCAGAGGTAAATTGTTTTTTTAGGACTGACAGTTATATTTTTCAAAGTTAAAATTTTATTGAGAATTACTCAAAAATTATTCCACAAAATTGTTTGTTAGCGATTAGTTTATCTTCTGTGGGAGTTTCCAAGTGTTTCACAGCCAAAAAATGGAAGCTATTCTGTGCTTTTATAAAAACACAACTGCTTCTTCACGTAACAGGGTATAAAAAATCCGTTTATTTAATCGGGAAATTGTATGAAATATCGTATTTTTGTTGTCAGTTGAATTTTTAACTATTCGAATGCTGAGTACTGACGAAAAATATATGGCGCGATGCCTGCAACTGGCACAGTTGGGGGGTGGTTACGTTTCACCAAATCCGATGGTTGGCGCAGTAATTGTATGCAACGACCGCATTATCGGTGAAGGTTATCACCGGCATATCGGCGAAGCTCATGCCGAACCCAATGCCATTTATTCGGTAAATAATAAGGAATTATTATCCCAATCTACCCTTTACGTCAATCTGGAACCTTGCTCTCATTACGGGAAAACGCCACCATGCGCCGATCTGATAGTAAAAAAAAGGATTAAAAAAGTTGTGATAGGTACTCTCGATCCCAATCCAAAGGTATCGGGTCGCGGAGCTGAAATTCTGCGCGATGCAGGTATTGAGGTGATTGTGGGTGTACTGGAAAAGGAATGTCATACTCTCAACCGCCGTTTTTTTACCTTTCAGATTAATAAAAGACCCTACATTCTGCTGAAATGGGCTCAAACCCGCGATGGCTTTATCGACCACTGCCGCTCGGACAATTCGATACAAGCATTGAAAATTTCCAACAGTATTACTCAACTGCTTACACATAAAATGCGTTCGGAGAATATGGCTATCATGGTGAGTACAAATACTGTCCTGCTCGACAATCCATCGCTGACGTTGCGTTACTGGTTTGGTAAATCGCCTCTTCGCGTTGCCATTGACCGCAAAAATATGATACCTGACAACTATATTATCAAAGACAGAAAAAGTCCAACAATAATCTTCACGAGAGAAAAACCGGCATCGAAACCCAACCTGGAATTTGTACGAATTGCCGAACACTATGACAACCTGCCCACGATACTGGCTGCTTTGTACGAACGTAATGTTCACTCGGTACTGGTGGAAGGTGGCTCGAAACTTATCAACAGTTTTATCGCTTCAGGCTTGTGGGATGAAGCCAACATTGAAATTTCAGGTGTTTCGATTGGTGAAGGTGTAGCAGCTCCGGTACTGCATCATGCCACAGAAGTAAGCAGAAGCCTTATTGATAATCACAATTGGCTTCACTATTCTAATTCCGAAAATTCATATTTTGTACTATGATACACGTTTTATTTATCATTTTATTCGTTTTTTACATTTACATCATTGTTTCGACAATTTCGGTGTTGTTGCTCGAAAACCGAAATCCCGTGAAATCTTTCTCCTGGCTACTTGTACTGGTGTTCCTGCCTGTATTAGGACTGTTTTTATATATACTCTTAGGACAAAATTACCGTAAACGTAAAATTATTTCCCAAAAAAGTATTCAGCGTATCACCAGGCGACCGTCAGCTTCGTTTGATATTGACCAGCTGAGCAACGAGCACATGGACCAGCAATTCATCAAACTTAGCTCGATGCTGAAAAAAAACAGTGAAGCGGAAGGATATGCTTACAACAAGATTGAAATTTTTTCAAAGGGTGAGGATATTTTTCAGTCCATGTTCGATGCCATCCGGAATGCCACTAATCATATCCATATCGAATTTTTCATTTTTGAAGACGATAAACTCTCTAATGAGTTACGCGAACTGCTTATTAAGAAATCGAGGGAGGGAGTGCGTGTACGAATGATTTACGACTACGTTGGCAGTATCAATCTATCGAGCCGATACCTGCATTCACTGCGATATGCCGGAGTGTATGTACGACCTTTTCTGCCCCTGCGTCTGCGTCTGCGAAGAAGTAAAATCAATTACCGCAATCACCGCAAGCTGGTTGTCGTTGACGGGAAAATAGGCTTTACCGGCGGGATAAATATTGCCGACCGCTATCTGTACGGCAGCAAACTGGGAGAATGGAGAGACACTGTGATGCGTATTGAAGGCGCCGGAGTTCATGGTATTCAGAAACTTTTCCTTGCCGACTGGTATTTTGTGGAACGCAAACTGATAACGGCAGGTAAATACTTTCCCGAACCCGAACGGTACGACGAAAATCTGGTGCAGCTTGTTTCTTCGGGACCCGATACCGACTGGCAATCCATCATGCAGGGAATAGCTGCCGCCATCATGGCTGCCGAGAAATACGTTTATATCCACACTCCCTATTTCATGCCCAACGAACTAGTGTCCGGCTGCATACAAATGGCCGCGTTAAGCGGTACGGAAGTGCGTCTGATGATACCTGAAAAATCGGATGCTCCCCTCTCCGACCTCAGCTCGTCGAGCTACCTGGGCGATATGATGGAAGCCGGAGTTCGGGTATTTATCTATAAAAAAGGGTTTCTGCACAGCAAAGCCATTGTGCTGGACGATTTTGTATCAATTATTGGC
>Ga0116170_10004960_pt1 | contig 12045 bp, 11 predicted proteins | sample AD_JPNHW1_MetaG_FD_89797 | JGI IMG/M metagenome (GOLD analysis project Ga0116170, IMG submission 89797) | Active sludge microbial communities of municipal wastewater-treating anaerobic digesters from Japan - AD_JPNHW1_MetaG | ecosystem: Engineered > Bioreactor > Anaerobic > Digestate | place... | reverse complement strand
TGTGAAAGCTGCCATCATCCGCGAAAAGGGTGTGAATGGCGACCGCGAAATGGCTTACATGATGTACCTCGCCGGAATGGATGTGAAGGACGTGCACATGACCGACCTGATTTCGGGCCGCGAGACGCTGGAAGACGTGAATATGATCGTCTTTGTCGGCGGTTTCTCCAATTCCGATGTTTTGGGTTCGGCAAAAGGCTGGGCCGGCGCATTCAAATACAACGAAAAAGCCAAACTGGCGCTCGACAATTTCTATAAGCGCGAAGACACCCTGAGTTTGGGCGTTTGCAACGGTTGCCAGTTGATGGTCGAACTCGGGCTGGTTTATCCTGAACGTGCTGAGCAACCAAAAATGCTGCACAACGAATCGCATAAGTTCGAATCGGGATTTGTGAATGTGGATATTCTTCCAAACAAATCGGTGATGCTTGGCTCAATGTCGGGCATGAGACTGGGCGTTTGGGTGGCACACGGCGAAGGAAAATTCAGCCTGTCGCAAGCTGAGTCAGCATACTGCATCCCAATGAAATATAGCAATGCCGGCTATCCGGGCAACCCGAACGGATCGCATTTTAATACCGCCGGACTTTGCTCCGAAGATGGTCGCCACCTGGTGATGATGCCACACCTCGAAAGGGCATTCAAACCATATTTGTGGGCCAACTATCCGCAGGAACGAAAAGCTGATGAAATCGCACCCTGGATGGAAGCGTTTGTAAACGCCAGAAAGTGGATTGAAGAGAAAGCCAAATAGATATGAGAAAGGCTTTCCCAATATAAAGGAAAGCCTTTTTTTATGTCGTTTTGATGCTTATTTTTGACATAACTATAAACTGAGTTTTATGATGGAATATTTTCAAACGCTGGCTGACTGGTACATGAGTCACATGAATTACCTGACAATTGTGATGTTGATGGCCATCGAGAGTTCGTTTGTGCCGTTACCTTCTGAAATTGTTATTCCTCCGGCGATTTGGCATGCGTTAAAAACCGGCGATTTAAATATATATCTTGTCGTGGTTTTTGCGACCATTGGTGCAGCCATAGGGGCTTTGTTCAATTACGTGATGGCCCGGTGGCTCGGTAGGGTAATTGTTTATGGCTTTGCTGAGTCGAAGGTTGGAAAACTGTTTTTCTTGAATCAGGCCAAAATTGAACATGCTGAAGCGTACTTTAATCGTCATGGCAGGAGTTCTACTTTTATTGGCAGGCTTATTCCAGGAATCAGGCATTTAATATCAATTCCGGCGGGCCTGGCAAAGATGGATGTTAAGCAGTTTGTATTATATACTGCTTTGGGCTCCGCAATATGGCACACCTTACTGGCAGCATTAAGCTATTACTTGTATTCACAGCAGGATTTACTGATGAAATACATGCACGAACTTTCGTATCTTTTACTTGGAATGGGGACCATGTTCGTTGTGTATCTGGTTTGGAAATACAAAAGAAAAAAGGAATAGCTGAGACTTCATAATAAAAAGGGCATCGCTGAATTTTCAGGATGCCCTTTTTGTTTTTGGTGTGTAATTAAATATTAGTCTGTGTAATGATATAGACCTTGTATCAGTCTGGCTTCTTTTTCTTCGTCGGTGAGAGAAAGGTACTTTTGGCGTTCATTTTCAAACTCTTCAATCTTTTTCATTTCTTCTTCTTTTACTTTTTCGCCATAAATCCGTTCAACTTTATCGTGAAGAAATTTATTGGCAACATTTGGAAATAATTCAAGCAAAAGTTCTTCTTTTTCATTCATCGCCAATTTAACACCTTCGCCATATTGAGGGAACGATGGATTGTCCTGCTTTTTATAATTCGCAGTATTGTATGGAATCTCTTCCCGTGTGCCAGCAATTTTTTCGCGGAAATCCGGATCAATTGGTGTTGGAGTTTTTCCGTAAGCTCCTCTAACCAGATTTACAAACTGAATGGAATTGTTACTGTAGAATGGTTTTCCGTTTTTTTCGTCAATTACGCAGTTTACAGCTTGTGCACCAACGATCTGACTTGTTGGAGTTACCAACGGCGGACATCCGGCAGCCAAACGAACTGTTGGAATCACTTCCAAAACGCGTGGAAGTAACTCTTCTTGTTTTAGTTGTTTCAACTGGGCAAGCATGTTGGTGTACATACCTCCCGGAACTTCTGCAAATTTTACCCTTTCGTCCGGATCAGGAAAATTGAAGTATTTTTCTATTTTTCCGCAAACATCCAACAGATTTTCTTCATCGTTTGATTTTCCGTAGGAAATGGCATCGTCGAAGAATTTATTGATTTCAGCAGGTAGCTGGTCTTTGGTTATATCGAAGTCGATAGGATATATTTTATAGCTATCGATTTCTGCCATTTCCTGACGAATTTCCTTCAAAATTTTATTAATGCGAACAACTGCATCGAGATTGATCCCAGTTTCGATACCTAGCTTGTTGCAAACAATCTGCACTAACTCGAATGATGGAGCTGCAGGACCACCGGCAAAATTTAAAATCGCAGTATCAATGATGTCAACACCATTAATAATGGCTGTGATGGCAGAAGCTAGACCGTATCCGGGAGTACAATGTGTATGGAAATCTACAGGTATTTTAAGGTTTTCTTTGTAAGCTCTGATAATGGTTCCAGCTTTAACCGGAGGGATCAAACCAGCCATGTCTTTCAGCGTAATCATGTCTGCACCCATTTTTTCGAGTTCTTTGGCCATGTTCACGAAATAGTCAATCGTGAAAATCTCTTTTGGCAATGGTTTCCCTTTCAGCCTGGCTTTTAATCTTTCTTTTTTGGTGAATTTCGGGTCAACAGTGTAACATGTTACACAATCAGCCAAACCACCATTTTCTTTTACATATTTAATGGTTGACTTGATGTTGTTTGTATCATTCAGAGCATCGAAAATACGCATGATTGAAATACCCGACTGCACAGCATTGCGGTTAAATCCTTCAATAACTTCTTCAGGATAAGGATTGTATCCGAACAAATTTCGTCCACGAGACAAGGCTGTTAAGTGGGAAATATTGCCAATTTCGCGTTTGATCGTTTCGAGGCGTTCCCATGGGTCTTCATTCAGATAGCGCATAATTGAATCAGGAACAGCGCCACCCCATACTTCAAGTGCATAAAATCCTGCTTCTTTATAAATTGGAAGCAACCTGTCAATTTGAGCTTGCTTCATTCTGGTCGCAAAAAGAGACTGCTGGCCATCTCTCATTGTCACATCTCTTATTAATAATTTTCTGGTCATTATAATTACGGTTGATTGTTTTTTGATGGTGCAAAAGTGAATAATAAAAACCGTCTGTGAAACAAATTTTTAGAAAATTTACAGGTTTTGTTCAAAGTTTTTATTGTCGCGTAACATTGGTTTAATTTAGCCGCATTATTTTGATTCAAACATTTATTATTCAGATAAAAATGTGCCGGATTGATATATTGAATATTTGTCAGGAGATAATTTCCTGCTTTTAAAATAGGAAATTAATGGCCATATTTGACTGCTGAATTTACTTGGGAAGGCAACGGTTCTCGATGGTACTATTTTTGATGAACCCAAATAGTCTGGTTTGTAAATTGAGACGTTCCCAGAATATTTTTGAAATGGTTGAAAATCTTTTTATTATAGCTACGGAATTCAAGGCTTTGAGACGGATTCAGTCTGGTTTGTTTACTTTTACCCGAAAGGCTTTTTGTACAAATTTGGAAGAATCGGCAATTGTCGGCTCTGTTCTATTATACGGAGACAACAGTAATAAAAAGGTGGCTGGTTGGGCAGAAAGGGTAGTAACCGGGATAAAAACAATTCTTTGTTATACCAAGCTTGTTTTTAATCCGTTATACTTGAAATTAATTTAATAACAACTAAATAATGTATTCGATGATATTTTTATTCGTGACTTTGGCAGAAGTACAATTCATTGATTTGATAATGAAGGGAGGATGGCTTATGATTCCACTGTTCCTTTTATCAGTCATTGCCGTATTTATTTTCTTTGATCGCTTTTTCTACATCAGAAAAGAAAGGAAACTGGACGACAATTTTTATGACAGGCTGAATGAATTAATCAGCGCTGGAAAAATAGATAACGCAATCTCGCTTTGTGAAAAAACGAACACTTCAGAAACCCGGTTGATTGTAAAAGGACTGCAAAATTTAGGTCGTTCGTTAAGAGATATTCATGAGCAGATGGAATTGGAAGGGAAGCTCGAAGTTTATAAATACGAAGGAAACATGTATTTTCTGGGAGTTATTGCCGGTATTGCCCCCATGTTAGGTTTTATTGGGACCATTTCGGGAGTTATTAAAATCTTTTACAATATTTCGCTGGCTGATAACATTAGTATATCATTGATCTCGGGTGGTTTGTATGAGAAACTGATTACCTCTGGAGTAGGTCTGACGATTGGTATTTTGGCGTATTTAGCTTACCACTATATTAATAACCGTATAAACAAGATGACCCAAAATTGGGAGTATCGTTGCGTTCGGTTCATCGATTTGATTAATAAATAGGAAGTTATGAACTTTAGAAGTTCCAAAAAAGCTGAATTTGAGGTTTTTACGAACTCATTCAGCGATATCATGTTTTTCCTGATGTTGTTTTTCCTGATTGTATCAACTATGATTACACCGGGAGCAATAAAACTTATGCTTCCGCAAGCTGATAGGTCGCCTTCGATGAATAAGCAAAACGAGAAAACGTCTATTTCGATTACTAAAGATTTGAGGTATTACGTTAATGATAAACAGGTCCAGTTTTCTGAAATTGAGCCAGAGTTGATAAAAATCAAGAAAGGAAACGAAGAAGCATTTGCTATCGTAAGATGTGATAACAGCATAGCGGTCCAAAAAATGGTAGATGTTTTACAGTTGGGAAATAAGGTTGGAGTAAAGATGGTGTTGGCTACATCGAAGAAAGAAAATTAGCTTGTCCTGTATTATTAACTTACTCGCAATTGAGTAACTATTATACTTCCAGTCGGCTGGTTCAGTTTTGTAGCTTGTAATCACTCTGTTATCAGATTATCGCAAAAAATCGAATTTTTGATCTAATTGTTTAATAATCCGTGTTCGTACACGGAAAAGCTATTCTTTAACATCTTTGACCATTTTGAGGTTCTCCGAGTTTGTTGGTTAGGCTTATTGTCTTTACATTCGTGTTCGTACACGGAGGAAATTGCAAATATGACAAAAGTTATATATTTTGTATATAATTTACTGTAATATAGCGTTTTGAGTGTGTGTTTAACTAACGATAAACTTGAATGGAAAAGAATGAATTGTCTAAAAGCGTCGGGCAATTTACAGGTGTTGATGTAGTGGAATGTTATCAATGTGGTAAATGCACTGCTGGGTGTCCCGTTGCTGATAAAATGGATATTCGTCCCAGTGTCGTTATGCGCATGTTGCAATCTGGCGATGCTGCTTCTGAAGACGAATTGCTCCGATCATTAAGCATTTGGCTTTGTTTGACTTGCGAAACATGTTACTCGCGTTGCCCCATGGAATTGGATATTCCCAAAGTAATGGACTATTTGCGTCAGCGCTCGCTGGCCGAAGGTAAGGTTCATAAAGATGCGCGCGATATAGTTGCTTTTCATAAGTCATTCCTGAACTCTATTGAAAGTAACGGCCGCCTTCACGAGGTGGGGCTGGTTATCGACTACAAATTGCATTCGGGGAATTTGCTTCAGGATGTAACTACCGCTCCCGGAATGTTCAGCAGGGGAAAACTTCATATTCTGCCCGAACAAATCAAAGACAAGAAAGGCCTGAAACGGCTATTTAAGAATCAGGATAAAAATAAGAAATCATGACGAAATTAGGTTTTTACCCTGGATGTTCGTTGACGGGTTCATCGCGCGAGTACAACGAATCTATACTTGTCATTTCCAAAGCGGCCGGAATTGAGCTTGTTGAAATACCAGACTGGAATTGCTGTGGGGCAACTGCTGCACATAACTTGAATCACGAACTTTCAGTATCGCTTCCGGCCCGAAATTTGGCGTTGGCCGAATTGGCAGAAATGGAAGAACTGGTTGTGCCGTGTGCTGCCTGTTACAACCGACTGGTGATGACGCAGCATGAATTGAACGAAAATGAGTCGTTACTGGCAACTGTTTCAGAAAAGCTTCAATATAAACTGAAGAATGATATAAAAATACTGAATGTCGTTCAGTTTCTCGAAAAATATATTTTGCCTCAGCTTGATGAGCTGGTGAAAAAGCCTTTGTCGGAAGATGTGGCCTGCTATTACGGCTGTTTGCTCGTTCGTCCGAATAAAGTGATGAAAGATGCACGTTTTGAAGATCCGATGAGCATGGATTTGATCATGCAAAAACTGGGTGCCAAAGCCATCGATTGGCCTTTCAAGACAGAATGTTGTGGCGCAGGCTTCAGTGTATCGAAAACCGAGATTGTTGGAGAACTTTCAGGTAGGATTGTTCGCAGCGCGGTTGACCGTGGAGCCAAAGCCATTGTGGTGGCTTGCCCGATGTGCCACTCGAACCTTGACATGCGACGTCCGGCCATTGAATCTTATTTGAAGCGCAAAGTTGACATTCCTGTCATATATATTACGCAAGCTATTGCGCTGGCTATGGGATTGACGCCCAAGCAGGCTGGTTTGCAACGACATTTTGTGCCGGTAAATCTTTCAGTAACTCAAAACTAACGAACGATGTCGAAAATAGGAGTTTTTATTTGTCATTGCGGCGAAAACATCAGTGCGACAGTTGATTGCGGGAAAGTTGCTGAAGTCGCCGGAAAACTGGAAGGTGTTGCTTACAGTACCGATTATAAATACATGTGTTCTGATCCAGGCCAGACCATCATCAAACAAATGATCAAAGAAAAAGGTCTGGATGGCGTGGTCGTGGCGGCCTGTTCGCCACGCATGCACGAACCAACTTTCCGAAAAGCTTGTTCGGAAGCCGGACTGAACCCGTACCTTTGCGAAATGGCCAACCTTCGTGAACATTGCTCTTGGGTGCACGATAAAAGTGACGCAACTACGCAAAAAGCCATTGATATTGTCCGCACGCTGGTTGAAAAAGTAAAGCATAACAAACCACTGTCGACCATCAAAGTGCCGGTTACAAAAACTGCATTGGTTATTGGTGGCGGTATTGCCGGTATTCAGGCGAGTCTCGACATTGCCAATGCCGGGCATCAGGTTGTTTTGGTTGAAAAAGAACCGTCGATTGGCGGCCACATGTCGCAGTTATCGGAGACTTTCCCAACACTCGACTGCTCGCAATGTATACTTACTCCGCGAATGGTTGAAGTGGCTCAGCATCCGAACATCACGCTGATGACCTACGCCGAACTTGAAAAGTTGGATGGATTCATTGGGAATTTCAAAGCTACGATCCGGAAGAAAGCGAAAAGTCTGGACGAGAAATTGTGCACGGGCTGTGGCCTATGCACCACCAAGTGTCCGACCAAGAAAATACCAAGCGAATTCAACGAAGGGCTGGGATACCGCACTGCGATTTATGTGCCATTCCCACAGGCTGTACCTAATAAACCGGTAATCGACAAAGCCAATTGTTCGTATTATCAAAAAGGCAAATGCAAGGTTTGCGAAAAAGTTTGCCCTACCGGCGCGATCCGCTTTGATCAGGAAGATGAACTGGTTGAACTGGAAGTAGGTGCAGTGGTTGTTGCCACCGGATTTAACGTGATGACGACTTCTGAGTTTTCGGAGTATGGCTACGGAAAATATCCTGATGTGATTACCGGATTGCAATTTGAGCGTCTGGCTTCGGCTTCAGGCCCAACCTTGGGAGAAATCCGTCGTCCGTCGGATGGGAAGATTCCGGAGAAGATTGTATTTATAGCCTGTGCCGGGTCGCGCGATCCAGCCAAAGGAAAACCATACTGCTCAAAAATATGCTGCATGTACACGGCCAAACACGCCATGTTGTACCAGCACAAGGTGCATCACGGCGAATCGTACGTGTTCTACATGGACATCCGTGCTGCCGGGAAAAATTACGATGAATTTACACGCCGCGCCATTGTTGAGGACAAGGTGAATTACCTGCGTGGCCGCGTATCGAAAGTATATGAAGAAAATGGCAAGCTGATCGTCAAAGGCGTTGACACGCTGCTAAATGCCAAGCCAGTGGAAATTGAAGCCGACATGGTGGTTTTGGCTTCGGCTGGAGTTGCCAATCCTGGTTCGGAAGAACTGGCGCAAAAAATGCACATTTCGTACGATGCCTACAATTTCTTCTCCGAAGCACACCCGAAATTAAAGCCGGTTGAAACGAATACCGCCGGAATTTATCTGGCTGGTGCTTGTCAGGCGCCGAAAGACATTCCTGAAACCGTTTCGCAGGCATCGGGAGCTGCAGCAAAAGTGGCTATCCTATTCTCGCAAAACGAATTGAGCCGCGAGCCGGTTGTGGCCGTGGTAAACCGTTCAGCTCCACCATTATATTCAACCTGTGTTGGTTGTTTTATGTGCGCCACCGCTTGTCCGTACAACGCCATTGGTGAAGAAGAAATAAAGGACCGCAAAGGCAATGTGATTAAGAAGGTGGCTAAGGTGAACCCGGGATTGTGCCAGGGCTGCGGAACCTGCGTGGCTTTCTGCCGCTCAAAATCCATCGATTTGGATGGCTATACCAACGAGCAAATGTACTCGGAAGTAATGGCTTTGCTGAACGAGTAGATGTGAAAATTTGAGAGTTTGAAGATTTGAAAATTCATTCTGACCGCGATTGGTAAATCGTAATTCAGTAAATCGTAAATAAAAAATGACCGAATTTGAACCTAAAATAGTAGCATTTGTCTGCAATTGGTGTACCTACGCAGGCGCCGACCTGACCGGAACCAGCCGAATAAAATATGCCCAAAACGTGAAAATCATTCGCTTTCCCTGTACTGGGCGCATCGATTTCATGTTGCTCCTGAAAGCCTTTGGCGAAGGTGCCGACGGAATCATAGTTTCAGGTTGCCACCCGAACGATTGCCATTACACTTCAGGAAATTTCCATGCGCGCCGCCGCTGGATCATGTTTCGCGGTTTGCTCGATTTGCTGGGCATTGACGTGCGCCGGATTCAATATTCATGGGTTTCGGCAGCCGAGGGGGCCAAGTGGGCCGACGTGGTGAATACAACGGTTACCGCCATTCGCGAACTCGGGCCATATACAGACTACGCCAAAGTGGCCAATTATCTGGAAAAGGAGGCTAACGTATGAACGAACTGATACAAAAAGCGAAAAGCCTGCTCGAATCGAATACTGTGCAGGTAGTGATTGGCTACGGAAAAGGATCGGCCGATAAAACGCGAGCCATTTTCCTGACAAAACCGGAAGATTGCGATCAACTGCTCTTCGACAGCCGTTGCGTGCAGAATTTGGCGGTTTATCTCACCAAACACGAAATCAAACATCTGGGAAAACCGGCCATTGTAGCGCCAATCCCGGTGTTGCGCAGTATTTTGCAACTGGCTGCCGAGAATCAATTGAAAGAAAGCGATCTGGTTGTTTTGGGCGTTTCTCCTGAAAGCAAACTGATCGAATTCGAATCGTTTGGAGCCATCGAAGTTTTCCTGGAAACACATAAAATTGAGATCGACGAAAAATACAAGGCGACCATCGACAAGATAAAAGCCATGCCGGTTTCGGAGCGCTTTGCCTTCTGGATGGAAGAACTGGAGCCTTGCTTTAAATGTTATGCCTGCCGTGCAGCCTGTCCGTTGTGCTATTGCCCGAAATGTACGGTCGAGAATAATCAGCCGCAATGGATTCCGGCTGCCTCGCATTTACTTGGGAACCTCGAATGGCATGTGATGCGCGCCATGCACCTGGCTGGTCGCTGTACCGACTGCGAAGCTTGCTACACCGCTTGTCCGATGGGCATTCCGATTCATTTGCTGACCAAAAGTATGCTTCAGGATGTGGAAGAGCATTTTGGCCCGTATGGCCCGTCAGTTGGCAAGCAAAACACGCTCTCGAGTTTTAATCCCGATGATAAGGAATCATTTATCCGCTAAGCCATGCAGATTGAAAATTACCTGATACGAAAAAGCTCGCTCGAAAAATTGTTCAACAATTTGATCGGGAATGGCAAAACAGTTTATGCCCCGAAAGCTCACGAAAAACGCATTTTGTTTGAAGAAGTGAAGGCTTTCAGCGAAATAACCGACAACTATTTGGTGACCACAAATGCCGCCAAATCGGTGGTTTTTCCGCGCACCGAAAAACTGTTTTCATACAAAAAAACAAAAGATACAACCGAAATAATTGATGCGTCAACGGAAACTGTTCCTGAAGTGGTACTTTGGGGAACCCGTCCGTGCGATGCGGCAGCTTTCATTCCATTGACCGATACTTTCAATGGCGATTATCCGGATGTTTTGTACAACAATCGTCGCGGGAAGGTGTATTTGCTAAGCTTTAGTTGTGCCACCTGCGACGAATATTGCTTCTGCACATCGGTAAATGGTGGTCCCGGAAATACAGCCGGAAGCGATATTCTTTTCACCAAACTTTCAACCGGGGATTATTTGGCAGAAGCCATTACCGAAAAAGGCAAACAACTGGTAGCCGTTAATCAATCGTTGTTCGAAGCTGCTCCGGCAGAAGAAAAAGAGCCGAATCTCGCCAAGGTGAAAACGTATTTCAATCAGGACGAAATTCAGGCAAAACTTCAGAATTTGTTTGAAAATCCGGTTTGGGATGAGAAATCGCGTGCCTGTCTGGGCTGCGGTTCCTGCGCGTTTGTTTGTCCGGTTTGCAGTTGTTTCGACATTCAGGACGAAAAACATGGTAGTAAGGGATCTCGTTTACGTTGCTGGGATTCTTGCGGATTTGGCTTGTTCACTTTGCACACATCGGGACACAACCCGCGCGAAACGCAGGGAGCACGCTGGCGTCAGCGCATTTTGCACAAATTTCTGTACATGCCCAATAAATCGAAAGTGGCCGGCTGTGTGGGCTGTGGCCGCTGTTCACGTGTTTGTCCGGCTGACATCAATATTTTGGAAACTGTAACCTCAATTTGAGGATTTGAAGATTTGGAAATTTGAAAATGAAAGGCAATGAAGAATGACAAAGATAATTTGATTGTTAATCTTTCGGTTGAGTTCGCACTAGCCGTTATTGAGTACTGCGAATCATTGGAGGCAAACAGAAAATTTGTCATTGCCAATCAATTACTTAAATCGGGAACTTCTATTGGTGCCAATGTTCGAGAGGCACAGAACGCTGAAAGTAAAGCAGATTTCATACACAAAATAAAGATTGCAGCGAAAGAAACCGAAGAAACTGAATACTGGCTGGTACTTTGCGAGAAATCATCAAACTATCCAGATCCAACACTATTGAAAGAAAAACTGAATTCAATAAAGAATATAATTTCAAAGATCATTATCACTTCAAAGAAGAATTGATCTGAGTATCAAAAAAATTATACGAAATGGAAAACACACAACATACAGAGGGAAACGTTTTGGAATCTCCAAATCCTCAAATCTCCAAATCCCCAAATATCTACATCCCGTATTTGATGCGGATCGAAAAGATAACCCAGGAAGCTCCGGGAGTAAAAACTTTCCGACTGAAATTTGAGAACGAACAGGAAGCTGAAGAATTTGAATTCAAAGCCGGGCAATTTGGCGAATATTCCATTGTTGGCGTAGGTGAATCAACTTTTTGTATCGCATCATCACCAACCCGCAAAGGATATATCGAATGTACCTTTCGTCAGGTTGGGCGGGTAACATCGGCTTTGGCATCTGCCGAAGAAGGTGATGTGATTGGTTTCAGGGGCCCTTATGGAAATACTTTTCCAATTGATGAATGGAAAGGCAAAAATTTGGTGTTCATCGCCGGAGGTATTGCACTTCCGCCGATGCGTTGCGTGATTTGGAATGCGCTCGATTTACGCGAGAATTTCAAGGATATCACCATCGTTTATGGTGCCCGGACCGTGGCTGATTTGGTTTACAAACACGAGTTGGAAGAATGGGGCAATCGTCCGGATGTAAAACTGGTAACCACTGTTGACCCGGGAGGCGAAACGCCCGACTGGAAAGG
>Ga0116170_10004959_pt1 | contig 12046 bp, 7 predicted proteins | sample AD_JPNHW1_MetaG_FD_89797 | JGI IMG/M metagenome (GOLD analysis project Ga0116170, IMG submission 89797) | Active sludge microbial communities of municipal wastewater-treating anaerobic digesters from Japan - AD_JPNHW1_MetaG | ecosystem: Engineered > Bioreactor > Anaerobic > Digestate | place... | reverse complement strand
CAGACGCCCGCGGCGATCACTTCACCCGCCGCTTTTCTGGGGTTCACGCCGGGCGAGGATTTCCGCCTGGCCGACGCCGAGACCATCCTCGCCTATTTCCGGCTGCTCGACCGCCAGAGCCCCCGCCTGCAAGTGCAGCGGCTCGGGCAATCCACCCAGGGCCGGAGCTTCTGGATGGCGGTGATCTCCTCCCCGGAGAATCTGGCCAATCAGGAGACCCTGATCCAGCTGCAGGCGCAACTCGCCGATCCGCGCGAGCTGGTGCCGGCACAAGCTCGCCGCCTGATGCGCGATGCGCGCGCCGTGGTCTGCATCGCCTGTTCGATCCACCCCATCGAGATCGGCCCCTCCCAGATGTCGATGAACCTGGCGTACCATCTGCTCTCCGACAATTCGGATGCGACACGCGCCATCCTCGACCAGGTCATTCTTTTGCTCATCCCCACCCACAATCCCGACGGCCTGGATGCGGTCGTCGAATGGTATAAAAAATACCGGGATACCCCCTTTGCGGGCGGACCGGTCCCCTTTCTCGATCATCCCTATGCGGGGCATGACATCAACCGCGACTGGGTGCTGCTCAGCCAGCGCGAGACGCGCCTGACGGTCGAGAAGGTCTATAATCTCTGGCACCCTCACGTGGTTTTCGACCTGCATCAGATGGGCTACACCGGTCCGCGCATGTTTCTGCCGCCGTATCAGGATCCCTACGATGATAACATCCCGCCGCTGCTCCAGGCGCAGACAGCGGCCCTCGGCACCGCAATCGCGGCGGAGATGACCGCCGCCGGGATGGCGGGTGTCGCCCATGCCTTTTATTTTGATGCCTTTGCCTCCAGCCGGGCCTATCTCTATTATCATGGCGGCATCCGCTTGCTCGGCGAGATCGCCGCGGCCCGGCTCGCCACGCCGTTGACCCTGACCCCGGGGGATCTCAAGGGCGATGCGGAGATCGCCCCGCTGCAGCGTTCCTGGAGGCAGCCGCTGCCGTGGCAAGGGGGCATCTGGCGCCTCGGGCATATCGTCGACTATGCAGAGAAGGCCAGCATGGCTCTGCTCGACCTCGCCGCCCGCGACCGCGAGGTCTGGCTGGAGCGAAGTTGGCAAGTGCAGAGCGATGCTGTAGCGCCCGGCGACGCGCGCGAGGTCTTTGTGCTGCCGCCGCGGCCTTTTGATCCCCATGCGCAGTATGAGCTGCTTTCGCTGCTGCAGCTGGGGCAGGTGGAGCTGTTCCAGGCGAAGAGCAAGGTGGTGGTTTCCGGCACGCTCTACCCGGAAGAGAGCTATCTCGTCCCGACCGTCCAGCCGAACGGCGGCTGGGCGCGTACCCTGCTGCAGACGAGGCTTTATATCGCGGACGGGGCCGCTGCGGAGAAGCCGTATGATGTGAGCAGCTACAATCTCGCCTATTCCTTCGGGGTCAAGGTGCTCGAGGGCCGGGGCGAGATTCTCGGCGACATCGAGAAAGTGGGCAAGCTGCCCTTGCCGGCTGCCGGAGTGATCGACCAGCCCGAGCGCAGCGGCTTTTTCCTCGATTATCGGACCCAGGCCGCCAATCGTGTGGTCAACCGCCTCCTCGCTGCCGGGGTGCCGGTCTATTGGCTCAAGGAGACCCAGCGCACCGCTCGCGAGGTCTGGCCGGCGGGCAGCTGCTGGATCGTCACCGATTCGCTCAAGCTGCTGCAGGATCTTGCGCGCATCTATCACGTCACCTTTTCGGCCGGCAAGCTGCGTTCGCCGCAGCCGGCCTGGCGCTTGCGGGCGCCGCGCATCGGCCTCTATACCAGCTATCTGGCGGAGAGCGATGAAGGCTGGACCCGCTTTGTGCTGGAGAGCAACGAGTTTCCCTACGACCGCATCATCAATCCCACAGTGCAACGCGGCGATCTGCGCCGGCAATATGATGTCATCATCCTGCCCTCACAGCCGGCCGAGGTGATCCTCGAGGGGGCCCAGCCCGGTCGGATGCCCGAGTTGTTCAATGGCGGCATCGGCGCCGCCGGGAGTCAGGAGCTGCGGCTTTTCGTCGAGAGCGGTGGGACGCTGATCGCCCTCAACCGCGCCTGCGGCGTGCCGCTGCAGTGGGAGCTTCCGGTTCGGGATGTGACGGCGGCGGCGGGCGAGGCCGAGCTGTTCGTGCCGGGGGCCTTTTTGCGTGCGACCTTCCAGGGTGGGCATCCGCTCGGGTACGGGATGCCGACCGATCTCAACATTTTCTTCCATTTCAGCCCGGCGTTTGTCGTGGAGAGCGGTGAAGCGGTGCTGGTCTATCCCAACGAGCGGCTGCTGCAGGATGGCTATGCCCGGGGGGAAGGGCAGCTCACCGGCAGGGCGGCCCTGGCCTGGGTGCCCCGGGGGGAGGGACATGTGGAGCTGGTCGGTTTTCGTCCGCAATTCCGCGCCCAGACGCGGGCCACCTTCAAGGTGCTTTTTAATGGGCTCCTGCTCAGTGCCGCCAGCGAGGCGGTTTGTCCCTGAGGCCGATGCGCGGGAATGTTTTACCGGGCATCAGGTGTTCTTAATAGGTATCTCGCCAAACACGGAGGGGATATGGCAGAAAAAATCCGGCCGTTTCTGGCCATCAACAAGCAGTGGATGATCAAAAAGATCCTCGTCACCTATTTCCGTGCGAAAAATACCTTTGCCAATATCGATCGCGAGGTTCAGTCCGGCCGTGATGTCGATTTCGAGCGCATGTTAAAGCTCTCCGACGTGCTCTTTGGCATCAAGGAGGATATGCACCTGCTCTTTCAACGCAGCAATCCGCGCAAGCGGGGCGCTGGCAATGAGCATGAAAAGATCCGGCCGACCGATCTTGAAGTGGATCTGATCAATAATGTTGGCCTTTTGTTCCACAAAGCCATGGTTGCGCGCGAGCAGGCCTACATTATTGAACACTATAGCGATGACGGACCGAACCGCGCTAGTCTGAATAGCTATATTGAGAAAATGCGCACGCTCTTCAAACAGGGGCTGGCGATCATCACCGCGTTGCTGCAGCATTACCGTGACAACGAGGTGCTGCTCTACTACATGATCACCAATGAACATTACATCCGTTTTGTCTTCGGCGAAGAACTCGAGACCCTGCTCAAACGGATGCACGGCCAGCATATTGACAGGGCCTTTCTCCTGGCGGCCACCTTTTGCCTCAACAGCGGCTGGGAGGAAGGAGGAAAAAGGTGTTTGCAGGAAGCGCTGCGCCTCAATCCCCGCAACCGCGAGGCGCAAAAGATGTTGCAGCTGAATACAAATTAGCGTTGCATTCTTGTCGAAAAAGCCCTATTTTAAAAAAGAATATGCCCACATCTGGTTGATCCCAACAGGAGGTTGTTATGGCATTAAATGAAACTATGTACGGCGATGTTGCAGTCCTCGAGCTCAAAGGCAAGCTGATGGGCGGTCCCGAGACCGTGGAGATCCATGACAAGATCAAACAACTGATCGGCCAGGGTGCCAAAAAGGTCGTCGCTGATGTCAACAAGGTGACCTGGATGAACAGCACCGGCCTGGGCGCACTGATCGGCGCGATGAGTTCGCTCCGCAATTCCGGCGGCGACCTGAAGCTGGCCCGCATCACGGAGAATGTCGAGAATCTCTTTGTGATTACCAAACTGGTCACGATATTCGATACCTTCGATTCTGTCGAAGAAGCGGTTACCGCCTTCAAATAGGGGGTGCGGGAGCAGCCGCTTGAAAGGATGAAGTATGCCATCGTTTGCTAAGAGATGGTGTTCGACTCGAGTGCCCTGGATAGGATTGCTGTTTGCTCTCTGGGGCACTCTTTTATTCGCGGCCGATATCGATCGCAGTCTGGATCCCGTTGTCCTCAAAGGCCAGAACCTGCCGGCGATGTTGGGCAAGGATATTATCGGCTTCCGGCTCTATGCCTTCAATGGCGACGAACTCAGCTGGTATCCGGTGCCCTTCCAGATCGATGAGGATGTCAACGGCAGTTATTATGGCATCTCCAACACCATCCTCGATCCCAAGGATGAACTGGTCTTCATGGCCAGGGATCTGGGAGATCGGGCGGGGGAACGGATCTGGGATGAGGAGGCGACAGCCGTACAGAATCCCCGCTACGAAATCGCTGTGACCAACCCCGTCTCCGGCGCCACCGGCTATCTCTATCTCTACTGGTCCGCCAGTCTGCCCAAGAGCGGGGTCTCGTACATGAATTACACCAACGAGACCGTCTATGCCCCAAAGTATGTTGCGGGTCAGGACACCAACAAGGCCGGCGGGCTGCTCACCGATCTGACCATCCCGACCGCCGCAGGCGGGGATGGGCTGGATCTTTTCGACGAACAGCGGCTGCGGATCCAGACCACCGCCGATCACAGCGCCACCCAGGAGGTGACGCTCTATATTCGCGAGCAGTGGCGCAATAAGCAATACGATCTGAAAACCGCGCTGGGCGGCAAGATCGGCCAGATCAATGTCGATGCGGGGCACAGCCATTTCGAGGCCGCTACCGGACCCATCCGGATCATCCGCACCAACTACCTGAGCGTTCATCTTTTCGGGTATGGCAAGATTTCCGGCATTGCCGACTTTTCCTTCGATCAGACGATCATGCTGCCCGTCGGCTACAAGTTTTATCCCGATTTTTATGAGATGCCCTTCGACAGCATCGTCATCGATCTCAGCAAATCGATCACCGGGCTGGACAAATATGGCGTTTCGCTGAAAAACTCCAAAATTTTGCTCTGTTCGACGCTGAACAGCAATGGCATGGGGATGCGCTACTATACACCGCGCCTGACCACGCCGGATGCGCGCGCCAAAGGACTCAAGATCGACGGCAAATCCGATACCGGCTCCTATGGCTCGGTTTCGGATCTGGTCGCCGGCGAATGGCCGGCAAAACACTGGTGGGGTTTGGTCGCCGATACGGTGGGGATCGACAGCCCGGTCAAGAACGCCACGCTTTTTACGATCGCGGATCTGCGCGGCGCTCCGCCCCTGAAGGCGCGCTTTCTGCGCTATAATGATGGCGATGCCGAGGATTCGCCAGCAGTCAACGGCCTCAACGGCGTTCAGCTTGAGCAGGACAGCGGTCTGCCCGGCACGATACCGCTGATTCTGACGCTGCGCCAATATGTCTTTCCGCGGGTTTACGATTACAACAGCCTCAACGCCCTGTACGAAAAGTACAAGACCCCGGTGACGGTGACATCGACCCGTCAGATGTACGACATCATTCCGCCCGGCACTATCCGCGACCTGCAGATCGCCGGCCGGGCCGATTCCTCACTCACCCTGACCTGGACAGCCGTCGGCGACGACTGCACCCGTGTGCGCGCGGTGACCACCTATTTGATCCGCTACAGCACGGCCAAGCCCTCCGGCAACCGGGATTGGGAGTGGTGGGCCAATGCGAGCCAGATCTACCCGGGGCCTGTGCCCGCAGCGCCGGGTGGGCAGGAGACTTTTTTGGTTTCCGGCCTGGCGCCTGAAAATCAGTATTATTTTGGCATCCGTGCACTTGACGAAGCGGACAATGCCTCGCCCTCCATCGCCATGGTGACCAGCGTTACCACCCCGGTCGAACTCACGGCCTTTACCGCGCTGGTGCAGGAACGGCGAGTTGAACTGAGCTGGCGCACCGCCAGCGAAAGCAGCAATTACGGCTTTGCCCTGGAACGCCGCCTCGAAAGAGAGACCGATTGGGCGCAGCTCACCTTCATCAAGGGCCACGGCACGACCAATGTCGCCCAGAACTACCGCTACAGCGATGGTGATGCCCGGCCCGGCCGCATCGAATATCGCCTCAAACAGATCGATCTTGACGGCCGCTTCACCTATTCCGATCCGGTCGCCGTTACTTTTGCCGCACCGACCTCCTGGGCGCTGGCGCAGAATTTCCCCAATCCCTTCAATCCGGTGACGACGATCACCTACCAGATCCCCGCCGGCAGCAAGGGAGAGGTCGAGATGACCATCTACGATTTGCTCGGACGCAGGATCCGCACGCTGGTCCGGACCGAAGCCCAGCCCGGCTTTTACCACATCGCATGGGATGGCCGCGATGATCAGGGCATAACCGCCGGATCCGGAGTCTACATGTACATCCTGAGTGCTCCCGGGACGCGCATCGTGCGGAAGATGATCAAGCTGCAGTGACATCGTACTGTGCCCCAACGTTTTCCTGCTTTGTGGTGCGACGCATGACACCCTTGCGTCGCACTTTTTTATGGGTATGCTTTCTCTCGTGATGGAGGATTCATGAACAATTTTTCCTATTGCAATCCGGTGCGCATCATCTTCGGCAAGGGCAGCATCGCCCAATTGCGCCGGCAGGTTCCCGCCGGCGCGAGGGTGCTTCTGACCTACGGCAGCGGTTCCATCAAACGCAATGGCGTTTACGAGCAGGTCATGCAGGGATTGGAGGAGCATACCGTCAGCGAATTCGGGGGGATTGAGGCCAATCCGCGCTATGAGACCCTGATGCAGGCGGTCGAGATCGCCCGCCGCGAAAAGATTGATTTCCTTCTCTCCACTGGCGGCGGCTCGGTCCTGGACGGCACCAAGTTTATTGCCGCGGCCGTCCCCTTCGCCGGCGCAGATCCCTGGGAGATCCTGAGCCGCCGTGCGCCCGTGGCTGCTGCGCTCCCCCTGGGCTGCGTCCTCACCCTCCCCGCCACGGGCTCGGAGATGAACAGTAATGCGGTGGTTTCGCGCGAGGCCACCCGCGAAAAGCGCGCCTTCAGCTCGCCGCTGCTCTATCCCCTCTTCTCGATCCTTGATCCCGAGACCACTATGAGCCTGCCGCCGCGACAGACGGCCAACGGTGTCGTCGATGCCTTCGTGCATGTCTGCGAACAGTATATGACCTGGCCCGCCGCAGCGCCGCTGCAGGACCGTCAGGCCGAAGCGATCCTGCAAACGCTCATCGAGGTGGGGCCGCAGCTGCTCAGCCAGCCGCAGGAGTACGACAGCCGCGCCACCCTGATGTGGGCGGCCACCCAGGCCCTCAACGGCTTGATCGGCTGCGGTGTGCCCCAGGATTGGGCCACGCATACCATCGGCCATGAAATTACCGCCGCCTGGGGCCTCGATCACGCCCAGACCCTCGCGGTCGTCCTTCCGGCGCTGCTGCGCCATCAGGAGCCGCACAAGCGGGCCAAGCTGCTACAGTATGGCGAACGTATCTGGGGGATCACCGGGGGCAGCGAGGTGGAACGGACCGAAGCCGCCATTGCCGCCACCGAGTCGTACTTTCGCTCCCTCGGAGTCAAAACCCGCCTGGCGGAGTATGGCATCGCCGCGGCCGGCCTGGAGGCCATCGGCCAGCGGATCGAAGCACGCGATGGCAAGATCGGGGAGCACCGCACTCTGGGCGCTCAGGAGATCACCGCCATTCTCAAGGCCTGTGCCGCCTGAAATTCGACGGCCTAATTTCGGCCGTTCTGCAACGAACGATACCATCGCCGATATGCGTCACGCCTGCGCTGCTGCCTGAGGCGGACCCGGGCGTCGCGTCGCGCTGGAACAAACCCGGCCAGGCTCGAACCACAGCTGGCACCCCAACAAATTTCTGGACTGGACATAAAGAGATGGCCGAAATACCCTTTTCCTCTGCGCTGTATAGGCTGCATGGACGTGTGCAGCACTATCCCTGGGGTGGCTATGAATTTATCCCCAGGCTTCTCGGTCTCGCGAATCCCGAGCTGCGGCCTTTTGCCGAGTTGTGGATGGGGACGCATCCGCAGGCCCCCAGCGAGGTGGAGAGCGGTGGGGAGCGTCTCGGGCTCGATGCCCTGGTGCGGCGCGAGCCGGAGCGGATTCTGGGCGCGGGAGTACACGCGCGCTTTGGGGCGGAGCTTCCCTTTCTCTTCAAGATCCTCGATGCGCGCGATATGCTTTCGATCCAGGTGCACCCCTCGCGGCCTGAGGCGGAGGCGGGATTCGCCGCCGAGGAGGCTGCCGGTGTGCCGCGGAATGCCCCGCAGCGCAATTACCGCGACCGCAATCACAAGCCCGAGGTGCATGTCGCCCTGACGCGCTTCTGGATGCTGCACGGATTCCGCCCGCTGGCCGAGATCGCCGATCTGCTGGATACCATCCCGGCCTTCACCGGATTGGCGCCCTGGTTTTCCCTCTATCTTCACGATGTCCAGGAGGATCCGGCCGGCCAGGTGCAGCTGCTCCGCCGTCTCTATGAACAGCTGATGACGCTGCCGCAGCAGGAGGTCGACCGGGTGCTGGGCGCTCTGCTGGATCAGATCGGGCCGCTTTTCGACCGCGGTCTGCTCAAAAAGATCAGTCCCCATTTCTGGGCGGTCAAGGCGGCGCGCGCCTTCCCTCTGGCGGCTGGCGGCTTTGACCGGGGGATCTTTTCGATCTACCTGTTGAATCTGCTCAAGCTCGAGCCGGGGCAGGGGACCTTTCAGGGGGCCGGCGTGCCGCATGCCTATCTTGAGGGCACGACCGTCGAGCTGATGGCCAATTCAGACAACGTCCTGCGCGGTGGTTTGACCCCCAAGCATGTCGACGTGCCGGAGCTGCTCAAGACCATCCGTTTCAACGGTGGCAAGCCGGAACTGCTCACTGCGACACCTCTGGCTCCCTGCGAAAAGCTTTATTCCACCGCGGTGGAGGATTTTCAACTGGCCCGGATCGATCTGCAGGCGGGTGCGGTGCATCGCAGTCCGGTGCCGCATGGTCCGGACATTCTCATTCTCCTGGAGGGCTCGGCCGCGATCGCGGCGGCCGGGGAGCAGCTCGAACTTGGACGCGGTGCGATCGTACTCGCGGCGGCGGATGTCGAATGGCAGCTCCGCAGCACCTCCGGCGCGCTGCTTTTCAGGGCTTCTGTGCCCGCATCTCAGGGAAGTAGATAAGGACGGATCGTGGCGCAACTTGATACCGATATCGCCGCAGGGGCTCCGGAGCGGCCGCGCAAAGCCGCTCCCGGCGGCGGAGCTTTGCTGGTAGCGGCGGGCGTCTTCCTCAGCCGCATCGCCGGCTTGATCCGCGACCGTGTTTTCGCCCATTATTTCGGCAGCTCAGCCGCGGCGGATGCCTTCAAGGCGGCCTTTCGCATCCCCAATTTTCTCCAGAATCTGTTTGGGGAAGGAACGCTCTCGGCCTCGTTCATTCCGGTCTACGCCCGGTTGCTGGCGGAAGAGAAAAAGGAAGAAGCAGGCCGGGTGGCGGGGGCGATTGCCGCCATTCTGGCGCTGGTGGTCTCTTTGTGTGTGCTGCTCGGCATTCTCGCCACGCCCTGGCTGATCGCCGCGATTGCGCCGGGTTTTACCGGAGCCAAACGCGAGCTTACCATCCTCCTGGTGCGCATCCTTTTTCCCGGCGCCGGCGTCCTCGTCCTTTCCTCCTGGTGTCTGGGCATTCTCAACAGCCACCGGCGCTTTTTTCTCTCCTATGCCGCTCCGATCGGCTGGAACGCTGTGATGATCGCCGCACTGCTGATCTGGGGGCCGCAGCGGGAGCAGTTCCCGCTCGCCGCGACCATCGCCTGGGCTTCGGTCGCCGGCAGCGCCGCCCAATTCATGCTGCAGCTGCCCATGGTCTTGCGCCTGGCGCGGCCGCTGCGCATCCGTCTCGATCTGGCCATGACCGAGGTGCGCACGGTGGTGCGCAACTTTTTTCCGGTCTTTTTCGGGCGTGGTGTCATCCAGATCAGCAGCTATATCGACGAGTTGCTGGCAAGCTTGCTGCCCACCGGCGCCTTTGCCGCGTTCAGTTATGCCCAGACCCTCTATCTTCTGCCGGTCAGTCTTTTCGGTATGTCGGTTTCCGCCGCCGAGCTGCCGGCGATGTCGAGTGCCGTGGGGGAGACGCACGAAATCGCCGCCTTTTTGCACCGCCGCCTTAACGGCGGCCTGCGCCGCATCGCCTATTTTATCATCGCCGCGGGCATGGCCTTTCTGGCGCTCGGGGATGTCGTCGTGGCGGCGATCTACCAGACCGGCCGGTTCGGCCGCGGCGATGTGATCTACGTCTGGGGCTGCCTCGCCGGGGCCACCGTCGGCCTGCTCGCCCAGACCCTGGGGAGGCTCTACTCCTCGACCTATTATGCCCTGCGCGATACCCGCACGCCGCTGCGCTTCGCCATGATCCGCGTCTTGCTCACGGCCTCACTCGGCTATTTTTGCGCGCTCCACCTGCCCGGGATGATCGGGATCGCCCCGCGCTGGGGCGTGGCGGGTTTGACCATCTCCGCGGGGATCGCCGGCTGGATCGAGTTCCTGCTGCTGCGCCGCAGTCTCAACCGCCGCATCGGGCGCACCGGCCTGCCGCTGAGCTATACCCTCCGCCTCTGGCTGGCCGCGGCACTCGCCGCCGGCGCCGCCTGGGGCGTCCGCCTGCTGCTGCCGCCTCTGCATCCGGTCTTCACGGCGGTCATCGTCCTCGGCCTTTATGGTTTGGTCTATGTCGGCTTGACCTTTTTGCTGCGCGTCGCCGATCCCCAGCTCCTGCGCGGCCGCAGGCGCCGGAGCGCTTGATGCGCCCCCTGGCCAACCTCAGCGCACGCTGGAATGACGAAGGGGGCTATCGCGCGGTGATGCGCATCGCCCTGCCCTTGATCTTCAGCACCGGGGCCTGGAGCCTGCAGACCTTCATCGACCGGATCTTTTTGACCTGGTATTCGCCGGCCGCTCTGGCTGCGGCCTCCCCTTCGGGTATGGCCAACTTTACCCTCTTCAGTCTGCTCATCGGCATCGCCAGCTACGTCAATACCTTTGTCGCGCAGTACCATGGCGCCGGCCGCCCCGAGCGCATCGGCCGCTCGGTCTGGCAAGGTATCTATTTCGGGTTCTTCGCGGTCGTGCTGGTCCTGGTGATGTGGCCCCTCGCCGATGATCTCTTCCATCTCTTCGGTCACGCGCCCGATGTCGAGGAGATGGAGATCGTCTACTTTCGTATTCTCCTGCTGGGCGCGCCGGCGGTGGTGGTCTCCAATGCCCTCTCCGGCTTTTTCAGTGGTTTGGGCCGAACCTGGATCATTTTCTGGATCAATCTGATCGCCACCCTGATCAATGTCGTCTTTGATTATCTGTTGATCTTCGGCAAGGCGGGCTTCCCCCGCATGGGGATCGCCGGCGCAGCCTGGGCGACCGTGGCAGCGGGCTTGTTTCCGGCGCTGGCCTTTCTCGTGCTCTTTTTCCTGCCGCGCTACACCAGAACCTATGGCACGCTGAGCGGCTGGCGGTTCGATCCCGGACTCTTTCGCCGGCTGCTGCGTTTCGGGGCGCCGAGCGGCCTGCAGGTTTTTCTTGAGGTGCTCGCCTTCACCATTTTTCTCATCATCGCCGGCAAGATCGGCACGACCGAGCTGGCGGCGACCACCCTGGCCTTCAACATCAATTCACTCGCCTTTACGCCGATGCTGGGCATGATGACGGCCGTCAGCGCCCTGGTGGGACAAGCCCTGGGCGGCAATCGACCCGCCCTGGCGGAAAAATATACCTGGTCCGCCCTGCATATCTGCATGCTCTTTTATGTCGGCTTGAGCATCGGCTACGTCCTGCTGCCGCACGTCGTCCTGTGGCCCTTCTTTCGCAATGCTCGCTCGGCCGATTTGCTCGCCATCAGCTGCTTGTGCGTGGTCCTGCTCCGCTTCGTGGCGCTCTACAGTCTCTTCGATGCGATGAACATGATCTTTTCGGCGGCCATCAAGGGGGCGGGAGATACCCGGTATGTCGCGGTCACCACGATCCGGCTCTCCTGGCTGATCATGGTCGTGCCTTCGCTGCTCTGGTGGTATTTCCTGCCGCCATCCATCCATGCCCTCTGGGTTTTCGTCACGCTCTACGTCGTCGGGCTCGGACTCTTTTTCTACCGCCGGTTCCTGCATGGTGCATGGCGGGAGATGCGGGTGATCGAGTAGCACGCTCGCGTCCCTTCGGCCCGGCACTGACTCCGCTTCCACTCCGCTTATAAATCGCACGAATCCACTCGCTCCCGAAAGCCCTGGTCCCCATCCGCCTGCAACTCGCACGAATCCACTCGCCCCCAATGGACCTGGTCCCCATCCGCCTGCAACTCGCACGAATCCACTCGCCCCCGATAGCCCTTG
>Ga0116170_10004952_pt1 | contig 12053 bp, 13 predicted proteins | sample AD_JPNHW1_MetaG_FD_89797 | JGI IMG/M metagenome (GOLD analysis project Ga0116170, IMG submission 89797) | Active sludge microbial communities of municipal wastewater-treating anaerobic digesters from Japan - AD_JPNHW1_MetaG | ecosystem: Engineered > Bioreactor > Anaerobic > Digestate | place... | reverse complement strand
TACGATAACCCCAATGCCTACAACGGGCTTAGGGATTCTGACTGTGTGATTTCCGTCGGACTTATAAACAGCGATTTAAACACATACAGGCTCGGACTTCCATTTAAACCGACTGATTTTATTGACATTCAAGGTCATTACACAATAGTGGAAAACAAAAAATACGAAAATGTTTTGATGAAAGACATGCTTCAAGAACTCACCAAAAGAATTAAACCGAGAGTTAGAGAATTGCCAGAAAAAATACCGAGTTTTGAAAAGGTTAAACCGGCAAAAGCTACACCTTTGAGCATAAACTACGTTTTCCCGCGGCTTCAGGATTTTTTTAAACCTGATGATATGATTGTTGTTGAAACGGGAATTATTCCTCACGGCTTTGCGCCGACAAGGCTACCTAAGAACACCGAAGTAAACACCCAAACGCTTTGGGGCTCAATAGGCTGGGCAACAGCTGCAACCTTCGGAGTTCAAATGGCGGCAAAAGACAGAAGAACAATTTTAATAACAGGCGAAGGCTCGCACCAACTCACGGCAGGCGAAGTAAGCAGCATGATGCGCCATAAATTAAAACCGATAATAATTGTCATAAATAACAGCGGATATACTATTGAAAGAGTGCTTTCAGATGACCCGTGGGATCCGTTCAATGAAATAGTTAAATGGGATTACTCAAAATTGCCCACAGTCTTTGAAGGCGATGTTTGGATTGCTCAGGCAAGAACAGACAAAGAATTTGACGAAGTCTTAAATCAAGCAGAAATCGAACAAAAATCAAGACTTTGTTACATCGAAATTTTTACCGGAAAAATGGATTTACCGGAACTCACGCAAAAAGTCGTCGAAAGTATCCGTGGTAAAAAAATTAAAAATAAATAGAATTTAATTAAAAAAGGGGCGGATTTTCTTCGAAAATCCGCCCCTTTTTTAATATTAATAATTCGATCTTGTCATAATAACTTTTGCATTGCGGTTGTACATTTTTTCTTTGTACCAGCGTCCTTTAAATTTTCTTTTGGCATCAAACACGTATTGGTCCTGATCTGAAACGTAATAATATTTAGCGACCAATTCACCGTTTTTGTAGTATTGGGATGATTCGTAAGGAAATTTAGGATAAGCTGAAGAAAAATTATCCACAAAAATCAAGTGTCCCATAGCATCGTAATAATAAATATGTTTCATGTCTTTTTTAGGCTGAATGCCATAAGCAATAAGTAACCCGTTTTTCAAATTAAACCCACAGTAATAATTATCCGCATCTTCTTTTTTACCTCTAAGCACTTCTTCGTAAGTTTTTAAGTGATCTTTATCTTTCCAAACAGCGGCATATTCTGCCTTAAACTCTTTTTTGGGATATTTATATATAGTTTTGTCGGTAAACAAAACATTTTGAACCTGCTTAATATTTTCATCACGCTGAAGCTGAGATTTAGAAATCCAGTCAAAAGTAACTCCGCCTTCTATTGTTTGAGAAAACGCCGGTAACATCAAAAACATAAACAAAACAGAAAATAAAACTTTTTTCATAACTCACCTCAATAAATCATTACTCCGATTTGTTGGGCTGGAAAGCCCAACCTACTCAGTTCACAGCTCACCGCTCACTGCTCACTTTTTTATACTATAATTATATTATGGAATATTTAAAAAACAAGTTTGATACAATTGTCGTAGGGGCAGGACACGCGGGCTGTGAAGCGGCTTTAGCCGCAGCAAATTTAGGCGCAAAAGTTCTTTTGTGCTCGCTTAACCTTGATAACATTGCGCTTATGCCCTGCAACCCTGCAATCGGCGGTCCTGCAAAATCTACTCTGGTAAGAGAAATAGATGCGCTGGGCGGTGTTATGGCAGAAGTTACAGATGCCACCTACATCCAAATGAAAATGCTTAATTCCTCAAAAGGGCCTGCCGTTAGAGCACTTCGCGCCCAATCCGACAAAAAAGAATACATGGCTTACATGCGAAAACTGCTTGAAGAAAACAAAAATATCTATTTAAAACAGTGCTGTATTTCAAGGTTATTGGTGGAAAAAGGCAAAATTAAGGGTGCTGTTGACCAATACGGAATCGAATATTTCGCACCGACCGTAATTTTAACCACAGGAACTTCACTGGAAGGCAAAATTTTTGTAGGACTAAAATCCTATAGTGCAGGCAGGCTCGGAGAAATGCCTGCCACAGGACTTTCTGACTGTCTAAAAACTTTAGATTTTACGGTCAAAAAATTAAAAACAGGAACTCCCGCAAGAGTGGATTCAAGAACTATTGATTATTCGAAAATGACAATCCAGCCCGGTGATGAGGAGTTAAATTTTTATTCATTTAAACCCGACCGCCCGATAAGAGAACAAATTCCTTGTTATTTAACTAGAACAAACGAAAAGACACACCAAATTATAAAAGCAAATTTGGATAAATCCCCTATGTATCAAGGACTTATAGAAGGAGTCGGCCCCCGCTATTGTCCTTCAATCGAAGACAAAATCGTGAGATTTTCTTCTAACCCTTCGCATCATATTTTTATTGAGCCTGAAGGACTTAACACTTATGAAGTTTATGTTCAGGGTTTTTCAAGCAGCCTGCCTGCCGATGTTCAAATACAAATGCTCCGCACTCTTCCCGGATTGGAAAATGTCCATGTGATTAAACCGGCTTATGCTGTTGAATACGATTATGTACCCGCAATTCAGCTTAACCACACGCTTATGACAAGGCTTATACAGGGGCTTTTTAACGCAGGACAGATAAACGGAACAAGCGGCTACGAAGAAGCTGCCGCACAAGGTCTTATCGCAGGAATTAACGCCGTAAAATTTATCAACAACGAAGAGATGGTTGAACTTTCAAGAGAATCTTCCTATATAGGAACACTGATAGACGATTTGGTAACAAAAGACATTCAAGAGCCCTACAGAATGCTGACATCTCGCTCTGAATACAGGCTTTTATTAAGACAGGACAATGCAGATGCCAGATTGATTCCACTGGGACACAAAATCGGATTAATAAGTGACAAGCAGTTTGAACACTTTCAGCAAAAACAAAAAAGCATAGAAAATGAGATTAAACGGCTTTCAAAAGAAAAGATTTCTGTTAACGAAAAAACAAATTCAATTCTTGCAAAATACGACCACAACATTGAACGCGGAATTAAATTAATAGACCTTCTCAAACGACCGGGCATTGATTATAAAATTTTGAAAGAACTTGATGAAAAAACCGAAGAGCTTAATTTGCCAAGAGAGGTTTACGAGCAGGTTGAAATTTTAACAAAATACGACGGATATCTTAAACGTCAGGAATTTCATGTCGAGCAGGCAACAAAACTCGAAAAATTTAGAATCCCTGAAAATATTGATTACATGTCAATTAAACATATTTCAACGGAAACCAAAGAACAGCTTAACAAAATCCGCCCCAAAACTTTAGCTCAAGCCTCAAGAATAGGCGGAGTAAAACCTGCCGATATTTCCGTTTTAATGGTAATTCTGGAAAAAGGATTAGTACTTAATAACTAGATAAATCAACCGTTAGTAGGATTTTTCGGATATTGCAATTTGATTTTCTTTGTTATAGTATAAATTTTATAGTTACATTTACTTTTTATTTACACAAAGGAGATAGAAATATGCAAGAAACTTTAGAACAAATCGGATTTTCAGCAGGACAAATTTATAACTACCTTTCTGAAAACAACGGAAAATCAACTTTCACAAAAATGAAAAAAGATTTAGACCTTAAAGGAAATTTCGCTGAGCTCGGTCTTGGCTGGTTAGCCAGAGAAGACAAAATTGACATCACTAAAAAAGGTGCTTCAATTAACGTAGTTCTCAGATAAGTTTTAAACAAAAAAGGGCGGTGCTGAAAGCACCGCCCTTTTTTGTTTTTAATCATACAAATGACAATTAGCACAATGTGATTGCGAAAAATTTTTCGTTTCAGGAGCTTGAATTTTACAAATGTCCATAACATAAGGGCACCTGGTGTGGAATTTACAGCCTTTGGGCAAATCGGTAGGAGAAGGCAAATCACCGCTGAGAATTATTTTTTCATCTTTTTTAAATCCCGGAGCTGCACTCAACAGGGCTTTTGTGTACGGATGCTGCGGAGAATTAAAAATTTCCGCGCTTGTTCCCAGCTCGACAATTTCACCAAGATACATAACTGCCACTCTGTCTGCAAGATATTTTATAACACTTAAATCATGCGAAATAAAAAGAAAAGTAAGATTAAATTTTTCTTTCAACTCCTGCAAAAGATTTATTATCTGAGCCTGAATACTCACATCTAAAGCACTTACCGGCTCATCTGCGACAATAAATTCGGGCTGGAGAATTAATGCTCTTGCTATTGCAATCCTTTGTCTTTGCCCGCCTGAAAATTCATGGGGGTAAAGGTATAAAGCTTTTTCATCTAAGCCGACTTGTTTTATTGTATCTTTTATCCTCTTATCCATTTCGGCATCTGTAATGTTTTTTAAAGCCGGTGAATTTTTATTCACAATTAAAGGTTCTTTTAAAATTTCATAAATTTTCATCTTAGGATTAAGGCTTGAAAACGGGTTTTGAAAAATTATCTGAGCATTTTGGCGGAATTTTTTCAGGTCATTTTGTTTAAGTTTCAAAACATTATCACCTGTTCCTAAAAAAATTCCGCCCGATTTTGATTCAATCAATTTAAGAATTGCTTTGGCGAGGGTGGATTTTCCGCAGCCTGATTCGCCTGCTATTGCAAGGATTTCGCCTTTTTTAATATCCAAAGACAAATCATTAACCGCAAAAACGGTTTTTTGTCCTTGCGAAAATTCTTTTTCCATTTTGTATTCAACAAAAAGATTTTTAATTTCTAATAAATTTTCCAAAAACACCTCGCAAAAGTAAACAAAAAGCATTTTACTATTAATTATAAATAAATTCAACCGAGAATGGTCATCATTGCGGAGTAATAATTAATAAGTACTAAATTCACTCAGCTTAAGAATAAGTATATCACCGGGTTCAATATTCAGTTCTTTGCCCGGCTCAATATAAGACAAAGGCGAATCATTATAAACGTTTACCAAACCGGACTGAAATCTGTCGCCTTCTTGCGCCTTTGCAGCGCCTTCCACAAAAGAAATTCCCAAAGAAGCACCTTTGACCACAAAATTAGCGGCGGTTTTAAAGACTTTTCCGACAAGTTTTTTTGTATCAACCGGAGAATAACCGACAACTTTTGCAACAGCCATAGGCTCTTTGGTCGTCGTGGTTTTTCCGTTTTGTGTTAAAACGTAAGGGAGGAAAACAAAATAAGCGTTTTGCTTTCCGAATTTAGGACTTTCAATTCTTATTACTCTTCCTTCTACAATAGTGCCCGAGTCAAGAAAATCACCCTTAAAGATTTCTCCTTCAATAATTTCTGCCCTAAAAGTCGGGGAAGGATTTTGCGTCGAAAAATCACTTAAAGCCATAACCTTAACCGTCTGGGTTTTCGCACTTGCCGAAAGCGCAAAGACAAACAAAAATAAAATTGTTAAAAAAAATCTTTTCATCATCGCAATAAAATACTAATTTATTTCTCTTCTGCCTTCAAGAGCTCTGGCAAGAGTGATTTCATCGGCGTATTCCAGATCAGTTCCCACAGGAAGCCCGAAAGCGATTCTGCTTATGGTTATACCGAAAGGTTTTATCAGTTTTGAAAGGTAAAGGCTTGTCGCTTCACCTTCCACGGAAGGACTGAGGGCAAGAATTACCTCTTTAACTTCCTCATTTGCAAGCCTGTGCAAAAGTTCTTTTATCCTGATGTCTTCCGCGCCTATTCCGTCAATGGGCGAAATAAGCCCCTGAAGCACATGATAAAGCCCTTTAAATTCATTTGTTTTTTCGATTGCAATTAAATCTTTTGTCTCAGAAACAACACAAATCATTGTTCTGTCACGCCCTGATGACGAGCATATCTCGCAAGGGTTTGTGGATGACATATTAAAGCAAATGTCGCATGCAAAAGTATTTTCCTTTGCCTCAACAAGCGCCTGCGCTATTTTTTGCACCTCTGGCATGGGCATTTTTAAAAGATGAAATGCCATTCTCTGTGCAGATTTCGGACCTATTGCAGGAAATTTTTGAAACTGCTCGATTAATGCTGCTATGGATTTTGGATAAATCATTGGTGCTCCTCTTACCCCTCACCCTGTTTTTAGATATTCGCAAGGCTTGCTCATATCAAAAACAGACCTCTCCCTCAAGGGGCGAGGTGAAATTACGACCCCTTAAAACAATCCGGGAATATTAATTCCGCCTGTCAAAGCCTTCATTTTAGTTTCCATTTCGGCAGTTGCTTTGTTGCTTGCCTGAAGAATTGCGGTTGTAATAATATCTTCGAGCATTTCTACCGTATCAGCGTCAACAGAAGAAGGGTTTTCAGGATTTATCGCCTCAGGGCTGAGCTTAATGGATTTAAACTTACCCTGTCCGTCACAAACCACCTTTACCGCCCCTCCGGCAGATTCCCCTGTAACTTCGGAATTGGCAAGCTCTTCTTGAGCCGCTTTAAGTTTTTTTTGTAAATTTTGAGCCTGCTGCATCATTTGCATCATATTCATAAATTCATTCTCCCCTTAATTTTCTTGATTTGTTCAGAAAATAATTATAAAATAAATTTATGCAAAAGAAAACTTATTTACAAGAAAGTTTACGAAACGGCAGAATTATGCGCTGGGCAGACAATTTAATGCCCTTAAAATTCTACATTGCCCCTTTTAGATTTTATTCAAAAAAGCTTGAAGACTACAAATACCGCCAACTTGTAATGCAAGCCCTTGATGTCTGGCAGAAAGCAAGCGGGGGTAAAGTTTCGTTTGTAATTGTAGATACACTTATGCAGTCGCAAATTAACCTTGATTGGAAAAGGGTTGACAGGCAAGCCTTCGGGCATTGCTACTTTCATTTTGACGGACAAAACAGGCTTTATTCGGCAGAAGTTCAAATAGGAATAACAGACGGGCTTATTCATCAGGACTACATGCCTGAAACCGAAGTATATCACACGATTTTGCACGAAATCGGACACGCACTCGGACTCGGACACAGTCCTAATGAAAAAGATATCATGTACACTCCCCACAAATACGGCATTGTAAATTTATCAAAAGGGGATAAACTAACCTTACAATGGCTTTATAAATTCAAACTTAATGCGGAAGTATCGGAAATTGCTTCAAAACATGGTATTCCTTCACCAAATCTCGATAAAATTGTTGCAACAATTTTAGAAAATAATCCTCAAAGCGAATTTGAAAAGGTTAAAAACTCAATATCGCAAGAAAAAAGGGATTTACTGGAAGAACAAGAAAAAATTGCGGATTTAAAAAAATATAATATTGCTTTGCAAAACATAAAAATCTCGGAAGATATCAGAAAAATATTCATTCCGCCTATCCAAAAAAATTAAACAAATGTCCAAATTTCTTGACCGATTTTTTTTTGATGTATAATGTTTTGAATAAATGAGGAGTAATAAATAATGACAATACAATCTTGGTTTGAAAAACGCAAGCAAGCCCAAGAAGCCAGAAAAGCACTTGAAGCAAAAATAGAAGATGACGGTTTGCCGGGGTTATGGACAAAATGTGTACATTGCCAAGCACAATTACCCAAAAAAGACCTTGAAGACAACGACATGGTCTGTCCGCTGTGCGATTATCATTTCAGAATAAATGCAAAAACAAGAATTACACAGCTTTTTGACAAAAAAAGCTTCAAAGAAATGTTTGCGGAAGTTAAACCGACAGACCCGCTGAATTTTGTTGACACGGAATCTTACAAAGAACGTATTCAAAAAGCAAAAGACAAAACGGGACTTGATGAAGCCGTAATCACAGGCATTGGGAGTATCGAAGGTCACAGAGTCGCCGCCGCTGTTATGGATTTTGACTATATGGGTGGTTCTATGGGCAGTGTTGTCGGTGAAAAAGTAACAAGGATTATGGAAGAAGCTATTAAGCAAAGAATTCCTATGCTTGCTATTTGCTCATCGGGCGGTGCCAGAATGCAAGAAAGCGCACTAAGCTTAATGCAAATGGCAAAAACTTCGTGTGCTTGCGCCAAAATGGATGAAGAAAAAATCTTGTACATCACTCTTCTTACAGAACCCACCTTCGGTGGAGTCACCGCAAGTTTTGGCACACTGGGCGACATAATAGTTGCCGAACAAGGTGCAAGAATAGGCTTTGCAGGACGCAGGGTTATCGAGCAGACTATCAGGCAAAAACTTCCTTCAGATTTTCAAACCGCAGAATATCTTTTGAAATTCGGACAGGTTGATGTCATTGCAAAAAGAAAAGACTTAAAATCAACACTTGCAAGAATAATTGAAATGCATAAGGGGTAAGGAAGTAAATAGTAAATAGTAAATGGAAACAATAAACTGTAAAACGGCACGATTGCTTTTTACTTATATGGGGGGTAATATAAATGGCAGCAATATTAGAATTTGAAAAACCTATAATGGAAATACAAGAAAAAATAGAAGAACTTAAAAAAATCAGTTCGGAGTCAGGCATGGACCTAAATAAAGAAATAGAAACATTTGAAAAACAGGCTAAAGATTACAAAAAAGAACTTTATGCAAACTTAAAGCCCGCACAAAAGCTTTTGATAGCAAGACATCCTAACAGACCCAGTTTTCTTGATTATGTAAACTTAATTACAGATGATTTTATTGAACTTCACGGTGACAGAGCAGGAATGGATGACAGAGCCATAATCGGCGGTATAGCGAAATTTAACGGCAAACCCATAATGCTTATTGGCACACAAAAAGGCAAAACCACTAAAGAAAATTTAGCTTATAATTTTGGCATGCCTCAGCCTCAGGGTTACAGAAAAGCTTTAAAACTTTTTAACCACGCCAATAAGTTCAATATGCCGATTGTAACCCTAATCGACACGCCCGGAGCATATCCGGGAATAACAGCAGAAGAAACGGGTCAGGGAATAGCCATTGCCGTCAATTTAAGAGAAATGGCAAAATTTAACGTGCCGATTGTAGCCGTAATTACAGGCGAAGGCTGCTCGGGAGGTGCATTAGGTCTTGCGGTTGCAGACAAGGTTTTAATCCTTGAACACGCTTACTATACGGTCATTTCACCTGAAGGCTGTGCTTCAATTCTTTGGCGAGACGGCTCAATGACAAACACTGCGGCAGAAGCACTTAAAATCACGGGTCCAGACTTAATGCAGTTTAATATCGTTGACGGAATAATTAAAGAACCCTTGGGCGGTGCTCACTGCAATCATGAGGAAATAGCCGCCGAACTTAAAAAAGCAATAGGCGAATCTCTTGATGAGCTTAAAAAGTTTTCGCCAAAAGAATTAAAAGAAAATCGCTATAATAAATTCAGAAACCTTGGGGTAGTAGAAGGGTAAATTTTTATCTAAAATCCATTGGTTATTTTAGGATTTGGTTTTCCATAATATTCAACAGGCAAATATAAAATTTTATTTTTATCAATGTATAGCTGCTCTGCGGCTACAGTTTTTACACTACTTGGAATATACTTATCCGAATAATCAACAACTCTAAAAGGCATAGGTATCCATTTTCCATTCATATACATAAGACGAGTTTCTAAATGATAACCTGTCTCTACCTTTTGAACATGTTTTCTACCGTTTTCATTTAACCAATTAATAAACTTGGGAACATTTTTTGTCAAATTGGTATTAATCATCAAAGTATCAACCCCGAATTCAACCAAGCTTGAATCAGCCGATACATAATTACGGGTTTTCATACTGAGTGAATTTATTGTCTGAACAATTTTCGGCGCAACATCCTGAACGCTAGCCTTGCGTAAAGGGGCACGCCCACAAGCATAAGTAAGCACCGAGGATATTAATAAAAATGTTCCGCCAATTTTTCCTATTTTCATTTTTTCTCCTTTTGTATTATAAATAAACGCCGTTAGTTTTTGACAATAAAATTAACTTTATTTACATTCTTTAACAATTGTGCTAAATTTTTACTAAACATATATGAATAATTAAAATGGATAATTATTACGAATTAAAAATCAAAATTAACCCTGAAGCCTCAGAAATTGTTTCAAATATTTGTTTCGAAAATTTTGAATGCGAAGGGGTAATTTTAGCCGAAGAAACTTATAAAGACCTTGAACTTGTAAGTACAACCGAAGGCATTTTAAAAGCATTTTTAAAATCCGACAAAAACATTAAATCTGTTTTGCAAAAAAACAGAAACCTGCTTTTAAAAAGAGGGTTTAGCAATAAAGACTTAGGCTGTTGGGATTTCGAAATTATAAAAATAGAAAATCAGGATTGGTCAAAAAAATGGAAAGAAAATTGGGACGTTACGCATGTATCTGATAAAATTTCGGTTGTACCAAGCTGGATTAAATATGAGTCAAAACCTGAAGAAACAGTAATAACTTTAGACCCGGGCTCTGCCTTCGGGACTGGAACACATCCCACAACACAGCTTTGCATGCGCGCTATTGAAAAGTATTTAAAAATCAATGATAAAATGGCAGATATCGGAACGGGTTCGGGAATCCTTGCAATATGTGCAATAAAATTCGGTGCTATATCCGCATACGGATGTGATAATGATGAAACCGTAATTCACACTGCGCAAAATAACTCAGAAAATAACGCAGTTTCGAATAAATGTCATTTTGAATATAACACTGCAGGCAGGATAAAAAACAAATTTGACTTCATAACGGCTAACATCCTTCACAATGTCCTTGCAGACATTATGGTGGATTTAAAAGTCTTAATGAAAGATAATGCCACTCTTGTTCTAAGCGGGATTTTGAATGAAAAAAAAGATATAGTGCTTGACTCTATTGCAAAACATGGACTAGAATTAATTGAACAAACCCAACAAGAAAACTGGGTGGCTCTGACTGTGAGGAAAAAATGACAGGACAAACGGCAATAATAATTCCGGCAAGATATGATTCTACAAGACTAAAAGGCAAACCGCTGATTATAGTTAACGATAAGCCCATAATACAATGGGTTTTCGAAAAAGCCGTTAAGTCAAAGCTTGCAGATAGAATAATTATTGCAACAGACAATCAAGAGATTTATAATACCGCAATTATGTTTGGAGCAGAAGCCGAAATGACTTCCGACACACATCAAAGCGGAAGCGACAGGATAGCAGAAGTTGTCGAAAAATATCCCGAAATTTCTTATATTGTAAACCTTCAAGGTGATGAGCCCTTAATTACACCCGAAAGCATTGACCAGATAATAAAAGGTGTTAAAGATGATAAAGATGCCGACATCTCCACTCTTGTAAGAGTTTTAACCGATAAAAAAGAAATAGAAAATCCCAACTGCGTAAAATGTGCAAGGGATTTAAACGGTTATGCGCTTTATTTTTCGCGCTCAAAAATCCCTTATGAAAGAAACGAAGGTCATTCAAAAATTTACGGGCACTTGGGAATTTACGGCTACAAAAGAGAAGCTCTTTTAAAGATGACAAAACTTCCTCAGACTTCGCTGGAACTTGCCGAAAGCTTGGAGCAATTAAGAGCACTTCAAAACGGAATGAAAATCAAAACTTTTGTGGTGGATTTCAGTCCTGTTGGAATAGACACCGCAGAAGATTTGGAAAAATTTAAAGAAATAGTAAGCCAATCAACTTAAAGTTGTTTTTTATAGTATAATTGATGAAAATAGATTAGGGAGAATTATTTTTGATGTCATTAATGTTGGAACATAAGCAGGGCTTAATCGCAGGGGACGGGCTTTTACCTGTCAAATTGGCGCAGTATGCCAAAGAAAACGGATTTGAAGTAATTGGGATATCTCTCAGTTCAGACAATTACAATCAACTGAAAAAATACTGTTCGAAAGTTTATTCTGTAGCCCCTGGTGAAGTGCTTAAAATTCAAAAAATTCTTGAAACCGAAGAAATAAAACAGCTTACCTTTTTAGGCAAAGTACATAAAGGCCTGCTCTTAAAACGTCCTAAATTTGACACAAAAGCAATAGAATTAGTCAGAAATGCCTCAAAACTTAATGATGATGAAGTTATGCTTA
>Ga0116170_10004951_pt1 | contig 12055 bp, 9 predicted proteins | sample AD_JPNHW1_MetaG_FD_89797 | JGI IMG/M metagenome (GOLD analysis project Ga0116170, IMG submission 89797) | Active sludge microbial communities of municipal wastewater-treating anaerobic digesters from Japan - AD_JPNHW1_MetaG | ecosystem: Engineered > Bioreactor > Anaerobic > Digestate | place... | reverse complement strand
CCTGGAAACATCGCTGACCGATCGCTATACAATAATTACGGTAGATTTTCCCGGACATGGGCAGAGCGGAGAACCCGCCGCACCTTGGGGTGTATCGGAGTACATGGAGCAGGTGTGTGAATTATTAAAACAAATCGGCGTGAAAGAAACGAACGTCATCGCGCATTCTTTCGGCGGACGCGTTGCCCTGATGCTTGCCGCAAAACATCCGGAAACGGTACACAAAATGGTGCTGACCGGCGCCGCCGGGATTAAAAAGCCGGAAACGGAGGAAGGGCGTAAGCGTTCAGATCGATATAAACGTTACAACGCTTTTCTGAACCGGATGAAACGCTCGCCCGTTCTGGCAGATATGGCCGAAAAGCTACAGAATACTCTGCGCAACCGCTATGGGTCGCCAGATTACGTGAAGCTGAACGAGAACATGCGAAAAACCTTCGTTCGGATTGTGTCGGAGGATCTGCGTCCGCTTTTACCACAGGTTCAGGCCCCGACACTGCTTATCTGGGGCGATGCTGACACGGAAACGCCGTTGTGGATGGGACAAACAATGGAAAACGAAATCCCGGACGCAGGGCTGGTTATTTTTGAAGGCGGTACGCATTTTGCTTTTCTGGAGCAGGGACCGCGATTTGCGCTGATTGCGAAACATTTCTTCGGGGAGGAATAAGCCTGATGATGGTCGATGGATTCCGATGGCTGTTGCCGCTTTTTCCGGTAGGCGCTTCGCTTTTTGCCGCGAAGGGACTGTACCATAATTTTCAGCTGGAAAGTTATCAGTTCCCCGGCTATTTTCGTTCGTTACGCCGAAACCGGATGCGTGCATGGCTGCCGGGCCTGACGGTAACCGTGATTTGTGTGGCACTGTATTACCTGTACGATTTGGTAGCCAGCTCGGTTATGCCCGACTGGCTGAAAGCAGGCATCTCGATCCTGCTGCTTGTGGCGGCTTGCGCAGCAGGCTGGGGCATCGGCCGGACTTTGAACGAAAAGAAGGCCAAAAAGAAGTTTGTATGGACCGGACGGATGAAACGTCTGTTTACCGCTTCGGTGCTGGTAACGGCTGCCGTTTCATTTGGACTGGCCCAAAGCCCGCTGGCGGTGTTGCCCGCGCTATGGCCACTGATTCTACCGCTGACAGTCGCATTATCCGGCTTGCTGGTATGGCCGGTTGAAAAACTGATCAGCGAACTGTATTTTCGGGACGCACGCCGCAAATTGCTGGAGAATCCCAACCTGATCCGGATTGGAATTACCGGAAGCTATGGGAAAACAACCGTGAAGAACGTCGTCGGCACGATCCTCTCGGAAAAATATCCCACGCTGATCACCCCGGCAAGCTTCAATACTCCTATGGGCGTAACACGGGCTATCCGGGAAGGACTTACGACGTCCCATCAGGTGTTTGTTGCGGAAATGGGAGCCCGTCATGTGGGCGATATCCGTGAGCTTTGCCGTCTGGTGCACCCGACGATCGGTGTGCTGACCTCTGTAGGTCCGCAGCATCTGGAAACATTTAAAACGATTGAGCGTGTGACCAAAACGAAATACGAGCTGATTGACGCTCTGCCGGGAAACGGGCACGCATTTTTCTGTGATGATCAGGCCATATGTAAAACCCTGTACGACCGTACGGAGAAGCCGAAGACGCTGGTTGGGTTAGCCGCCGGGCAGCACGACGTTTGGTGTGAGGACGTTGCGGTTTCCCCCCAGGGATGCACATTTACGCTCCATGTTACGGGCAAAGGCAGTATTGCATGCCACACCCGCCTGCTTGGACAGCATAATATACAGAACATCCTGTTGGGCGCGGCGGTTGGCGACTACTTGGGGCTGACGTTGAAGCAGATTGCCAACGGGATTGCCAAGTTGAACCCGATCCCGTGCCGGTTGGAACTGATCCCTTCAGCATCTGCCTTCACAGTGATCAACGATGCGTTCAACGCAAACCCGGTCGGAACGAAAGCCGCTCTTCAAGTGCTTTCCCAATTTCCGGGGCGTCGGATTATTATAACCCCTGGTATGGTGGAACTCGGCGCACACGAAGCCGAATATAACCGGGAATTTGGTCGGGATATCGCACAGGCTGCGGATATCGCGATTATCGTGGGAAAGAAGCGCGTGCAACCGATTCTGGACGGGCTTGCGGACGCGGGCTTTCCTGCAGAGAACCTGTACCGGGTAGACACGCTGGACGCTTCAACGGCTCTTCTGCGCACGCTGGCATGCAAAGAAGATGTTGTTCTTTATGAGAACGATTTACCCGACCAGTATCAAGAGGCATAACGGAGGCAATGAATTGATGAGCAAAATGCAACTGGGCGTCATTTTCGGCAGCAGGAGCAGCGAACACGAGGTGTCCGTGATCAGCGCCGTACAGCTGATGAAAGCTGTGAACCGCGACAAATATGACGTGATTCCGATTTTTATCAGCATGAAGGGCGTCTGGTTTTCCGGTGAACCACTGCTGGATATTCACACCTATACCAACTTCAACGAGAATTGCAAGGGAATTTATCGCGTGCAGCTGGACGTGACCGCCGGTTCCGGCGCGCTGACAACCATGGAACCCGCAAAGGGGCTTTTCGGTCACGAACAGGTGCGGCTGGTTGCGCGTCTGGACTGCGTTATTCCCGTGCTGCACGGTATGCACGGAGAGGACGGAACGCTGCAGGGGATGCTGGAACTGTGCAACATACCGTACGCCAGTTCCGGTGTGGCTCCATCCGCCGTGGGGATGGACAAAGTTTATATGAAACAGTATTTTCAGGGCGGGGGCTTCCCGGTGCTTCCCGGCTGCCATGCGTTACGCGAAACCTGGCAGCGCGACCCGGAAGCTGTGCTTACTTCCATCGAAACGAAGCTGCCGTATCCCGTGTTTGTGAAACCCGCGATGCTTGGGTCCTCTATCGGCGTCAGCAAAGCAAAAGACCGCGCCGCGCTTACGGACGCGTTGGAACTTGCTTTCACATTTGATCGCAAAGTGCTTGTGGAAAAAGGATTGGATAATCCGCTGGAACTGAACTGCTCGGTGCTGGGGTATGGCGAAGAAGCGCGCGCCTCGGAGATAGAGATGCCGGTGACCGGCGGCGATTTATTGAGCTTTATGGATAAGTATATACAGGGTGCTTCTTCCACAAAAGGGATGGCATCGCTGAAACGGGTTCTGCCAGCGCCGATCGAACCGGAACTGCGCGACCGGATCCGCACTCTTTCTGTCGATATTTTTAAGAACATGGATTGCAAGGGTGTCGAGCGAATTGATTATATGTACGATACGAAAGCGAACGAACTTTTTATCACTGAAATCAACACAATTCCGGGATCGCTTGCATTTTACCTTTGGGAGCCCTGCGGTCTGCCTTATGCGCAACTGATTGACGAGATGGTAGAATGCGCCCTTCGCGCGCATCGTGAGAAAAACGACAGCAATTTTGCTTTTTCCTCCGACATCCTCAAAAATCTTGCGTTGGGTGGCAAAGCCGGCGCGAAGACCGGCACGAAAGTCCGCTGAACCGCGGAAATGAGGGAGAAACGATATTGAAGCTGATGGACATCAAACAGCCGGATGATATCCGGCAATTGAGTTATGCCGAGTGTGATGCGCTGGCGGATGAAATACGAGATACCATTATCCGAACCGTATCCTGCAACGGAGGGCACCTGGCCTCCAATCTGGGCGCGGTCGAGATTACAATGGCGCTGCATCGCGTATTCCACACGCCGGAAGACAAGTTTGTCTTCGATGTCGGACACCAGTCCTATACGCATAAGCTGCTGACGGGGCGGGCAGACCGGTTTTCCACGCTGCGTCAGTACGGCGGACTGTCCGGCTTTCCCAAATGCAGCGAAAGTGAACATGACTGTTTCGAGACCGGGCATGCCAGCACCGCAATTTCCGCGGCGCTTGGGCTGGCCCGCGCCCGTGACCTCACGGGAGACGATCATCATGTTGTCGCGATCGTCGGGGACGGCGCGCTGACGGGCGGGATGTGCTACGAGGCCCTGAACGACTGCGGCAACAGCAAAACGCGGCTGATTATCGTATTAAACGATAATCAGATGTCCATCGCGAAAAATGTGGGCGCGCTTAACAACCATTTTGCGCAGTTACGCGCCAGCGCGAGCTGGAACATAACAAAAAAGCGTGTAAAGTATCACCTGCGCCAGATCCCGGTGATCGGGGTTCCGCTGGAGAAGTTGATTCATTCACTGAAAAAATCCTTGAAAGCATTGCTGCTGGACGAAGGGTTCTTTACCTCGCTGGGATTTAAATACCTGGGTCCGATAGACGGCCATGATATCCGCGCGATGGAAAAGATATTCAAACGCGCCTGTGAGCTGGACGAGCCGGTGATCATCCATTGCTGCACGAAAAAGGGAAACGGATACCGCAAGGCGGAGAAATGTCCGGAACGTTTCCACGGAACACCTCCATTTTTCATTGAGAGCGGAGAAATCCAAAAACACGGGCCGAGGCTTTACGGCCAGGTTGCGGCGGACGAACTGGTAGCCATGGCAAAGAAAGACTCACGTATTCTGGCTGTAACGGCCGCCATGCCTTCCGGTACGGCTGCGGATCGTTTTAAAGCAAAGTATCCGGATCGCTTTTTTGATGTGGGAATCGCGGAAGAACACGCCGTTACAATGTGCGCTGGCTTGGCCAGAGGCGGGATGCGGCCGTTTTTCTTTGTATATTCAACGTTCCTCCAACGTGGTTATGATCAGGTACTGCACGACGTATGTATGCAGAACCTGCCGGTTGTATTTCTGCTGGATCGTGCCGGGCTGGGCAACGAAGATGGACAATCCCATCAGGGGCTGTTTGATATTGCTTTTTTACGCCCTATCCCAAATATGACGATTTTTGCGCCTGCCGACTCCGGAGAACTGACCGAAATGATCCGTGCCGCCCTGGAACTGAATGCACCCTGTGCGATTCGCTATCCTAAAAACGCCGTAGCGCCGAATGCCTCATACCCAACGAGACCGTTTATGACAGGCCGCTGGCGGTCGCTACTGTCCGGCAAAGACGCAGCGGTGCTGGCGGTAGGCAGCATGATCAGTCCGGTGTTGAATGTGGTGCAGCGTTTGCGGGATGAAGGGCTGGAACTGGAAGTGGTGAACGCTTCCACGGTAAAGCCGCTGGATGGATTCTGCCTCTCCCGTCTGGCCGAATTGGGCAGGCCGGTTTTTACCGTGGAGGAACATGTGCTGGAAGGCGGCTTTGGCAGCTCAGTGCTTGAATATAATGCCTCTCACGGCGGAGTGCTCAGTATCCATCCCATCGGTGTAAAAAACCGGTTTATACCGCAGGGAGACCATCGGAGTCTGCTGAAGGAAGTAGAGCTGGACGAGGCCGGGTTACGCCGGCAAATCCTGGATGTGCTGAAACCGGGGGAACTGCAGGATGAGCGATAAACAACGCGTGGATACGGCGCTGGTACAGCGTGGGCTTGTTTCAAGCCGCGAAAAGGCGCAGGCGCTGATTATGAGCGGTAACGTCTATATCCGGGAAGTGAAGGTGCAGAAACCATCCGAAACGGTAACGCCGGAGGATGAACTGATCATCCGTGAGCCGGAGCACCCGTATGTTGGGCGTGGAGCATTGAAGCTGGAAAAAGCGATCCGCGTTTTTCACGTTGACCCGTCGGGGAGGACGGCGCTGGATATCGGCGCGGCGACCGGCGGCTTTTCAGACGTACTTTTACGCAACGGAGCAACGCATGTATTTGCCATAGATGTAGGGTATGGGCAGCTGGACTGGAAAATACGCAGCGATCCGCGTGTGACGGTAATGGAACGTACCAATGCCCGTTATCTTACGCAGGAACACTTGAACGGTTGCGTGCCCGACCTGACGGTGATGGATGTCTCGTTTATTTCGGTGCGGCTGATTCTGCCGGTGGCGGCAGGTCTGATGAATAATAAAGGCATATTCTGCATTCTGATTAAGCCGCAATTCGAAGCAGGACGGGAAAATGTCGGTAAAAAGGGTGTAGTGCGAGACCCGGCTGTGCACGAGACGGTTATTCGGGAAATCCGGGATTTTGCACCTGCTTTCGGATACGGGATGACCCAACTGGATTTTTCACCGATCAAAGGACCGGAAGGCAATATTGAGTATCTGGCTCGTCTGGATCCGGCCAGCGAAAGTGTCGTCACAGACGAAAGAATCGACGAAACGGTTACGCAGGCACACCTGACGTTAAAATGAATCGCATTGTATGATTATTCAAACTATGCTAAAATGAAAGCGGATAATGTGTTCGTATATGCAACGTGATCATGCCGCAGGGCGAAAGGAGCCGCTGAATTGCAAAACGTTTACCTGATGATGCACCAGAAATTGTCCAACGGTGAAGCGATGGCGGAGCAGGTAGCGGCTGCGCTGAAGGAGCAGGGCCTGACAGTTCGCCGGGAGCCATGGCACGATCCGGCTGACGGTGATCCCTCCCCGGACGGTGTTGGGGATTTTCCACTGGAGTGCATCGTTTCCGTCGGCGGAGACGGCACATTGCTTCGGGCAGCGCAAACAGCCATCACGTATGATGTACCGCTTCTGGGCGTAAACGTGGGACATATCGGTTTTTTAGTAGAAAGTGAACTGGATGGCCTGCAGGATGCTTGCCGGAGATTAAAAGAGAACGATTTTTCTCTGGAAACGCGTATGATGCTGGATGTGATCCTGCAGGACGGCAGCGTAGAAAAAGCCCTGAACGATGTGGTGATCAGCCGCGGAGGATATGCCAGATTGATCGCGCTTCGCGCCTCGGTAGGGCAGGAACTGATCGGCAGATACGTAGCTGACGGGCTGATAGTTTCCACTCCGACAGGCTCTACAGGGTATTCGCTTTCTGCGGGCGGGCCGATCATCTGCCCGGAAGTGGAATGTATGGTGCTTACGCCAATCTGTCCGCACTCGCTGCAGCACCGCCCGGTGGTAGCCAATGCTTCACAGACGGTGACGATCGCGCTGGACTGCGCACCGACACAGACAGCGCAGCTGGATGTGGACGGCCGGATGGTCGGCACACTCACCGGGCGGGAACTGGTCACCATTCGCCGTTCCGAAACAGTCGTGAAACTGATCCGTTTCGGGTCGCACAGCTTTTTTCACCGCATACGTGCCAAACTCACCGAGTGGAGTTGCTGATAAGGGAGGGCTCGCGCATGAAATCAACCCGACAGAACGCGATTCTGGAGATTATTCGTGACCGCGATATTGACACTCAGGAAGAACTGGCAGACGAACTGCGAAGAAGAAACTTTTCTGTCACACAAGCTACCGTATCGCGGGATATACGCGAATTGCGGCTGATTAAAGTGCTTACCTCTTCCGGACAGTATAAGTACGCGACAGCGGACAAGCCCGAAAACGGGCTGAGCGAGCGATTCCACCGAATTTTCAGCGAATCGGTGCTCGGAATGTCGCATTGCTATAATCAGATCATTATCCGTACCCTGAACGGCAGCGCGAATGCGGCCGCCGAAATGCTGGACAGCCTCCACTGGCCGGAAATCATGGGTACGCTTGCCGGTGACAACACGATCCTGATGATCGTGCGAAGCGTCGAGGAGGTCGACGTGGTACTGCACCGGATTGACGAAATGCTGCGATAAACCTTTGAACGCGAAGGACGGCTTGATGTTATGCTGGTATCCATGACGGTGCGCAATGTCGCGCTGATTGAACATCTGGATTTACAGTTTCACCGGGGTCTGCACGTGATGACCGGCGAGACCGGCGCGGGCAAATCCATCGTTGTGGATTCGATCAATCTAATACTTGGAGAACGGGCTGACCGTGGCCTGATCCGCACCGGATGCGAGAAGGCTACGGTGGAGGCTGTTTTTGATATATCCGATTCTCCGCGAGTACGTGAGCTGCTTCAGGAACAAGCGCTGGAAACCGATGGCAATCTGATGCCTGTGCTGCGCGAGATCAGCACCGGAGACCGGAACCTGTGCCGGGTGTGCGGCGTGATCGTACCGCTTGCGTTGTTAAAACAGATTTCCGGCTATCTGGTGGATATTCACGGCCAGCACGAACACCAGAGCCTGCTGGATGAAAGGAATCATCTTGGGTTTTTAGATGCGTTCGGAGATACCGAACATCAAAAATTGATAACAGATGTGGAAGAAAAGTACAGGCTGTGGCGTGAAGCCAGTGCCGCGTTCAGCGCGTTGCGTAAAGAAAACGCAAAAAGGGAAGAGCGGATAGCTGCCATTTCCTCCCATCTAAAGGAGCTGGATGCAGCACAGCTTGCGATCGGCGAAGAGGCAATGCTGACACAGCAGCGCGCGAGGATGGCTGATTCGGAGAAGATTGCGACGGCGTTAAACGGAGCGTACGATAACCTGACTGCTGCCGAAGGCGAACGCCTTGGCGTTGTGGCGCTGTTGAAAGAAGCGGCGGAGGAAATGAAACGGATCGAAGAATATGATCCACGCTTCGCGGCACTGGCGGAACGGATGACTTCCGCGTTTTATGAGGCGGAAGAAATGGGTATCGAACTGCGTGATCTCAGCGAAAACGAGAGCTTCGATCCGGAAAAAAACGATCGTATACTGGCGCGGCTGGATATCTACCGAAAAATGGAAAAACGTTACGGTATGGAAGCGGACGAGCTGGTGGATTATGCGGAAAAACTGAAGGATGAAATGAAGTCCTTTACCGCGATGGATGACCGCCTGCGCACCGCGGAAACCGCTTATAAAGCACGACTGGCGGAATACAGAACGGCATCCAAGCAGCTGACCGATTCGCGTACGGCGGTCGCGGCACGGTTTGAGGCGGAGATGGAAAGCCAGCTGTCCCAACTGGGCATGGGGAGCACTCGATTTGCCTGCGTGTTTGAGCAGCCCGCACCGGAACAAAAGCGCGTGCCTTCGCCAACAGGGGATGACAGCGTTACGTTCCATATCGCGCCCAACGTAGGCGAACCGCTGAAGCCTCTGGCTAAAACAGCATCAGGAGGCGAACTGTCGCGGATTATGCTTGCGATGAAGGCTGCGGCGGCAGACCGCGCACAAATCCCGACGATGATTTTCGACGAGATCGACACGGGCATCAGCGGGCACGTGGCGGGTGTAGTGGGCGAAAAAATGGATGATATCGCGCGATACCACCAGGTGATCTGTGTAACACATCTGGCACAGATCGCTTCGATGGCGGATACGCAATACCGCGTGGAAAAGCGGGTAGAAGGGGAACGAACCGTTACCCACGTTCAGGAACTGACCCCGGAAGAACGGGTGGAAGAAATTGCGCGCCTCGTTGGGGCAGATTTGCACCATGACGGCAGCGGCCGCGCGCATGCGCAAAGCTTGCTGGCAGCGGCACACGAGCGGAAGGGTACGGCCCACGTCTCCCGCTAAGCGGGAAGAGGAATCAATTTCATACGGTAAAGCATAAATGAGATTGTGAATAAAATAGCGAAGAAACACGCGAAATGCAGCGAAAAATCGCTTGCATTTCTTCCGTATATGTTATAATTTATGGAGTAGGCCAATTTGCCTGCCAAAGAGAAGGACAAAGGAAGGAAATATACGACATGAGTCTGTTTCATGTTTTCCCCGGAGGGATACACCCTCGCGAAGGAACAAACGGGAAAGCAATTACCTGCCGCCTGCCGATTGAAGAACTGCCGCAGCCGTCGCGCGTTGCGATCCCGCTGCAACAACATATCGGCGCTCCCTGTAAGAGCCTGGTTCAAAAAGGTGATCACGTTAAAACCGGAATGAAGATCGGCGAGCCGGTCGGCTTTGTCAGCGCGGCTGTACATTCCAGCATTTCCGGCACGGTGGTCAATATTCAACCGTGCATTCAGGCAAACGGGACAGAAACGCTCAGCATCATTATCGATAACGATTTTAAAGATGAATGGGTAGAACTTACGCCGATAGCGGAGCCGGAGAAACTGGATGGCAAAGCGCTTTCTGATCTGGCGCGCCAATCCGGGCTGGTCGGTTTGGGCGGCGCTACTTTCCCGCATGCTGTCAAGTACGCTCTGCCACCGAATAAAACGGTCGATACGTTAATCCTGAACGGTGCGGAATGCGAACCTTACCTCTCCGCGGATCACAGGCTGATGCTGGATAAAGCCCAAGAAATTGTGAGCGGCGCAAAAGTTGTGCAGCGCGCCCTGAAAATTGAAAAAGTCGTGATCGGAATTGAGAACAACAAACCGGACGCGATTCGCGCAATGACCGAGGCTTGCGCCGGAGACGCGACGATTAGTGTTGTGTCGTTGCCGGTGCATTATCCGCAGGGCGGTGAAAAACAGCTGGTGTATACGCTTACAGGCCGCGTGGTTAAATCCGGCGGGCTGCCGTTGGACAGCGGAGTGATCGTAATCAATGTAGGCAGCGCATATGCTCTTAACCGGGCCGTATATGAAGGCCGCCCCGTGGTGGACCGCGTGGTTACAGTCAGCGGTTGTGTGGAAAAGCCGGCGAACTACCTGGCGCGGATCGGAACACCGGTAGAGTGGCTGCTGGATACCTCCGGCGGTATCACGGCTAAAGCGATGATGCTTCTGTATGGCGGCCCCATGATGGGGCAAGCCATTAACCGTGTAGACATCCCCGTAACCAAGGGATGCTCCGGCATCACGGTGTTGGAAACAGCACCGGCAAAACTTGGCGAAAGCAACTGTATCCGCTGTGGGCGCTGCTCTATGGTATGCCCGATGCGCCTTGTACCTTCCACGCTGGATAAAGAAATGCGTAAAGGCATGTTTGAAGAAGCCGAGCGAGACGGCGTGATGAACTGTATAGAGTGCGGCGCGTGCACGTGGAGTTGCCCGGCGAAACGGCAACTGACGCAAAGCTGCCGCGCAAGCAAGAAAATCATTACAGAACGCCGTAGGGCCGCAGCCGCCAAACAGAAAGCCGAAGAAGCGAAGAAAGCCGCCGAGGCGGCGCGTAAAGCCGCTGAAACTATCAAAACTGAGGAGGAGAAATAAATGCAACGCAAACTGGTTGTATCCTCCTCGCCGCATCTGCGTAATGACAGGGTTTCCACTCAAAAACTGATGCTGGATGTCATTATCGCCCTGCTGCCAACTGCTGCCGCAAGCGTTTGGTTCTTTGGGGGCGCGGCGCTGAAGCTGCTTGTGACCGCCGTTCTTACAGCGGTGATTGCTGAATATGCTTACCAGAAAATCACCGGGCAGAAAGTTACGGTTTCTGATCTGAGCGCGGTAGTTACCGGCATGCTGCTGGCTTTCAACATGCCCGCAAGCGCTCCGCTGTGGATGGCTGCGGTTGGCTCTGTTATCGCCATTGTACTGGTAAAACAGATGTTTGGCGGGATGGGGCAGAATTTTATTAATCCGGCGCTGGCGGCCAGAACGATCCTGATGCTGTCCTGGACAACGCTGATGGCGGCAAACGTTCTGCCGCATGCAGGCCAGTGGGTTGCCGCGACGGGTGCTGATGCTGTGTCCTCCGCAACACCGCTGGGAGAAAGCCCGGCCGCATATTCACTCTGGCAGCTTTTCAGCGGCAACATCCCCGGCATGATGGGGGAAACCTGCAAGCTGACCCTGCTGTTGGGCGGCATTTATCTGCTGGTACGCGGCGTGATCGACTGGCGGATTCCCGCCGCTTTTATCGGCACGGCGTTTGTGCTGTTCTGGATTCACTACGGCAACCTCTATTCCGTGGAAAGCGGTTCGCAGAACGTGTTGTATCAAATGCTGAGCGGTGGGTTGTTGCTGGGCGCATTCTTTATGGCAACCGACTACGTAACCAGCCCGATCACCCCATGGGGACGGGTGATCATGGGCGTGGGCTGTGCCGCAATCCTGTTTGTAATCCGCGTGTACAACCCGGCGTACCCGGAGGGCTGTTCTTTCGCCATCCTGTTCATGAACGTGCTTACGCCACTGATTGACAAGATGACGGCACCGAAACCCTTTGGTTATGTTAAACCCGCCAAACCGGGCAAGGAGGCGTAAGGGATGAGCGATCAAAAACGCCTTGGCGAAATTTTCCGCAACGGTATTCTGGATGAGAACCCGACTTTCCGTATGGTATTGGGCATGTG